>Ga0209693_10000605_pt1 | contig 14738 bp, 9 predicted proteins | sample HubBroMetageWRM3_FD_188345 | JGI IMG/M metagenome (GOLD analysis project Ga0209693, IMG submission 188345) | Warmed soil microbial communities from the Hubbard Brook experimental Forest, New Hampshire - Hubbard Brook CCASE Soil Metagenome WRM 3... | ecosystem: Environmental > Terrestrial > Soil...
ATTTAGCTCCGGTGTCGTGGCGATGAAGCGCGACTCCGCGGGGCACTATTACGTCTTGGCCACGCCGCCAAACGTTATCTGGATATTAAGTGGAGATGGGAAACGCCTCGGCCAAATTCCCCGCGCCGGTTCCGATAGCGCGAAAATTCAGTACGCGGTTGATTTTGATCTTGCTCCGGATGGGCGCGTTCTGGTCGCCGACCGCGCTGCCAACGCCGTAGAAGTTTTTTCGCCCGACGGTGTTCAACTCGCAAAAATCCCCGCCTTCGCTCCCACCGGGGTTGTAGCGCTCCCTAATGATCAGTTTGCTGTCTCTGCCTTGCGTTCTAAACGCCTGGTCGAAATTCGAAGTGACGAGGGCACTTTGGTTGGCAGCTTCGGCGATCCCACCGACGCAGGCATCCACCCAGACTCCCAGCAATTGCAAAATCTGGGCAAAATCTCCGGAGACGGCGCCGGTGACATCTATTTCGCATTCACTGCTCTTCCGGATCCCACCGTTCGCAGATACGACCGATACGGCTACGTCACCAGTGAAGCCACCTTCGCGGCGGAACTGTACGAGCCATCTCCCGCGCCGGCGCCCGATGACCGTGTCCAGTTTGGATTGAATTACAGCGAAACAAGCTTTACCGACTCTTACAACACATGGGTGGCCGTCGGTAATCGCGGCGACATCTTCTTCGGCGGCGGTCTGGCGCCCGGCTTGGGCGCGCATCTGGGCGCAGGAGGGCCGCAAACCGCGCAGTCTGCAACCGATAATATTCTCTCGACGGCAACAGCGTCCGGCCCAGGCGGTGGTGCTCCCGCAGGCTCGGCTGGCGGCGGAATGATGTCCGCCCAAGGATCCTTCCAGCAAAACTCGCTGCAACTTCACGTCGGAAACAGAAGGCCGCGCCAAGGCACTGGCAATTCACAGGGGTCAACGAATGACAGGTCAACGAAAAGCTCGCTCGACGGTTCGCTCCTGCAGTTCAATTCTCAAGATTCGTCCGGCGATGCGCTTGGCACGGCTGATTCCGACAACACCGACGAAACGAATGCTTCGCTCTCGCAGCCTGCTGGCCAAGGAACAGGCCGCGGGGCGGGTGGGTTCGGCCACGGCTTCGGGGGTGGCGGGTTTGGCGGCGCCGGTGTCGGACCGGGACTTTTCGGGTTCGGAGGGTTTGGGCAACCGGCAGGATTCGGCGGTGGCTTTTCCCCGCGCAATTCTTCCCAGGGGTTTGAGGGGCTTTTCGCGTCCACGATTTCAACACCGGCGCCGGGATCCACACCGGCGGCCGGCGGCGCAACTGCGCACGCAGGTTTTGAGGGGCGGCCCGCCGGTGAGCATTTCGGTGGCGGCGGCTTGCATGGCCGCTATGGTCAAGGATTGTACAATTTGACCGGCACCGTGAAAGTGAATCTCGATCACACCGTTCCTTCGTCGCAAGATAAACCGGTCATCACCGCAGTCGGCGTCGATCCCAATTCGCAAGACATCTGGGCGGCCGTCGGCAAAGTGCTGGTTCACTTCGACAAGAACGGCAGTTACCTCGGCGAATATTTCATCGCCACTCCTGAAGGTGCGCCTTTGCGCGTCAGCGCGATTATCGTTGAGCCGGATCGCCTGATCGTCGCTTCCGATTCGCGAGGCGTATACGAATTTACCCGTTTCGATAGGAATGCGCCGCGATCCAGCCTGCGCGGAGCGGTCATACCCCCGCAGGGACCGCAGCAAAACCCCAGTCAGCAGTAACGAATCAGCGTCTGTGCGCTTCGCCGCGTAATTTCTTGTCGGCGTTTTCTTTCTCCATGCTTGACTTGCCTGATCGACAATTTTCGCTCTGAGCATTGCGAAAATTTCTGTAATGCAAGAGAAATATTTGGAAATTTCGCCTGTGGAAAAGCTGTGCATTATTTGTGGAGTACGTGCATGGTACTCTTTCAGTTTTCTCTTGCTACCTGCGTTGCGTTTAGGCAGAATCCCGCCTCGCGTCTCTGCTGCGCGTAAGACGCGACGACTCAGTAGGTATTGCGACGCGGGGGCGCGTTGCCACAACTTCGTACCTGAAACGCCCGACAAACATAGTCCCGCCGGGATCGGTGGGGTTTCCACAGCATTTCCACAACAGTGGAAATTGCGGCAAGGTTGATTTGCTCGATGAACCTTTGGGATAAGATACTCCAACACACGGAACGCCGCGTCAATCCTCATAGTTTCGCTACCTGGTTCCGTCCCACACGCTTCGAGCGCTTGGATGGCGATCGGCTGACCGTCCGCGTTCCCAGCCGCCTCTTCTGCAAACGTCTGACGGAAACCTACGGCCAGCTCCTGCAAGCGGTACTCACGGAAATCGGCAAGCCCCAGGTGCAATTTGACTATGTCTGTGCCGAAGCCGAGCCGGTCGCCGCCGCAAGTGCGAACTTACCGGTTTCCTCACAGACCAAGCTGGATTTTGATGCCGTCGCGCATCAACTGAACCCGCGTTACACTTTCGACTCGTTCATCGTCGGCGCTTCCAATCAGTTCGCGCATGCTGCCGCCGTGGCCGTCGCCGAACAGCCTTCCAAATCCTACAACCCGCTTTTCCTGTACGGCGGTGTGGGACTTGGCAAGACTCACTTGATGCAAGCCATCGGCCACTCGCTCAAGCGGCGCAATCCCGCTATGCGCCTCACCTACATCAGCGCGGAAAAATTTACGAACGAAGTTATTTCCTCGATCCGTTTCGAACGCATGGCCGCGTTCCGCGATCGCTTCCGGAACATGGACGTGCTGATGGTGGACGACATCCAGTTCATAGCCACCCGCGAACGCACCCAGGAAGAATTCTTTCATACGTTCAACGCTCTCTACGACCAGCAGAAGCAAATCGTGATTTCTTCCGATTGCCCGCCCAAGGAAATTTCCTCGATTGAGGAACGCCTGCGTTCCCGCTTCGAATGGGGCCTGATCGCCGATATCCAGCCGCCTGATCTCGAGACCAAGATCGCGATTCTGCAGAAGAAGGCAGAAAGCGAGCGTGTTCAGGTGCCCGACGACGTGGCGGAATACATCGCCCGCGCCATCAAATCGAACATCCGCGAGCTCGAGGGCGCGCTCATCCGCCTAATGGCCTACGCCTCGCTCACGGGCGCCGACTTGAATCTCGCCACCGCTCAGCAAGTCCTGAAGAACATCATCGAAACGCAGGAGAAAAAGGTAACCATCGAGCAGATTCAGAAAAGGGTGGGTGAAGTGTTTGGTCTGCGAGCGCAAGATTTGAAAATGCGCAGCAATTCCAAAGTGATCGCCTACCCGCGCCAGGTGGCCATGTTCATCGTGAAGCAGCTCACCTCGGCCTCGCTTCCGGAAATTGGCAGGCAATTCGGCGGCAAGCATCACACCACCGTGCTTCATTCGATCAACAAGATTGAATCGCTGCGCCACAGCGACAAAGATTTGAACAAGACGATCAACAGGCTACTCGATTCTTTCGGCTAGAGATAGAGCCGGGTAGCCTCCCAGCCCTTCGCGTTGCCTGTGAATACAGTGTGAACGCTTTGTGGATGTTTTCCGGAAATGATTTCGGCTCGGCGATTTGGCACTCTTATCAACCGCGCGATGTAATCTTGCACAGCACAAGAAACATTGCAACAGACGCACACGATTCAAGTTGGCGCGTTTTCCGCAGAATCCACAGATGCGGCGACGGCGGCGGTTTTCTTATATATTTATATAGATAAAGAAAAGCAGTACAGTAACCGCAGCAAAAATCAGCGTAAACAACAAGAGGGCTGCCCGAGATGGAATTCAGCGTGAAGCGATCGGACCTTCTCGACGAACTGGACCTGACGCAAGGTGTCGTCGAGCGCAAGACCACTATTCCCATCCTCTCGAATCTGCTGGTGGAGGCCAAGGGCAGCCGCCTCACCATCACCGCAACCGATCTGGAGTTGAGTATCCGCACCTCGTGCGAGGCCAAAGTAAAAAAAGAGGGCGCCGGTACCATTCCCGCGAAAAAATTGTTCGAACTCCTTCGCCTGCTGCCCGAAGGCGAAATAAAATTCAAGCTGCAAGAAAATCACTGGGTGCACATCACCAGCGACCGCCGCAATTACAAACTTGTCGGCATGTCCAAGGATAATTTCCCTGCGTTGCCGCCTTTTCCGCACGCGCTGATCAAAATTCCCGCTGCCTTGCTCGCCGACGCCATCGCTAAGACCACCTTCGCCATCTCGCTCGAAGAATCGCGTTACACGCTGAATGGCGCGCTGCTAGTGCTGAAACCGGGTTCGCTCGCGATGGTTGCCACCGACGGCCACCGCCTGGCCATGGTCGAAAAAGACCACAAGTTCGAAGGTTTCAACAACGAGACACGCGTCCTGATCCCCAAAAAAGCCATGACCGAAGTGCAGCGCCTTGTCGCCAAGTCAAGCGACGATGGCGAGATCGAGTTCGGCCAGGACGAAAGCCATTTGTTTTTTCAAATTGGCCGCCGCCTGCTCACCTCGCGCAAGCTCACCGGACAGTTCCCGAATTACGAAGCGGTGCTTCCGCGCGACGCCAATAAGACGCTGGTGATCGAGCGTGGCGAATTGCAGGAAGCCCTGCGCCGCGTCGCGCAGCTTGCCGACCAGCGCTCGCACGCTGTGAAATTCATGCTCTCGAACGAAGGTCTCGAGGTTTCTTCCTCCAGCCCCGAGTACGGCGAAGCCAAGGAAATCATCGAGAAGGAATTCAAAGGCGACACCATCGCCATCGGCTTCAACGCTCAATATTTGTTAGATTTTCTGGGCGCCGCCGCCGAAGGCCCCATCAGCTTCGAGCTGAAAGACGAACAATCCGCAGGCCAGCTACGCCCCACGGGCGACGACACCTCGCGCTACCGCTACGTCGTAATGCCCATGCGAATTTGATTCGATCGCCGCCCGCGCAACTGCCTCACGCGGTCGAAAAGCAGTGTCAAAACACACAGAAACAATCCTGTCGAGGACACCTCGTCTCAATTCAAGAATTGATCTTTCTTGTGCCACAATAACCCCCATAACCAACTGAATATAAACGCGATAAATTCAGTAACGCAGCGGAGTTTCGCCTTGTGAAAATCCCCTCTCAAGCGTACAATTTGAGTGTTCAAGCATCCTGCTGAACGGCACTATATCCGGCCCGAAATTGCCTCTGATCTGCTTGCCTGCGCCAGGGCAAGCGGGGCGAAAAACCGGCGCCGGGTGTCCCCTTTCCGTAGGGGAAAACAACCAGCTCCGCCGCGTCTCCCCGAATTTTTCGGAACGAGACGGGATGGAGTTCGAACCCTTCGAGTTTCGCAAGCGCGCTTCAGCGCCCTCGAAAAAATTCGAGACCGCACGCGGGAAAAGCGAAACCAATGGGCAAGGCTAGCCCGCCACAACAAGGTGGGCCAGTGTCGACGACATCCGCGCGACCGCCTTCCCGTAGCTTTGATAAATAGTTTGAAAACCGCATCACGATCGAACTGAGGAGACGCACGACCCATGGCTGAAAAAGATGCTGCGGCTGGAAAAGCCGGCGGGCACAAGTACGATGCTACTTCGATTAAAGTTCTCGGTGGGCTCGAAGCTGTGCGCAAACGTCCCGCGATGTACATCGGTTCCACCGGTGAGATGGGCCTGCATCATTTGGTCTGGGAAGTCGTGGACAATTCGGTGGACGAAGCCATGGCCGGCTTCTGCGATGAAATCAATGTTTCGGTGCACGAAGACGACAGCGTCACTGTGATAGACAACGGCCGCGGCATTCCCGTGGATATGCACGCGACGGAAAAAAAGCCCGCTGCCGAAGTCGTCATGACCGTGCTGCACGCCGGCGGAAAGTTCGACAGCGATACCTACAAAGTTTCCGGCGGCTTGCACGGCGTCGGCGTCTCGGTGGTCAACGCGCTCTCCGACTGGCTCGATCTGGAAATTTGGCGCGACGGCGACGTTTGGGAACAATCCTACGAAAAAGGCATTCCCACCTCGAAGCTCAAGGCCTCCGGCAAGACGCGCAAGACCGGCACAAAAATCACTTTTCACGCCGACCCGGAAATCTTCGCGAAGGCCACTTACAGCTACGACACCTTGGCGCAGCGCCTGCGCGAACTCGCCTTCCTCAACAAAGGTCTGAAAATCACGCTCGATGACGAACGCAGCAGCAAGAAAGCCGAATTTCGCTTCACCGGCGGCATCACGGAATTCGTGAAGCACCTCAATAAAGGCAAAGGCGTGCTGCACGATTCGCCGATCTATATCGAAGGCAAGCGCGATCAAGTGGAAGTCGAAATCGCGTTGCAATATAACGACAGCTACGCCGAGAACGTTTTTGCCTTCGCCAACACCATTAACACGGTTGATGGCGGCACACACCTCTCCGGCTTCCGCTCTTCGCTCACCCGCACTATCAATTACTACGCGAATTCCTTCGGCATGTTGAAAGAGCAGAAGGATGAAGTCACCATCAACGGTGACGATGTCCGCGAAGGCCTCGTCGCCGTCGTTTCCGTCAAATTGCCGCAGCCGCAATTCGAAGGGCAGACCAAGGGCAAGCTTAATAGCGACATCAAGGGCGTCGTCGAGCAGATGGTCAACGAAAAGCTCGGCGAATATTTCGACAAGCATTCGTCCATCGCGCGAAAAATTATCGGCAAGTGCATTGACGCCGCGCGCGCCCGCGAAGCCGCGCGGAAGGCTCGCGAGCTCACCCGCCGCAAATCGGCGCTCGATTCCAGCGGATTGCCGGGCAAGCTCGCAGATTGCCAGGAACGCGATCCCGCTCGCTGCGAGTTATTTCTCGTCGAGGGCGAATCGGCCGGCGGCTCCGCCAAGGGCGGCCGCGACCGTCGCTACCAGGCGATCCTGCCGCTCAAGGGCAAAATCCTCAACGTCGAAAAGGCGCGTTACGACAAGATGCTCGGCCACGAGGAAATTCGCGCCATCATCACCGCGCTCGGCACCGGCATCGGCAAAGACGATTTCGACGCCAACAAGCTGCGCTATCACAAAGTGATCCTGATGACCGACGCGGACGTGGACGGCAGCCACATCCGCACCCTGCTCCTCACGTTCTTCTTTCGTCACATGCGCGAACTGATCGAGAAGGGCCATATTTACATCGCGCAGCCGCCGCTCTATCGCGTGAAGCGCGGCAAGATGGACCGCTACATCCGCGACGAACGCGAATTCGCTCGCGAGCTGATGAAGCGCGCCACCGAAGAGCACTCCGTGAAGGGCAAGAGCGGCAAATCGCTCGAGGGCGGCGACCTCACCACTTTCCTGCTCAATATTCAGGAATACGATCAGGTTGCCGCGAAGCTCGGGCGCCGCCTGCGCGAGCGCAAGCTCGTCGAATTGCTAGCCGAAAGCGAGCTGGACAAGAAAACCGATTTCGCTGACAAAAAGAAATTGCAGGACTTCGTCAAAGCCATCGAGAAAGCTAAGCTCGAACTCGAAACCAAATTCGTGTTCGACGAAGAGCACAGCCTGCACGAGCTCCTGCTGAAAAATGGCGGTGAGCGCCGCATCAATTGGGCCCTGGCAGCGACGCCGGAATATAAGCGCCTGCGCACGCTCGCAGCCGCCATCGCCGAAAATGATCGCGGCCCCTTCACCATCGCGCACAATGGCGACAAGGTAGTGAAGGAAGATTCGCTCGGTGTGCTGAACTACGTCCTCGAAGACGCCAAAAAAGAATTCACCATCACGCGCTTCAAGGGCTTGGGCGAAATGAATCCCGAGCAATTGTGGAACACCACCATGAACGCCGAAGCCCGCACGCTGCTGAAAGTTCGCCTGGAAGATGCGGTAGCAGCCGAAACAATTTTCTCCACGCTAATGGGAGAAAACGTAGAAGAACGCCGCAAATTCATAGAAGAAAACGCGCTCGACGTCGTCAACCTGGATATCTAGAGGTAAAGCCACGAAAGATGGTCTATCAACTGGTTTGGAAGATTTTGCCGGGGCTGCGAGGCATGAGCTGTTCGGATTTTCGCGCCACGCCCACCGACGCGCCTAACAACGAGCAAGGCGTGGCGTTTGAGTGTGCCACAAGCGCGCAATGCGACGTGCTGATGCGCGACCTCGAAGCGCATTTCGGCCCCCAACGCTTTTCGAATAACGCCGCGGCGTTCGAAACCGTCAAGGCCTACGTACTTGAAAGAGCGGGAACGAAAGTTTAAGCAAGGTTTCGTAGCGGCGGCCTTCCGGCCGCCAAGCGTTTGCCTGTCTTGGCGCCGTTCATGTACACACGGCTTTTCGCATTTCGCACCTAAGCAGAGGATGATGAATCTGTGAAATTGTCGAACACAACTAGCAGCCGAACCAGCGCCCGCACCTCGGCACTCCCAGCTCGCACCCCGGTATCCCAAGGCGGAACAAAAGCGAATTTCGACTCGATACCAATGAATTTCGGCGCACACAGCCGTTTCCACGCTTCTGCGCGCCAATTTCGCCGTCACCGATCACCAATTACCAATCACCACTCACTAACACACGGAGAATTCTAAGTGGCCGAAGAGCTCGATAAGTCAATCATCACTCCGGTAGATATCGAATCGGAGATGAAGAAGTCCTACCTCGATTACTCGATGAGCGTAATCATCGGGCGCGCGCTGCCGGATGTGCGTGACGGCCTGAAGCCCGTCCACCGCCGCATTCTTTTCGGCATGTATGAGCTTGGCCTCACCTCCACGAAGGCCTACCGCAAATGCGCCAAGATCGTCGGCGAAGTCCTCGGCAAATTCCATCCGCACGGTGACACGCCTGTCTACGACGCGCTCGTGCGCCTCGCGCAGGATTTCAACATGCGCTACCCGCTCGTGGACGGCCAGGGCAATTTCGGCTCAGTCGATGGCGATCCGCCGGCCGCCATGCGGTACACCGAAGCGCGCCTCTCGAAAATCGCGGAAGAAATGCTCGCGGACATTGAGAAGGAAACAGTTGATTTCGTTCCGAACTTCGACGAAAGCGAACACGAGCCTGTCGTTCTCCCCACGCGCATTCCAAATCTGCTGGTCAATGGTTCCTCCGGCATCGCCGTCGGCATGGCCACCAATATTCCGCCGCACAACCTGAAAGAAGTCCTCGAAGCCGCGATCTTGCTAATCGAAGAGCCCGACGCAAATCTGAAGAAAGTAATGAAGCTGATTCCCGGCCCCGATTTTCCCACCGCCGGTTACATCTACGGCCGTGAAGGCATCGAGCAGGCCTACAAGACCGGCCGCGGCTCGTTCCAGGTGCGCGCCAAGGCTGCCATCGAACAGCGCGGCAAAGACCGCCAGGACATCGTCATCACCGAGTTGCCCTATCAAGTCAACAAAGCGCGCCTGATCGAAAACATCGCCGGCCTGATCCAAAACAAGAAGATCGATGGAATCGCCGATATTCGCGACGAAAGCGACCGCGACGGCATGCGCATCGTCATCGAAGTGAAACGCGATGAAGAGCCGCAAATCATCCTGAACAAGCTGTTCAAGATGACCCAGATGCAGGAATCGTTCAGCATGATTCTGCTGGCAATCGTCGCCGGGCAGCCGCGCGAACTCGGCTTACTCGAATTGCTGCGCCTATTCATCGAGCACCGCGTGGACGTCGTCCGCCGGCGCACGGCCTACGAGCTGCGCAAGGCCCGCGAGCGCGAGCATATCCTGATCGGCTACCGCATCGCGCTCGACAACATCGACGAGGTGATCAAGATCATCCGCGGGTCCGCCAGCCGCGCGAATGCCCGCCAGAATTTGCACGATTTCTTTTCGAACAAAGATATTCGCGTGATGGTCGGCGGCAAGGAACGAACCGTCGAAGGCATCAAGGTCGATCGCAAGAAATACGGCATCGTCGCGCTGACCGGAGATTTGATCGGTCCGGCCGAGGGCGAAGGGCTCACCTACGCCCAAATCGACGCGATCCTCGAGCTGCAGTTGCACCGCCTGACGCAGCTCTCGGTCGACGAAATCCTGAAGGAACTGGCGCAGCTGCGTGAGCGCATCGGGGAACTCGAGGAAATCCTGCACAGCGAGAAGAAGCTGAAAGCCGTGATCGTCGCCGAACTGCGTGAAATCCTGAAGACCTATGGCGATGAACGCCGCACGCAGATCGTGGATCGCGTGGAGGAAATCAAGCTCGAAGACCTAATCAAAGACGAAGAGATGGCCATCACGGTCAGCCATGCCGGATACGTGAAACGCACGTCGGTGGAAACTTATCGCCATCAGTCGCGCGGCGGCAAGGGCCGCATCGGCGCGAAGACCCGCGACGACGATTTCGTCGAACATTTCTTCGTCGCGTCGGCGCACAGCTACATTTTGCTTTTCACCTCCAAGGGACGCATTTACTGGCTGAAGGTTTACGAAATTCCCGAAGCCGCAGCGGCTACGCGCGGAAAAGCCATCAACAATCTCGTGCGCTTTCAGGAAAACGAGAAGCTTACCGCCGTCGTTCCGGCGCGAAATCTCGAAGAAGCTGGCCGCTACGTCTTCCTGGCCACCAAAAGCGGCACGGTGAAGAAAACCGAGCTCGCGGAATTCTCCAACCCGCGGCCTTCCGGCATCATCGCTATCAATCTCGATGGCTCGGACGAACTGATCGGGGCGAAATTAACCGACGGCATGCAAATGATCTTCCTCGCCAGCCATGACGGCCAAGCCATCCTGTTCCGCGAAACCGAAGTTCGCTCGATGGGCCGCGCGGCTGGCGGCGTGAATGGCATGGACCTCGCCAAGGGTGACTTCGTCGTCAGTATGGACGCGGTGCAACCCGATTTCGGGATCATCGAGAAGGAATACAAAAAGGAAACGCGCAATCTCGACGAGCTCGAAAGCGACCAGATTCGCGAATCGCTCACCTCGCTGATGCTCACCGTCGCCGAAAAGGGTTACGGCAAACGCACGCCGCTCGCCGAATACCGCGTCACCTCGCGCGGCGGCAAAGGCGTGATCAATTTGAAATCCACCGACCGCAATGGTCCGGTAGTCGCCGCTCTGCAAGTCCGTGAGGATTCCGACGTGATGATCATCACCGGCCAGGGCAAAGTGATCCGCGTACACGCCGGCGAAATTCGCGAAGCCGGCCGCTCAACGCAAGGCGTTCGCCTGCTGCGCCTGGAAGAAGGCGATCGCATAGCGGCCGCAGCTGCAATCCTGGAAGAAGAAGACGCCGCCGCAGTTACGCCGCCCGAACCAGAAAAGAAATAAGCAGGAGGAATCAATGACGCCGCCGAAGATGAAATACATCATCGAATTTGTAGCGGATATGGATCGCGCTATAAAATTTTATCGGGATGTTGTGGGCCTTCCGCTGAAGTTCGAATCTCCGGGTTGGACCGAGTTCGCCACGGGCGACACTTCCTTCGCGCTACATCCTGCAAGCGAGAAGAATCGCGCGGGAACTTACGACGTGGGATTCACGGTTAAGGATTTGCAGGAATTCTACGAGCAGATGCAAGCGAAGGGCGTCAAATTCCCGATGCCGCCCACCAAGCAAGATTTTGGCGGCAGCTTGGCACAGTTTCTCGATACCGAAGGCGGCCATCCCAGCGTCGGCGCCGAATAGAAGCGGCGAAGTTACGAAGGCGGCGCGACGTAATAACCCGGCCGCGTACGCACCGACACATTCGCGCGATCCACAACCACCTTAATTTCGTGATATCCCTCGGGATCGTCAGCGTGCGGACGATAGCCAATGGTGTACTGCGCGTGTAGCTCGCCGCCGATCTCGTCAATCGCTTTCTCGATCGAGCGATCCTTCATGGTGGCGACATGCAACCCGCCCGTGGCCTCGCTCGCCACCGCGAGCGAATTCGTGGTCAGGGCATTCTTGCCGGTTTTTACCAGCCACACCGCCAGCGCCAGCAAATCCGGATACTCATTCACGTGGTCCGGCTTCTTGCGCAGGTCAGCCATCGCAGTGCTCAGGCCGATCGAATAGATCGTTACATTCGCAAGCTGCGCCTGCCGCAGAACTTCGCCTAGCCTATTCTCGCTGCCCGTATCCTGCGATTCTCCCACCACTACCATGATTCGCCGCCGCACGGCCGGACGTTCATCCAGCATCGCGATGCCCTTGGCCATCGCGTCATACAGATGCGCATCGCTCACGCCCAGCGGCAAATGTTCCACGGCATACTGCACGCTGTCCGGATCGGTGGTGAATTTCTGGTGCAGGTCCACAGTCGAGTCATAGCTGATTACGGCCGCCTCCGACGTTAGCGCCATCACCGTTTCCGTAAACACAATTCCGGCGTGCTTGATCGAGGGCAACATCGGCTCTATGTGCGAGCTCGATTCGAACACCAGCACGATGGACAGCGGATCGCCGCCAACGTCGAAGTGATCGATCTTCTGTTCCGCGCCGTTGTCATACACCCGGAAATTATCCTGCTTTAGGTCGAAGACCATCTCGCCCTTGGGATCGCGGACGGTCACCGGCGCCGTCACTTCATTCACGCGCGACCGGATGGAGTGCTTCAGTTGCTCGGCTGGAGGCATCGGTTCGGGCTTCGCGTCGGGATTCGGATGCAAAGGCCCGGGCGTCTCCTGGCAGCGCGCTGGTGGCGCCAAACAAAGCACAATCGTCGCTAGCGCGAGCCCAGCGATAACCAAACGCGGAAATGAACCGCGGGATAACACGCGCGTCACAGCCTCCCTAGCGTTTGTATGTAATCAGTCTATCTGATTCGCGCCTTCACGCTGGCGTTGCTTGCAGTGTACTGCCGCCGGACTGCGCGGCTGGCATTTCGCGCGTCTTCTCCTAAAATGGATGAGGTGCAAATAAAGCGAAAGAGAATTGAGGTGGAAGATGAAGCGTCCTCGCGGGAAAGCCCGGCATCTACCTGTTCCGAAGCTGGCCTACAAAGACCCGAAATTCATGGAGAGCCTGCCCGCGCGGCCGCTGCGCATCCTCGCGGAATATCTCGATCCGCTGGACCGGCTGCGCCAGGCGAATGTTGGCGATACCATCGTTATGTTCGGTTCGGCCCGCATCCAATCACGCGAACGCGCCCTCGCGCATTTGAAGCAAGTCCAGGTCCGCGCGCGCGGAAAGCGCGGCGCCGAATGGCGGACCAAAATCGCGGCGAGCCGTTCGCTGCTGGCGATGTCCCGCTACTACGAAGAGGCCCGCGAACTCTCGCATCGCATCACCTCCTGGGCCATGACGCTCGGCAATCAGCCGCGCCGCTTCGTCATCTGCTCGGGCGGAGGACCCGGCATCATGGAAGCTGCCAATCGCGGCGCCGCCGAAGCTGGCGGCCAGTCCGTTGGGCTCAGCATCCAATTGCCTCACGAGCAGTTTTCGAATCCTTACATCACGCCGCACTTAAACTTCTATTTTCACTATTTCTTCATGCGCAAACTCTGGTTCGCGCAAATGGCCAAAGCGCTCATCGTCTTTCCCGGCGGCTTCGGCACCATGGACGAGCTGTGGGAGATGCTCACGCTGCTGCAGACCAACAAGCTTTCCTCGCACCACTTGATCCTGATCTACGGACGCAAATATTGGGACAAGATACTCGATTGGCAGCACATGGTGCGCACCGGTATGATCAGCGCACGCGAGTACAAGCTCCTGCAATTTGCGGATTCGGTCGATGACGCTTTCGATCACGTGCGGCGCGACCTCGAAGCCCACCATCTGCATCTTGATTCCGAAGGCGAGCAGCCCGCGCATCCTCACCAGATAATTCCAAACGTCATGAGGCCCCAACCTTAGCGGGCAGAGAGTTACGCTTCAGCTGGCGCGGAACCAACGCAAGAAAAAGTGAGGCTCAAAGCAAACGGGGGAAAGAGCGTTGGCTCTTTCCCCCGTTGCTGTTTTCAGGCGATCAGAAGAACGCGCAGATGTCGCTCGGGACACTCACCGAAAGTAACTCGCCATTCGCCAAACCAACCCGAAATTAGTTGCTGGAAAAAGGTTCCAGCGCAAACACCGCCTGAAAGCGCCGCTTTTCGTCCTGGTCGTGCAACATCACCACCGGCACAACCTTCAGCGAATGCTTACAGCCGCGGCAGGTTGTTCCTTCGCCTTCCAGGTCCTGAACAAAACCGTCCGTGAAGTGATACGCCGCACGCGGTCGTCGAGCGGCCTTCGTTCCCTTCGTCCCGCACTGTGGACAGGTGAATTCCACACGGTCTTCGAGGGGATCGCGGTTCAACGCTGCCCAGCCGGTGTAACGTACGCCTACAGTTTCCAAAGAGTCTCGGCTCATAATCGCCACCTTCCGTCCTCGAAAAACGTGCGACTCATATCGAGGTTATGCATGGTTAGACGCACGACAGGTTCAAAATGATGCACTTTTAGCACCAAATATTCTAAGCCCATTATTTACTGCGCCTTCCATACCAGACACACCTTCTTGTGCGCCGAGCCCGTAGAATCCGAGTGTTCGGGAACAACACCTAAGTCCCGGTGTCTATCTTTTCAGCGGTCGCGCGAACCGATGGAAAGACGCAGCGTCGGGAGCCGAATGCCCTTCTCGGCTGAATGAAGTTAGGCCATCCAATCCCCGGCGCGCAGCTGCAGAAATTTCTTGGTGTGCAAATGATGAGGCCGAGGTGTGTCCATGAGCGAGCCGGGAAGTTTGTCAGGGTGCATGCTGGAAAATGACGTCGAAGCTCGCAGTCGCGCCCAAAAATTGCGCCAAAAAGCGCTCGTCGCGTCCATCGTGTTCGAAGCAGCATTGCTCGGAGCCATGCTGCTGTGGCCGCTGATTACTCCGGGTGTTCTGCAAGGCCGCTTCATCGTAACGCCGACGCCGCCATACCACGGCG
>Ga0209693_10000607_pt1 | contig 14727 bp, 17 predicted proteins | sample HubBroMetageWRM3_FD_188345 | JGI IMG/M metagenome (GOLD analysis project Ga0209693, IMG submission 188345) | Warmed soil microbial communities from the Hubbard Brook experimental Forest, New Hampshire - Hubbard Brook CCASE Soil Metagenome WRM 3... | ecosystem: Environmental > Terrestrial > Soil...
GGCGCGTCATCCTGATGCGCGGCCTCGGCTCCGGATTGCTCGACAGCCATGCGGACCTCCCTGGGCGTGAGACGTACCTACCACCATACTGGCGCTATGACCCGAGCGCCCGGGAGGCGGCCGGCGCCCGCGCCGGCCGACAGCGTCGACGGAGCACACGGCCGCGCCGAGCTGTTGCGGGATGCCGACCGACGGGCGGCGTGGATGCTGCTGGTCGACGGCGTCCCGCAGTCGCACGTCGACCTGGACGACCCCGGCTACCTGGATTTCGAGTACGTCCGGCGGCTGGGGCACGTGATCGATACCGCCGCGCCGTCAGCTCAGCCGCTGCGGGTGCTGCACCTGGGCGCCGGGGCGCTGACCCTGGCCCGGTACGTGACGGCGACCCGGCCGGGTTCGACACAGCTGGCCGTCGAGGTCGACGCCGCGCTGGTGGACCTGGTCCGGCGCAGGCTGCCACTGCGCGGAGTCCGGGTCCGGATCGGGGACGCCCGGGCGGTACTCGAGCGGCTGCCGGCCGACTCGTTCGACGTGGTGATCGCCGACGTGTTCGCCGGGGGGCGGACCCCGGCCCATCTGACCTCGGTCGAGTTTATGACGGCCGTCCGTCGCGCACTGCGCCCGAGCGGGGTCTATGGCGCCAACGTGGCCGACGGGGCGCCGCTGGCCTACGCCCGGGTGCAGGTCGCGACGGCGCGAGCGGTCTTTCCGCAGGTGGCGCTCATCGCCGATGCGGCGGTGCTGCGCGGCCGGAGGTTCGGGAACCTGGTCCTGGTGGCGAGTCCGGAGCCGCTTCCGGTCGACGCGCTGACCCGGCTGACGGCCGCGGATCCGATGCCGGGCCGGGTGCTGTACGACCAGAACCTGACCCGGTTCGCGGGCGGGGCCAAGCCGGTCACTGACGCGAACGCCAGCCCCTCCCCCGAGCCGCCGGCCGACGCCTTCGCGGTGTGAGCGCCGCCGCGGAGCGCGCGGCCGACGCCTTCGCGGGGTTAGCGCCGGCGCGGAGGGCGTGCGGCCGACGCCTTCGCGGGGTTAGCGGCGGCGCGAGGTGCGCGCGGCCGACCGACGGCCGGGGCGGCTCTCGCGCTTGGCCCGGACCCGCACCGAGACCTGGATCGGGCTGCCCTCGAAGCCGAACTCCTCGCGCAGTCGCCGCTCCACGAACCGCCGGTAGGCGGCCTCGAGGAACCCCGAGGCGAACAGGACGAAATGCGGCGGCCGGATACCGGCCTGGGTGGCGAACAGGATCTTGGGCTGCCGGCCGCCGCGCACCGGCGGCGGGGTCGCGGCGACCAGGCCGGTCAGCCAGGCGTTGAGCCTGCCGGTCGGGACCCGGGTCTCCCAGCCGGCCAGCGCCTTGTCCAGCGCGGGCACCAGCCGATCGGTGTGCCGTCCGGTGGCGGCGGAGAGATTGACCCGCGGCGCCCAGCGGGCGGTGTGCAGCTGCCGGTCGATCTCCCGGTCCAGATAATGCTGCCGCTCCTCGTCGACCAGGTCCCATTTGTTGTACGCGATGACCAGGGCCCGGCCGGCCTCGATGACCATCGAGACGATCCGCAGGTCCTGCTCGGTGAGCGGCTCGCTCGCGTCGATGAGGACCACGGCCACCTCGGCCCGGTCCAGCGCCCCGGCGGTGCGCAGCGCCGCGTAGTAGTCCGCGCCCTGGTTCTCGCGGAACCGGCGCCTGATGCCGGCCGTGTCCACGAAACGCCACGTCGTGCCGCCCAACTCGATGAGCTCGTCGACCGGATCGCGGGTCGTGCCTGCCACCGGGTCGACAAGCGAGCGCTCGTGCCCGGCCAACTTGTTGAGCAGGCTGGACTTGCCAACGTTCGGGCGGCCGAGGAGCGCGACGCGGCGCGGGCCGCCTTCGGCCTCGTCGGCTTCCTTCGGCGCGTCGGGCAGCGCGTCGAGGATCACGTCGAGCAGGTCGCCGCTCCCCCGACCGTGCAGCGCGCTGACCGGGACCGGCTCACCGAGCCCCAGCGACCAGAGCGCCGCGACCTCCGGCTCGGCTTTGGTGTCGTCGACCTTGTTGGCCGCAACCACGACCGGCTTACCGGACCGGCGCAGCACCGCGGCCACCGTGGCGTCGGCGTCGGTGACGCCGACGGTCGCGTCGACCACGAACAAGACCGCGTCCGCGGCGTCCACCGCCACCCGGGCCTGGCCGGCGACCCGCGCGGCCAGGCTCTCAGTTTTCTCGATCGAGGGCTCCCAGCCACCGGTGTCCACCAAGGTGAAGGCCCGGCCGCGCCAGAGGGCGTCGTAGGTGACCCGGTCTCTGGTCACTCCCGGGACATCTTCCACGACTGCCTGCCGGCTGCCCAGGATCCGGTTGACCAGCGTGGACTTGCCCACGTTGGGCCGGCCCACGACGGCCACCACGGGCACGGAAACGGGCACGGAACCCGAAGAAGTCTCGCTCGTCATCGGTGTCTGCTCTTTGCTATCGGGTCTGCTGGCGCGGGTGCGGTACGCCGCCGCGCTCACGGGCCAGCCGGACGATGATGTCGATCACCTGGTCCAGGTCCAGCTGGGTGGAATCGATCTCCACCGCGTCGTCGGCCTTGCCGCTCTGCGCGGCGTCCAGGCGATCGCGGCGGTCCTGCTCGACCTGGGTGGAGGCGGCGGACCAGGTGGTCTCGCCGGCCCGGCGGTCGGCCCGGGCGGTGCTGTCGGCGGTGAGGAACACCTTGACCAGGGCGTCAGGCGCGACGACGGTGCCGATGTCGCGCCCCTCGGCGACGATCCCGTCCGCCTTGGCGATGATGTCCCGCTGCTGCGCGATCAGGCGCGCACGGACCCGCGGAACCGCGGCCACGGCGCTGACCGCGCTGGTCACCTCGCGGGTCCTGATCACCGCGGACACGTCGGCGCCGTTGACCCGGGTCCACGGCGCGCGCGGGTCGGTACCGACCTCGATGACCGGTTCGCCGGCCAGCTCGCCGACCAGGCCGGCATCGCTGACGGCTACCCCCCGCTCAAGCAGCCACCAGGTCAGGGCCCGGTACATGGACCCGGTGTCCAGATACCGGACGCCCAAGGCGATCGCCGCGCCTCGGGAGGCGCTCGACTTGCCCGCGCCCGAGGGTCCGTCGACCGCCACGACGAGCCTGGCTTGGTTACCCGTGTCGCTCTCCTCGCCGGTGCCGCCGTCCAGGTCCGCCGAAATCTTCACTCGTGCGATGCTACCGGGGGCCGGGGGTTGGAGGAACGGGCGATGCCACTGGGGGCAGGGGGTGGAGGAACGGGCGATGCTACCGGGGCGGGGTGGAGGAACGGGTCGATGCTACCGGCGGACGGGACCTGGAGGGACGAGTCCGTGCCGGTAGGCGTAGCCCACCGCCTGCGCCCGGTCGCGGGCGCCGATCTTGGGCAGCATGTGGTTGACGTGACTCTTCACCGTGGCCTCGCTGACGAACAGCTGGGCCGCGATCTCTGTATTCGACAGGCCCGCGCCAATGAGCCCCAGGACTTCGACTTCCCGGGGAGTAAGCCCGTCAGGAAGCTGTGAGGCAGCCGGGGCAGAAGTGGCGTCCGTGGTGGCTGCGGTGGCGGTGGTAGCGATCGCTTCGACCAGGTGCATCTGCACGGCCGGGTCCAGGGACGCCTGGCCGCTCGCGACGCGCTGCAGGGCCTGCCGGATCTCGTCGGCGCCGGCGTCCTTGGTCAAGTAGCCGAGGGCGCCGGCCCGCAGCGCATCAATGACCGAACGGTCGTCGGCGTACGTGGTCAGCACGACGACCTTGATCTCGGGGTGGCTGGCGCGCAGCCTGCGGGTGGCCTCCACCCCGTCCACCCGGGGCATGCGCAGGTCCATGAGGATCACGTCGGGCCGCAACTCACCGGCCAGGGCGAGCGCCTCCTCGCCGTCCGCGGCGGTCCCGACCACCTCGATGTCGGGCAGCAGCCCGAGCAGCATGGCCAGGCCCTCGCGGACCACGCGCTGGTCGTCCACGGCCAGGACGCGGATCCTTGGATTACTCACGCGGGCACTCGAAGTACGACGCGAAAGCCGCAACCGGTCGGTCCCGCGGTCAGGGTCCCGCCGAGCAGTTCGGCGCGCTCGCGCATGCCGGTGAGCCCATAGCCGCTGCCGGAGGCCTCGATCGCCGCGGCGGGCGCGGGCTTGTCCTGCGACCCGAGGAAGTCTTCCACCGTCAGGCTTACTCCGTCTCGCAGGTATTCCAACCGGACCTCGGCCCGTTCGGGATGGGCATGTTTGCGAATGTTAGTCAGCCCCTCCTGGGTCACCCGGTACAGGGCGAGCTTGACCGCCGGGCGAAGCTCGACGGGCTGGCCGGTCTCGGTGTACCGGCACGGGATGCCGCTGTCGGCCTCGAACGACCGCACCAGCGGGGCCAGCTTGTCCGGGCCGGGGAGCTCATCGTCGCGGAGCATGCCGATGGCCCGGCGGGCCTCGTCCAGGCCGCTCTTGGCCAACTGGTGGGCGCGGTCGATGGTGGTGGCCAGCCGGGCGTCGGCCGGGTCGGACAGGGCGAGCAGCCGCGCGCCCTCGAGCTGCACGACCAGCCCGGACAGCGAGTGCGCCAGCACATCGTGCATCTCCCGGGCCAGCCGCTGCCGTTCGGCCAGCGCGGCGGCCCGCAGCTCGGCGTCGCGGGTCTCCTCCATCTGGGTCAGCAGCCGCTGCGATTGCTCATCGTGCTGGCGGAACCGCCAGACCACCGTGGCGTACAGGAAGATGCCGCCGAAGGAGAGGACCGTGCCGAGGAAACCCGTAAACCCCTGGTGACGCTGTTGCTGGCTGGCCGTTTCGGTGATCACGAGGGCAGCTACGCCGATCGTGACCGCAATCAAGGCGAAGCCGACCCGGGACGAGATCACCCGGGCGACCATGGCCACCGAGATACCCACGATGCATCCGCTGGCGCCGGGCCCGGTGGGCTGCGCCCAGAACAGCAGCCCGGAACTCAGTATGAGCAGGGCGAGGAGCGGGCCCCACACCCGGGCCGACAACGGGCGGGTCAGCATCGTCTGCCGGATGCCGAGGGCGCCGACGACGAAGCCGGCCAGGCCCACTGACAGCCCGAGCGACGCTCCGTGCAGGCCCAGGTGAGGTGATTGCCGAGCCGAGAAGTAGGCGACCAAGACGACGATCACCACCAGGAAGGGCAGCATGCGCCGCTGAAAAGCCACCCGGCTGGTCCGAGCGGCTCTGAGCGCCTCGAGCGTGCTGCTCCCGGGGGTCTCGGTGGTCACGGTATCCAGACTATGTTTCCGCGGGCCACGAGTCCTCGGCCCCGGGGTGGAGGCGTGGCCACCCAGGGGTGGAGGCCGAAGTTCCGCCCTGGCGCCGAAGACCGGACCCGGCCCGGAGAGGGAGGCTGAAGGCGTCCGCAAGGGACACCGAGCTAAGGAGCCATCATGCTTTTCTTCTTCCCCGCCAAGGTTCAGATCGTCGCTGGCGTCGTCCTGCTCGTGGTCGGGCTCGCCGTGCTGCACAGCTTCATCCTGGCCGGAGTCGGCGTGCTGGGCGTCGCGTTCGGCGCCAGCCGCTACCTGCGCTCCCGACGCCTGAACGGGTCGCAGCGATGAGCGCGATCATCGTCAAGGATCTGGTCAAGCGCTACGGCCGGTTCACCGCGGTCCAGGACGTCAGCTTCGAGGTCGCCTCGGGGCAGGTCACCGCGCTGCTCGGGCCGAACGGCGCGGGCAAGACGACCACGATTGAGATCCTCGAGGGCTTCCTGGCCCCGTCCGCGGGCACCGTCGAGGTACTGGGCGCCAACCCGCGGACCGGGGGCCGGGCCTGGCGGGCCCGGATCGGGCTGGTCCTGCAGACCACCAGCCTGGACGCCCAGCTCACGGTGAGCGAGGCGCTGATGATGTTCGGGGCCCTGTACCCGAAGCCGTGCCGGATCGCTGAGGTCCTGGACCTCATCGAGCTGGCCTCGGACGCCAGGACCAGGATCGGGGCGCTGAGCGGGGGCCAGCGTCGCCGGGTCGACCTGGGCCTGGCCATCATCGGCCAGCCGGAGATGCTGTTCCTGGACGAGCCGACCACCGGTCTGGACCCCGAAGCCCGCCGCCGGCTGTGGTCGGTCATCGAGAACCTCACCGCGGCCGGGACCACCGTCCTGCTCACCACCCACTACCTGGACGAGGCTCAGTACCTGGCCCAGAGGGTAATCGTGCTGGCCAACGGACGGGTAGCGGCGGACGCGACCCCGGACGAGCTGCGGGCCATGGGCGGCGTTCCCACCATCCGCTACCGGGTCCCCTCGGAGGCAGCTGCGCTTCCGCCCGCGCTCAGCATGCACGTGGGCGGCAACGTCCTGCAGATGCCGTCGGCGGACGTGACCGCGGACCTGGCCATGCTGGTCGGCTGGGCCCGGGAGAACGACGTGGACCTCACCGGCCTCGAGGTGGGGCCGCCCAGTCTCGAAGACGCCTACCTGGCCCTTACTCGCGAGGGAGAGCTGAGCCATGTCTGAGATGGCACTGCGAGTGCCGAAACTGCCTGGTCCCGGATCGATCCTGGCCAGCCAGCTCCGCTACCAGCTGACCCTGCTGGCGCGCAACCCGCGCGCCATCGCGGCCGGCCTGATCCTGCCCGCCGCGCTGCTCGCCCTCGAGCGGGGCAGCGCCCAGCACATCACGATGGCGCAGGCGGCACCGAAGATCGCCGGGCTGGTCGCGCTCAGTGCGGTCGCCATCGCGTTCTTCACCCACGCGAACGGGCTGGTCGTAGCCAGGGAGGAAGGCGTGCTGCGCCGCTGGCACGCCTCGCCGCTGCCGTCCTGGGCCTACTTCGCCGGGCGGATGCTGGCCACCATGGCGGTTACCGCGGCCGCGGGACTGATCCTCGTCCTGGTGGCCGTGGCCATGACCGGGGTGCACCTGACCGCGCACGCGGTCGTGGGCCTGCTCGTGGTGGATATGCTCGCCGCGCTGGCCCTGGCCGCGGCCGGGACCGCGATCACCACCATCATCCCGAGCGCGCAGTCAGCCCAGCCTGTGCTCATGCTCACCTACATCCCGCTCATCGTGCTGGGCGGGGCGTTCGGCGCGATCACAAGCCTGCCGCACTGGGTGAACACCGCAATGACCTACCTGCCGGCCCAGCCGGCGATCGACGCCGCGTCGCGCGCGTTGCAGCACGGGACGATCATGTCCGGTCACGACCTGGCGGTCCTGGCTGGCTGGGTGGTGGGCGGCCTGCTGGTCTCGTTCCGGTTCTTCGCCTGGGACCCGCACCGCCCGGGGCACGCACGGCCTGCGGGGGCAAGCACCACGCTCCGTTCGGCCAAATAAAAGAGAGAAAGGGGCGCGGGCCGGTTCGCTTTAGCGGCGGACCGGCCAGCCGCCTGCCTCCAGGGCATCGAGCAGCACGCCCGCCTCGGCGGGGCGCACGGAAAGTTCCGCGACGCCGACCGGAAGGCCGGGCGAGTGCTCGATCCGCACGTCTTCGATGTTGACGCCGGCCGCGCCGGTCGCGTCGAACAGCCGGGCCAGCTCGCCGGGCTGGTCGGGGATGACCACCTGGACGACGGCGAACTCGCGGGGCGCACCGCCGTGCTTGCCCGGGATCCGGGCCACGCCCGCCTGGCCGCGGTCGAGCAGCGCCGCGACGGCCTTGTCCGAGTCGTCGTCCTCGGCCAGCACGCGGGCGGCCTCGGCCAGGTCGGCGGCCACCGCGGCGAGCACCTGCGCCACCGGAGCGGCGTTGCCGGACAGGATCTGGGTCCACAGCGCGGTGTCGCCGGCCGCGATCCGGGTCACGTCGCGCAGACCCTGCCCGGCCAGGTCCAGGGCCTCGGCCGGCGCCTCCTCCAGGCGGGCGGCCATGGCCGCGGCGACCAGGTGCGGGGCGTGCGAGATGAGCGCGACCCACCGGTCGTGCGCGGCCGGGTCGGTGCGGACCGGGACCGCGCCGCACGTCCGGACCAGATCCGTGACGGCCTGAAGGGCCGCCTCCGAGGTCTCCGGCAGCGGGCACAGGGCCCAGGTGCGGCCGAGGAACAGATCGGCGCGGGCCGCGGCCGGGCCGTGCTTCTCCCGGCCGGCCAGCGGGTGGCCGGGGACGTAGCGGGTCAGGTCGCAGCCCTGGTTCCTGGCTTGGGCTACGGGGAGCTGTTTCACGCTGGCCACATCGGTGTAGGAGTGTGCCAGGTTTCTGATTTGCGCTTCCGCGAGGGTGGCGGCCACGGCGGCCGGGGGGACGGCGATGACGGCGATGTCGGCCGGGTCGTTCGTGGCGTCGGGTAGCAGTTCCCCGGCGCCGAGGTCGGCGGCGAGCCTTGCTGCTGCCGGGTCGGCGTCGGCGAGCCAGACGGTGGCGTCGTGCGCGCGCAGGGCCAGGGCGATCGAGGTGCCGATCAGGCCGGTGCCGATGACGGCGATCTTCACTGAGCGATGTCCAGCCGGAGGGCGGCGGCGCCCCGCAGGTAGACGTGCTGGATCGCGGACCGCGGGCGGTCGGTCTCGACGTGCGCCAGCAGCCGGACGACGCGGGGCATGGCTCCGGGCACGGCGATCTCCGAGGCGCAGATCAGCGGCACGTCGTGGAAGCCGATCTTGCGCGCGGCCAGCGCGGGAAACTCGGCGGTCAGGTCCGGCGTCGCGGTGAACAGCACGCTGATCACGTCGTCGGTGGTGAGCTCGTTGCGCGTCATGACCTCCGTCACGAGCTCGGCCGTGCCCTCGAGTATCGCGTCGCGGTGGTCGGTGTCGATCTGCACCGCGCCGCGTACCGCCCTGACCGTCATCCTGGCTTCTCCTCCTCCGGGGACACGTTACAACCCCACGGCGGCGTAAAGCTCACCGATTTCCCTGGTCGTCAGGTCGCGCGAGACGCCCGGCTTGAGGTTGCCGAGCCGGATCGGGCCCACGTCGGTGCGGACCAGGCGGGTCACCGGGTGCCCGGTGGCGGCCAGCATCCTTCTGACGATGTGCTTGCGGCCTTCGTGCAGGGTGATCTCGACCAGCGCGCGGTTACCGGACCGGTCCACGACCCGGAACCGGTCGGCGGTGGCCACGCCGTCGTCCAGCTCGATGCCGGTCTGGAGGCGCCGGGCGAGGTCCTTCGGCACCGGGCCGGTGACCTCGGCCAGGTAGGTCTTGGCCACCTCGAAGCTGGGGTGGGCCAGCCGGTGCGCGAGCTCGCCGTCGTTGGTGAGCAGCATCAGGCCCTCGGTGTCGTAGTCGAGCCGGCCGATGTGGAACAGGCGCTCGGACCGGTCGCCGAGGTAGTCGGTCACGGTCTTGCGCCCGCGGGAGTCCGACATGGCGGTCAGCACCTTGGGCGGTTTGTTGAAGGCCAGGTAGACCAGGCCGGGCTTGGCCGGGATGCGCTTCCCGTCGACCCTGATCACCTGGTGTTCGGGGTCGACCCGCGCGCCGAACCGGCGGACCGTCTGCCCGTCGACCTCGACCCGGCCGGCGCCGATCATCTCCTCGCAGTGCCGACGGCTGCCGATCCCCGCCTCGGCCAGGACCTTCTGCAGCCGGACGCCGCCGGGGACGTCGGTCAGGCTGTCGCGGTCCTCTTCGTCCGGGTAGCCGAAATCGTCGTCTTCGTCGTCATCGTCTTTGAAGTTATGGTCGGGCGTTCTCATTCTCGATGTCCTCGATGTCCTCAGGCAGGAACGGCGCGAGGTCCGGCAGATCCTCCAGGCTGGGCAGGCCGAGCCGCTCCAGGAAGTACCCAGTGGTGCGGTACAAGATGGCGTTGGTCTCGGCGTCGGTGCCGGTCTCCTCGACCAGCCCGCGCAGCACCAGGGTCCGCATCACGCTGTCGCAGTTGACTCCGCGAACGGCCGACACCCGGGCCCGGCTGACCGGCTGGCGGTAGGCCACCACGGCCAGGGTCTCCAGGGCGGCCTGGGTGAGGCGGACCTCCTGGCCGTCGCTGACGAACCGCTCGACCAGCGGCGCGCAGTCCTCGCGGGTGTAGAACCGCCAGCCGCCGGCGATCTCGCGCAGGTCAAAGCCCCGGCCCCCGGCTTGGTATTCCTCGGCCAGGGCGTGCAGCACGGCCGTGACCTCGTTCCTGGGCCGTTCGAGCACCTGGGCCAGCACGACCACGGGCACCGGCTCGTCCGCGACCAGCAGGATCGCTTCCAGGCTGGCGGGTAGGCCTGGGCCCTGGATTTCTTGGGTGTCTTCTGGTTCCGCGCTCATATGTCTTCGTCGTCGCTTTCGGTTAGCTCATTGACGCTATCAGCAGCGTCCTGGTGGCCGGTCCACGTCACGTACAGCTCGCCGAGCGGGGTGACCTGCTCGAAAGACACCGCGTCGTCCCGGTACAGCTCGAGTAGGGCCAGAAACGACGCGACGACCTCGTAGCTGCCCTGAGCGTTCGCGGTGAGCTGGCGGAAGCTGGCCCGGCCCAGTTCTTTGAGCATCGCCATGAGCATCCGGGCCTGGTCCTTGACGCTGATCACCGGGGAGTGGATGTGATCGGTCGAGACCTTCGGCGGCGGTTTGGGCGCGAGCGCCAGCGCGGCGAGCCGGGCGAATTCGGCGGGGCCGAGACCAAGGAGCACCTCGGGAAGGAGTTCGGCGAAGCGCGGCTCGAGCGGGACCCGTCTTGGGAAGCGGCGGGCGGCGGCGGTCATCCGGGCGGCGAACACGCCCGCCACTTCCTTGTACGCCCGGTACTGCAGCAGCCGGGCAAAGAGCAGGTCCCGGGCCTCGAGCAGGGCCAGGTCCTCTTCGTCCTCCACCTCGCCACTCGGCAGGAGGCGGGCGGCCTTGAGGTCGAGCAGGGTGGCCGCGACGACCAGGAAGTAGCTGACCTGGTCCAGGTCCCAGCCGTCGGAACGCTCCGAGATGTAGGCGATGAACTCGTCGGTGACCTGGGACAGGGCGACTTCGGTGATGTCCAGCTTGTGCTTGGAGATCAGCGCGAGCAGCAGGTCGAACGGGCCCTCGAACACGTCCAGGTGGACTTCGAAGCCGGGCGTGCTGGACGGAGCCTGCGCTCTGCTGTCGTCGTCCACGTTCACAGTCATGACGGTAGCGCGGTCCTGGCGCGCTGCCGTGCCGATCGGTGGTTAACCGGCTTCTTCGGCGGTCCCGCTGACGGCGTCGTCGACGCTGGCCTCGATCGCGGTATTCGCGGCCTGGTTGGTGCTGACGATGCGCCCGGCCAGCAGGCTTTCCTTGCCCCGTGCGTCCAGGTCGGCGAGCAGGACGGCGATCGCCTCCCGGACGATCCGGCCGCGGTCGGCGGCGGCACCGTAACGCAGCAGGGCGAGCCGGGCACGTTCCAGGTCAAGCAGTTCCTCGGCGGACAGGTAGACGGTGATCTTCTGGGTGTGCTTCTCCCGGCCACTGGCCCGGCGCAGGTCGCCGCCGTCAGGACCGGGAGCAGCAGCGGGTCGCAAGAGTTCCGCGACCCCGGGCAGGCTTACCCTCCGTGATCGACCTCTGCCTGCCGCCACCGCTCCAGTACCTCCTTGGCCAGCTCCCGGTAGGAATTCGCCCCCATAGACCCGGAATCGAAGCTGGTAATAGGCTCTCCAGCCACCGTAGCGTCCGGGAACCTGACTGTGCGGTTGATTACAGTATGAAAAACCTTGTCGCCGAAACCATTGACGATGCTGGCCAGGACCTCGCGGGTGTGAAGCGTCCGGGAGTCGTACATGGTGGCCAGAAGGCCATCAATTGTTAGCTTGGTGTTCAGGCGGCGCGAAACTTTGTCGATGGTCTCCATCAGCAGGGCCACGCCGCGCATCGCGAAGTACTCGCACTCCAGCGGGATGACTACGCCGTCCGCGGCGGCGAGCGCGTTGATGGTCAGCAGGCCCAGGGACGGCTGGCAGTCGATCATGACCACGTCGTATTCCGACATCAGCGGCTCGAGCACTCCGCCGAGCACGTACTCCCGGCCAACTTCGTGGACGAGCTGGACTTCGGCGCCGGACAGGTCGATGTTGCTCGGCAGCAGGTCCATGCCGTTGACGCCGGTCTTATACAGCACGTCGTGCGCGTTGACGTCGCGCTCCATGAGCAGGTTGTAGACGGTGTTGTCGATGTCGTGCGGCTGGATGCCGAGCCCGACCGAGAGCGCTCCCTGCGGGTCGAAGTCGACGAGGAGGACCCGCCGCCCCACCTCGGCCAGGGCGGCGCCGAGGTTGATCGTGGTGGTGGTCTTGCCGACGCCACCCTTCTGGTTACAGACGGCCACCGTGCGAGCGGGACCGTGCTCCATCAGCGGCTCTGGGATGGGGAAGGCTGAGAACGGCCTCCCAGTCGGACCCAGCGCTCCTGCCTGGGGCTCTGTCATACGAGATGCTGCCACAAGCACTAACCTCCTGGGCTATGGCCGCGACGTTGCCCACGGAACCTGGCTACGGACTCTAAGGCTTAGGCCTGGTGCCGGCAAGCAGGCGCGCCGTTAAGGCCTGATATCCCCTGCGTTATTTGGCTTGCGGTTCGGTTTACAGGGCCGAGCTCTCTGGCCGAGCTTTCTGGCCGAGCTTTCTGGCCGGGCTGGGCCTCGCGGAAATCGACCACCGCGAGGCCCAGCCGCCATCAGCTGTCGATGCCTCGACTCGGGTCAGCAGCCGTCGTAGGCCGACCAGTTGGACTGGCCGCCGGCGGCGATCGCGTTGTCGAACACCTGGTTCTGCTCGCCCACGCTGGCGTTTCCGAAGTCAGCCGGCGAACCGCCGTACGCGGCCCAGGTAGACGCGCTGAACTGGTAGAGGCCGTAGTGGCCGCTCGAGTTCATGACCTGGGACTGACCGCCGGACTCGCGGGCAATCACGCACTGAGCGAACGACCCGCCCGGCGTCGCGGCGCTGCTTACGTCCGCGCCGCCCTGGGCGGTCGCGGCTGCCGGAGCGGCTTCCTGCGCGGCTTCAGGCGCGGCGGTCTCGGCCACCGGGGCCGGCGCCGGCCCGAGAAGCGAAGGCGGGGCGGGAATCTTCGCGGGCTTGACCGGGACGCGCAGCACCTGCCCGGGCTCGATAACGTTCGCCCAGTGGATCCGGTTGCGGTTCGCCCAGTACAGCACCGGCCACGCGTTCTGGTTGTGGTAGGAGCGTTCGGCGATGACGGAGAGCGAGTCACCCGCCTTGACCGTGTACCAGGAGGCCTGGCTGGAACCTGTCTGCTGCCGCGCGGTCTGCGCCTTCTGCTCGGTCTGCTTGATCGCCGAGAGCAGCTGCGCCGACAAGGGGTCCAGCCGATTGGCAGTGTCCGCGACCACGGCGTGATGCGCGGTTCCCTGGGCCGTCGTTGTATCGGCCAGGGCTTGCGGCGCCAAGCAGATCGCCGCAGCCACGCCGGCCAGCGCGGGCACGGCAATGCCCGGCAGACGGCGTGAGATTCGTATCGAGGATTGTTTCCTGTGGCAGCCCAAAGGGCTCCTTTCCGTGCAGTTCGCGCTCACGAGGAAGGCTGCCCAACATTCGGGCAGCCTTCGGAGCGCCTGACATCGGGGCAGCCTAACTGAGGTAATCCGGTATTTCGGTCAAATGGGCCAGAAATCGTCAAATCGGTTTTTAATTGCTAAACTGCCAGATTTATGCCACAGAAGGCACAGTTTTAACTCTGGTACCGGCAGTACCTATGCGATTTGGCTCCTGGTTGTGGCCTTTCGGTTACTCTCAGTCCTTTTTTAACCGTCGGCTGATCGCTACACGGTCTCCCCTGGCGTCACCCGTCGAGGCCGAGTTGCCGCATCCGGCTGAGGTTGTCCTCGCGCGCCGGTCGCGTCCGTCAGCTTCCCGTTTCGCACCGGGAAGATGTAGACCTCGTCGACGTCCTGGAACCGCCGGCCGGACGGCGGGCGGCCCATCCACTCCCCCAGGTGGCTACCCGAGCAGTAGAAGTGCGCCGGCACCTTTTCCTCCGCGGCCACCTCCTCCGCGCCCACCTCCTCCGCGGCCACCTCCTCCGCGGCCACCTTCTCCTCGGCCACCTCCTCCGCGGCCACCTCCTCCTCGGCCACCTTCTCCTCGGCCACCTTCTCCTCGGCCACCTTCTCCTCGGCCACCTCCTCCTCGGCCACCTCCTCCTCGGCCACCTCCTCCTCGGCCACCGTGCAGGCGCCCAGCATGGGCGGCTGAGATGGCGCTATCGCGGGAGGGCAGAAACGGTAGCGGCCAGGGGGCTGCGACTCGCTCTTACGGCGACGCGATATCGGCGTGTCGCCTGGCTTGGAGGGATATTTTTCGTTATGGTGTTTGATACAAGATCATTCATTCGAACGGACCGTGGTACATGCCTCCAGGACCAGTTCCCCAGGACCCGGGGCGGGACGAGGAGCCCCGCCCGGTGCCATCCTGGCCGGAGTGGATGGACGACCCGGCCTACCTGGCCCTGCGGGCTGCGGACGAAGATCCCGGCGACCTGGACGAGGACCCCGACGACGCGCCGCCGCCGGATGTGGATGAGGCGGAGCTGGCCGCCGAGGCGGCGCAGATCATCGCTGATCAGGAACGGGCCGCGGCGGTGATGGCCAGGCTGGGCCTGACCGCGGCGATGGCGGCGGACGCTGCGGCGGCGGCGGGGCGGCGCGGTCCGGGGATGCCGGGGTCCGCGGAGAGCTTCCCGGGGGTGTACGCCAGCCGGGCGTCGGGGTTCGCGTCGGGGAAGCCGCTGGATACCGCGCCCGGCTGTACCACGCTGGCCCAGTTCGCCGAGGAGGCGGCCGGGGAGGACGACCGGTACCCGGGCGCGTCCGATGACGAGCTGACCGGGGTGATCTGCGCGTGGGACCGGGTCGAGGCCTACGTGAGCAGC
>Ga0209693_10000611_pt1 | contig 14674 bp, 14 predicted proteins | sample HubBroMetageWRM3_FD_188345 | JGI IMG/M metagenome (GOLD analysis project Ga0209693, IMG submission 188345) | Warmed soil microbial communities from the Hubbard Brook experimental Forest, New Hampshire - Hubbard Brook CCASE Soil Metagenome WRM 3... | ecosystem: Environmental > Terrestrial > Soil...
GGTCGAAGGCACCGCCGGCTAGCTGGTGCGAGGGCACGATCCTTCGGCTCTCGGTGATCGTTTCCCTTGCTCGTGCGAACATGTGCCGTATCTGGTGAGCTTTGCCGTTCGAAACGACTTCGCGGCGTCGCGCTGGTAATCGGCAAAGCAATAGCCCGGTAAGCTGGCACGTCGTGATCGATCGCGCCCACCTGCGGCTACACGACACGGCAGCCGGTGCCGTGCGTGAATTCGTTCCGCTGCGGCCCGGGCACGTCTCCATCTACCTCTGCGGCGCCACCGTGCAAGGTCTGCCGCACATCGGCCACGTGCGTAGCGGTGTGGCCTTCGACATCCTGCGCCGCTGGCTGATGGCTCACGGTTGCGACGTCGCATTCATACGCAACGTCACCGATATCGAGGACAAGATCCTCAACAAGGCCGCCGCGGCGGGCCGGCCGTGGTGGGAATGGGCGGCCACCTACGAGCGGGCGTTCACCGCCGCCTACGACGCCCTCGGTGTCCTGCCGCCCTCGGCGGAGCCGCGGGCCACTGGCCACATCACTCAGATGGTGGAGCTGATCGAGCGGCTGATCGACACCGGCCATGCCTACATCGGCGGAGGCGACGTCTATTTCAACGTGCTGAGCTACCCCGAATACGGACAGCTGTCCGGTCACAAGATCGACGACGTCCATCAAGGCGAGGGAGTCGCGACCGGCAAGCGCGACCAGCGCGATTTCACGCTGTGGAAAGGCGCGAAACCCGACGAGCCGTCGTGGCCCACGCCGTGGGGGCGCGGACGCCCCGGCTGGCATCTGGAATGCTCGGCGATGGCCCGCACATATTTGGGGCCGGAATTCGATATCCATTGCGGTGGAATGGATTTGGTTTTTCCGCATCACGAGAACGAGATCGCCCAAAGCCGCGCTGCCGGCGACGGGTTTGCTCGATACTGGCTACACAACGGCTGGGTCACCATGGGTGGCGAGAAGATGAGCAAGTCGTTGGGCAATGTGTTGTCGATCCCCGCCATGTTGCAGCGAGTCCGGCCCGCCGAGCTGCGCTACTACCTGGGCAGTGCGCATTACCGCTCGATGCTGGAGTTCTCCGAGGCCGCATTACAGGACGCGGTCAACGCCTATGACGGGGTTGAGGACTTCCTGCACCGAGTGCGCAACCGGGTCGGCATTGTGGATACCGGAGAGTGGACGCCGCGGTTTGCCGCAGCACTCGATGACGACCTCGCGGTGCCGGTCGCGCTGGCCGAGGTGCACCGTGCCCGCGCGGAGGGCAACCGGGCGCTTGACGCCGGCGACCACGACAGCGCGTTGGCCAACGCCGCGGCGATCCGCGCGATGATGGGCATTCTCGGCTGCGATCCGCTCGACGAGCGCTGGGAGTCGCACGACGAAACGTCGGCCGCGCTGGCAGCGGTCGACGTGCTGGTGCGTTCCGAGGTTCAGCGGCGCGAGCAGGCTCGCGAGGAGCGCGACTGGAAGCTGGCCGACGAGATCCGGGATCGGCTCAGGGACGCCGGTATCGAGGTCACCGACACCCCCGACGGTCCACAGTGGTCGCTGGGAACCCAAACCGATGGCCGGTAATTCGCGGCGCCGCGGGGCGGTACGCAAAGCCGGCACCAAGAAAGGGCCGACCGTTGGCTCCGGCGGTCAACGACGCCGCGGGCTGGAAGGCCGTGGCGCCACTCCGCCCGCGCATATGCGGCCTTACCATCCAGCCGCCAAACGGCTCAAGCCGCAGCCGCGCCGGCCCGCTAAACGCAGCGACGGCGAAGTCGAAACGGTACTGGGGCGAAACCCGGTACTGGAATGCCTGCGCGCCGGTGTGCCGGCGACCGCGCTCTACGTTGCGCTCGGAGCCCAGTCCGACGAGCGGCTCACCGAATCCGTCACGCTAGCAGCAGATTCCGGTATCGCGATCCTGGAAGTGCCGCGCAACGACCTGGATCGGATGACCACCAACGGCCTGCATCAAGGGATCGCCTTACAGGTGCCGCCCTACGAGTATCTCCATCCCGACGAGTTGCTCGAGGCGGCCCTGGAAACCCCGCCGGCACTGCTGGTCGCATTGGACAACATCTCCGATCCGCGAAACCTGGGTGCGATTGTCCGTTCGGTCGCGGCGTTCGCCGGTCACGGAGTGTTGATCCCGCAGCGGCGCTCCGCCTCGGTGACAGCGGTGGCCTGGCGGACCAGCGCCGGCGCGGCGGCGCGGATTCCCATCGCGCGCGCCACCAACCTCAATCGGACACTGAAGGATTGGGCCGATCGCGGTCTGCAGCTGGTCGGGCTCGACGCTGAGGGCGACACCGTCCTCGACGATCTGGACGCCGCCGGTCCGGTGGTGGTGGTCGTCGGATCGGAAGGCAAGGGCCTGTCGCGGCTGGTGCGGCAGAACTGCGACGCGGTGGTGTCGATCCCGATGGCCGGCCCCGCCGAGTCGTTGAATGCCTCCGTAGCCGCGGGGGTGGTACTGGCCGAAATCGCCCGTCAGCGCAGGCGCTAGTCGAATTGGCCGCGCGATGGCCCGTGCGCCTTGGTGCCTTCTTGTTGGCCATCGCGGTTATCGCGCGGCCACCGACGGCGTCACCCGAAGCGCCCGGATTCGACCTGCAGGCCCACGCCGGCGGCCGCGGCGAGGCGACCGGCGAATCGCTGCGAGCCTTTGCCAAATCGATCGAACTCGGCGTCAGCACACTCGAACTCGACATCAACGTCACAAAAGACCGCCAGCCGGTGGTATGGCATGACCCGATCATCGACCCGCAACAGTGCGACGACACCCGACCGGCGTTCGCGGGCGACCCGTCGTATCCCTACGTCGGAAAACTCGTACACGACTTGACCCTGGCGCAGATCCGCACACTGGACTGTGGCAAGCCGAACAGTCAATTTCCGCACGCTGAAGTGGTGCGGGGCGACAAAATAGCCGTCTTGCCTGACGTCTTCTCGCTGGCCGACTCGTATCGGGCCGACGTGCGCTACAACATCGAAACCAAGGTCACGGCCGATCGGCCCGCCATATCGGCCGATCCGAAAGAGTTCGTCGACGTCGTGCTGGCTGCAGTCAGCACGGCGGGCAAGGTCGACCGGGTGGAGATCCAAAGTTTCGACTGGCGAACGTTGCCGCTCGTGCACCAGGCTGAGCCGTCAATTCCGCTGGTGGCGTTATGGAATGAGCAAACCTGGGTTCCGGATTCGCCCTGGCTGGCCGGCGTCAACCCCGCGGTCGTCGGCGATCCGGTGATCGGGGCCATGCTGGTTGGCGCGAACATTCTCTCACCCGCTTACTTTTTGGTCGATAAGTCCTTGGTCGACCGGGCACATGCGTTGGGGCTCACTGTTATTCCGTGGACGGTCGATGACGCCGACGACATGCGGGCCCAGATCGCCGACGGCGTCGACGGCATCATCACCAACTATCCCGCGCTACTGCGAACCGTGATGGCCGAATTCGGTATGCCATTGCCACCGGCCTATCACCGCTAGAGGCCCAGCAGCCGCACACCGGCCCATAGCGCCAGCACCGCCGCCACCAGCGCCGTGGGGACGGTGCACAGCCCGAGCCTGGTGTACTCGCCGACACTGGCCGAGACGTCGTATCGACGTAGTACGCTGCGCCACAACAAATTTGACAGCGAGCCGACATAGGTCAGGTTCGGGCCGATATTGACTCCGATCAGCACGGCCAGCACGGCCGCCGGCCCGCTTGGCGCCACCAGCGGTACCAACACCAGGGTCGCGGGCAGATTGTTGACGACGTTGGCCAGCACGGCGGCCACCACCGCGAATCCCAGCAGCGCGGGCAGCGCGGAGCCGGATGGCAACACCGCGCCCATTCTTTCGGCCACGCCGTTTTGCATGACCGCCCGCACGATGACGCCCAACGCCAGCACGAACACCAGAAACGGCACGTTCACCGCGCGCACGATCGCCACGGCCGTGGTGTGGCGTCGGGCCAGGCTTCGCACCGCCATCACCGCCGCGCCGGCGAGCGCCGCCCAGGCCGGCGCCACCCCCGCCGCTTCGGCGATGACGAACCCGGCCAGCGTCAGCGCCACCACCACCAACGCGAATACCGGCGTCGGCGGCGCCGGTTCGGTGTCCAGGCGATCGGGCTGCACGCTGAGATCGCGCCGAAAGAACACCCGGAAGACGAGGTAGACGGTGGCCACCGCGGCCAGCCAGGGCAGCGCCATCACCAGGGTGAACCTCGCGAAAGACACATTGGCGACGCGGAATGCGAGCAGGTTGGTCAGGTTCGACACCGGAAGCAGTAGCGACGCGGCGTTGGCCAGGTGTGCGGTCGCGTAGGCGTGCGGACGCACCGGTGCCCGCAGCCGCCGGACCGTGGTCAGCACCACCGGCGTCAGCAGCACCACGGTGGCGTCCAGGCTCAGCGCCGCGGTGATGGTCGCGGCGATCACGAAGACTTGCCGCAGCAGGCGCTCGGACCCGGGGCGGCCGCGCGCCATTGCCGCCCCGGCCGCTTCGAACAGGCCTTCGTCGTCGCACATCTTGGCCAGCACCAGCACCGCACCCAGGAAAGCGACGACCCGCGACAGCCGGCCCGCCTCGGCGGCCGCGTCGTGCATCGAGATCGCGCCGACGGCTATCAACAGGACGACGGCCGGTACGGCGGCGAACGCCTCCGGCCACCCCCGTGGACGGGCAACCGCGAACGCGAGGACCACCGCCAGCGACAGCAGAGCCAGAAGTAGCGTCAAATTCAGGCCTACGCGTGCTCGCGGCGCGCGGAGTCCGGGCACCCAGGCCGCAGCCGCATCAGCTAAACGCCTTCAGGTCAATCCCGTCAGCCTTCAGCCGGTCCCGCACCGCCGCCGCGATCTGCACAGCGCCGGGTGAATCACCATGCACGCAAACCGATTCCACGCGGACGTCGACGGCTGACCCGTCGACCGCGGTGACGTGTCCGGTGGTCACCATGGCCACCACCCGCTCGGCGATCGCGACCGGATCATCCAGCACCGCGCCGGGTTCCCGCCGCGACACCAGCCGGCCGTCCGGCCGGTAGGCACGGTCGGCGAATGCCTCCGACACAGTGCGCAGGCCACGCCGCCGGGCCTCCTCGAAAAACACCGAACCCGCCAAGCCCAGCACCGGCAGGCCGGCATCGACCATCTGCACCGCCTGCGCGACGGCCGCGGCCTGCTCACGGTTGGTCACGATCGTGTTGTACAGCGCGCCATGGGGTTTCACGTAGGACACCGTAGAGCCGGCCGCCTGGGCGAGTCCGTGCAACGCCCCGATCTGATACACGACGTCGGCGAGCAGATCGTCCGGCGTGGCGTCGACGAAACGCCTGCCGAACCCGGCCAGGTCGCGGTAGCTGACCTGTGCGCCGACGCGTACGCCGCGCTCGGTGGCCAGCCGGCACACCCGTAACAAGCCGGCCGGGTCGCCCGCGTGGAAACCGCAGGCCACGTTGGCGCTGGTGACAATGCTGAGCATGGCGTCGTCATCACCGAGCTGCCAGACACCGAAGCCCTCACCCAAGTCGGCGTTGAGGTCGATAGAGGCCACGATCGCTAGCTTAAGACCGGTCTGCGCGCGTAGCTTCTGGGCCGTGACGATTGACGGCAAGGTAGTCGCGATAACCGGTGCGAGCAGTGGGATTGGCGAGGCAACAGCGCTGCTGCTTGCTGAACGCGGGGCCAAGCTGGTCCTGGGTGCGCGCAACCCCGACGGTCTGGATGCAGTGGCCGCGCGGCTCTCGGCCACCGGCGGCGACGCAATTGCCAAGGTGACCGACGTCAGCTGTCGCGAGGACCTGACGGAGTTTGTCGCACTGGCCGCTGAAACGTACGGCCAACTCGACGTCCTTGTCAGCAATGCCGGCATCATGCCGGTCTCGCAGTTCGACGAGCTTCGCGTCGATGACTGGGAAGCGATGGTCGATGTCAATCTCAAAGGTGTGCTATTCGGAATCGCAGCGGCGCTTCCGGTTTTCCGCCGCCAGGGCTTTGGACATTTCGTCAATATCGCCTCCACAGCAGCTTTTCGGGTCACTCCCGGGCAGTCGGTGTACGCGGGCACCAAGATGGCGGTTCGCGCGATTTCTGAGGGGCTGCGTCAGGAAGCCGGCGAGAACCTGCGGGTCACGATCGTCTCCCCCGGCATGACGTCGACCAACTTCGCCGAGTCGATAACGGACGAAGCGGCCCGGACGGAGCTCGAGCGGCGCCGCGACGATATCGCGATGCCGCCCGATGCGGTGGCCCGGGCGATCGCCTTCGCTATCGACCAGCCGGCTGACGTCGATATCGGCGAGGTCGTGGTGCGGCCCACTGCGCAGGCATGAGGCCGTCAAGCGCGGACCGGTACTTGTCGGCGCCGCCCCACCAGCCAGCAGGCCAGGTAGATCAGGAACGAAATGGTGGCGACGAACACCGACACCGGCACGCCGGGCGCCAACGACAGCACGATGCCGCCGACCGCCGAGATTTCGGCGAAGAGCACCGCCGCGGCGATCGTGGCGGCCGGCGACCTGAAAGCTCGTGCGGCCGCTGCCGCCGGCGTGATCAACAGCGATACCACCAGCAGCGCGCCGACGATTTGCACTCCCTCGGCTGCCACGACGCCGACCAGCGCCGCGAACACGATGCCCAGCACACGTACCGGCACACCACGCGCAGCGGCGACCTCCGGATCGACGGTGGCGAACAACAGTGGGCGATAGCAGACCACCAGCACGACGACCACCACGACGCTGATCACCGCCAACGTCACCAGCCCCGTGTAGCCCACCCCGACGATCTGCCCGGTCAGCAGCGCGAAGCTGGTCCCGGTGTGCCCCGGATAGAGGTGGATGAACAGCACCGCCAGGCCCAGCCCGAACGCCAGCACCACCCCGATCGCCGAGTCCCGCTCCCGCGCACGTTGACCGAGAATTCCGAACAGCGCCGCGGCCAGCGCGCTGCCGACCAGCGCGCCCGCTCCGACTTGGTACCCGACCAAGAGCGCGAAAGCAGCCCCCGTTAAAGATAATTCGCTCGAACCGTGCACTGCGAACGACATCTGACGCATCACGATGAACGGCCCGACCAATCCGGCAACCAGCCCCAGCAGCGCCCCCGCCACCACTGCCTGCTGGACGAAGTCGTGGCGCAGCAGATGGGCGGTGATATCGAAGGCGAACAGATGCGACAACAGGTCGGTGAGCCGGTCGTTCATTCTGCGTCTCCGTGCGCATCGCCGACCACCAGGCAGCGGCCCTTGACCTTGACCACCTCGATGTCAGCGCGATAGAGAGCCGAGAGCGTCTCGGTGGTCATCACCTCCTCGACGGAGCCGATCAGGAACCGGCCGTCGACCAGGTAGAGCACTCGGTCCACAAACGGCAACACGGCGTTGAAGTCGTGCGTGACGAGGATGACTGCGGTGTCCGCTTCCCGGCGGCGCCGATCGATCACCGTGGCCACCAGCCTGGCGCTGGCCGGGTCCAGCGTCAGCAACGGCTCATCGCACAGCAGCAGCCGCGGGTCGCTGGCCAGCGCCTGGGCGATGCGGACCCGCTGCGACTCGCCTCCCGACATCTGCCCGACCGAGATGTCCGCGAGGTGTTCGCCGTTGACCTGTTGCAGCGCCTGCCGGACAGCGTTGCGGCGGCGCGCCCGGCCGGGTGCTGGCAACGGCATTGCGCCCCAGCGGTGGCCGTCCACGCCCAGCCGTACCAGGTCTCGTCCGCGCATGGCCGCGTCCCGGTCCATCGGACGGTGTTGCGGTATGTAACCGATTCGCTTGTCGCCCGGAGACACTCGCTGATCACCCACCCGTGCGGTGCCGGCGGTCAACCGAAGCTGTCCGAGCAGCACCCGCAGCAGCGATGTCTTGCCGCTGCCATTGGGGCCGAGCACGGCGATGAATTCCCCGGGCGAAACGGTTAAGTCCAACCCGTCCCATAGCACCCGGTTGCCGAACGCCAGCCGGGCGCCGAACAGCGACGCAGCCGTCATCGCGCAGCTGTCTGCAGGGCCGCGGCCAGGTGAGCGACGGTGGTGCGCTGCCAGGTCAGGTAGTCGGCGCCGGCGGGCAAGGTCTCGGTCACGTCAGTCACCGGCACGCCGGCCTGCCGGGCCGCTACCTGCAGGTCGCGGGTCGCCGCGGTCGCGGTCTGCGGATTGATCAGCAACGCGGCGACTTGCCGGTTGTTGATCATGTCGAGGACGGAGGCCATGTCAGCCGGGGATGGATCGTCGCCGTTCTCGGTCGCCGTGGTGAACGTCGCGGGCGTTCGGTTGACCAGGCCGGACGCCGTCAGCAAGTAGTAGGCCACCGTTTCGGTCGCGATGACCCCGGCCCGCGGGTGCGTTGCGGCGATGGCATGTTCGGACCGGGTGATCGAGTCAGTCCCGCGCCCGAATTCCGCAGAGTTGAAACGATATTCGTCGGCGTGGGCGGGGTCTATGGTCGCCAGCCGGTCGGCAATCTCGGCCGCGACCGCCTTGGCGACGTCCACGTCGTAGAAGACGTGCTCGTCGGGTGCGCGTTTGTGGCCGGGGAACTTGATCAGTGAGTAGGCATCGACCGAAGCGATCTCCGGGTGACCGGCCAGCACGTCGTCGACCCATGCGTCGTAGCCGCCGCCGTTGTAGACCACCAGCGCGGCGTCGGCGATGGCGGCGGCCTCGTCGGCGGTCACCTCATAGCTATGTGGATCGACGTCGGCGCTGTTCAGGATCGACTTCACGCTGACATGTTCACCGGCGACGGTGCGAGCGACGCTGCCCCAGACATCGGTGGATGCCACGACGGTGGCCGCCCGTGGATGCGGTGAAGCACCGGTGCCGCAGCCGGTCAGCACGGACGCGCAGCCGAGGCCGATGATGATGGCGGACAAGCTGATCGCCACGCAGGCTGTCGCCGTCCGCACCGCTTGTTGTCCTTCCCCGCCCGCCCTGACCAGCCAAGACTAATGAAAATGGTTTCCAACAAAATGTAGCGACCAGGCGCCAAGTCACGCAATCCGCCTGGACTGCCCGGTAGCCTCTGAGGGCATGAGCCCCACGCCGCGACGGCGGGCGACCCTGGCGTCGCTGGCGGCTGAGCTCAAGGTGTCGCGCACCACCATCTCGAATGCGTACAACCGGCCCGATCAGCTGTCGGCCGAGCTGCGCGAACGAGTGCTCGCCACCGCCAAACGCATAGGGTATCCCGGCCCCGATCCGGTAGCGCGATCGCTGCGCACGCGGCGGGCCGGGGCGGTGGGTCTGATGATCACCGAACCGCTCACATATTCCTTCAGCGATCCGGCGGCGCTGGATTTCGTTGCGGGACTTGCCCAGTCGTGCGAAGAGCTTGGTCAGGGGCTGATGCTGGTGGCCGTCGGCCCGAGCCGCAGTGTCGCGGATGGCACAGCGTCGGTGCTCGCCGCGGGGGTGGACGGGTTCGTGGTCTACTCGGCGGCCGGCGACGATCCCTACCTGCAGGTCGTGCTGCAACGGCGACTGCCGTTGGTGGTGGTTGACCAGCCCAAGGAAGTACCCGGCGCATCCATCGTCGGCATCGACGACCGGGGGGCGATGCGCAAGATCGGCGATTACCTGCTCGGTTTGGGCCATCGGGAGATCGGACTGCTGACGATGCGGCTGCGTCGTGACCATCGGCACGGCCTGGTTGACTCCGAACGCCTCCGCTCGTCGACATTTCATGTGCAAAGCGAACGCATCCACGGTGTCCGCGACGCGATGGCCGCGGCCGGTGTCGATCCGGACTCGTTGACGGTGGTGGAAAGCTACGAGCACACCCCGGCATCCGGTGGCGACGCGGCCAAGGTTGCGCTGAAAGCCAATCCGCGGATCACCGCGCTGATGTGCACCGCCGACGTGCTGGCGTTGTCGGCAATGGATTATCTGCGCGGCCGCGGCAAGTACGCGCCGGGCCAGATGACCCTCACCGGCTTCGACGGCATACCCGAGGCCGTCAGCCGCGGCCTGACCACGGTGGTGCAGCCGAGTCTGCAGAAAGGCCGCCGGGCCGGCGAGCTGTTGCACGAGGGCAATATCCACGCAGTAGTCGAGGTGCTCGACACCGAGCTGATCCGCGGACGCACTGCCGGGCCACCGGCCTGACCGGTTGGGCCCGAGAGCGGTCAGATCTGGGAGTTCTCCCCATCGCCGATCAGCAGCCGCACCGCGAGATCAAGCCGCTTGCTCACGTCGGTGGCGGATGCCCTGCGGGTGAGCCAGGCCAGCAGATTCGACAGCCACACGTCGGAGATCACCCTGGCGATGTGGTACTGGTCTTCGGTCGGTTCACCGTCGCTCATCGCGCGGGCGAACATCGAGTCGATCAGCTTCTCGACGTGATCAACCTCACCGGCAGCGGAAGCGTCGGCGAACACGTAGGCACGGGTCATGGCCTCGGTGAGCAGTGGATTGCGCTGCATTGCGCGATTGAGTTTGCTGACCATGAAGTTCAGCCGCTGGAACGGTGTCCCGCCGGTCAGGCTGGATCGGTCGGTCTTGGCGTCGATCCGCTCGAACTCCCGGCCCAGCGCGGAGACCAGCAGATGCACCTTCGACGGGAAATACCGGTAGAGCGTGCCCACCGCGACGTCCGCGCGATCGGCGACCGCACGCATCTGAACTGCCTCGTAGCCCCCTTTGGAAGCGATGGCCATCGTGGCGTCCAGGATGCGTTTACGACGCTCGCGCTGCGCCTCAGACCCGAGCTCGGACTCGGCCAATACCGCCACGCTCAGCACCTCACGAGGCTGCGCACTGGACGTGCTGGAGGGTTGACCCGAGTCGGTGTGGGCTGGCCCCGAAAAGGAAGGCGACATTTGACGGACAGCTCCTTTTCTTGCGTCCTCGCTCGAAACGATACGCATGCCGAGCGCGAATTTCTCACCTCCGTGCCGCCGGGACACCGGGATTTCCTGCTGCGATGGCATTCGACTTGACGGTCGATCGCTGGCACTATTAGAACACGTTCTAGTGCTGCGCGGGGCATCTCGGCGGCGCCTTTTACGTCGACCGAGGAGTCCAGGTGGCTGCGACCTCCGGCAAGACCGGCACCGCCGAACAGTTCGCGGCGCGTGAGCTGGTGCGCGATTGGGCGGCCGGATCGGGCGCGACGGCGGCGGTCCGGGATATTGAACAGGGCGAGCCGAATGCCTGGCGGGCGGTTTTCGGCGCCCTGACCGACCTGGGATTGTTCGGTGTCGCGGTCCCGGAGGACTGCGGCGGCGCCGGCGGCAGCATCGAGGACCTGTGCGCAATGGTCGAGGAGGCCGCCAAAGCCCTGGTGCCCGGCCCGGTGGCGACCACCGCGCTGGCCACGTTGGTGGTCGCCGATCCGCAGCTGAGCGCCGCACTGGCGTCGGGCGAACGCACCGCCGGGGTCGCACTCGACGGTGACGTCGAGTTCGATGACGCCACCTCGCGGGCCTCGGGCACGGTGCCCTGGGTACTCGGTGCCGTCGCCGACGGCCTGCTGGTGGTGCCGGCCGGCGGAAAATGGCTACTCATCGATCCAGCCGCCGCCGATGCAGCTGGCACTGTGGCGGTCGAGCCGCTGCATGCCACCGACTTCTCCCGGCCGCTGGCGCGGGTGGTGCTGACCTCGGCGCCGGTCACGGTGCTCGACGCCGCCGCGGGCCGGGTGGAGAACCTGGCGGTGACGGTGCTGTCCGCCGAAGCGGCGGGAATCAGCCGATGGGCGCTGGACACCGCCGTCGCCTACGCCAAGGTGCGCGAGCAATTCGGCAAGCCGATCGGCAGCTTCCAGGCGGTCAAGCACCTGTGCGCCGAGATGCTGTGCCGTGCCGAGCAGGTGGCGGTGGCCGCCGCCGACGCCGCCCGCGCGGCGGGCGATGCCGATGATCGCCAGTTGTCCATTGCCGCGGCCATCGCCGCGGGTACCGCTATCGACGCCGCGAAGGCCAACCTCAAGGACTGCATCCAGGTGCTCGGCGGCATCGGCATCACCTGGGAGCACGACGCGCACCTGTACCTGCGTCGGGCCCATGGGATCGGACAGTTCCTCGGCGGACCGGCGCGCTGGCTGCGCCGGACCGTCGAGCTGACCCAGGCAGGTGTCCGCCGTCGCCTGGGCATCGACCTGAGCGACGTCGCCCACCTGCGCCCCCAGATCACCGAAGCGGTCGCCGAGGTCGCCGCCCTGCCCGCAGACCAGCGTCAGGCGGCGCTGGCCGAAGCGAGGCTTTTGGCGCCGCACTGGCCGGCTCCGTACGGCCGTGGCGCCGGACCGGCCGAGCAGCTGCTGATCGACCAGGAGATGTCGTCGGCGGGTGTGCCGCGGCCCGATCTGGTGATCGGCTGGTGGGCGGCGCCGACCATTCTGGAACATGGCACGCCCGAGCAGGTGGAGCGATTCGTGCCGGCTACCCTGCGCGGCGAAATCTTCTGGTGCCAACTGTTTTCCGAGCCGGGAGCCGGCTCGGATCTGGCGTCGCTGCGTACCAAAGCGGTGCCGGTCGACGGGGGCTGGGAGCTGACCGGGCAGAAGGTGTGGACGTCGTCGGCGCACAAGGCGCAGTGGGGTGTCTGCCTCGCCCGCACCGATCCCGACGCCCCGAAACACAAAGGGATCACTTACTTTTTGATCGACATGACTTCGCCCGGCATCTTGATCCGGCCGCTGCGCGAAATCACCGGCGACGCGTTGTTCAACGAGGTCTTTCTGGATAGCGTGTTCGTCCCCGACGAGATGGTGGTCGGCACGGTGAACGACGGCTGGCGACTGGCCCGCACCACACTGGCCAACGAACGGGTCGCGATGGCGCAGGGCACGGCGCTGGGCAACCCGATGGAACAGCTGCTCGCGGCGGCGGCAGAGATCAATCTCGATGTCGCGCAACAGGATCGGCTGGCACGGTTAATCATCACCGCCCAAGTAGGCTCGCTGCTCGACCAGCGCATCGCCCAGCTCGCCGTGGGCGGCCAGGACCCCGGATCGGAATCGAGTGTGCGGAAACTCATCGGGGTGCGTTACCGCCAGGCGCTGGCCGAATACCGGATGGATCTCAGCGAAGGTGCGGGCGTCGTCGAGGACAAGATCGTGCACGATTTCCTCAACACCCGCTGTCTGACCATCGCCGGCGGCACCGAGCAGATCCTGCTGACAGTGGCAGCTGAGCGGCTGCTCGGCCTGCCGCGCTAGATGCGGTAAACCGAGTTGTCGTCCTGGGCCGTGCGCGGTCAGCGCGGAGGGCCAAGAATGACCTGTCCGAACTTGGCTGCTCCCTCGGTCACGCGTGCGGGCGAGATTTCGAAACCCTCCGGGCGCGGCGTGGCTCTGTCACGACCGGCGTAGCGGAACATACCCTCGATTCCGGCGGGGGTGTTGATCATGAGCAGATCGGCCTTCTTGGACGTGATGCGGTATGCATGCGGAATGTCCTTGGGTAAGAAGACGATACCGCCCTCCGACAGCTCCATCTCCTGGTCGTCACACCAGAGCAACGCGGTCCCTTTGATCAGCATAAAGACCTCGTCCTCACGCGTGTGTTTGTGATACGGAGGTGCTTCGCCTTCGCTGACATCGAAGCGTCCGATCATCAACTTGCCATCGGTGGCCTTGCCGTCGAGCAAGATTGCCAGTGTGCCGCCGTCGAGCCATTCCAGTTGTTGCTGCTGCTCCGGTTGCGCAAGGTATGCCATGCTCATGAGTCATCCCTATTCGTTGTCGGCGGGAGCACCAACCTGCTCCCGACTGGGTCAGTTAGGTGACTTCAATGTCGGATCGTTGAGGATATCCAGTTGAGTACGCCACCGGGACGATCACCGTGGCGCCGTCTGCTCTGATCTTGAAGGCACGGGAAACGCGACGCCGATGAGGGCTCTTGCAACAGTCGCCTGCGTGGTAGCCAGCACGTCGGCAGGGCCGCCAAGTCGAGCACGAGCTGTCGGCCTTCGTCGCTTTTGAGGTCGGCGGTGAGCTGGCGCCGTCCGCGAGTGCCGTGTCCTGGAGATCCTCGAACAGGGCGCCATCGGTGCCGGCCGGTCGTGCGACGCGATCGACGTCGGCGCCCAGGTCGGCCAGCATCATCATGGCGTGGGTCACTGGTCCGATGGCCCCGATCTCAACGACTTTGAGGCCGATCAGCGGGCCGGCGCCGGTCATCGCCGTTCAGCCCGTCCCACGGTCAGGCCCAGTGCCTGGAGATCCACCGTGCCCACGGTGTGGGGCGCCTCACGCAGGACGTGCTTCATGACCCTCCCGACGGCGTTACGGGGAAGCCGCGAGACGACCTCGACGTAGCGCGGGATCGCGAAGTAGGGCAATGCGGCCCTGGCGAAGGCAAAGAACTCGATCGGGTCGAAGTCGGCCCCATCGACAAGCACCAGGCAGGCCTTGATGTCATCGTCGGCCATGTCGGAGGGCACAGCGTGCACGGCACACTCGGCGACTTCGGGATGGGCGCTGATTGCAACTTCCAATTCGAGGCTGGAGACGTTCTCCCCGCGGCGGCGCATGGAGTCCTTTTTGCGATCTACGAACGCGATGGAACCGCTTGGCAAGCGGCGTCCCGAGTCGCCCGTGTGGTGCCAACCGTCGTCGAGCGGCGTCGTCATGCGTCCCTCCGGCGTCCAATACCCGTCGAACATCGCGTAAGGGTCGTCAAGGGGCCGGACGCAGATCTCTCCGACCGCGCCATCCGGTACCGGATCGCCCGCGTCGTCGAG
>Ga0209693_10000612_pt1 | contig 14672 bp, 14 predicted proteins | sample HubBroMetageWRM3_FD_188345 | JGI IMG/M metagenome (GOLD analysis project Ga0209693, IMG submission 188345) | Warmed soil microbial communities from the Hubbard Brook experimental Forest, New Hampshire - Hubbard Brook CCASE Soil Metagenome WRM 3... | ecosystem: Environmental > Terrestrial > Soil...
GTAGCGGTTGGCCATCCCGGCGTGGCTGTGCTCCTCGATCTGGAGCGGCCTGGGCCAGGAGTGCTCGACCGCGTCCCGGAACCGGTGCAGCGACCCGACACCTGGATTGCCGCCCCAGGAGAACACCAGCTTCCGCGCGCACCCGGCGCCGATCATCTGGTCGTAGATCACGTCCGGGGTCATCCGGACGAGCGTGAGGTCGCGCCGCCGTTGCCGGATCACCTCGCGGCCCGCGGCAGAAGGGATCAGGTGGGTGAAGCCCTCCATCGCCACCGTGTCCCCGTCGTGCACGGCTGCGCCGATAGCCTCGCTAAGTGACAAGATCGCAGCCACCCCGCGACCGCCTCCTATTCGTCCGTTTTACTGAAACCATAACGACTAACTGCCGCGATGTGCACAAGTGTGCGCTCTGCGATGACACACAGGAGACCCGGTGTCCCTCGATGATTTCCCCCGCTACCCGCTGCTGTTCGGCCCCAGCCCGGTCCACCCGCTCGAGCGCCTGTCCGCGCACCTGGGCGGCCCGAAAATCTGGGCAAAGCGGGAGGACTGCAACTCGGGGCTCGCATTCGGCGGCAACAAGACCCGCAAGCTCGAGTACCTGGTGCCCGAGGCGCTGGCGCAGGGCGCGGACACGCTGGTCTCGATCGGCGGGGTGCAGTCCAATCACACCCGCCAGGTCGCGGCGGTCGCCGCGCGGCTCGGCCTGCGGGCCGTGCTGGTCCAGGAAAGCTGGGTCAACTGGCCCGACTCGGTCAACGACCGGGTCGGCAACATCCTGCTGTCCCGGATCATGGGCGCCAACGTGCGCCTGGTCGACGCGGACTTCGGCATCGGCTTCAAGAACAGCTGGGAACGGGCGATCGAGGACGTGCGCATGCAGGGCGGCACGCCGTACCCGATCCCGGCCGGTGCCTCCGATCACAGGCTCGGCGGCCTCGGCTTCGCGAACTGGGCCTACGAGGTACAGCAGCAGGAGCAGCAGCTAGGGGTGTTCTTCGACACGATCATCGTGTGCAGCGTCACCGGCTCCACCCACGCCGGGATGATCGCCGGGTTCGCGGGCCAGGCCCGGCCGCGCCGGGTCATCGGCATCGACGCGTCCGCGAAGCTCGATGAGACCCGTGCCCAGGTCGAGAAAATCGCCCGCAACACCGCGGCGCTTATCGGCCTCGGCCGGGATCTGCGCGACGACGAGATCACCGTGCTGCCCGGCTGGGCCGGGGATTATTACGGCATCCCGGTCAAGTCCACGCTCGACGCGATCCGGCTCACCGGGGGCCTGGAAGGCGTGATCATCGACCCGGTCTACGAGGGCAAGTCCATGGCCGGGCTGATCGACCTGGTGCGCACCGGCGAGATCGGACGGGACTCCACGGTGCTGTACGCCCACCTTGGCGGGCAGCCCGCGCTCAACGCCTACAGCGCATTGTTTAGGTAAGCGCCCTTCGAGACAGCCGTGAGAGGCTGATCGGGTGCGGATCGGGTTGCTCGGCGCCTTCGAGGCCTGGGACGACGCCGGGCAGCCGGTGCAGATCCCGGGCACGCGGCTCCGGACGTTGCTGGCCCGCCTGGCCCTCAACCACGGCCATCTGGTCACCACGCAGGCACTGGCCGACGCGATCTGGGGCGAGCGGCCGCCGCCCGGCGCCGGTAACGCCCTGCACTCGCTGGTGTCCAGGCTGCGCCGCGCGCTGCCGCCGGGCGACTCCGCCAGGGTCGAGTCGCTGCCCGCCGGCTACCGGCTGTCGGCAGCGGGTGAGGCCACCGACGTCGCGGAGTTCGAGCGGCTTGCCGCCGAGGGCCGGGCCTGCCGGGAGGCGGGCGACACCGGCGCCGCGGCGGACCGGTTCGCCAGCGCGCTAGCCCTGTGGCGGGGCGCCGCGCTGGCCGATCTTGCCGACGCCCCGTTCGCCGGCCCCACGATCGCGCGTCTCACCGAACTGCGCCTGCGCACGGTGGCGGACCACGCCGAGCTGGCGCTCGCCGCCGGCCTGGCCGGTGGCCAGCTCGTGGCCGGCCTGCGGGAACTCACGCTGGCGCATCCGCTGGACGAGCGACTGGCAGGGCTTTACCTGCGGGCCCTGACCGCCGACGGCCGCCCGGCCGAGGCGCTTGCGGCGTTCGAGGACCTGCGCCGTGCCCTTGCCGAGACGCTCGGCACCGACCCCTCGCCCGCGCTCCGCGACCTGCACACTGCGATCCTCCGCGGACATGCCGCACCAGCCACCGCCCCCGCCGCGGTCCCGACGCCCACCGCCTACGCCTCCCCCACGCCCGCCGCCACCACCACCGGCGCCACTAACCTCCCCACGCCTGCCACCAGCACCACCCGCCCCACCAACATCCCCACGCCCGCCACCAGCACCACTCGCCCCACCAACTTCCCCACGCCCACCACGAGTTTCATCGGGCGGGAGCTGGATCTAACACAGGTCCGTGCATTGCTCGCGGACGCGCGGCTGGTCACGCTCGTCGGGCCCGGCGGGGTGGGCAAGACCCGGCTCGCCGCCGAGCTCGCGGTCAGCTGGCAGGCCCGGGACGGGGTCTGGCTGGTCGAGCTCGCGGGCATCACGGACCCGGCCGAGGTCCCCGCGGCCGTCTGCACCGCGCTCGGCCTGCGGCCTGTCGCGGCCGAGCTGGCCTCGCAACTCGCCGGGCGACAGCTGCTGATCGTGCTCGACAACTGCGAGCACCTGCTCGACGCCTGCGCCCGGCTGGCCCACGACCTCCTGGGCGACTGCCCTGGGATGCGGATCCTCGCCACGTCCCGCGAGCCGCTGACCACCACGGGCGAGCGGGTCTACCCGGTGGCGCCGCTGCCGGTGCCGCCGCCCGCGGTCGGCCTCGGAGAAGCCATCGACTCCCCCGCGCTGCGGCTGTTCGCCGACCGGGCCGCGGCCGCGGTGTTCGGGTTCCGGCTGACCGCCGAGAACCTGCCAGCGGTGGCCGAGATCTGCCGCCGCCTCGATGGCCTGCCGCTGGCCATCGAGCTGGCCTGCGCCCGGCTGCGCACGCTGCCGGCCACGGAGCTCGCCGCGCGGCTCGACGACCGGTTCCGGCTGCTGACCGGCGGCAGCCGGGCCGCGCTGCCGCGGCACCAGACGCTGATCGCGGTCGTCGAGTGGAGCTGGGAGCTGCTCACCGGCGCCGAGCGCACGCTGGCCCGCCGGCTCGCCGTATTCGCTGGCGGCGCGACACCGGAGGCGGCCGAGGCGGTGTGCGCGGACCAGAGCCTGCAGCCCGGCGCGGTGGTGGGGCTGCTCGGCGCGCTGGCAGACAAGTCGTTCGCCGAGCTCAGGCACGCGCTGGACGCGCCACCCCGGTACCGGATGCTGGACACCATCCGCGCGTACGCCGAGGCGGCGCTGGACGAGGCGGGTGAATCCGGCCGGTTCCGGCGGGCTCACGCGGGTTACTTCCTGGCCCGGGCCGAGGCCGCGGATTCGGAGCTTCGCGGCAGCGGTCAGCTCGCCCACCTGGCCTGGCTGCGCGATGAGCTGGGCAATCTCCGCGCGGCGTTGCGCTATGCGGTCGGTTCCGCCGACGCCGAGACCGCCGTGCGCCTGGTGGCCGCGCTCGGCTGGTACTGGACGATGAGCGGCAACCACGCCGAGGCGGCCGGCTGGCTGCGCGACACGCTGGGGCTGCCCGGGGCCGACGACGCCGGGCGCGTGCCACGCAACCCGCTAGCCACCGCCGACGACGCCGGGCGCGTGCCACGCACCGCCCTGGCGGCCGCGTTCGGCCACGATGCGATGCATCACTTCGCGATCCAGGACTTCGAGCGCGGGCGGCGTTCCGCGGCCCGCGCCGCCGAGCTGGCCGGCGACGCCCCGCATCCCACCGTGACGCTCGTCCTCGCGCTGCTGCGCCACCAGGAGCCGGGCTCTGCCCAGTTCGGCGACCTGATCGAGCACCCCGACCCGTGGCTGGCCGCCAGCGGCCACCTGTACCGGGGGTTCGCCGCGGAGGTGCGCGGCGACGCCCCGGCCGCTGCCACGCACTTCGCAACGGCCAGGGACGGGTTCGCGGCGGTCGGCGACGGCTGGGGCCTGGCAGGCGCGGTCCGCCACCTGGGCTCCGGCCTCGGCCTCAGCGGCGATCACGCCGCGGCGATCGCCGCGATCGACCAGGCGCTCGCGTTCGCCGAAGCGGTCGGCGCGGGCGACGACGCGGCGTGGATGCGTGCCGAACGCGGGATGATCCGGCTGCGGGCAGGCGACCTTGCCGGAGCCCGCACCGATCTCGACGGCGCCGTCGCCGGGCACGCCGCCCTGTCGGCCATGGTCCTGGCCTTCGCCGACGCCGGGCTCGGCGAGGTCAGCCGGCACACCGGCGACCCGGACCGGGCGCGGGCACTGCTGACGGCGGCGCGGCGCCGCCTCGACGAGACAACCGGGGTGCCTTCCCGGATCCGGCTGCTGCCGCTGACCGGCCTGGCCCGGCTCGCGGTCTCGTGCGGCCAGCTTCCCGAGGCGCGCGGGTTCCTGGCCGAGGCGTTCCGGCTGGCCCTGGCGGCCGAGCCGTCGCTGATCCAGGACCGGCCGTCGATCGCCGGGGCGACCGAGGCGCTCGCCGACCTCGCCCTGGCCGACGGCCGGGCGGCCGACGCGGCGCGCCTGCTCGGCTACGCCGCCGCCGTCCGGGGTGCCCCGGATCTGGGGAATCCGGACGTGCACCGGGCCGGGGCGGCGGCACGGGCCGCGCTGGACGGCGAGTACGAGGGGCTCTGCGTTCCGGCTGGCCAGCTGAGTCCGGACGCCGCGGTCACTGAGGTGACGGCGCTCGCCGGGGAACTGACAGGGGCGCGGTTGGGGTAGCCCGCGGTCAGTCCGGTGTGCCCGCCACGAGCGGCCGGATCTCCCGCAGCGCGCCGCGCCGCGGGTCGACCAGGGCGTGCACGACCGTGCCCGGGATGCCGACCGCGTACTGCTGGCTGCTGACCGCGAACACCCACGCGCGGTCGCGCACCCCGTCGTCGATCGCCAGATACGGGACTTCGGTGCTGCTGTTCTCGTCAGAGACGGTCTCGGTCCAGGCTTCGAGCACGAGCCCGTCGAATTCCGCGGAGCCGGGCTTGCTCTGGTACCTGCTGAAAGCGATCAGCGCCAGGGCGACATCGACGGCCAGCACGAGGAGCAGCTCCAGCTTCAGGGTTCCGGAGCTGAGCACGAACCCCGCGATCGTGGCCGGGACCAGCGCCCACAGCACCAGCGTCACCATCAGGCCGAGGCCGCCGAGGCAGCTTCGGCTGTCACCGATGGTGACCTCGCGCCACGACCCGCCGTAGCTCGACCACATTTTCTTGCCGGGCGGCCTGCCTCGCCGCCCGGAGAACAGCCGGGCCGCAGCGCGGTCCCTGCCGAGCGCGACCGCGTAGGCGACCTGCCGGTCCGGCCATCCCGGCGACATCACGGGAGCCATCACGCGCCGCCCGTCAGTGGCGGCCCGCCACCGGTCCAGCGCCGCGCAGCCCGCCGGAGTCAGTTTTTCGCCCTTGACCGCGACACCCGCCGCACAGCAAGCCACGACGAAGCCGGCCACGGCTACCCAGACGAGGTGCGAATGCCGGGCGTGCAGGGCCAGGCCAAGGCTGACCGCTGGAACGGCCGCCGCGAGCCAGAGCAGGCAGCCCACGCCCTCGCCCAGCCGCTGGCGCGACAGGCCCCGCCGCCGGGAATCGTCCTTGACCTCGGAGGTGAACGAGTCCATGAACCGGTCCTCGGCGGACTTCAGGCTGTCGCTCGCCGGGCCAGCGAAACCGTCGGACAGAGCCCGGGCCGGGACGTCGCCACGGCCCGCGGCGCGGGACAAGACCTGCTGGTAGACCCGCTGCTCGTAGTCCGTGAGCTGGTCGCGGGGCGGGCTGGCGACGATCACGCACATCACCGGGCCTGCCCCCGCCGGGCCCGCCTCGGGGCAACCCAGCCGCAGCCAGCCGCGGGCGGCCAGGTCCAGCAGCGTGGCCGGGTAGCCGTAGGCATCGAGGTTCCCGGCCAGCAGGCTGACCACCGCCGGCGGCTCGTCCATACCCGGCGGCATCGCGCCGACGGGCACGGCTGCCCGGCCGGCCCGGGGCCGCGGTGACCGAGCCGCGGTCATGCCGGCGAACAGGGCTAACAGCCATCCAACAGACGTTGCCACGCCGATGATCAACAACGTCGATTCCCGCCCATGTCCGTGAATCCAGCGATACCCCACTGAAGGTAATGACGTGCCCGTCCGCGGAAACGGTTCGCTATGGCACGGGCCTGGCAAGAACTGTCATGTCTGGTCAGCCGCCACGCCGTTCTCCTGGTCGACCTCCCCCTCGGGTGGGGAGGCACGGCCATTTGGAGCGCAGATGAACCATCAGCACCGCATCGCAGCCGCCGGCTCCGGCGTCGCCGCACTGGCGCTTGCCTCGTGCCTGGCACTCACCGGGTGTGCCGGCGGGCAGTCAGCGAGCAGCGCGGCGGGCCGACCGGGGGCGTCCTCACCGACCCTGCCATCGCTGTCCCTGCCGTCGGCCGGGCCAGCGCAGGCCGACCGCAGCCTGTCCGGCATCCATGTGTGCTCGCTCGTGCCCGCGAGCGTCGTCGCCCAGGTGCTCGGCGCGCTGTCGGAGCCTCCCTCCGCGCCCGGGGACGGCCTGTCGTGCTTCTACAACACGCAGCTGTCGGCCGAGGAAGGCGGCCCAAGCTACATCCTCTCGGTGTTCACCCGCTCGGGCTATGAGGCAGCCAAGGAGTTCGGCACCGGCGCCGGGGAATCGGGCGCCACACGGTTCACCTCGGTGCCTGGCCTCGGAGCCGACGCTTTCTCGCTCAGCACGGACAGCGGGGGGCCGTCATACTCGCTGAGTGCCGTCGAGGGCGGAGTGGGCGTCAACGTGGAGGTGGACGAGCTCGGACCGAGCAAAGCCAAGGCACGCGAACTGGTCGCGACCGCGCTGGCGCACTTGTGAGTCACTGCACAGCAGGCGCGCGCCCTAGGCCTGCTGCCGGCGGTAGACCCACGTGGCGAGCGGCGCGAACACCACGACGATGCCAAGCGCCCAGAGCAGCGAGGCCGCGGCCGCTCCGCCCAGCGGCAGGCTCAGCATCAGCCCGCGGGCCGCATTGGACACGTCGGTTACGGGGTTGATCTTCACCCACGCCTGCAGCCAGCCCGGCAGCCGCCCGGTGGGCACGAACACGCTGCTGCCGAACGTCAGCGGCATGATCAGCACGAAACTGAACGCGGTCACCGCCGCCGGGCTCTTGGCCAGGAGGCCGAGCAGGGCCGTGACCCAGCTCACCGAGAACGCGAACGCCATGATGAGCAGGCACGCGGCCAGGATCGCGAGCGCGCTGGCGTGGGTGCGGAAGCCCACGATCGCGCCCAGCGCGAACACCAGGACCAGGGACAGCACGAACTTCGCGACGTCGCCGAGGATGTAGCCGACCAGCGGCGCCGAGCGGGCGATCGGCAGGCTGCGGAACCGGTCGAAGATGCCGTTGCGCAGGTCGGTGTTGAGCCCGAGCCCGATGCCGAGCGAGGCGAACATCAGCGCCTGCACCGCGATCCCGGGCAGCACATACTGCAGGTACGCGTGCGTGCTGCCGGCCACCGCGTTGCCGAACAGGAACACGAACACCAGCACCAGCACGATCGGGAACATGATCACGTCGAGCAGCTGATCCGGTGAGTGCCGGAGCTTGGTCACGCTCCGCCAGGCCAGCGTCAGCCCGTGCCGGGTCGCGCGGATCGGGTTCATGGCCTGCCTCCGGTCAGGGTCAGGAACACCTCATCCAGGCTGGCCAGCCGCAGCCCGAGCTCGGTTACGTCGATGCCGGCCTGGCCGAGCCGGTGCGACACCGCTGCCAGCGCCTCGGTGCCGCTGACGCCCGGGGCGAGCGGAGCGGAGATCACCCCGTCGCGTTCGCTGCGGGCCACGGCATCGGCACCCGCGGCCTCGGCCACGATCGCGCCCACCTTGGCCAGCTGGCCGGGCTCGGCCGGGCGGACGTCGAGGCTCTGCCCGCCGACCTTGGCCTTGAGCTCGGCCGGGGTCCCGCTGTCGATCATCCGTCCCCGGTCGATCACGGCGATCCGGCTGGCCAGGCGGTCGGCCTCGTCCAGGTCCTGGGTGGTAAGCAGGACGGCCGTGCCCGCGGCCGCCAGATCGCGGATCATGTCCCAGACGTCGCCCCGCGCGCGGGGGTCAAGCCCCGTCGTGGGCTCGTCGAGAAACAGCACCTGTGGCTCGCCTGCCAGGCCCATCGCCAGGTCCAGCCGTCTGCGCATGCCGCCGGAATAGGTCTTGGCCAGCCGCCCGCCGGCCTCGGCCAGGCCGAACCGATCGAGCAGCTCGTCGGCGCGCCTTCGGGCCGCCTTGCGGCCGAGCTCCAGCAGCCTCGCGATCAGCAGCAGGTTCTCCCGCCCGGTCAGGTCCTCGTCGACGGCGGCGAACTGCCCGGTGAGCGCGATCAGCTTCCGTACTTTGTCCGGCTGCCTGGCGACGTCGAACCCGCCCACCCGGGCGCGGCCGGCGTCGGGACGCAGCAGCGTGGCCAGGATGCGGACGAGCGTGGTCTTGCCCGCGCCGTTCGGCCCGAGCACCCCCTGCACCGTCCCGGGCGGGACGGCGAGGTCGAGGCCGGCCAGCGCGGTGGTCTTCCCGTACCGCTTGACCAGCCCCTCGGTGCAGATCGCGGGCGATTGCGGATCCATGCGATGCAGCGTGGCCGGCGGCTCTGTCATGACCCGCACACGCCGCTGTCACGGCGCGCACGCGCAGCAGCCACCGCTATTACTCGCCGCTCTGCCGCCTGTCCCGAACCCAGATCACCAGACCCGATAACCCGATCACGAGCCCGTTGACGAGGAAGAAGTAACCGAACCCCCCGAGAACCACGGCGAGCGGATGCGCGGCGTCGATAAACGGGTCACCGAGCCGGTAGGCCGGGACCAGACATCCGAGCGCCAGCGCGCCGCAGATCGAGGTCGCCCCGAGCCATCGCCCCAGCCACCGCTCTGCGCTACCCGCGTGTCGCGGTCTCATGCCTTCAGTGTGCGCCGGCCGCGGCTAGCTGATCGAACCGCCAGGTCCGTCCTGATGACCGGCTAATGCACCGACGGTCGTGGCCGTTCCTTGATCCCGTCCGCGAGCAGGCTCACTACCTCAGCGATGCGGGCCGCGCGGAGGTCCGGCCGGCGGGTCGTCGCATCGATATAACGCAGGTAGGCCCTGCGGTAGAACTGCGCCAGCGTGTCGAAAAAGGCCCCAGCGGCCGGGGTGGCCGCCAGTGCCGCAGCGACGTCATCGGCAAGATCGCCGCGCTGCGGGCCCTCCGGCGCCAACTCGACGGTCGCGTCGGAGCCGACCTCAATACCCGTGCCGCGCATCCTCGAAGGGTTCAGGGTGAATGCCCATCCGCCGTCGCCAGGCGCGAGCGTCACCCGTACCCGGCAGCCGTTGACCGTACCGGCCACGTGATGCACGGCTTTGGCACCCCACGCCTCGTCCGGGTCGAACGGAACCGCGACAACGGCGTGCCCGCGAGAATCTGCCGTGATCTGGACGCGGAACCGCTGAGCGCGCATGGCCCCAGCCATCACCGCTCGCGGTCCGGGATTGGTTCGGAGAGCGCCGCCCGCGAGGCAGGTGCCTGGAACGGGTCGGCGAAGTACTGGGTCTCGTGCGCCACCTGATCGCCGGTGAACTCCATGACGCTTACCGAGTAGGTTGGCGCGCCGTCGTAGGTGATCACGACCTCGCTCACCCACAGGTCGCCACCGCCGCGGATCCGCAGCACCCTGAAGTGGCGTTCAGCCGGGTGCCCGCCGCGCTGCGCCTGGATCGTCGCCCGGCCCCGGAACCGCTCCCCGGACTGCGGATAGTCCAGGATCGCGTCGGCAGCGTAGATCGCGTGCTCGGTGTCGGCGTCCCCGCTCTCGGAGGCCTGCCAGTGCTGCTCTATTCCGGCACGGGTTCCGCCGTCACGATCCGTTGTCTCGTTCACCTGGCCACACTAGCGGGCGGGGACCTCAACGCTGCGCAGCCGGAACGGGCGACCTGGATGGTCCCGGGTCCCGGCATACTTGTTAGCTGCGGGCCTGCAGGTGCCTGTCTTGCCGGGAAATACTCGCTGCGGCCACCGGGTTGGAGTGGGGGTTCCCAGGTCCGCGCCCTCAACCGTGGAGAAAGATGCCCAGGAAAGTTCAGCCGTACGGCTCCGGGGATGACACCGAGGCCGCGGCGCTGGCCCGGTCCCGGCCGGATCCCGCGCCGGGGTACGTCAACGAGCTGGCCGCCACGATGACGATCGGCGAGGTGGCCACGCAGGCGGTGGAGGCTTGCCGGGCGCTGAACCAGCTGATGGCTGATGCCGGGGAACTGTCCGGTCCGGGCGAAGCTCGCGAGGTCGTCGGCCGGCTGGCGCTGATGGGCCACCAGCTGCCCGAGCTGTGCGAGCAGCTCGCGCGGTTCCTGGTCGCGCAGCGTGAGGACGGCCAGATCTCGCGCGGCACCGGCGGCGACCCCGACGGCGTGCTGGCTGAGGTGTCCGAGGCGCTGTCGGCGGCCGGGCGGGCCGCGGACATGATGGCGGCGGCGCTGGCGGAGGCTGGAGCCAAGGCGGCCGGCCTGGGCCCGCCTTCCCGGTAGCGGCTACGGCCACCTGACCGGCGAAGGTATCGCCGGGCGCCGGGGTTATCGATCTGCCGGGCCGTGGCGCACGAGGGCTCCGTCCTTGACGACGAAGTCGGGATGTTCCAGCAGGCGAATGTCGTGCAGCGGGTTTCCCGGCACGGCAATCATGTCCGCGAGGTAGCCAGCCTGGATGCGGCCGACCTGGTTCTCCCAGCGCAGCAGTTCAGCTGCGTGCAGGGTCGCAGAGCGGATCGCCTCCAGCGTGCTCTGGCCACAGCGCACTTGATAGGCGAACTGGCGGGCGTTCAGGCCGTGCGGGTAGATGCCGCTGTCGGTGCCGAACGCGATGCGCACGCCGGCCTGCAGGCATTTGGTGAACCCCTGCCGCTGGGCGAGGGTTGTCTCGTCGTTCTTGCGGAGGACGTCGGCGCGCCAGCCCTGCTGCCGGCCGACCTCAGCGATGTAGTCGCCGCAGTAGACGTCCGCCACCAGGAACGTCCCCGCGTCCGCCATCAGCTGGATCGCTTCGTCGTCCATCAGCGACCCATGCTCGACCGAGCGCACGCCGCCGCGCACGGCGCGCTTGATGCCTTCCGCGCCGTGCGCGTGCGCGGCGACGTCCGCGCCGGACAAGGACGCTTCCTCGACGGCGGCGCGGATCTGTTCTTCGGTGAGTTCGGGGGCGCCGGGTACGCCTCCGGTCGTCATCACGGCGCCGGTAGCGATCAGCTTCACCAGGTCCGCGCCGCCCTGCAGCACGCGTCGCACCGCGCGGCGCACGTCGTCGACCGAGTTGACCACACCGACGCGGAGCTCGTAAGGCACGACCGCGTCGACGTCCGGGGCCAGCCCGGTGATGTCGCCTCCGCCGCCCGAGCAGGTCACGTACGCCCCGGCGACGCGCATCCGGGGACCGGGCAGCCAGCCCGCGTTGATGGCGTCTCGCAGCGCGACGTCGACAAATGCCCGGAACGTGCCCACATCGCGCACCGTCGTGAAGCCCGCCCGCAACGTGTCCCGCGCATTCCGTGCCCCCGACAGTGCCTCCTGGGCGCCGGTCCGCGCCAGCATCCCCGCGTAACCCTGGCCGTCGTCGGGCTCGCCCACCAGGTGTGCATGACAGTCGATCAGGCCGGGCAGCAGCGTATGGTCCGGCAGATCCACAACGGCGGGTCCCTCCGCCGGGGCATCGCCGGCACTGGTCACGTCGACGATGCGATTGCGCTCGATGACAATGGCGCGGCCAGCCAGCGCCTCTCCGGTCACCACATCAAGGAGCGACCCCGGGCGGATGATCATGCGCTCAGAAGCCATGCGGCAGTATAAGTGCGCCGAATCCGGGCGCCATAAGTGCGCCGCATCCGGGGCGCCGGCGCGGCTCAGTACACGTTGCGGCGGTCAGCTCTCGGTGTCCCGGGCGAGCCGACCAGCCCAGACGCGACGAAACCGAACAAAAGAAGGATAAAGAAACTGCCGTAGTACGTGTCGAAGAAGGCGACGGCCAGTCCAGGCGCCACGATGATCACGCTGACCACCCAGGCGACGACCTTCCAGCTGACCGGCCTGGCGCGCACCGGCGCTGCGGGCTGCCGCGGCCGCACCGGCGCGACGGGCTGGCGTGGCCGCGGAGTGTCCGCTCGCCTGGCCGGGATGCCGGACGTTGCCCCGGCCAGCTCGGCGTAGGTCCTCGACTCAAGCACCTGGCCAACCCGCCCGGTCAGATCGCTCTGGCTCAGCCGACGCTGCACGAACGCAGCCTTCAGGAAATCAATCACCCGCTCGCGGTCCGCGTCCGAGGCCCGCAGATGGCCGCCAAATGCCGCCCATCCGGCAGTGGGATCCTGCGGTTCCGTCGCCACAGGCACCTCCCAGCCGGCGCAGTCGGCGCAGTCGGACGGATTTGGCCCGGCGAGCACGCCCGTCCTCATAATAAGCGTGGCCCAGGCGCGGCGCTGGGATCGTCCGGGCGCGAGCCGAACGGGACGGCCCGCGGCCGGTCGCAACTGCTGGCGACATCGGCGGCGTTACCTGAGTCGGCGGCGGTGAGGATCGTTTCCATCACGTCGAGCACGTGGTAGGCGATCTCACCGTTCGCGCGGTGCGCGGTGCCGCTGGTCAGCGCGCTGGCCAGGTCCGAGACGCCGTAACCGCGCGCGGCCTCGCGATAACCGCCCGCCTCGGCGGCCGGCGTCCAGTCCTTGGCCCCGGCGGTGAAGATCTGCACCGCCCCGCCGAACCCGTTGGGATCGGGCACCGACAGCGACCCGCCGGTGCCGTAGACCTCGATGTACGGCAGCCGCCCGGCCCACACGTCGAAGCTCATCACCAGCGTGGACAGCGCCCCGTTGGCATGCTCCAGGACGCCGGTCACGTGCGTTGCCACCGCCACGTCGATCTCGGAGCCGGCGCGGGGACCACTGCCGATGGTGCGGGTCGCTCGCGGCGTGGCCGCCATGCCGGCCACACGCCGCACCGGGCCCAGCAGCGTGACCAGCGCGGTGAGATAGTACGGGCCCATGTCGAACAGCGGCCCGCCGCCCGGCAGATAGTAGAACTCCGGAGCCGGATGCCAGCGCTCGTGGCCCGGCGTGACCATGAACGCGGTCGCCGCGATCGGCGCGCCGATCTCACCGGCGTCCAGGCGGGCGCGCGCGGTCTGCACGCCAGTGCCGAGCACCGTGTCGGGGGCGCAGCCCACCCGCACCCCGGCGCGCACGGCTGCGGCCAGCACCTCACGCGCCTGCCCGGTAGTGACCGCGAACGGTTTTTCGCCGTAGACGTGCTTGCCCGCGGCGATCGCTGCGTGCGCGACCTCGGCGTGTGCCGCAGGGATTGTCAGGTTCAGGACGAGGTCGACGTCGTCCGCTGCCAGGAGTTCGGCAACGGCCAGCGGGCGCACGCCCGGCGTCGCGGCAGCCGCAGCCCGGGCGCGCGCCTCATCGAGGTCGCAGACCGCCACCACCTCAACGTTGGCCAGCCGCCGCAGCGTAGCCAGGTAAGCGCCGCTGATCTGGCCGGCCCCGATGACACCGATCCGCAGCGCGGTCACCGCGCCGCCCATGCCATGCCGGCCCGGATCATCGCATCCACCTGCGGCACTTCCAGATCCGAGACCGAGTGGCCGATCGTGGTCACGAACACCCGGCCCGTACCCCAGCGGCGGGTCCAGGTGACCGGCATGACGACGCCGGCCAAGTCGGGGTAGGCAGGATCGGCGACGAAATCGGTGACGGCCAGCACATCGATGCCCGGGTCAACGTGCACGTAATACTGCTCCGTGGTGATGGTGAACGCCTCGACTCCGGCCAGCACCGGATGATCCGCGCAGTCTGCCACCGGCCGCACCTGGTACCTGACAAAGCCACGTGGGTGGTACACGAACTGGCCACCCGTCACGAGGCTGTACAGCGGCTCGCCGCGGAACGCGTCGACAATGCCGCCGTGCCAGCCAGCGAAACCGGTCCCCGAGCGCACCGCGCGCGACAGCCCGTCCGCCTGCTGACTGCTCATCGTGCCCATCGTCCAGCACTGCACCACCAGGTCAGTAGCGGCGAGCTGCGCATCGTCAAGATAGCTGTCGAGGGAGTCCGACAATGTCACATGAAAGCCCGATTCCCTGAGCACCTGGGCGTACCGGTCGCTCGCCGGAACGGGCACGTGGCCCTCCCAGCCGCCACGAACCACCAAGGCACGCTTGCCATCATGCCGGTGCTGCAGGCACTCCACACGAAACAGTGTCTCGCGCCTATCCTCGGCGCATGGGAATCCAGGTCCTGCCGGCGACCGGGCGATGGGATGACTTCGCGTCGTTTATGGTGCCGAGCAGGCCGGGCGCAGGCGGATGCGTGTGTGTGGTGTACCGCAACTCAAGCCTCGACATGCCTGGCCGTATCGCGCATATGCGCGCCCTGTGCGCCAGCGAACCGGGCCCAGGCGTGCTGGCGTACGTCGACGGCACGACGGCCGGCTGGTGCTCGGTCGCGCCGAAGTCCACCTACCGCGCACTGGTCAATTCCCGGACGATCCCGCACGTCCAGGACGAGGGCGCGTGGTC
>Ga0209693_10000613_pt1 | contig 14671 bp, 8 predicted proteins | sample HubBroMetageWRM3_FD_188345 | JGI IMG/M metagenome (GOLD analysis project Ga0209693, IMG submission 188345) | Warmed soil microbial communities from the Hubbard Brook experimental Forest, New Hampshire - Hubbard Brook CCASE Soil Metagenome WRM 3... | ecosystem: Environmental > Terrestrial > Soil...
CGACGTCCGCCTGTTCCCCGGCGGTTCGCTGCCTGCGCTAGACGGCGTCGACCACGCCGTCGTGCTCGGGTCTTACTCCTCGGTCAACGACGACGACGCGTGGATCGCCGAGGAGCTGGACTGGCTGCGGCGGGCGGACGCGGCCGGGGTGCCGGTGCTCGGCGTCTGCTTCGGCGGTCAGGCGCTGTGCGCGGTGTTCGGCGGGCGGGTCGAGAAGATGGACCGCGAGGAGATCGGCTGGGAAGTCATCGACACCTCCGACGCGGACCTGGTGCCGACCGGGCCGTGGCTGGAGTTCCACGGCGACCGGTGCCTGCCGCCGCCCGCGGCGAGGGTGCTGGCGCGCAACGAGATAGCGGTGCAGGCGTTCTCGATCGGGCGGCACCTGGCAGTGCAGTTCCACCCGGAGTGCGACGGGGCGCAGCTCAAGCGCTGGCTGGACGGCGGGGACCTGGGGCACGTCAGGAGCGCGGGGGTGAACCCGGATCAGCTCCTGGCGCGGACCATCCGCGAGGAGCCCGCCGCGCGCGAGCGAGCGGACCGGCTAGTCGCCGGGGCGCTGCGGATCGCCGCGGCTAGTCCTCCGCCACGGACCTGATGATCCTGCGAGTACCACCTCTAGCTCTCGCGCCACTGGCTGCCCATTGCGCGATTGCGGGCGCGGCAGCACATTTAGTCTGTGCCGGGATCACTTTTCACGATCGAGCCGGAGGACCGGGTAGTCATCACCGGTGCCTCCGGGTTCATCGGGTCCGCTGTCGTCAGGGCGGTCCAGGCGAAAGGCGCGCGCGTAATCGCGATGGTCGAGCCGGGGGCTGACCACCGCAACCTCGCGGCCTGCGACGCGGAACGGGTCGTGGCGGATATCCGGGATCCGGCCGCCGTCAGGGCTGCCTGCGCCGGCGCCCGCTTCGTGTTTCACCTGGCCGCCATCTACCGCTTCTGGGCACGTGACCCCCGCGTCTTCTACGACGTCAACGTCGGGGGGACGCTCAACGTGCTCGACGCGGTCCTGGCGTCGGGGTGCGAGCGGCTGGTGTTCACGTCCACGATCGGCGTACTCAGCGGCGTGAAAAGCCGGGACGGCAGCCCGTCGGACGAGACACGCTATCCCGACCTGGCCCAGTTGCGCGGGTCCTACAAGGGGTCCAAGTTCGTCGCTGAGCACGAGGTGCTGCGGGCCTGCGCCCAGGGGCTTGACGCCTGCCTCGTCTTGCCGACTTTCCCGCTCGGCCCCGGCGACACCGGCCCCACGCCGACCGGCAGGGTCGTGCTCGACTACCTCAACGGCAAGATGCCCGCGTTCACGGACACCGCGATGAACGTCGTGCACGTCGACGACCTAGCTAGCGGACACGTCGCGGCCCTCGAACGCGGCGGCCGGGGCCGCAGCTACATCCTCGGCGGCGAGAACCTGTCGATGCTGGCCATCCTCCAGGCACTCGCCGACTGCACCGGCCTGCCGATGCCCCGGCTGCAAGTCCCGCTCAGCCTGGTCCTGGCGGCCGGCGCCGCCTCCACCCTGGTCCAGGGCCGGCTCCTCCGTCAGGAGCCCCGCGTGCCGTTCGAGGCCGCGCGTATGGCGGCAGCCAAGATGATCTTCAGCGACGAGCGAGCGCGCACCGAGATCGGCCATACCTCGCGGCCAGCGCGCGAGGCCATCACGGAATCCGCACGCTGGTTCGCCGACAACGGCTACGTGGCAGCCCGTCGCCGCGCCGTCATCAAATGGCGCGCCTAGGGGCACCTATGCGTGATCCGGCGGTCTCCGGGAGAATGTAAAGCGTGTTGCTCGCAGAACTCGCTGAGGTGTCTCGCGCCGTTGCGGGTACGCCGGCCCGGCTCGGGAAGATCGACGCGCTTTCCTCGGCGCTCCGGTCGGCCACGCCGGAAGAAGCACCCGTCGTCGTCGCCTACCTGTCCGGGGAACTGCCGCAGCGCCAGATCGGCGTCGGGTGGGCGGCGCTGCGGTCGGCACCGCCGCCGGCGGACACGCCGTCGCTGACGGTCGGCGACGTGGACGAGGCCTTCAGCAGGATCGGGGCGCAGAGCGGCAAGGGGTCGGCGGCCGAGCGGAAGCGGCTCATCGGGGAGGTGCTGGGCGCCGCGACCGACGGTGAGCAGTACTTCCTCGTGCGGCTGCTGTCCGGGGAGCTGCGCCAGGGCGCGCTCGACGGGGTGATGACCGAGGCCGTGGCGCGGGCCGCTGACGTTCCCGTGGCGCAGGTGCGGCGGGCGGTGATGCTGCGCGGGTCGCTGCCCGCGGTGGCCGGGGCGGCGCTGAGCGGCGGGAGCGCGGCGCTGGCCGGGTTCGGGCTGCTGGTCGGGCAGCCGCTGAAGCCGATGCTGGCCGCGAGCGAGCCGTCCATCGAGGAGGCACTCGCCAAGATAGGCGGGCCGGCCGCCGTGGAATGGAAGCTCGACGGCATCCGGATCCAGGCGCACATCGCCGGCGACGGCAGCATCCGGCTGTTTACCAGGACGCTCGACGACATCACGGCCCGGCTGCCCGAAGTGGTCGCCGCGCTGGCCGCGCTGCCGGTGCGCGGCGCGGTGTTCGACGGCGAGCTGATCGCGCTGCGGCCGGACGGCCGGCCATACCCGTTCCAGGACACCTCCGCGCGGGCGGCGAGCGACGCGGCGCCGGAAAACCCGGTGCCGCTGTCGGTGTTCCTGTTCGACGTGCTGCACCTCGACGGCGCGGACCTGATCGACCTGCCTGACGAGCAGCGCCACGAGGCGCTCGCCAAGGTCGTCCCGGCCGCCATGCTCATGCCGCGGCTGGTGACCGGCGACGCGGACGAGGCCACGGCCTTCTTCAAGGACGCGGTCGCCCGCGGCCACGAGGGCGTGGTGGTCAAGGCGCTGACCGCGCCGTACGCGGCCGGGCGGCGCGGCGCCGGATGGATCAAGGTGAAGCCGCGGCACACGCTGGACCTGGTCGTCCTCGCGGTCGAGTGGGGCCATGGCCGCCGCCAGGGCTGGCTGTCCAACCTGCACCTGGGCGCCCGCGACCCGGTGACCGGCGGCTGGGTGATGCTCGGCAAGACGTTCAAGGGCCTCACCGACGAGCTGCTCACCTGGCAGACCGAACGGCTGCTCGAGCTCGAGGACCACCGCGACGACTGGACCGTGTACGTACGGCCCGAACTCGTCGTCGAGATCGCCTTCGACGGCGTGCAGCGCAGCCCGCGTTACCCCGGCGGCGTCGCGCTGCGCTTCGCGCGGGTGCTCCGCTACCGCGAGGACAAGCTAGCCGCCGAGGCGGACACGATCGACTCGGTCCGCGCCATCGCGGCGGACTGACCCGGCGGTTACCTGTTCTCCTGGTCGCGCCTGCCGCCGAAGACGGCAGGCCAACTTTCTATCACTTACGTTGGGATAAATCGGTCAAATCGGGCGCCAGAATGGTCATAAGTGATAGGAAGATGCCGGAAGTGGTCACAGCCGATAGGAAGATGGGCGGCGCGTCGGCTGAGCTACTTCTTCTTCTTGTTGTTGCGCTTGCCGAAGGCGGCCGGGACGTTGCCCTGGGGCAGGCCGCCGCCGGGGAACTGCGGCAGCGCCGACGGGCCGCCGCGGAAGCCGGCGAAGCCGTTGTCGCCGCCCTGACCGCCAGCCGCCCCGGCGGCCTGCGCGTCGCGCAGCATCTCCGCCAGCTCCTCCATCGAGGCCGGCGGCTGCTGGGCCTGGGCCTGAGCCTGGTCCTGGGCGGCCTGCTGGTCGCCACCCTGACCACCCTGACCACCCGGGCCGCCGCTCGACGCGGCCAGCGCCGCCTTGCGCGGGTCGCCGCTCCTGCGCTTGCCCTTCTTCGACGACTTCGCGGCGGCCTTGGCCGCCCGCCGGGCGCCGGCGCCCATTATCCCCGGCATGCCGGGCATCGCGCCGCCGAGCATCTGGCGCATCTGCTTCTGGCCCTCGAAGAAGTTCGTGACGAGCTGGGATACCTCGCTGACCGTGGTGCCTGAGCCGTTGGCGATGCGCAGCCGCCGCGAGCCGTTGATGATCTTCGGGTTGCGCCGTTCGCCCGGGGTCATCGAGCGGACGATGGCCTCGGCGTGGTCCAGGTCCCTGTCGTTGACCTGCGAGAGCAGCTCTTTGTTCTTCGCGGCCCCTGGCATCATGCCGAGCAGGTTCTGGATCGGGCCGAGCTTGCGCAGCATGCCGAGCTGCTCGATGAAGTCCTCGAGGGTGAACGCCTCGCCGGACATCATCCGGTTGGCCATCGACGCGGCCTGATCGGCGTCGAACGCCTTCTCCGCCTGCTCGATCAGGCTGAGCACGTCACCCATGTCCAGGATGCGCGAGGCCATCCGGTCCGGGTGGAACATGTCGAAGTCGGCGAGCTTCTCGCCGGTGGACGCGAACATGATCGGCTTGCCGGTCAGCGCCGCGATCGACAGCGCCGCGCCGCCGCGGGCGTCACCGTCCAGCTTGGTCAGCACCACGCCGTCGTAGCCCACGCCGTCGAGGAAGGCCTGCGCGGTCGCCACCGCGTCCTGGCCGATCATCGCGTCGACGACGAACAGCACCTCGTCTGGCTCGACCGCGTCCCTGATCGCGGCGGCCTGCGCCATCATCTCCTGGTCGATGCCGAGGCGGCCCGCGGTGTCGATGATCACGATGTTGTGCAGCGTCCGGCGCGCCTCGTCGAGCGACTGCCGCGCCACGGCGACGGGATCGCCGACGCCGCTGCCCGGTTCCGGAGCGTACACGGGGACGCCCGCCTGCCGCCCGATCACCTGCAACTGGTCCACGGCGTTCGGCCGCTGCAGGTCCGCGGCCACGAGCAGCGGCGTGTTGCCCTGCTCCTTGAGCCACAGCGCGAGCTTGCCGGCCAGCGAGGTCTTACCTGAACCCTGCAGGCCCGCCAGCATGATCACGGTCGGCGGCACCTTGGCGAACCGCAGCCGCCTGGCCTCGCCGCCGAGGATCTCGACGAGCTCCTCGTGCACGATCTTGATGACCTGCTGCGCCGGGTTGAGCGCCTGCGACACCTCGGCGCCGCTGGCCCGTTCCTTCACCCGCGCGATGAACTGCCTGACCACGGGCAGCGCGACGTCCGCTTCGAGCAGGGCTATGCGAATCTCGCGCGCGGTCGCGTCGATGTCGGCGGGCGACAGCCGCCCCTTGCCGCGCAACTGGGAGAAGACCTGGGTCAACCGGTCGGAGAGCGTCTCAAACACGCTTCAAGGCTACCGGGCGCGACAGACTCCAACCCGCAAGAGTAAGCCGGGGACGTTCTGAATGGATAAATCGGAACTGAGCGCGGACAGCACCGCGGCGACCACGCGGCGCCGCGCGTCCGGATCGCTGAGCAAGCCGCCCGTGGAGTCGGTGACGTAAAACACGTCGACCGCCTCCGCGCCGAGCGTCTCCACCCGGGCGGCGCGCACGTTCAGGCCGCATTCGCCGAGCGCCCGGCCGATCCGCCACAGCAGGCCAGGTTCGTCGTGCGCCCGCACCTCGACCACGGTCGCGGTCTGCGAAGCGCCGTCGACGAGCGTCACCTTCGGCGGTGGCGCGGCGCTGCCGCGCGGCCGGGCCGCGCGCGCCCGGCGCTCGAGCCGGTCCTCGACGTCCAGCCGGCCCTCGAGCATGCGCCGCAGGTCGGCGGCGACCAGGTGGGCGTCCGGCGGGTCGCCGTACTCCGGCGCCACGCTGAACACCGTGACGGCGATGTCGCCGACCGAGGTCGCGGTGGCGCCTCGCACCGCGAGCCGGTGCGAGGCCAGCACGCCCGCGGCGTGCCACAGCAGGCCGGGCCGGTCCAGCGCCACCACGGTCACCTCGCCGCCCTTGACGATCGCCGCCGGGCCGCCCTCGGCGACGAGCGCGAGCTGGTCCTCGCGCAGCGGCGCGGGCTCCGGCGTGGGCTCACCGTCCAGCACCACGGTGACCCGCCGTACCAGGTCCGCGACCAGGCCGGCTTTCCAGTCGTTCCAGGCCGCGGGGCCGGTCGCCAGCCCGTCCGCGACCGACAGCGCGTGCAGCAGGTCGAGCAGCAGCCTGCTGCCCACCGCGGTCGCGACGTGCTGGGCCGTCATCGGGTCGTCGAGGTCCCTGCGGGTCGCCACCACGGGCAGCAGCAGGTGATGCCGGACGGCGACCGCGACCACTTCCGAGTCCGCCTCGCTGAGCCCGACGCGGCGGGCCACGTCGCGGGCCACCACCTCGCCTGAGATGCTGTGGTCGCCTGGCCAGCCCTTGCCGATGTCGTGCAGCAGCGCGGTGAGCAGCAGCAGGTCGGGCCTGGCCACGTCGCGGGTGAGGGCGGCGGCGTTCGCCGCGCACTCCACCAGGTGCCGGTCGACGGTGAAGCGGTGCAGCGGGTTGCGCTGCGGCCGGTTCCGCACCCGCTCCCAGTCCGGGATCAGTACGGTCAGCAGCCCTTCCTGGTCCAGCGCCTCCCAGACGCTGATCGCGGCCGGCCCGGCGCCAAGCAGCGCGACCAGCGCGTCGCGGGCGTCCTCCGGCCACGGCACAGGCAGCGGCGGGCAGTCGGCGAGCCGCGCGAGCGCGCGGGGCGCCAGCGGCAGGCCTGTCTGGGCCGCCGCGGCGGCGGCGCGCAGCACGAGCACCGGATCGCTGGCCGGCACCGCGGCCCGCGCCAGCACCACCTCGCCGTCCTGCTCGACCACCCCGTCCGCGAGCGGGCGGCGCTCCGGCTTGCCGCGGCGCATCCGCACGCCGAGCCCACGCCGGCCGCCGGCCCTTTCGGCCTGCCTGAAGGCGTGATCGACCGCGTAGGCCACCGTGCGGCCCGCGCCCGCGAGCTGCCGCAGCAGCGCGTCGCCGTCCAGCAGGCCGAGCGCGCGCGCGACCTCGTCCTGCTCTTCGAGCACCAGCCGGTCCATGTGCCGCCCGGTGACCTCGTGCAGGACGTGCCGCGCGTCCAGGATCTGCTCGTACGCGGCGCGCACCCGCGGGCCTGGCGCGGGGGCGACCCAGGCGGCGGCGATCGCCTGGATGGCGTGCACGTCCCGCTGGCCGCCGCGTGACTCCTTCAGGTCAGGCTCGAGGAGGAAGGCGAGCTCGCCGTGCATCCTGGTGCGCTCCTCGTGGAGCTCCTTCAGCTCGGCCAGCCTGGTCCTGGCGTTGCCGCGCCAGTCCTCGAGCGCGCCTTCGCGCAGCCGGGTGGTCAGGTCGGGGTCGCCCGCCACGTGCCGGGCGTTCAGCAGCCCGAGCGCGACCTTCAGGTCGTTGCGCGCCACCCGTCTGGCCTGCGGCACGGTCCGCACGGCGTGGTCGAGCCTGGCGCCGGAGTCCCAGACCGGGTACCAGATCCGGTCGGCGATCTTGGCGATGCCTTCCCTGCCGTCGTGCAGCAGCAGCACGTCGAGGTCGCTGCCAGGCAGCAGTTCCTTGCGGCCGTAGCCGCCGACGGCGACGAGGGCGACGCCGGGCTCCGCCCCCAGCAGCCCGGCCAGCCAGCGGTCCGTTTCTGTAGTCCTTCGGCTACGATCAGCCGCGAAAGTGGTCATGTACGCTCACCAGGTCCCCCGAATGAGTTGTGCACGCCGCAGGCACGGCGCGCTCGCGGTACTGGCCCCCCGCGTCCTATCAGGCCCGGCTCAGCCCAGCGGGCTGGCGCACCGGCTCAGAGCGCGTCAGTACCGCGCTCGCCCGTGCGCACCCGGACCACCGTCTCGACCGGCAGCACCCACACCTTGCCGTCCCCGATCCGGCCGGTCTGCGATGCCTTGATGATCACGCCGACGAGGTCCTCGACGTCTTCGTCATCGCAGATGACCTCGACCCGGACCTTGGGCACCAGGTCCACCTGGTACTCCGCGCCCCGGTACACCTCGGTGTGCCCGCGCTGCCTGCCGTATCCGCTCGCTTCACTGACTGTCATGCCGTGCACGCCGAACGCCTGCAGCGCCGCCTTGACATCATCGAGTTTGAAGGGCTTGATGACAGCCGTAATGAGCTTCATGGAGTCACCCTTTCGTTAGCCTGAACTGACAATGACGTACCGGCGTTTCCTGCGTCCAGTCAGAATGTGTCGGGGACGTGAAACAGGCGAGCCCTGTATTACACGGATGTTTCATCCAGCCGACCGCGCGGTTGCGTTCAGTCGCCGAGGATCGCGTCCACGAACGTCTCCGCGTCGAACGGCGCCAGGTCGTCAGGGCCCTCGCCGAGGCCGACGAGCTTCACGGGAACGCCAAGCTCCCGCTGCACCGCGATCACGATGCCGCCCTTGGCGGTTCCGTCGAGCTTCGTCAGCACGATGCCCGACACGTCGACGACCTCGGCGAACACCCGGGCCTGCCGCAGCCCGTTCTGCCCGGTGGTGGCGTCGAGCACCAGCAGTACCTCGTCCACGCTGGTGCGCTTCTCGATGACACGCTTGACCTTGCCGAGCTCGTCCATCAGGCCGGTCTTGGTGTGCAGGCGGCCCGCGGTGTCGATGAGCACCACGTCGGCTTCGGACTCGATGCCCTGGCTCACCGCCTCGAAGGCGACGCTGGCCGGGTCCGCGCCCTCCTTGTCCGAGCGGACGGTCTGCGCGCCCACCCGGTCTCCCCAGGTCTGCAGCTGGTCGACGGCCGCGGCACGGAACGTGTCGGCCGCGCCGAGCACCACCGTCTCGCCGTCGCCGATCAGCGACCTGGCGAGCTTGCCGACGGTCGTGGTCTTTCCCGTGCCGTTGACGCCGACCACGAGGATGACCGCCGGCCGCCCCTCGTGGCGCTGCGTCCGCAGCGCCCGGCTCGCCTCGGTGTCCACCTGGGCGAGCAGTTCGGCGCGGAGCATGGACCGCACCTCCTCGGGGGTCTGCGAACCCTCGACCTTCACCCGGGTCCGCAGGTCCGACACGATCTGCCTGGCCGGCGTGACGCCGACGTCGGCCGTGATCAGGACCTCTTCGATCTCGTCCCAGGTGTCGTCGTCGAGCCGGTCCCTGGACAGCAGGCCGAGCAGCGCGGCACCGAAGCCGGTCTGCGACCTCGCCAGCCGCGCCCGCAACCGCATCATCCGCCCGGCCGACGGCGGCGGCTTCTCGAGGACAGGCGGCGCCGGCGGTTCCGCGGGCCGCGGGACCGGCGGGGCCTGCGTCCCCGCGGCGGTCTCGGTGCCGGCCGTATCCGTATCGGTACCTGGCCTGGTGATCGTCCCCGTTCCCGTTCCGGAACCGAGGTCACCGCCCGCGCGGCCGCGCCGCACGCCACGGGTACCCCGCGGCCGCAGCAGCATCGTCCCGCCCGCGGCGAGGATGAGCACGGCAAGCACAACGATGAGGATGATGTAGTCCATAACAACCCTGAGTCTCCCGAACCGGCGAATCCCGGACGCGGGCCGCGACGTCAGGCCGCGGCCACACCCCTGAGCACGCTACAACATGCCCGCTCCCCCGGCCCCCATGCGACGCCGGAACAGATTTCATGATCGTGGGTCATGCGCGGCGGATATCGCCAGTTTTGACCCACGATCTTGGCCAAGCGGACGACGGGGAGAGGCCAGGGTCAGGCGGGCTCGTGCTCGCGGACGCGCTGGCTGATCACGCTGGAGACGCCGTCGCCGCGCATCGTGACGCCGTACAGGGCGTCAGCCGCCTCCATTGTGCGCCGCTGGTGGGTGATGACGACCAGCTGGGAGTTCTCCCGCAGCTCCCCGAAGACCCCCAGCAGCCGCTGCAGGTTCGTGTCGTCGAGGGCGGCCTCCACCTCGTCAAGCACGTAGAACGGCGACGGCCTGGCCATGAAGATCGCGAACAGGTACGCGATCGCGGTCAGCGACCGCTCGCCGCCGGACAGCAGGGACAGCCGCTTGACCTTCTTGCCAGGCGGCCGTGCCTCGATCTCGATGCCGGTGGTCAGCATGTCGTCGGGCTCGGTCAGCAGCAGCCGCCCGGAACCGCCGGGGAACAGCCGCGCGAACAGGCCCTCGAACTCGCGCGCGGTGTCGGCGTAGGCGGAGGCGAACACCTCCTGCACCCGGTCGTCGACCTCCTTGACCACCGTGAGCAGGTCACGGCGGGTCTTGCGCAGGTCTTCCAGCTGGGTGGCGAGGAACTGGTGCCGCTCCTGCAGCGCCGTGTATTCCTCAAGCGCCAGCGGATTCACCTTGCCGAGCCTGGCGAGCTGCCGCTCAGCCGCCCCGGCGCGCGCTTCCTGCTCCGCGCGGACGTACGGGACGCCGTCGGCCTCCGCGGGCGGCTCGCTGTCGGGTTCGGCTGCTATTTCGAGCTGAGCCGCTTCCTCGAGCTGCCCCGCCTCCGCGCGCACCGCGCGCAGCGCGTCGGCCAGCGTCGCGGGCGGCGGGCCATCTCCGTTGCCATTGCCGTTGCCGTTGCCATTGCCATTGGCGTGAGACCTGGCCGGCCGCGGGGCGGCACCGGTCACCGGGACCGGGACGTCGGGGCCGTACTCGGCGATCAGGGCCTCCGGCTCGACGCCGTACTCATCGACCGCGTGAGCGGCGAGCTGCTCGAGACGCAGCCGGTGCTCGGCCCTGGCGATCTCGGCGCCGTGCACGGTGCTGACCACCCCGTCGAGCTCGCCGGCCAGCGCCGTAACGCGGGCCCGCACCGCCTTGAGCGTCTCTGTGCTGCCCGCGCTCACCGCCTCGGCTGCGGCGCGCCGCGCGTCCGCCTGGGCGAGTGAGGCTTCCGCAGCCTCCACCGCGACACCCGCTCCGGTGGCTACCGCCCTGGCGACCGCGGCCTGCCCCGTGCGCTGACGGCGCCGGACGGCGGTCCGCTCCCTGGCGGTCCGCTCGGCCGCGGCGGCCGCGGCCAGCGAATCGGCGCGCCCGCCAATGGCGCGCAGCCGCTCCTCCACGGTGCGCACCTCGAGCCGGGCTTCCATCTCGCTGTCGCGGGCGGCCGCGGTCCGCTGCGCCATTTCCTCGCGCTCGTCGTCGGCCAGCTGGTTCTCGAAGTCGGGGTCGCGGGGACTGGGTCCCCGTAGTTCCTCGGCCTCCGCCTCGGCGAGCTCGCTCTTCAGCGCGGCGAGCTTGGCCGCGTCCTTGTCGGCGGACCGGCGCGCGGCGCCCACCGAGGCGTCCAGCCGCTTGGCCTCGTCCGCCGCGGCCCGCGCGGCGCCGCCGAGCCGGCCGAGCCGGCCGGAGATCTCCGCCGTCGCCGCGTCCGCCGCCTGCATCAGGCCGCGGGTTTCCTCGAGGGCGACCCTGGCCGCTTCCTGCGCCTCGCTGGCCTCGGCCAGTGCCTCCGCGGCGGCCTCTTCGGTGAGCTCCGCGGCGGTCAGCCGCGCGGCCGCCTCGCCGGCCGCGGCGCGCACGTCCAGCAGTGACTGCGGCCGCGCCGACCCGCCGTGCGCCCAGTGCGCGCCGAGCAGGTCGCCGGCCGCGGTCACGGCACGAAAACCAGGATTATCCCGAACGTAAGCCGCCGCCTCCGGGAGGTCCGCCGTCACCACGACGCCGGCGAGCAGTTCCCGGACCGCTCCAGCCAGCTCATCAGGCGCCGTCACCAGGTCGGCCGCCCACCGGACGCTGCCGGTAAGGACGGGCCGCTTGACTTCCCCGGTGGCGGCCGAACCGGCGATGACCAGGCCGACCGTGCCCGCATCGGCGGCGTGGATGGCGGTCAGCACATTCACGGCCGACTCCAGGCCGTCGACGGTGACCGCCTCGGCGGCGGCGCCGAGGGCCGCGGCGATGGCCGTCTCGTAGCCGTCGGCGACGGCGAGCCGCGCCGCGAACGGGCCGAGCACGCCGCGGAACCTGCCGGGGTCGGCGAGCACCGCGGCGGTGGCGTCTATCCCTTGCCGCAGGGTCTCTTCCAGCGCCTGGACACGGGCCCGCAGCGCGGCTACCTCGCTGTTGGCGGCGCGTTCTGCCTTGCGAGCCGCCACCGTACGTTCCGAAGAAAGATCGTGAGCCTCAGCCGCCCGCTCCAGCTCAGCGGCCAGGCCGCTGCGGTCGGAGTCGCCACCGTCGGCCACGTCCTGGACCTGGCTGTACTCCAGGCGGGCCCGCTCGGCCCGCGCCCTGGCCTGCTCGGCGGCCGCGGTCAGGCGGCCGATCTCCTCCTGGGTGGCGGCGCTGCGGCTCTCCGCGGCGTCGACCATGCCGCGCAGCCGCGCCAGGCGCTCCGCGCGGCCGGCCGCGGCGCGGGCCGCGTCGGCCAGCCTGCGCTCGGTGGCGGCGAGGGCCGCCTCGGCGGCGGACCGTTCGGCGACCGCGGCGGAGAGCGCCTCGCGCCCGGCGGCGAGCCGCTCGGTCAGGCCCGCTTCCTCGTCGCGCAGTTCAGCTGCCTGCCGTTCGAGTTCGTCCGGGTCGCGGCCGGGCCGGTCCGGTTCCGGGTCGGCAGACAGCAGCCGGACCCGTTCTGTGGCCAGGCCGGCGATGCCGCGCAGCCGCTCGGTGAGCGAGGACAGCGCGAACCAGGTCTGCTGCGCCTGGCTCAGCTCGGCCGCCTGCGCCGCCGCGGCGGTGTCCAGTTCGGCTTCCTGCCCGCGGGCGGCGGCCAGGTCTCGTTCCAGCGTCTCGCGGCGAGCACGGATCGCGGCCTCGCCGGCCGCCTCGCGCGCCTCTTCGTCCCGCAACGTGACGTAGTCGTCGGCGAGCAGGCGAAGCCTGGCGTCGCGCAGATCGGCCTGGATGGTGGCCGCCTTGCGGGCGACCTCGGCCTGCCTGCCCAGGGGCTTCAGGCGCCGGTTGAGCTCCGCGGTGAGGTCGACGAGCCTGGTCAGGTTGGCCTGCATCGCCTCAAGCTTGCGCAGCGCCTTCTCCTTGCGCTTGCGGTGCTTGAGGACGCCCGCCGCCTCCTCGATGATCGCGCGCCTCGCCTCGGGCCCGGCGTGCAGGATCTGGTCGAGCTGGCCCTGGCCGACGATGACGTGCATCTCGCGGCCGAGCCCGCTGTCGGAGAGCAGGTCCTGCACGTCCAGCAGGCGGCAGCTGTCGCCGTTGATGGCGTACTCGCTCTGGCCGGAGCGGAACATCAGCCGGCTGATCGTCACCTCGGCGTAGTCGATCGGCAGGGCGCCGTCGGTGTTGTCGATGGTGAGCGCGACCTCGGCGCGGCCGAGCGGGGCGCGGGAGGTGGTGCCGGCGAAGACGACGTCTTCCATCTTGCCGCCGCGCAGGCTCTTGGCGCCCTGTTCGCCCATCACCCAGGAGAGCGCGTCGACGATGTTGGACTTGCCAGAGCCGTTAGGGCCGACGACACAGGTGATCCCCGGCTCGAGGCGCAGCGTGGTGGCCGAGGCGAACGACTTGAAGCCGCGCAGGGTGAGGGACTTCAGGTACACGAGCCCTCTCCTCCCCCGGGATCCGCCTGTCGAACGGCTGCCATCGCGAACACTACCGCGTGTCCGGGATTAGCCGCGGGGAACGGCGCGGCATCGGGAAATTCTCTTGAACAACAGGCGTCTACCGCCGGACACCAGGGTAAAAGGAGCACACCACGTCACACGCGTTTAGTGCTGGGAGTGTGTTTCTTGCCACAGGAGGCGAATGGACATCCGAATGACAGGGACAACGAAGAGGGACGCCGGGAGGCGTCCCTGGTTCGTTGTTGTACGGTTGTGCCGTGTCGCACCCGCGGTGTCGTGCGGGCTAAGCGGAGCTCCCTGAGATCGTCAGGTGAGCGCCGGCTCGCGATCCAGAACGAGCACGTCATCCTCGTGACCGCCGCCAGCTGCAAGCGCATCGTTCTCTTCCTGGAGCCGCATAAGCTCGGCTTCCAGGTCGCGAACACGCTGCTGGAGACGGCGCATCTCGGAGATCATGCGCGGATCTGCACCGCCGACGTGGCCGAATAGAGCCTTCGCCATGGTTAAAGGTCCTCCACACTGAGTGACCAGAGTGGGTACACGTGCAATGCGCACGCCGATGCGTGCAACCAAACAGTTATAGGGTCTCACCCTGGCCTTTTGTGGTCAAGCCAAGGCGCACCCGAGTACCCGTTATGTCACCATCATACCAAAGATGCCTTGCCTCGACAAACCAAACCACCACATTTTGGGGTTGGTGCGCGTCGTGCGCACGGGCGTCACGGGTGCGCGCGGCGAGGACGCGGCTGGCAGTGCGGGCAGCTGTAGGACGAGCGGTTCATGAACGCGTCGCGGCGGATCGGGGTGCCGCAGCGGCTGCACGGCTCGCCTTCCCTGCCGTAGGCCTGCAGTGACCGGTCGAAGTAGCCGCTCTCGCCGTTGACGTTCACGTAGAGAGTGTCGAAGGACGTTCCGCCCGCACGCAGGGCCTCGGACAGCACTTCGCGGACGGCTCCCAGCAGCCGGGAGACCTCACCGCGCTTTAGAGTTTCCGTCGGCCGGGCCCAGTGCAGCCGGGCGCGCCACAGCGCCTCGTCGGCGTAGATGTTCCCGACGCCGCTGATCAGCGACTGGTCAAGCAGCGCCCGCTTGACGCCCGTGTGGCGGCGGGTCAGCCTGGCGGCGAAATCGCCGTCGTCGAACGCGGCTTCCATCGGGTCAGGCGCGATGTGCGCGATCGGTGCCGGTACCAGGGGGGAAACGGGGGGACGGCCAGGGGGATATGGGGGGCTGGGAGCCCCCCATGCCTGGGAACCAGTCCCCCCGTGCGCTGGGGGGGTCTGGGGGGGATCGCTCCCCCCGAGGGGGCACAGCATGAGGTGACCGAAGGTGCGCTGGTCGGTGAAGCGCAGGTCGGGGCCGCCGTCGGTGAACGTGAACCGCGCCCGCACGTGCGGTGACAGCGGGCGGTCGAGGTC
>Ga0209693_10000614_pt1 | contig 14669 bp, 12 predicted proteins | sample HubBroMetageWRM3_FD_188345 | JGI IMG/M metagenome (GOLD analysis project Ga0209693, IMG submission 188345) | Warmed soil microbial communities from the Hubbard Brook experimental Forest, New Hampshire - Hubbard Brook CCASE Soil Metagenome WRM 3... | ecosystem: Environmental > Terrestrial > Soil...
CCGTACCGATAATGCGATCCGCGACAGCGGCGGCTCAACTGCTGCGGCACCCTGGCTCAAATTGCCGGTGAATGCGGTATACGAATCAGCCGCATCACCGGTCCACTCCGCACCTAACCGAACGGAGGCGGTGACCTGGCGGGTGTTGCGTCCCAGCCCGCCGAATCCTGCCGCAGCGGCCTCAAGACTGGACGCAAGCCCTTCCAGTACGGCTGGGTCACCATCAGGCATCACCAGACCGCTCATCGCAAATCCCGGAAGATCGCCCCAGCCTTCACGGCGATGGCCCGCTCAGTGTTGGAATACGTTTCAGCCGAGGCATTCAATCCATTGCTGACGTGCTGGTATGCCGTGCCGACGGCCCAGAACGTTACCAATCCTTGTCCAGCAGCTCCGGTGAGGGCCGAGGCCAGGGCTGGATGGCCTGCCGAGCCTGCCATTCCAGCGAGCGCGTCTACAGCGTCCCCGGCGATGACCTCGCAACGGCCCTGTAAGTTACCGACCTCTTGGCTGCCCTCTTGCAGCTTGGCTGCGTTGACCGAGAATCCCTGGCCCACACCGACCAGTCCCTTCCATCCGGCGCCTGTGACCGCACCGCCGATCATAGAGGAATTGTCCGCCTGATTAGGTATGGGCGATTTAACCGAGGTGGCCTCGGTGGTCGATGCTCAGCGTTCAGGCAACCCTGACGCGATGACCGGTTCCGGCGACGGCTCGGGATGGACGGCTTGCCAGGCGTCCCATACTTCGCGGCCGCCCAGACCCGGGCAGCGGCAAGGAACCGGTACGTATAGCGCAGCCTGCCGCTGGTCAGGCTCGTCGCCAGGTCGGCCAGGGACTTGCGTTCCACCGACGCGACCAGACGTCCGCCGAAGGCCAGGCCGTAGTCGCCGCACGGAGCGCCCGGCGCACCACGTCAGTCCAGGCCCCAGGCAGTCCACGATGAGGGCGGCCCGTCAGGGGTGATGGCCAGCAGAACCCGGCCGTCCTCGGTCAGCGACCGCAGGTGCTCCTCGTCGCTCGGCATGCTCATGCCGTGCTTCTCGCGGATCGCGCGGAAGCGGGGCAGTTCCGCGGCGATGTCCTCGCGGATCTCCACGGTGCCCGGGACCATCACGGCCCGGAAGCCGGTCGAATCATCTACCAGCAGCTGTACGCGGGGATCCCGTTTGAAGATCGCGTACTTCGCACGGTTCCGGGTTGTCGAGACGTAGAACCGCTCGCCGTCCCAATAAAACCAGTTGGGGGTCAGGTGCGGGGTGCCGTCCCGGCGGATCCCGGCGATGACGACGTTCCGCGGCTCGGCGAGGAACTCCTCGAGCTTTTCCGTTGCTGGCATGAGGCCACGGTATCGAGAATGGTCACGTGAGCGCCGGGCCGCGGATCGCCTTCACGACGCGTGGCAGAAGCGGTGCAGCCAAGAGATCGAGGAGCCGGAGCTGGCGCTTATGAGGCTGCTGGCGTCGTGGCTTCGCAATCCGCAGGAGGCGGTGTGACCGAGAACAGCCCGGCCGGCCATGGGTTCGGCATCGTCGGGGCCGGCGTGATCGCTGCAGTGCACGCCGAGGCGATCGGCATGGTCCCCGGCGCACGGCTGGTCGCGGTCACGGACGTGGTGTCCGAGAGCGCCAAGGAACTGGCCGAGCGCTACGGCTGCGCGGCGGAGCCGGATCTGGCGGCGCTGCTCGCCCGCCCGGACATCGACGTGGTGTCGATATGCGTGCCGAGCGGGCTGCACGCCGAGGTCGGAACGCAAGCGGTGGCGGCCGGCAAGCACCTCGTGATCGAGAAGCCGGTCGACGTCACGCTCGACGCGGCGGACCGGCTCATCGCCGCAGCCCGCGCCGCCGGGGTGGTCATGACGGTGATCTCGCAGCACCGGTTCGATACGGGGCTGGACGAGCTGCGCCGCCTGCTCGATAGCGAGGCCCTCGGCAGGTTGCTGCTCGGCGACGCGAGCACCAAGTGGTACCGGACCCAGGGCTACTACGACAGCGCGGCGTGGCGCGGCACCTGGGCCATGGACGGCGGGTCCCTGATGAACCAGGGCGTCCACTACGTCGACCTGCTCCGCTGGTGCATGGGGCCCGTGGCCGAGGTGACAGCGGTCTGCGCGACTCAGGCGCACAAGGTGGAGGTCGAGGACACCGCGCTCGCGATCGTGCGGTTCGCGTCCGGGGCGCTGGGGACGATCGTGTCCAGCACGGCGGTCTATCCCGGCTTCTCCCAGCGGCTGGAGATCACTGGGACCGAGGGCACGGTGGTCGTCGAGGACGGCAGGATCGTCCTTCGGGCGCTGCGCTCCGGTCCGCCGGGGCCGGGCGAGCCCGGCGGACCTGCCGAGCCGGCCGCGGCAGCCGCTGCCGACGCGGCGGCGCGTCCCGCGGGCATCGACCCGGCCAGCCACGCCGCTCAGATCGCCGACCTGCTCCGGGCGGTCGACCAGGGGCGGGAGCCGGCGGTCACCGCGGAGAGCGCCCGCGAAACGCTGGCGATCGTGTGCGCGGTCTACGAGTCAGCGCGCGACGGCCGGACCGTGGTTCTCTCGTCATGACGTTCATCCTCAGCGGGTTCGCCGACGAGATCTCGCAGGACCTGGGGGAGCAGCTTGAGGTGCTTGCCGCCGAGGGCATCACGCACCTCGAGCTGCGCAGCGTGTGGTCGGCCAATGTCGCGGACCTCGGCGACGCCGAGGTGGCCCGGTTGCGCCGGGAACTGGACGACGCGGGGGTTCGGGTATCCGCGATCGGCTCGCCGGTCGGCAAGATCGCGGTCGACGCGCCGCTCGGACCCGAGCTGGAGCGGCTGCGCCGCGTCTGCGACGTGGCCGAAAGCCTCGGCACCACGCTTGTCCGTGTGTTCTCGTTCTTCATCCCGGGGGGAGAACCGCCGGAACGGTACCGGGAGCAGGTCACCGACCGGATGCGGGCCCTGGCGGGCATCGCCGAGGAGCGCGGCGTGGTCCTGGCGCACGAGAATGAGAAAGAGATCTACGGCGATCGGCCACAGCGGTGCGCCGAGCTCATCCAGGCCGTGGGGTCGCCCGCGCTGAGAGCGACCTTCGACGCGGCGAACTTCGTGCAGTGCGGGGTACGCCCGCAAGACGAGGCCTACGGGCTGATCCGGCCCTACCTGGTCTACCTGCAGATAAAGGACGCGCTGGCCGCGACCGGCGAGGTCGTGCCCGCCGGGCAGGGCGACGGGCAGGTCAGGCAGACCCTGGCCGCCCTGCGGGACGATGGATTCGGCGGGTACGTATCGCTGGAGCCGCATCTGGCCACGGCGGGGCGCTTTGGCGGCTTCAGCGGGCCGGACGGCTTCCGCCGCGCCGCCGGGGCACTCAAAGAGCTCCTCAGCGAGCTGTCGATCCCCTGGCAATAGCGGCCGGCGGCCGTGGCAAAGTATCGCCATATCGGGCGCCAGGGGTTGACCAGGTCAAACACCCGGACGTTACGATCGTCAATGGTGATCGTGCGGCCAGCACTCTGGCCGGCGACAATGCTTGTGGCCGCCGACCAGTTGGTTATATATCGGTTTGAACGACATTCAGGGTTCTGGACCCACATCGCCGTAGGCTGTGACGGCGGGCCGAGCCAGGCCCGCGGCCACCGCCGGAGGGCCGCCGCCCGGCGGGCCTGGATGTCAAGGCTGGAGCAGTGCCGGTGGAGTCATACACGGCCAGGAACGGCGAGAACGGGCTGCCGCGTCGGCATGAGCCCGACCTCGCCGACCTCGCCATGTTCATCCTGGACTCCGAGGGCCGGATCACCACCTGGTCGGTGACGGCCTCGCGGCTTTTCGGGCATTCTGCGAGCGCCGTTGCGGGCAAGGACGTCTGCGAGGTGCTGATGACCGGCCCCGGCCAGCGCGACCTGGTCGGCCGGGCGATGACCGAGGTCGCGGCCGGGCGGGTGCACACCGCCACCGTGGCTGGCGGCTCGCTGGGCGAAGGGCGGTTCGCGGTCCGCTGGGAGCCGCTAAACGGCCAGGGCGGCGGCGCGGCGGTGATCGTCCAGCGCGCCTGGCCGCAGCCCGCGCCCAGCTGGCTCCAGGAGGCGGCCACCAGGATCGGCAGCAGCCTGGACATGGCCGAGACCGCGGCCGAGGTCGCCGACGCCGCCATACTCGGGTTCGCCGACCTGGTCATCGTCTATGCGGCCGAGCGGCTGCTGGCGGCGGGCGAGCTCACCCCCGACCGGGCCGCGCACGGAGCGGCGGTGCGCCGGCTGACCGGCCGCAAGGCCGGACAGCCCGCCGGCGCCTGGGCCAAGCTGGCAAGCCCCAGCGAGGTGCTGGTCCTGGGCCCGGATACCCCGGGCGCCCGGGCCATGACGAGCGGGGCGCCGGTCCTGTTCAACCGCCTGGACGGCGAGACCGCTGACCGGCTCGCCCGCCACCCCGGCGCCCTGGAGAGCGCCATGGACTACACGTCCTACATGGCCATGCCGCTGATCGCCCGAGGCGTCGTCGTCGGGTGCGTGATCTTCGGCCGGATGCCCGCCAGCCCCGCGTTCAACGAGGGCGACATCGCGCTGGCGGGCCAGCTCGCGTCGCAGGCGGCGGTATGCCTGGACAACGCCCGGCTGTATGAGCGGGAGCGGCGCACCGTGCAGGCCCTGCAGCTGGGTCTGCGTCCCGGGCGGGCGCAGGTGCCGAACGGCGTGGAGATCGCGAACCGCTACCTGCCGGTACGGGAGAGCGTCGTGGGCGGCGACTGGCACGACATCACCCCGCTGCCGGGCGGCAGGGCCGCGCTGATCGTCGGCGACGCCATGGGCCACGGCCCGGAGGCGGCAGCGGTGATGGTGCAGCTCCGCACCGCGGCACACACCCTGGCTGACATGGACCTGCCGCCGGAGCAGGTGCTGCACAGGCTGGACACGATGGCCGCCGGGATGGCCGTCGCCCCGTTCGCCGCGACCTGCGTCTACGCGGTCATCAACCCGCGGACCGGGTCCTGCGCGATAGCCCAGGCCGGTCACCACCCGCCGGTGCTGGTGCACCAGGGCGGCACCACCGAGGTGCTTGACCTGCCGCCGGGGCTCCCTCTCGGCATCGGCGAGGGGTTCTTCGAGGCCAGCCGGGTCGGCCTGGAGCCCGGAACCGTCCTCGCCCTGTACACCGATGGGCTCGTGGAGAGCCGGCTCCGGCCCCTCGACGTCGGCATGAGCGCACTGCGCGAAACGCTCGGCAAGACGCTCGCCGAGCCGGCCGCCTCTCTGGACGACGCCTGCCAGGTGATCACCCAGGGACTGCGCGAGCACAGCGAGGATGACATGACCCTCGTGCTCGCCCGCATCCGCCCCTGACCGATTTGATCAATGGAAGTCAGCCGGAGAGTTCGGTCATCCGGTCTGCGGGGGACATGGGCGGGACGGGGAGGGAAGGGATGGCGTTGGCGCGGACGACGTTGGCGTAGAAGCGGGAACTCGCCTTGGGGATCCGGCGCTGGGTGCCGAAGTCGACGAAGACGATCCCGAACCGCTTCTGGTATCCGTAGCCCCATTCGAAGTTGTCCAGCAGCGACCAGAGGTAGTAGCCGGCCAGGTTCGCGCCGTCCCTGACCGCCCGGGCGGCTGCCTCCAGGTGCAGGTGCAGGTACCTGACCCGCTCGACGTCGTTGACCTCGCCGGCCGGGTTCACGTAGTCCTCGGCGGCACAGCCGTTCTCGGTGATGTACAAGGGCAGGCCCGGCGCATCCTTGGCCAAGCCCACGAGCAGTTCATACAGGCCATCGGGGTCGACCAGCCACCCCATCGGCGTCCGCTCGAGCCCGTCCGGTGCGTACTCGACGACGCCGGGCAGGTCCCCGCCGCTTACCTTCCTCTCGCCGCGCCGCAGGTCCGCGGGGTCACCGCCGCGCATAAACACCGGTGCGTAGTAGTTGACCCCGAGGAAGTCGATCGGCTGGGCTATGACGTCCAGGTCGCCCGGAGCCACCACTGAATCCGGCGGCAGCAGCACGTCCCTGGCCTGTGCCGGGTACCGCCCGTGCAGCACCGGCTCCAGGTAGAGGTGGTTCATTTCGGCGTCGCGGATCCGGGACGCCTGCTCCAGCTCGTCTGAGACGGATCCGGCGGGCAGCCGCACCGGGTGCATGTCCAGTGTTATCCCGACGGGCACGGAGCTCGGCAACGCCGCCCGCAGCGCCTGCGCCGCAAGCCCGTGACCGAGGAGCAGGTGGTGCGTGGCCGCCCTCGCGGCCTCTGGGTCGCGTAGGCCCGGGGCATGCTCTCCCGTTCGGTAGCCGTGGCTGGCGACTACCTGCGGTTCGTTCAGCGTGATCCACCGCTCCACCCGGTCGCCGAGCGCCCCGGCGACGACCGCCGCGTAATCGGCGAACCGCGCGGCGGTGTCCCGGACCGCCCAGCCGCCCTCGTCCTGGAGTTCCTGCGGCAGGTCCCAGTGAAAGAGCGTGGCCGCGGCGGCGATGCCACGGGCCCCAAGCTCGTCCAGCAGCGCCTTGTAGTAGTCGAGGCCCTTCTGATTCACTGCGCCCCGCCCGCCAGGGAGGATCCGTGGCCAGGAGATCGAGAACCGGTACGCGTTAAGGCCCAGCGACGCCATCAGCGCGACGTCCTCGCGGTAGCGGTGGTAGGAGTCACAGGCGATGTCGCCGGTGTCCCCGCCGTGCACGTTGCCCGGCGCCCGGCTGAACGTGTCCCACACCGACAGGCCCCGGCCGTCAGCGCTCACCGCCCCCTCGATCTGGTAGGAGGCCGTCGCGGTCCCCCAGGCGAAGCCCTCGGGGAAGGTCAGGGCGCCATTCGCGCTGGCCCGCGCTGTCGTCATCGGTGCCTCCTCGGCGCTGTCTCGGGCGCTTATGCCGGGATCGGGAGCCTTGACCCTCTTCCAGCCGAGGTTTATTGTAAGCGCTTAGATCCGCAAATGTAAGCGCTTAGATTGATGTAAGCCCCTTACGTACCCCCCGCCGGATAGGGGACCGCGATGACCCGAAGCGCCAGCCCGCACGGCTGCGGGGTCACGGCGTGAAGACGCAGCAGCCGCCTCCTCCTCCGGCCGACGACGGCGCCCGCGAGGACCGCGACACGGGCAGCCCGGTGACGCTGTATGACGTCGCGCGCCTGGCCAAGGTCTCCATCGCCACCGTGTCCCGGGTCGTGCACAGCCAGGACCTGGTCCGGGACTCCACCCGGGCGCGCGTGCTCGAGGTCATCGAGCAGCTGGGCTACGTCCCCGACGGCGCCGCGCAGAGCCTGTCCCGCCGCCGCAAGGACGTGATCGGCCTGGTCTGCGTGGAGACGAGGGCAAAGAAGCAATACGACGTCGAGAGCATGGCGCTGCTGTTCTACGACGAGGTTCTCCGGGGCGTCGAGTCGCTGATCCGCGCCGAGCACAAGTCGGTGCTGATCACTTACGTCCAGGACACCGCCCCGGACCTGCCCCGGCTGCTGTCGCTGTCCGGCAAGGTCGACGGGCTGCTCTTCGGTGAAGGCGTCGTCGCGTCGCCTTTCATCGCGCGCCTGGCCAAGCGGCTGCCCATCGTGATCATCGCAGGCAGCCCGGCCGAGCGGGCCGCCGACGTGGTGACCGCGGACAACCGCTCGGGTTCGGTCGCGCTGGTCACCCATCTCGTCGAGGACCACGGGCGGCGCAGGCTCTACCAGGTCAAGGGTCCGCCGACGGCCCCCGACGCCGAGGAACGCAGCCTCGCGCTCACGCAGGTGCTCGACAGCCATCCGGGCTGCCAGCTCGTCGGCACGTTCCACGGGTCGTTCGGCGTGCAGAGCGGTGAGGAGGCGGGCGAAACGCTGCTCGCCATGCCAGCCGACGCCCGGCCGGACGCCGTGGTCTGCGCGAACGACCAGTCGGCGATCGGCGTGCTGCAGGCCTTCGCCAGGGGCGGCGTGCGCGTGCCCGAGGAAGTGGCGGTGGTCGGCTTCGACGACATCTTCCCCGGCAGCCTGTTCAAGCCCGCGCTCACCACGGTTCATCAGCCGATGCGGCTGCTCGGGGAGCGAGCCTGTGCCCGGCTGCTGGACCGCATCTCCGACCCCAGCCTGCAGCCGTCCGTCGAGCTGCTGCCGACCGAGCTGGTGATCCGCTCGAGCTGCGGCTGCCCGCCCGGCACCGAGATCCGCCGCCGGGTCGCCACACCCCTCGCCGCGAGCTAGGAGCCGACGTGAAGTTCATCCTGCGCCGCCTGGCCTTCTACCTTGTCGCGGCGTGGGTGGCGCTGACCCTCAACTTCTTCATCCCGCGCGCGATGCCGGGCAACGCGGTGCAGGCGATCATGTCGAAGTTCCCCAACCTGCAGCCCTCTGCCTACCGGTCGCTGGAGGCGCTGCTCGGCGTCGGCCACCCCGGCTCACTATGGCATCAGTACTGGGCGTACCTCGACGACGTGTTCCACCTCAACTTCGGCACCGACGTGATCGACTACCCGGCGCAGGTGTCGACGCTGCTGGTGCAGACGATCCCGTGGACCCTCACCCTGGTCGGCACGGCCACGGTGATCGCGTTCCTCGTTGGCACCGGCCTCGGGATCGTGGCCGGCTGGCGGCACGGCGGCTGGCTCGAACGGGGCCTGCCCGGCCTGATGTTCCTGCAGGCGATGCCCTACTTCTTCCTGGCGTTAATCCTGATCGAGCTGCTCGCGGTCCGGACGCACCTGTTCCCCATCGCCCAGGGGTACGCCGGGGGCCTGGTCCCGGGCTGGCACTGGCAGTTCATCGGCAGCGCCATCTACCACTCGCTGCTGCCCGCGCTCACGATCGTGATCACCTCGGTCGCGGGCTGGATGCTGCAGATGCGCAACGTGATGATCACCACGATCGGCGAGGACTACGTGGTCGCCGCCCAGGCGAAGGGCCTCCCGAGCCGCCGGGTGGTGTTCACGTACGCCGCCCGGAACGCGCTGCTTCCCCAGCTGCAGGGATTCGGCCTCGCGATTGGCTTCGTGGTGTCCGGCGCGCTCGTCATGGAGATCGTCTTCTCCTACCCGGGCATCGGCCTGCTGCTGCTCAGCGCGGTGAGCTCGAACGACTACCCGCTGATGCAGGCGATCTTCCTGGTGATCACGTTCGCGGTCCTGCTCGCCAACCTGATCGTGGACCTGCTCCTGGTGGCCTTCGATCCCCGGGTCCGGGCGAGAGGGGCAGCGTGATGACCTTCAATCCGCACGCACCGGCCCCGGAGGCAGCCCGATGACCGCCGCGCCGCCGACCGTGCTGGGCGGCGAGACGCCCGAGCTGGCCGCCGAGGCCCAGCGCCCGGGCCAGTGGCGCCGCCTGCCGGCCAAGGCCAAGGCGGGCGCCGTCCTGCTCGGCATCTTCGTGCTGGCCGGCATCATCGGGCCGGAGGTCAGCCCGTACGACCCGTCGTACCAGAATCCCGCGCCCAGCCTCTCGCTGAACCCGCCGGACGCCGCGCACCTGCTCGGGACCACGAACAGCGGCCAGGACGTGCTGTCCCAGCTCCTGGTCGGCATCAGGCTGACCCTCGAACTGGCGATCATCGTCGGTGTGGTGGCCACGGCACTGGCCGTCATCGTCGGGGTGTCCGCAGGGTTCCTCGGCGGACTGTGGGACGAGGTGCTGTCGCTGGCCAGCAACGTGTTCCTGGTCATCCCGTCGCTGCCGCTGCTGATCCTGCTGCTCGGCTACCTGCCGCAGAAGGGCCAGACGGCCACGATCATCGTGCTCAGCGTGCTCGGCTGGCCGTGGGGCGCACGGGTGATCCGCGCCCAGACGATGGCCATCCGCAACCGCGATTTCGTGGCCGCCGCCCGCGAGACCGGCGAGAGCACCTGGCGGATCCTCGCGGTCGAGATCGTGCCGAACGAGGTCAGCCTCATCGCGGCGAACTTCGTGAACACCGTGCTGTACGCGATCGGCGCCTCGGTGGCCCTGGCCTTCATCGGCTTGGCCGACCTGACCAGCTGGAGCCTGGGCACGATGCTCTACTGGGCGGAGAGCCAGCAGGCACTGCAGCTCGGCGCGTGGTGGTGGTTCATCCCGCCCGGCCTCGCGGTCGCGCTCATGGGCACCGCGCTGGTACTGCTGAACACCGGCATCGACGAGCTGGGCAACCCGCGGCTGCGCGATGCGAGCTACACCGCCAAGATCGGCGGGCGGCGGCAGCGGCCAGCCGACCCGACCCCGGTGCTGCACGTGGCCCCGCCCTCCCGCAGCCGGATCGGCAGCTTCGCGGCTTCCTTCTCCCGCAGCTCCCTGCTCGACGACAGCAACGGCACTGCGGGCCGGCAGGCCTGGCGGCCGGGAGGTCAGCGATGAGCCCCGACGCACCCGTGCTCGACATCAAGGACTTCTCGGTCGTCTACCGCACGCCCGGCGGCGACGTCCGCGCGGTGAACCAGGTGAACCTCGCGCTGCACGCGGGCGAGGTCGTCGGCCTGGCGGGCGAGAGCGGCTCCGGCAAGTCCACGCTCGCCTACGCGGTGTGCCGCCTGCTCCGGGCACCGGCGCTGATCACCGGCGGCAGCGTGACCTACCAGGGGCGGCGCGCGGCCGGCCCAACAGACGTGCTCCAGCTCCGCGGCCACGAGTTGCAGCAGCTGCGCTGGCGGGAGATCGCAATCGTGTTCCAGAGCGCTATGAACGCGCTCAACCCCGTGCTGAACGTCCGCGACCAGATCACCGACGCCATCCACGCCCACCTGCGGATGTCCAGGCGCGAGGCGCTGGACAAGGCGGCCTCCCTGCTCGACCTGGTCGGCATCCCGCGCTCGCGGCTGCGCAGCTATCCGCACGAGCTGTCCGGCGGCATGCGCCAGCGGGTGATGATCGCGATGGCACTGGCTGCCGAGCCGGAGATCGTGATCATGGACGAGCCGACCACCGCGCTCGACGTAGTGGTACAGCGCGACATCTTGGCTCAGATCGTCGAGCTCAAGGCCGAGCTTGGCTTCGCGATCCTGTTCATCACCCACGACCTGTCCCTGCTGCTCGAGCTGGCCGACCGGATCGCGGTGATGTACGCCGGGCAGCTCATGGAGGTCGCTGAGGCGGCGGAGATCACCCGCGAGCCCGCCCACCCCTACACCCGCGGGCTGCTGAATTCGTTCCCCTCCCTGCACGGCGCGCGCCGTGAGCTGGCCGGCATCCCCGGCACCCCGCCCGACCTGCGCCATCCGCCCCCCGGCTGCCCGTTCCTGCCCCGCTGCGGTTATGGCACCGACGCCTGCCGGACCGTGGACATGAGCCTTGAACGTGTCGAGTCGTCGGCGGGTCTGGCGCACCTGACGGCCTGTCCCTTCGTCCGGCCAGAAACCCCGGCGCCCGAGCCGCCCGCCGCGAGCGCCGAGCAGGAGATGCGGGCATGAACGGCAACGGCGCTGGCGAGCAGGCACGCAGCAGCGACGTGGTGTCCGTCGCGGCGGCGCGCGGGCCACTGGCGATGGAGGCCGTCTCGCTGGCCAAGGACTTCCGGCTCGGCCGAGGCCAGGTTCTGCACGCGGTGCGCGACGTCTCGTTTGCGCTGTACCGGGGCGCCGTCGTGGCGTTGGTCGGCGAGAGCGGGTCGGGCAAGTCGACGGTCGCCCGGCTGCTCGCCGGGCAGGAGCGGCTCACCTCCGGTGAGATCCGGCTCGACGGCGCGCCGGTCGACCCGTCCACGCGCAGCGCGTTCCGGCGGCACAAGAGCGAGGTCCAGCTCGTCTTCCAGGATCCGTTCTCGTCGCTGAACCCCGTGCACACCGTGCGCCATCACCTGGAGCGCCCGGTGCGGCTGCACCAGGGCAGGCGGTCGCGGGCCGAGGTGGCGCGGGAGGTCGCGGCCCTGCTCGACCAGGTACGCCTGATCCCGGCCAACCAGTTCACCGGCAAGTACCCATACGAGCTGTCGGGCGGCCAGCGCCAGCGCGTCTCATTCGCCCGCGCGCTCGCGGCCAAGCCCAGCGTGCTGCTCGCCGACGAGCCCGTGTCCATGCTGGACGTCTCGATCCGGCTGGAGATGCTGAGCCTGCTCGACGACCTGCGCCAGCGGTTCCGGCTGGCGCTGCTGTACATCACGCACGACATCGCGTCGGCGCGCTATTTCGCCGACGAGGTGCTGGTCATGTACGCCGGGCAGATCGTGGAGCGGGGGCCGGCCGAGGAGCTGACCCAGCACCCGGCGCACCCGTACACGCAGCTGCTGGTCGCGTCCGCACCCGATCCCGACAACCTCGGCGGCGGGTTGCACAGCTTCCATCCACCCGGCGCCGCGCTGCCCGGCGCCGCACCCCGGCCAGCCGCGGACAGCGCGGCCCCTAGCGCCGCCGCCACGTACCAGCCAGCAGCCGCAAACCTTACGGACCGCGGCTGCCCGTTCAGCCCAAGGTGCCCGTTCGCCGACGACCGCTGCCGAGCGGAGGACCCGGCTCTGCTGCCGGTCGCCCCGGCCCGCGCCGCCGCCTGCTGGCACCTTGACATCGCCGCGCCAGAGGTACTGGCCGGAGAACAAAGAGGTGGGGGATGAGGACGGACGCCGGATTCGGATTATCGGCCCAACAACAGCAGGAGGAAAGCATGGGAAGACTGCTGAGACACAGAAGCCTGGCGATCATCGCGGCGGTCGCCGTCAGCTGCGGCGGTGTGGCCGCGTGCTCGTCGAGTTCGGGCACGGGCACGGGCACGGGCGGCAACTCCTCGTCGTCCTCGTCGTCGACTTTGACGATGGAGAGCTCGCCGGAAACCACGATCACCCAGGCGTTCAACCCCTACCTCGCCACCCAGGCGGCCTATGGCATGGGCGCGACCGGGCTCATCTACGAGCCGCTGGTGCAGTTCGACCTCGCCAAACCGACCGTGCAGTACCCGTGGCTGGCGACGTCCTACGCCTGGGCGGACGGCGGCAAGCAGATCACGTTCACCATCCGCCAGGGCGTCAAATGGAACAACGGCACGCCGCTGACCGCGGCCGACGTCGCCTACACCTTCGACCTGGTCAAGGCCAACGCGTCGATCAACCTGGGCGGCCTGACCATTTCCAGCGTCTCCACCTCGGGTAACACGGTCACGCTCACGTTCCCGACGTCCCAGTACACGAACCTGGAGCAGATCGCGGGCACCGCGATCGTGCCCAAGGCGATCTGGAGCAAGGCGGGCAACCCGGGCACCTTCGCGAACCCGAACCCCGTCGGCACCGGCCCGTACATGCTGGGCACCTTCACCCCGCAGGGCTTCACGCTGAAGAAGAACCCGTACTACTGGCAGCCCTCGAAGGTCAAGGTCTCGAAGGTCTACTTCCCGGTTTACACCTCGAACACGGGGGCGCTGAACGCGCTGTTCTCCGGGCAGATCACCTGGACGGGCAACTACATCCCTGGCTTGAAGACGGAGTTCGTCGACAAGGCGCCTGCTTATCACCACTACTGGGAGGCGGCCGGCGGTGACGAGAGCTTCGAGCCGAACCTGACCAAGTGGCCGACCAACCAGCTGGCCGTCCGGCAGGCGATCAGCCTGGCGGTGGACCGCACGCTGCTCGGCAAGGAGGGCGAGGCAGGGCTGGAGAACCCCGTCGTCAACGCGACCGGCATAACGCTGCCGACCTTCAGTGCGTGGAGCGCGCCGGTGGCCAACATGACCATCTCCCCCACGGGCAACCCAGCGGCTGCCGAGAAGGTGCTGGAAGCGGCAGGGTTCACCAAGGGCAGCAACGGCTTCTTCCAGAAGGGCGGCAAGACCGTCTCGATCACCATCATCTCCCCGTCGGCCTACACGGACATGGCCGAGGTCGACTCGATCGCCACTCAGGAGCTGAAGGCGGCCGGCATCGACGCGTCCTTCCAGGGACTGGCCGTCACCGCCTGGGCCCAGGACGTCGCCGATGGGGACTTCCAGATGACCGAGCACTGGTCGAACGGCGGCATCACGCCGTACAGCATGTACGACGGCTGGCTCGACAGCAAGCTGGCCTCCAGCTCCGCCGCGACGGGCGACTACGAGCGGCTGAACGACCCGGCCGTCGAGTCGGATCTCGCCACGCTGGCCGGCGCCAACACGCTGGCTCAGCAGACCGCGGATCTCGTGCCGCTGGAGAAGTACGTCGCCGCCAATCTGCCGGTGATCCCGGTTGAGACCGCGGCGGAATGGTTCGAGTACAACTCGCAGAACTTCGTCGGCTGGCCTACCCAGTCGAATCCCTACGACAGCGGGCAGCCGTCGGGCACCAACAACGGCCCGGGGTCCGGCACCGACGAAGTGGTCATGCTGCACCTGAGCCCGCGGACCTGACCAGCCGCAGCACGGACGCCCGCCCCCGGATCTCCCCCCGGTCCGGGGGCGGGCCCCCACCCCCGGGACACCGCAGCCCCTACGCCAGGAGGTTGATCAGCGATGCCAGCGATCCCCCACCTTCTTTCCGGAACGCAACGCCACGGCCGGCCCAGGCGACCCTGGCACGGACCGATCGCCGTCGCGGCCGCGTTCATCCTGGCAGCCGCCACGTCGGTTTTAGGCGCCACGGCCCCAGCGCTCGCCGCGGCCCCGGCGGCGCACGCCGCGGCCCAGGTACTCGCCGCGCCTGCCACGCTGCCTGGCCAGCCAAACTTCGGGCCCAACGTGTACGTCTTCACCCCGAGCATGCCGCAGAGCCAGATCCAGGCTACGGTCGACTCGATCGCCAGCCAGCAGGTCGGCAACCAGTTCGGCACGCAGCGCTATGCGCTGCTGTTCGAGCCGGGCACCTACGGGTCAGCGGCCGAC
>Ga0209693_10000618_pt1 | contig 14571 bp, 13 predicted proteins | sample HubBroMetageWRM3_FD_188345 | JGI IMG/M metagenome (GOLD analysis project Ga0209693, IMG submission 188345) | Warmed soil microbial communities from the Hubbard Brook experimental Forest, New Hampshire - Hubbard Brook CCASE Soil Metagenome WRM 3... | ecosystem: Environmental > Terrestrial > Soil...
CTGGTCCCGTAGATGATCCTGGTGAAGATGTCAGCGCCCGCCTCGTCGGTGCCGAGCAGGTGCCGGGACGACGGGCCCGCCAGGATCGCCGACGGGTCGATCGCGTACGGGTTCAGCGAGGTGTAGGCGCGCGGGTAGATCGCCGCCAGCGCGACCAGGAGCCAGATCACGATCACCACGCACCTGGCCGGGCTGGGCAGCCGGCTCAGGCCCAGCCGGCTAGTGATCACGGCCGTCCGGATGCCGGGGCTGCCCTCGTGCACGCGCTCGGTCATGCCTGCCTCGGATCTGCCCACCGCGACAGCAGGTCAGCGAGCGTCGTCACGACGATGACCACGACGGTGATCAGCAGGACCCCGCCCTGCACCAGCGGGTAGTCCTTCTGCACGACGCCCTGGAGCATGAGCTGGCCGATCCCACCCAGACCGAAAACCTGCTCCACCAGGATCGCGCCGCTGATCAGCGCCGCGAACTGCACGCCCACGACGGTGATCAGCGTTATCAGCGCGTTGCGCAGGGCATAGCGGAACTGCACTGCCCGCTCGGCGATGCCCATCGCCCGCGCCGTCCGGACGTAGTCCTGGCCGAAAATCTCGCACATCTCCACGTACACATACCGGGTCAGCACTCCCACCAGGTACACCACCACCGTCGCGACCGGCAGGATCATGCTCCGCACGAACCCGCCCGGGTCTGAGGGCGGAACGAATCCGGTGGCCGGCAGCAGGTGCAGCTCCACCCCGAACACGATGACCAGCAGGATCCCGAGCCAGAACGTCGGGGTGGCCAGGCCCAGCGCCGCCAGCGCCCGGATCAGCCGGTCGACCGGGCCCGACCGCCGGTGCGCGGCGATGGTGCCGATGAGCACCGACAGCGGGACGGCGATGATGAGCGAGAGCACCAGCAGCCAGGTGGTCGGCGTGGCCGCCTGGGCCAGCAGGTGCACGACCGGCGCACCGTTCTGGTTGGACTTGCCAAGGTTCCCGCTGAGAATGCCCCGCAGCCAGAGAAGATACTGCACCGGCAGTGGCCGGTTCAGGCCCATCTGCTGGTGCAGGCGTGCCAGCTCAGCCTTGTAGCCGGGCTGCCCGGCCGCGTCGGGACCCAGCAGCAGCGCTGCCGGGTCCCCCGGCGTCAGCCTGAGCGCCATGAATACCAGGATCGACACGACCAGCAGCACGCCGACGGTGCGGGCCAGCCGGATGCCGATCTGAGTGGCGCCCAGGCTTGTGGCTTTCACTATTTGGCGACCTTGACCCCGGCAAACAGGCCGAAGCCCAGCGAGTTCATGACGTACCCGGAGACCTTGTTGCTGGCAACCGACAGCTCCGGCTCGCGCATGACGATCATCGCGGGGTCCTCGCTGACCAGCTGGTCCTGCAGCTCGCCGTAGATCGCCTTCCGCTGCGACTGCACGGTGGTGGACACTCCCGCGGCCATTTCAGAGTAGAACTGAGCGTCCTTGAAGTCCTTCTGATGCGCGCTCATGATGACGGTATAGAAGGAGCCCGGGTCGGAGGTCTCCGGGAAGGTGTTCCAGGAGATCTCGTAGTCGACGGCCAGCCACTTGGTGAGCCAGGCCGACAGCGGCATCACATCAACGTTGAGCTTGACGCCGATCTGGGCCAGCGAGGATTGCCAGACGCGGCCGAGCTGCACCCCGTCCGGGTAGCCACTGGGAATGATGAACGTCAGGGTCGGGTGCGGGTCTTTGGCTTGCGCGAGCAACTGCTTGGCCTTGGTCAGGTTGTAGTTGTAGCCAGTCTCGGCCTTGTAGGCGAACGACGTGGGCGGAACGGGCGTCCAGGTTGGCGTAGCCAGCCCGTTGTAGGCGATCTTGTTGATCGCGTTCTTGTCTAGCGCGTAGGACAGGGCCCTCCGCACCAGCGGGTTCGACGTCGCCGGGTTGGAGGAGTTGAACTCGACGAGCTCCAGCGAGTTGGACGTGTGCGGCTGGACGACGTGCGCGACTGACTTGGTCACCTGCGCCACCGAGGTCGGGGGCAGCGTGGCGACGATGTCGATGTTGCCTGCCGCCAGGTCGGTCAGCGCGGTCGTGGTATCGGTGATCGGCTTCAGAATCAGGGTTTTGTATGCAGGCTTCGCGCCGAAGTAATCGTCATTCCTGGTCAGGACGATCTGGCTGTTGGGTGTCCAGGAGACGAACTTGAACGGCCCGGTGCCGACGGGGGTCTTCGCGACCTCCCCCAGTTTGTTCGGCGCCACCATGGCGATCTTCGCGAGCCCATCGAGGAACGGTGCATACGGCTTGCTGAGCGTGATCACTAGCTTGTACGGATTGGGCGCGGCGAAACTGGTCGCGTTCTGCAACGGCACGCCCCACAGGCTCTTCGCCGCGAGCACCGCATGGAACGACTTGATGGCCGCCTGCGCGTTGAACGGCTCGCCGTCGGTGAACTTAACGCCATGACGCAAGTTGAAGGTCCATACGGTTCCGCTGGCATTCGACGACCAGGACGTCGCAAGGTCAGGCTCAGTCCCCAGCGTGGGCGAGTACTTCACCAGGCCGTCAAAGACGGTGTACTGGATCGAGTAGCCGTAAGCGATGAGCGTGTCGGTATACGGGTTGTAGTTCGTGATGTCACCGGGAATCGCGACCGTGACGGTCTGCTTCACCGAAGAAGATGACCCACCCGGTGACGAGGAGTTGATCCCGCCGCCGCAGCCTGCGGCGGCGGTCACCCCCAGCGCCACCGCCAGCGTTGCGATGAGCCGACCGGTTCGATGCAGGCGCATTGAATTTCCTTTCTTCCTCCGACTGGCACACCATCGCCGACGGGGCACCGAACTGGTGCGGGCGGCAAGTCAGAGGCAGCACGCGGACCGGAAAACCATAACCTACCGAATCGGGGTTCTACGGTCCAGACCGTGTAACTTTTCGGTTACGAGAGGACGTCCAGATGAATGCCAGCAAAGCCAGGTGACCTTGAGTACAGTGTGGGGTCATGCGGAGTGCTGTTGGCTCACGCCAGCGTGCTGATGCTCACGATCTCGGCCCGCTCGGCTCGCGTGCGGAATGTCACCCGAGTTCGGTCAGACCGAAAGAGGTCATACGACCACTCGAACACTCGCCCGCCTGCAGTCGATGACGTCCGGCTGATCGCCAGCAGGGGTGCGCCCACCGCCACGCCGAGCGCGGCAGCCTCGCTATCCGCGGCCTCGGCAACCTCGAGGTGCTCGACGACGTCGTCAGGCGAGACCCCATAGTGCTCGCTGAGCAGGTCGTAGATCGACCCGCCCAGCGGCAGGTCGAGCAGTCCGGGGAACATGTCGGCGGGGAACATGGCCCGCTCCAGGGAGAGCGGGATGCCATCGGCCAGCCGGATCCGGACGATGTCGATGACAAAGCTGCGCGTCGGCACCGACAGCCTGTCCGCGATCAGCCCATCCGCGTTGGTGATGGTCGCCGACAGCGTCCTGGTCCCGGCCACGAAACCCTGCCTCCGCAGGTACTCGGGTAGGCCGACCACCTCGGACAGGTCACGGTCGACCTTTGCCTGCGCCATGAACGTGCCGCCAGCCCGGCCCGGCACGCGGCGCACGACACCCGTCTGCGCCAGAACGGCGAGGACCTGCCGCAGCGTCGAGCGGCTGACCGACAGCCGCGTCGCGAGCTCGCGCTCGGTTCCGAGCCTGTCGCCGGGGCGCAGCGTCTCGGCCGAGATGATGTCCAGCAGCTGCAGGCGCGCCGCCTCGACCAGCTGGGTCTCGGCGGCCAGCGCTGACATGGCCGGCGCTTCTGCCGGGATTGACCCGGCACCAATCGAATGCACCGCGTCTGCTGCCTGCTGCACGCCCGTCACCCCATGGCTTCCAGCAACTCGGGAATGTTCTGCCCGCCATCGATGACCATCGTCTGGCCGGTGATATACGCTGCCTCGTCCGATGCCTCGAACAGCGCCGCGCTAGCGATGTCGCCGATGCTACCAAGCCGCCCGAGCGGGACGGATCCCTTCACTGTCCGCAGGTAGTCCGCGCCGAGGTCGTCGAGGTCCTCCAGCGCCGCGGTGCGCACGAAACCCAGCTGGTTGAGTGATTAAATCATTTGGTCTGACACGAGGGACCAGATGCCCGAAATCGCGACCCTGCTGCCCGGCATCACTGGCCGGGAGCGACGGGACGGTCCCCGAGGCGGGCCGAGGCGACGAATCTGTCCAGGACGTTCCGGGTAATCGCCTGGACCCGGGGATCCGGGCCATTGCGAGGCACGTAGTCGCGGGGGCGTTGGTAGCCCGGCGGCGCCGACAGCCCGTCGGCCCAGTAGATCGTCGCCGCGTTGAACACCTGGCTGCCGCTCGCCGTCGCGTACACGGTCGCGGCGTACGGCCCGCTGCCGTAATCGCTGCTGACGGTGCCGGCGGCGACCACGTCGGGCTTGCGTAGCTCGCTGACCAGTCCGTGGGTCTCCCACCCGACGAGTCCCGGGATGCCGTCGCCGTACCGCATCCCCGTCCCGGCGAAGATCCAGTGGTCTGGTAGCACGCAGGTCCAGTCCGCCCCACCCATGACCGGGAACGTCGACCGGCTGCCGAGCAGGTCCCGGGAGTCCGGCGCCTGATGCGGGAGGCAGGCCGAGGTCGGCGTCGTGGTCAGCGTCTGCTCTTCCCAGGCCGAGAAGCTGTCAGTCCGCACCAGCGAGCGCGGCGGGCAGGCCGCAGGCGTCAGCTGCCCGGCCACCGAATTCCCGGAGAAGAAGCCGACGTTCAACCCCTCCTCGACCGCGGCGTACAGGCTGTCGTACATGCGCTGCGTGTAGTACTCGTCATGGCCGACGGAAAGGAATCCCCTGGTCCGCCGCAGCGTGCCGGGGTCGCCGTCCAGGTCCAGGCCGCTGATGTAGCTGACGTCATACCCTTCCTGCTCGGCCCAGTAAGCGAACGGGAACTCCCACAGCAGCCACTCCCCGGAGCCCTCCGACAGCGGGTAGTCCTCGAGCTGCCGGTATTTGCCGTACGGGCGGTCGAAACTGACGCCGACCCCCGGCCCGACATACATGCCGTTGTGCACGCCGTCGTCATACAGCGAGCACTGATCGGGCCAGCGGTTGTACCCCTGCCAGGTCAGATCCGAGCACTGCTGGATGAGGTCGCAGGGCCGGTCATCTTTCACGATGAAGACCACGTAGCTCTGATAGCCGGAGTCGTGCGCGGTGAGCTTGCCAACGTAGACGCCGCTGAGCCAGTCGGCCGGGATCGTGAACGTCAGCGACGGCTCCCAGGCGCAGGCACGGATCCGGAACGGCCCGAAGTCCGGGGTCGGCTGGATGGCGCCGGGCAGTCCGTCGTCCCGCCGGACCAGGCGCCCTCCAGCGCCGCCGTAGTACCCGCTGCGGTACCACTCCACCGACCAGTTCGTGGAGGGATTCGTGCTCACATACAGCGTGAACTCCTCGCCCGCGCGCACGCTCGCGGCCGAGCAGTAGCCCTCGATAGCCATCGCCCGGGTGCCGCAGGCCACTGGCGCCGGACGGTCCAGCAGCCAGTCACGCGTTCCGGGCCGGGCGTTCTCCGCCCGCACGGGACTGTCGTGCACGTGCTCCTCCTCGGTAAAGACCGCAGCTGTCCTGCCGCAAGTCGGACGTGTTGCCTGTTCACGGTGTTACCAGGGGCTCAGGATGCACGTCGTGGAGCACGATGTCAGGCTGCACGAGCTGCACCTCCCGATTGCCGCGGCCGACGACGCAGCGATCGTGACATACCAAATGCTTGGCTGGCAAGCGCCCTTGGTCGGACCGTAAGTTAGCCTGGCCGAGGCGGCAGACAGCCGACAGGCGACAGGCGGCAGCTCCCGGTAATAACAGGCATCGGAGGTCGGCCAGGTGTTCAGTGGCGTTGCGCAGGCGATCAGGGAGGAACTCGCCGAGATCCGCTCCGCGGGCCTGGAGAAGGCCGAGCGCGTCATCGTGAGCCCGCAGGGACCGGGCATCGGCATCACGGGCGGCCAGCAGGTGCTCAACTTGTGCGCGAACAATTACCTCGGCCTGGCAGACGACCCTCGTGTCGTGGCCGCCGCCAAGGAGGCGCTGGACCGGTACGGCTTCGGCCTGGCCAGCGTTCGGTTCATCTGCGGCACCCAGGACATCCACAAGGAGCTGGAGCAGCGCATCTCCGGTTTCCTCGGCACGCAGGACACCATCCTGTACTCCTCATGCTTTGACGCCAACGGCGGCCTGTTCGAGACGCTGCTCAGCGAGGACGACGCCGTCATCAGCGACGACCTGAATCACGCCTCCATCATCGACGGGATCCGGCTGTGCCGGGCCAGGCGGCTGCGGTACCGCAACCGCGACATGGCCGACCTGGAGGCCCGGCTCAAAGAGTGCGCCGGCACGCGGCGGCGGCTGATTGCCACCGACGGCGTGTTCTCGATGGACGGCTATGTGGCGCCGCTGGCCGCGATCTGTGACCTGGCTGACCGGTACGACGCGATGGTCATGGTCGACGACTCGCACGCGGTGGGATTCATCGGCGCCACCGGCCGGGGCACGCCCGAGCTACACGAGGTCAGCGACCGCGTGGACATCGTTACCGGGACCCTGGGCAAGGCGCTTGGCGGGGCCGGCGGCGGCTACACGAGCGGGCGCGCGGAGATCATTGACCTGCTGCGGCAGCGGTCGAGGCCGTACCTGTTCTCGAACTCGCTGGCGCCCGCAGTAGTGGGCGCCTCGCTCAGGGTGCTGGACCTGATGGAGAGCGGGAACGACCTGCGAGTGCGGCTGCGCGAGAATACGGCCTGGTTCCGCGAGCGGATGACGGCCCTCGGGTTCGAGATCCTGCCCGGAGACCATCCCATCGTTCCCGTCATGATCGGCGATGCCGCGACGGCCACGCGCATGGCCGACCTGCTGCTGGCCAGGGGTGTGTACGTGATCGGGTTCAGCTATCCCGTTGTCCCGGCCGGGAAGGCACGCATCCGGACGCAGGTATCAGCCGCGCACCGGCGCGAGGACCTGGAAGCCGCGGCTGACGCGTTCGCCGCCGTGCGCGCCGAAATGGGCTGACGCCGCTCTCGGTCTTGTCCGGCGCAAAATCGGTAGGTTATGGTTGAGACCAATCAACCTGCGCCAATACCAGGTGGGCTCATGATCTAGTCGGCTTCCGGTTATTTGGTCTGCTCGACTGTGGCGTGCCCGCGGCGCGGCGGGTCAGGAGTCAGGGAGGAACGCGAAGATGTCGCTTGACGAGCGCATAGCGAGCCGGGTCGAGAGCATGCGCGAGGAAATCCTCACGGCCTCGTCGCAGCTGATCCAGATCGAGAGCGTCAACCCGCGCTATCCGGGCACGACGTACGAGGACGTCGTCGGCGGCGAGGGCGATGCAGCCCGTTTCATGGCCAAGATCTACAAGGAGACCGGCGGCGACATCAACTTCGTGACCGTGGAGCCGGGCCGTGACAACGCGGTCGCGACGTTCACGGGCACCGGCGGCGGCCGCTCGCTCATCCTGAACGGCCACGTCGACACCGTCCCGGTGGGCGACCCGGCGGACTGGGACGGCGATACGCCGTTCAGCGGACTGCTCAAGGACGGCAAGCTGTGGGGACGCGGCGCGGCCGATCAGAAGACAGGAGTCGTGGCGCAGGCCTTCGCGCTGGCCGCCCTGCAGCGGGAGGGTGTCAGGCTGCGCGGCGACGTGATTGCCGAGGCCGTCGTCGGGGAGGAGGTCATGGATCACGAGGCGGGCGTGTCCGCCACGATCGCCAGCGGCTACCGGGCCGACGCGGCGATCGTGTCCGAGCCGACCGCGCCGCCTGACTCGCTGTGCGTCGTTCCCACCTCACCCGGCCTGCTGTGGTTCACGGTGACCGTCTCGGGGAAGGCGAGCCACTCCTCGGTGCGCGACGAGCTGATCCGGGCCGGCGGCGGCGGCGAGGCCATTGCGGTGAACGCCATCGAGAAGTCGTTCGTGATCATCGACGCGCTGCGCCGCCTCGAGGAGGAGTGGGGAATCACCAAGCGGCACCCGCTGTTCCGCCCCGGCCACTTCACGATCCACCCCGGGGTCATCAGCGGCGGCCCGCACGGCGCACTCGTCCCGTTCATCATCTCGCAGGTCTGCACGATCGAGTACGCCTGCTGGTACAACCCCGACGAGGACGTCGAGGCGGTCAAGGCGGAGCTGGCCACCCAGATCGAGCGCGCCTGCCAGCTCGACTCCTGGCTGCGAAGGCATCCCGCCGAGATCACCTGGAACCTGCACTGGGCGCCGTTCACGACGCCGGTCGACTCGCCGATCGTCTCCGCGGTCGCTGCCGCACATGAGCGGGCCGGCGGCGGCGCGCCGCAAGTCAGCGGCGCCGTGGCGGGCTTCTGCGCCGTCTGCGACGCGACGTTCCTTTCCGGTGCGGGTATCCCGACCGTCGTCTACGGGCCGGGCTCGATCCTGCAGGCGCACACGGCGAACGAGTGGGTGGACACCGAGGAGATCATCGCGGCGACCAAGACCTTCGCGCTGGCCACGCTCGACTGGTGCGGGGAAGGCTAAGCGTCATGACAGCAGAGAACATCACCAGCCGCGAGGCGGCGGTAGAAGCAGCAGTATCCGCGCGCGCCCGCGGGCTGGACTGGATCCTCGCGCGAATCGACGCCTCCGGCCGCCCCCTTACCGATCCGAGAGGGGTCTTCCGGGTGCCGTGGGCCCTCGCCGTGGCAGGCCAGCAGGAGACCGCGGCGAAGGTGCTGGCCTGGGCCGCCCGTGAGCTGCTGACCAGCAGCGGCGACATGGCCGAGGGAACGCTGCGAGAGAGGTTCCGCGACAGCGTAGCGTCGTATCCGCTCGCCATCCTGGCCATGGGTGCCTGGCACCTCGACCGGTACGACATCGCTCGCAAGATCATGAACACGCTCGCCGGCTATCAGAACCCGGCCACCGGCGGTGCATACTCGCAGGCCCCGGAGGCGCGCACAAGCGACCCCGTCGAGGACCTGTTCCCAACGGCTCAGCTGGGGATGACAGCGGTGTGCACCGGCCGCACAGAGATGGCCGCGGCCGCGTACCGGTGGTTCACCGACCTGTGGGCTGCGCAGCCAGAGCTGCCGGGCAGGCTGTACAGCCGGACCTGCCGCGGTGCGCTGATAACGGACGTGGAGAAGTCTGGCGACGCCTTCATGACGGTCACGGACCTGCACGGAGAGCGGCAGGCGTTCTACAATCCCGGGATCGCAGCCGCGTTCCTCGGCCGGTACCACCTGGCCACGGGTGACAGTGAGGCGCTGGCGCTCGCCGACCGGTATCTCAGCCTGTCAGCGACCGGCGGCCCGGCTCAGTTCGACTACGCCGAGTCCCGGCAGATCTGCAAGTTCGGCTGGGGCGCCGCGGTGCTCAGCGAGGCCGACCCCGGCAACGCGGCCTACGAGGACTACATCCTGCGGATGGCGCACTGGTTCGCCGACTGCCAGGAGAGCGACGGCCGGTGGCACAACTCGCCGTTCCTAAACCCCTCCCCCACCGATGACGAGGACATGGAGATCACCGCCGAGTTCGTTCAGCACCTGTCCTACATCCTGCTGGCCCTGGCCGAGAGGACGGCGCTGTCGCAGAATACGGCCGCGGACCTGGCCGGCCCGGCCGCATGACCGAGGCCGACAGCCCTGACGGTCGCGTTGCTCTTATCACGGGAGCGGCCCAGGGAATGGGCGCCGCATGCGCGCGGAAGCTGGCCGCCTCGGGCCTCCGGCTGGTGCTCTTCGACCTCCAGTCGGACGCCCTCAAGGCGCTGGCGCGCTCCCTGACCGACGCCGGGGCACAGGTGCGCGCCGTCCGCGGCGACGTCCTGTCACCCCAAGGGGGTGTCGACGCAGCACTCGAGGCCTTCGGCCGGCTGGATGTCCTGGTCAACGCCGCTGGAATCCTCGAGAGCACCCCGTTTCTGGAGATGAGCGAGGCGGAGTGGGATCGCGTGGTCAGCGTGAATCTCAAGGGCGCCTTCCTCGCCAGTCAGTGCGCGGCCCGGCCCATGGTCAGGCAGGGCTGGGGCCGGATCATCCATTTCTCCTCGACGGCCGGCAAGACGTTCAGCACGCTCGGCGGCTGCCACTACACGGCGGCCAAGCACGGCGTACTGGGCCTTGTCCGGGCCACAGCGCGCGAGCTGGCCGACCACGGCGTGACCGTGAACGCGGTCTGTCCAGGGCTGATCGACACCGAGATGGTGCGCTCCCAGATATCGCCGGAGCAAGTGACGCAGATCGCTGCGAGCTTCCCGATCAGCCGGCTTGGCGGCGCCGGCGAGGTCGCCGACCTCGTCGCGTTTCTCGTCAGCCCCGGCTCCGCCTACATCACCGGAGCCGCAATCGACATCAACGGCGGCGACCTGATGGTCTGAATGGCCTCGCTCGACCCCGTCGGCTTCAAATGGCCTGGCCGCCGGTGCGCCGGCGTAGCACGACGCCGGCGAGCTCGCCGGACTGCGTGCCGCGCTCCACGGCGAGCCGGCCTGACACTGTGACCGCCTCCACGCCGACCGCCATCTGCTGCGGGTCGGTGAAGGTAGCCGGGTCAGTGATCCGGGCCGGGTCGAAGACCACCAGGTCCGCGATCCAGCCCGGGGCGATCAGACCGCGGTCCGGGATGCCGAACCGCTCGGCAACCTGGAATGTCGCCTTGTGCACGGCCGCCTCGAGGGACAGCGCGCCCAGATCCCGGACGTAACGCCCGAGCAGCCGGGGGTAACACCCGTAGGAGCGGGGATGCGGCATGCCGCCACCGCTCGGGCCGTCCGGGTCCAGGCCCAGACCGTCTGAGCCGATCATGGACCTCGGGTGGGCCAGCACGGCGCGCAGGTCCTGCTCCGAGCGCCCGAACGCGACCATGACCGCCGACCCGGCGGATTGCTCCACCACCTGCAGGAACGCCTCCGCCGGCGGCACGCCGCGCGCCGCCGCGATGTCTGCGACCGAGCGCCCCATCAGGTCATCGGCCGTCGCGCCGAGCGATCCGCCGACCACGAGGACGCCGTTCCAGTCTTGCAGCCGCCCGGCCTCCAGCTCGGCCCCGATCCGCCGCCGCTCCCCGGGGTTACCCAGACGTTCCAGCAGCGCGTCATTGCCGCCGTCCAGCGTCCAGCGCGGCAGCATCTGGGTCATGTTCGTGCTGCCCGCGAGGTACGGGTAGCAGTCCACGGCCACGTCGGCGCCCCGCGCGGCCACCGCGTCGATCCGCTTGAGTGCCGCCGAGACCTTGCCCCAGTTGCGCTCGCCCAGGACGGTCAGGTGGGAGATCTGCACCCGGCAGCCGCTGCGCTCCGCGACCGCCAGCGCCTCGTCCACCGACTCGAGCAACTGGTCGCCGTAATCGCGCAGGTGAAAGGCGAACATCGCCCCATGCCGGGCTACCACCTCCCCCAGCGCCACGAGCTCATCGGTGCCCGCGTAGGCGTTCGGCGGGTACATCAGGCCGCACGACAGCCCGACGGCGCCGTCGGATAGAGCCTGATCGGTCATCTCCTGCATGCGAGCGACTTCGGTGGCCGTCGCTGGCCGGTCGCCGTATCCGCAGCAGCTGGCGCGGATCGGCAGGTTCCCGGCGAGCATCGCCACGTTGAACGCGCTGCCGCGCTCCTCGACAACGCCCAGGTACTCGGCCACCGTCCGCCAGCGCCACTCGACGCCCGGGTCAACATCGACTATCGACAGCAGGGCACGGAGTTCGCCGGGGTCAACCGAAACTCCGAACGGGGCAACGCCGAGGCCGCAGTTGCCCATGACCTCGGTCGTGATCCCCTGCCGGATCTTGCTCGGGACACGCGGCGAGCTCAGCACAGCCACATCGGAATGGCCGTGTGAGTCGACGAAGCCCGGCGCGACCACCAGGCCAGGCACGTCCAGGACGCGGCTGGCCGCCGACCGTGGCAGGTCGCCGACCGCGACGATCCGGTCCCCGGCGATCCCAACGTCCGCACGCCGCGGCGGGCCGCCGCTGCCGTCGACCACGGTCCCTCCGGCGATCAGCAGGTCCAGGGAGGGGCCGGGGTGGGTTCCGGGGACGGCGTCGTTCCCGTCATGAAGCGATGTCATGTCAGCCGCCCGCGCGCCTACCGGCCGCAGCCGTGGATGGTCTGGGCTACTGACGGGATCCAGTCAAGGACTGCCGCGGGCGCGGTGGTCAGGTTGTACAGGCCGAACTCGGCAACTCCGGCGCTCTTCGCCAGCGTGATCTTGCCAAGCAGCACCTCACGGCTTGCATGGTGGACCGGCCATAGCGTCTGCACCAGCATGATCCTGTCGAGGGCGACAGTGGCGCTGTAGTGGTCCAGATCGCGGGCCACCGCTCCGGCTGCTGCGTAGTACGCCATGGCGACCAGCCGGTCTGCGGCCGGCGCAAGCCGCGCCGGATCGATGCCCTCGATCCAGCCGAGCGGGGCTGGCCGGGCGAAGACGCCGAGTCCGGTGGCAAGCCGGGCGCCGCGATCGTGCGCGATTGCGGCGAGGTCCCCGACGAGGGACGCCACCGTGTCGCACCGCATGGCCGTCCAGGCCGCCAGGTCCGGCCGCGCGACGAGGAGCCCGGACAACTCGTCGCCGGGGTCCGGGTCGCGGGCGGGCGCGAGCGGCGAGTTCCATGTGCTCTGCAGGGTGCGCGCGACGAAGTCGCGCAGCTGCGCTCCGTCGATCCCGCGCTGCGCGCCCAGGTGCAGGCAGGACGCGCAGAAGCACAGCGAGCGCAGATACCGGCTGGCCGGGTCGTCGCGGATGGCCCACAGCTCGTGCGGGTGACCGTGGCCGGAGGGCAGGAACGCGACGCTCTCGATAAAGATCTCGTCAAAGATGCCGATGCCTGCGACCTGTTGGCACAACTCCGCCGCGTACGTCCGGACCACCGGGTTCGACGGGCACAGCCCATGCGCCGACCGGTCGCCGAAGCAGTTCTCCAGCGCCGCGTCGGGGTGCTGCTGCGCGAGACCGGTGTTGTGACAGACGACAACCCAGGCCGTCAGCTTCAGGCCGACGGCGTCCGCGGCCGCGCCGATCTGCCCCGCGAGGGCCGGATGGCTGGCGGCGAGCCGCCCCCGCGGCAGTGCCAGCCCGGAGAAGTCGCCGGCCAGCGCGAAGTGAGAAACGTTTGCCTCGGCCGTGAGCTGGACATGCTGAGCCCTCCTGGGCGCCACGACTTCCGCCGAGTGATACGCCACTGCGACGGCGAGCCTGTCCGCACCGAGGTCACGCGCCAGCCGGAGGGACTCCTCGACCCCGTCTATGACCAAATCCCAGGGATAGGCGAATATGGTCAGCTCGCCGCGGCCCGCTCCGGCGGCTCCTGGGCTCGTCACAGTCCGAGATTGTAGTCCGAAACCGCAGACCAATTGCCCTTCGGTGACGTCTAACGGTCGATATGGTCGTCTGGCAGAGCAGCTGAGAAAGGGAGACAAAGTGTCAGCACTCGTCACAGGCGCCGCGGGCGCCATCGGCTCAGCGATCAGCCGCCGCCTGGCCGCCGATGGCATGACGGTGGTCGTCGCCGACATCAACGGCGACGGAGCCCAGGCGGTCGCGGCCGAGATCAGCGCGGCAGGCGGCGTGGCACACGGGTGGACGCTCGACGTTTCCGACGCTGACGCTGTCGCGGTGGCGGTCGCGCAGATCGCCGCGGAGCTCGGCCCGGTCGACGTGCTGGTCAACAACGCCGGGTATGCCGACCCGACGCCGGTGCTGAAAATGACCCCCGCCCAGTGGCACGGCGAGTTCGGCGTCATCATCGACGGCACGCTCAACTGCACTCGTGCCGTGGTGCCGGCGATGACCGAGCGTCGGGACGGCGCCGTGATCAACATCGGCTCGGTCAACGGCATGGCGTTCTACAGCCACCCGACCTATAGCGCCGCCAAAGCCGCCGTCTTCTCCCTCACCCAGACCATGGCGGCGCTGCTGGGCGCCGATGGCATCCGGGTCAACGCGGTCGCTCCCGGCACGATCCGCACCGCTGCTTGGGATCGCCGGCTGGCCGGCGACCCGGAGGTCTTCGAGGAACTGGCCCGCTACATCCCGCTGGGGAGGGTCGGAACTCCCGAGCACGTCGCCGACGCGGTGGCCTTTCTCGCTTCGCCCGCCGCGTCGCACATCACCGGCGTGATCCTGCCGGTCGACGGCGGGCTGACCACCGGCATCTTGCCCATGGCCCTCAACATCAGCGGCGGCCCACGCTGAGAACAGAGCCAATCTAAATACAACACTGAACCTCCAGAGCCTTCGCACTAGTCCTGGGCAGCGACTAGCAGCGTGGCGAGCGGCTCGAGGATGGCCATGAGCTCATCGAGCTCGTCCGGCTCGAGGCTCTCGTAGGGCCTCGCCGCGAGATCGTCGGTGAGCGCCTCAACCCGCTGTTTGACGGCGCGACCCGGTTCGCTCAGCCAGCCGTCATCCCCGATCAGGCCGCGATCGCGCATCCCGCCGATCACGGCGGCGAGCTGCGCTGCCGGGAGGTGGTGGATGCGCCCGAACTTCTGCGCCGGCATGCCCATGTCGAGGGCGAGCAGTACGTGCGCCTCAAGGCCGCCGACGCCCTCGAGCAGCAGGGGCGCGACGTGCCCGTCGCCACGGTGCTCGCGCAGCAAGGC
>Ga0209693_10000619_pt1 | contig 14562 bp, 9 predicted proteins | sample HubBroMetageWRM3_FD_188345 | JGI IMG/M metagenome (GOLD analysis project Ga0209693, IMG submission 188345) | Warmed soil microbial communities from the Hubbard Brook experimental Forest, New Hampshire - Hubbard Brook CCASE Soil Metagenome WRM 3... | ecosystem: Environmental > Terrestrial > Soil...
GACAAAAATGCTCCGCCGATCTCCGCCTATCAGTCAAAGCTCAACGGCATGTTGCTCTACAACAACACGATTCACGATTTCGATCTTGCCCGCTGGCTCATGCAGGATGAGGTCACGGAGGCACACACCTATGCGACCGTCGCGATACGCCCTGACGTTGCGCAGTACGGCGATATTGTCGCCAGCGTGGTGAACCTGAAGTACCGGCGTGGTGCAATTGGCAACATCGAATCTTTTGTGCAATCGACCTACGGCTACGATATTCGCACGGAGATCGTCGGATCCGCCGGATCGATTCTGGTCGGAAGCATCCAACAAACGTCGGCAATTTTCCTGACAAAGAATGGCGGGACGCAAACTCTTGCCGACCACTTCCTCACACGCTTTACGGATGCGTATGTAGCAGAGGTCAGGGATTTTGTTGGCAACCTGTTGAACGACCGACCGCTTCGAGTTACGGGCGAGGATGGCCTGCGGGCGCTCGAGATCGCGGTGGCGGCTGAGAATTCTTATCGGGAAGGCAAACCATGTGGCGTAAGCCAGGTAGCACGCTGACCGCAACTGGCAACTGGAGGATTTCATGACCCAAACGATCACCCCTGCAACCTACAAGAGTCCACTGCATGAAATGACACAAACGACTATGACCTGTCTGTGGAACGACTCAGCCTCGATTCAGGAGCTTACATATTCGATTGAACATGGGGCGGTGGGGGCCACCTGCAATCCGGTCATCGTGCTCGGGGTCCTCAAGAAGGAAATGAGCTTCTGGAAGCACCGCATTCGCAGCTTGATTGAAGAACGTGCTACCGCCACCGAGGATCAAATCGGCTGGCAACTGGTTCGTGAAGTCTCAGTCAAGGCGGCTGGCCTGCTGAGGCCGGTCTTCGAGGCGCACCAAGGCAAGAACGGTCGGCTTTCCATACAGACTGACCCGAGATTATTTCGAGACACGAAGGCCATCGTGGAGCAGGCCGAAGAATTCAACCGGCTCGCCCCCAACATGATCGTCAAGATTCCGGCGACGAGTGCTGGAATTCCGGCGATTGAGGAAGCTACCTATCGGGGCATCAGCATCAACGCTACGGTTTCCTTCACCTTGCCGCAATGCATCGCAGTCGCCGAGGCGGTAGAACGCGGACTAAAACGGCGTGAGCGCGAAGGAAAAAACATAACCACAATGGGACCGGTCTGCACGATTATGGTGGGCCGCCTCGATGACTGGCTGAAAGTGCTAGTTGAGAAAGAGAGCATTGCGATCGATCCCGGGTACCTCGAATGGGCGGGAGTTGCGGTGTTCAAGAAGGCGTATCAGATTTTTCGTGAACGCGGCTACCGGATTCGACTCCTCTCCGCGGCCTTTCGCAACCACATGCACTGGAGCGAACTGATCGGCGGCGACATTGTGATTTCACCGCCTTACTCGTGGCAGGTCCGCTTCAACGCCAGTGACATCGAGGTCCGTACTCGCATCGACAATCCGGTGGACCGGCGAATGGTCGAGGAATTGTCGAAGAAATTTTCCGATTTCCGGCGTGCTTACACCGAGGGGGGCATCTCTGTCGAAGAGTTCGATTCCTTCGCTCCCAGCCGCCGCACCCTCCGCCAGTTCATCGCCGCGTGTGCTGAACTCGATGCCTTGGTGCGCGACTTTATGATTCCAAACCCGGACGTCGCGTGATATGAAGCAAGTCATCGGCGTGGGCGTCATCGGCATGGGTTGGATGGGAACGGTACACAGCCGTTCCTATCTCGCCGCCGCCGATCGCTTCCACGAAAGCGGCATCCAGGCAAGGCTCGTTGTCTGCGCTGATGAAGTTGAAGAGAGAGCCAAGGAAGCCCAGGAGCGATTTGGCTTCGAAGGGTACACAACCCGCTGGCAAGATGTGATCGCCGACCCGCGAGTTGAGGTTGTGAATGTCGCAACGTCGAATTACATGCACCTTGAGATTGTGAAAGGCGCTGCGGCCGCCGGTAAGCATATCTTCTGTGAAAAACCCGTGGGCAAGGATCCGCGCGAGACGGCCGAGATCGAGCGCTTGTCCCGCAAGGCGGGCGTTCTTACCTTCGTTGGGTACAACTACCGCTGGGCTCCCATGGTCCAGTACGCGCGACAACTGGTCCGCGATGGAAAACTCGGCAAACTCACTCACTTCCGAGGCCGTTTCCTTGCAGGCTACGCTTCCAACCCTCAGACGGTGCTCTCGTGGCGCTTTCAGCACCAATTCTCCGGGTCGGGAGTCTCAGGGGATCTGCTCTCACATGTCGCAGATATGGCCCTCTTCCTTGCCGGTCCGATCCGGCGGGTGGTGGCGAATCGAGAAACTTTTGTCAAACGCCGTCCCTCGGCCGCGTCCCTCGCGCAATCCGCCGCGCCCGTCGCGCACTCCGCCGCGGTGACGAGCGGCCCCCTGCAGGATGTCACCAACGAGGACTATGTGGGCGCTCTGGTGCAATTCGCCAATGGCGCTCAAGGGAGCTTGGAAGTCTGCCGCGTGATTCAGGGACACAAATGCGACTGGTCCTTCGAGGTGGAGGGCACCCAAGGGGCTGTGAGCTGGAACTTCGAACGTATGAACGAGCTGAACATTTTCTGCCCGGACGGAAATGCGGCGCACGACGGATACACCCGCATCGTGAGTGCTCCCAGCCATCCCTTCCACGCCCAATTCAATCCTGCCGCCGGCACAGGCCTTGGCTACGATGACCTGAAAACGATCGAAGCGTACCAGTTCCTCAAGTCGATTGCGGAAAAACGCCAAGGAAAACCTGGGTTTGCCGAAGCTTTGGGTGTGGCGAAGGTTTTGGAAGCGATCGAGCGCAGTTGGGAGACGGAAAGCTGGCAGAACGTCGAAAGCGACGGTTCGTAGTGATTGCAGGATTCGCGCGATTCCCGAGCGAGTCACAATTTCCTGAAAGGATTCAACACGTGCCGGTCTCAAAACGTATTGGATACGCTGTGGTAGGTCTAGGTAGCATCGCGGAAACCTCCGTCCTCCCCGCATTCCGCAACAGTAAAACGTCGAGACTGGTGGCCCTGGTGAGCCATGATAAGTCGAGGGCCCAACGACTCGGGGCCAAGTTTGGGGTTAAGCACTGCTACGCTTACGAAAACTACGATGAGTGTCTCAGCCAATCTGGTGTCGATGCGATTTTTGTCGCGTCGGTGAATGGCGCTCATGCCGAACAGACGATTCGAGCTGCGGCGGCAGGCAAACATGTACTCTGCGAAAAACCCATGGCTAACTCCGTCGAAGATTGCCGTCGAATGGTGGAGGCCTGCCGAGCCAATCGCGTTCGGCTGATGATCGCTTACCGCAAGTACTTTGAGCCGGGTAGTATAGCGCTAAAGAAACTAGTCACTCGCGGTAAGCTGGGCCGCCTCAGGCACATTTTCTCAAGCTACACCGAGCACGTCGATCCCGGCAAAGCCAAGGCCTGGCAACTGAACCAGGACCTGGCCGGAGGGGGCTCGCTGATGGACATCGGCATCTACTGTGTTAATACCATGCGTTGGATTGCCGGCGGCGCCCCAATCGATGCGACGGCCTACCGCTGGACCGATGACCCGAAACGCTTCAGTGAAGTGGAAGATAGCATCGCCTTTCGCCTGACGCATCCCGAGGGCTTGGTCTGTCAAGGGACCTCCAGTTATAGCTCCAAGGCCGCTTCGTTTGTGCAGGTCCACGGTGACCTGGGCTGGGCAGCGCTGAATCCGGCCTTTGCTTTCGAAGAAGAGCGCCGTCTTTTTGGCAAGATCCGGGGCCGATGGTTCGAGCAGAAATTCAAAGTGATTGACGAGTTTGTTCTGGAACTCAACGCATTCACAAAATCGATTCACCAGGGACACGACCCGGAGCCCGATGGAATGGAAGGTTTGCGTGACATGGCCACGATTGAAGCCATCTACCGTTCGGCGCGGGAGAACCGCACGGTTCGGATTGCCGGCTAACCGCCATCGATGTGCGATATCGCACGCATCACTCTTTGTTTCCTGTAAAAAAGAGCTTGACAGTCAGCGGTTCAGCACGCTATATGATAACCGGTTATTTAATTCCACCATGTCTTGCTTTCTGTTTCCGGGGTGAGCTAGCAGCGCATAACGTGTGGAGGGGAAATAGCTATGGCAACGCGTCTGTGTTTCCAGGCAAGTCTTCTCGTTTGTGCGGTGGCGTTGTTAGTTGTTGTCCAACCGTTTGTTCTGGCGCAGGTGACCACCGGCGGAATTGTCGGCGTGGTTACCGACCCCTCGGGTTCGAGAGTACCGGGTGTTACGGTGACGATCACCGAGGTTCAGACGTCCACCTCGAACACGGTAAACACCAACGCTGATGGCTCCTACAACGCCGCGAACCTTAGGATTGGCACTTATAAAGTAGGCTTCAAGAAAGAAGGTTTTGAGCAGTTGGTCCAGTCCAACGTGGTGATCGGCATCGGACAGGTGGTTCGACTGGACGTAGCGCTGAAGGTCGGTGGCGTGACCCAAACCGTGGAAGTGACGGGCGCCGCTCCGCTACTGGACACTGAGACTTCTGCCTTAGGAACCACTGAAGACGAAAAACGCATCGTCGACCTGCCTTTGAACGGTAGAAATTTTTTCAAGCTTGCGTACCTTGGCCCCGGATCGAACCAGGGTGCCACAGGAACCAGCGCCGGAGCCGGATCCACCGATAACAACCGGCCTGGCATATCGTTGTCGGTGAACGGCCTTCGGGTATTCGATAATAACTTTCTTCTCGATGGACTGGACAATAACGAATTCGGCAATGGCACCGTGGTGATCCAGCCGCCGCCCGATTCCATTCAGGAGTTTCGCGTAGAGGAAAACTCGATGAACGCTGAATTCGGCCGGGGCGGCGCGATGGTCAACATCGTCCTCCGTTCCGGGACGAACCAGCTTCATGGCTCGGCGTGGGAATTCTTCCGGAATGACAAACTGGACGCGCGTAATTATTTCGCAACCAGTCAGTTGGGCTTCCAGAGGAACCAGTACGGCGGCCAGTTGGGCGGGCCGATCATAAAAGACAAGATGTTCATCTTCGGTTCGATCCAGCAGTCCTCCATTCGCGAGGAGATACCATACATCAGCACAGTTCCCACCCAGCTGATGCATAGCGGGAATTTCAGCGATTTGGGAAACGTAAACATTCCGAACCCGTTCGTCCCGGGCACCTTCTTCGGCAACACAATTCCGACAGGCTCAATAAACAGCGTAGGTCAGAACATTGTCAATCTATTTCCTCTTCCGAATATTCCCGGGGCGGGGCTCACCAATAACTTCATTTTCAACGGGAAGTATAAATTCGATGAGACCGCCTTCGAGACCCGCTTCGACTACAACATTTCGTTGAAGGATCGTTTTTTTGCCCATTATGCGATTGCCACCCCCGATGCGACCAATCCCTCCTACTTCCCCAACGTGGATGGAGGGGCCGGTTCGGGTACCTCGAGCACTTTGGATAACAAGGTGCAAAGTGTGGCCTTAGACTGGAATCATATTTTCAATCCCGGTTTGCTCAACGACGTTCGGGCGGGATACATCCGCTTCAAGGACGCCACTCTGCCTATCGATTTCGGCTCGAATGCAGGGGATACCGTAGGGATTCCCAATGCCAACCATGGCGGCAATTCTTCTGGCTTGACCAAGATCAACATCGGCGGCTATCAGCAGCTTGGGGATTCGCTGTGGGTGCCGGAGACGATTGCAGAGAACGTTTACCAGCTTGCCGACACGCTGAGTTGGACGCACGGAAAACATTCTATGAAGTTCGGGGTTGATTTCCGGCGGCAGCAGCGGAACTTTTTCCAGCAGACGGCACCCTCCGGCGAACTCCAGTTTTCCGGCCAGTATACAGGCGCGCCACTAGGGGGTCTCGGGCTCGCCGATGCCCTGCTTGGAATTCCGAGTTTCACGCTGCAGGATCACCTTTTCGGAATCGTCGACCCAACGCGGTACTGGGACTTGTCAGAGTTCGTGCAGGACGACATCCGCGTGGCTCCCAATTTGACCCTGAATCTCGGCTTGAGGTATGAGGTCAGTTCGCCTGCCGGCGGACCCACCGTTGGCAATTTTAATCTGAACACCCTCACCGTCAACACCTCGTCCCATGGCGGAGTCGGATTCGACCTAACTGATTGGGCGCCGCGCGTGGGCTTTGCCTGGACGGTGCGCCCGAAAACCGTCATCCGCAGCGGAGGTGGGATTTTCTATGCTCCGGAAGGCAACATTTTCGACGACCTGGGTTTGAATCCGCCCTCCCTGGCAGTTCAGTCCTTCAATTACTCCACAGCAGTGGTTCCCAACCCTACCGTCCAGCTCCTGCAGGCTTTCCCGGCCACATTCATCCCAATCGACCCCAATAATCCTACGGGGACAGTACGGACGACGGGGAAAATCGGGTCAACCTTCGATCCCGTTCGTAGGATTCCGCGGATTTACGAGTGGAATTTGACCATTCAACAGCAATTCGGTCAAAACTGGGTCTTCCAAGTGGGGTACGTGGGCACCAACAGTTCAAACCTGTTTGACCACGAATCGTCGAACCTTAATCAGCCTCTACAACCCTTGGACACGAACTTCACTGGGACAGGCCTCTGTGGGTCCAACTTTGGGCGGCCCTACTACGCCACGCGACCCTGCCTGAATGTTGTGCTGCCACTTGACGTCGCACGGCTGAGCATGGCTTACAACGCATTCCAGACTTCCCTGCAGCATCGTTTCGCGGACGGCTTCAATGTTCTAGCTTCTTACACTTTCGCGAAATCGCTGGGGACTGCGGACGGCAACGTCAACCAGTGTGACATCCAAAACGCTCATAACGTTGGCGCGGAAAGAGGCCCTACCACCCCGGACTTCCGACATCAGTTGGTTGTGAGCTATGTCTACGATTTGCCTTACGGCAAAGGGAGGCACTTTGGAGCTGAAGCCCACGGCGTGACGCAGGCCGTTCTTGGAGCTTGGGAAGTTGCCGGAGTAACCACGGTACACAGCGGAGAAGCCTTCGATGTTCTGCTGAACTTCGATCCTACCAACACCGGGGCGTTCCCGCCGCGTCCGGATATGATTCACAACCCTAAAGATTTCTCCTTTGACATCGCTGGACAGGCAGCGCTCGGCTGCACCAAACCTGGTCACCAGACTCTCGATTGCTGGTTCAATCAGGCCGCTTTTGTTCTTCCTCCGCTTGCCCCCGGCCAGGTGGTCGCACACCTGTTCGGGGACGCGGAACGCGCCGTGCTGCGCGGTCCCGACCTGGTGAACTTTGACTTTTCGATTTACAAGACGTTCCCTCTGACGGAAAGATTTGCACTGGTTTTCCGATCTGAGTTCTTTAACATCTTCAACCACCCTAACTTCAACCTTCCGAATGTAGGATCCGGTGGCGGAAGTAGCGGCGCTGGGTTTTCGAATGTAGCCGGAGGTGCAGCCATCACCCAGACGATTCCGGATGCCCAGCGGGAGATCCAGTTCGGCATGAAGCTCCAGTTCTAGGCTGTCGGCTGCTCAGGAACTGATGTGCCGCGAAGGCCGAATTGGCGCGACAGGGAAATTTTTCCAGGGGGACGTGAGTGCCCTCTTTGGATAAGAAGGTCCAAGGATGGCTATCAAGGTCGCAAGCGCACCGATCAACTGGGGAATCATGGAGCACGTCGATCTCCCTCCTGACTATCCCTACAACCGGGTTCTGGATGAAATCAAGGCCGCCGGTTACTCCGGCACCGAACTGGGTCCGTATGGATTTCTTCCTACTGACTCTGCGTTGCTTCGCAACGAACTGGCGAAGCGCCTCCTCACACTTTGTTCGGCGTTTGTGGACATCGAACTCGGCAACAAAGATGCACACGCCGCCGGCTTGGCTTTCGTAACCCGCTCGGCGAAGCTGATTAGCGAAGCTGGCGCGCGACTCCTGGTGCTTTCCGACAAGATCACTCCTGAGAGGAATGCTACGTCCGGGCGCCGTGACGATGCGAACCAGATCTCCTGGAGTGAAGCCGAATGGCAGGCGGCTGCAGCCGCGATCCGCGAAGTCGTCAAATGCTGCAGGGCCGTGGGCCTGAAGGTGGCCTTTCATCACCACGTCGGCAGCCACGTGGAAACTCCCGAGGAGATTGATCGCCTTTTCTCCCAGTTCTCCGCGGATGAGCTGGGCCTTTGCCTGGATACCGGCCACTACGTATATGGCGGTGGCGACACGATTGCCTTCCTTGAGAAGCAGGTTGCTCGCGTCTGGTGCGTGCACTTGAAGGACATGTATGACGAGAAGGCAGCCGAAGCACGTCAGCAGCGGATGAATTTTCACGCGGCGATTCGGCACGGAGTCTTCTCGCCGTTGGGAAAAGGAAGCATCGATTTTCCCCGCGTAATCTCTCTTCTGCAGCGCGGTAGTTTTGAAGGCTGGGTAGTGGTTGAAGCCGATGTGCTGCCCGGCGGCGTTGGGGCCGACGCGCCTTTAGCCAATGCCAAGGCAGGTAGAGAGTATCTGCACCGGCTTGGGATCTGAGGTCAAGCGCCGGTCGCGGTGGCCGCCCAAGAGTGGCCTCTGTTAGGCACGGGCGTCCACGCCTGTACGGCAGCGTGACGAAATTCATACTCAGTCAGAGTTTCCCTGCGTGCCGGTTTGTCTTTCTCTTCTCTAATGCCGCATTTAGAATGTCGCTATGTTGAACCGAAGACGGTGGCTCCAGGGCATGGCCGCGGCCGCGACCGGTTGTCTGCTGCGTCCGTTGTCCGCTGAAGCATTTCCCTTCGCCACGATTCCCAGCTATTCTCCCCGGTTTGTCGACGTCGCAAAGGAGGCAGGGCTCGCGTCAAAAACCGTTTTGATTGGTCATGAGAACAAAGACTTTCTGCTTTCCACGAGCGGCGGCGGTATCGCGCTGTTCGACTATGACAACGATGGTTGGCTGGATATCTTCGTCGTCAACGGCTGGGGTCTGAAGGATTTTCCCAAAGGCGAGGAACCCACAAACCACCTCTACCGTAACAACCGCAACGGGACTTTTACCGACCTCACCGAAAAAGCAGGATTGGTGCGGCACGGCTGGGGCCAGGGGGTTTGCGTCGGGGACTACGACAATGACGGCAACCTGGATCTTTTCGTCACTTATTACGGCAGGAACGTGCTTTACCACAACAATGGCAACGGCACCTTCACCGATGTGACCCGAGAATCAGGCCTGCTGCAACCCGAGGAGCACTGGAACACAGGCGCTGCATTTCTGGACTACAACCGCGACGGTCATCTTGATCTGTTCGTTTGCAATTACGTTGACTACGAGTACGGCACGAAACTCTACGAGAGTAATCCTGCTCTCGTGAGCGAGCAGTCACCGGTGATCTACGGCATCGCGGGACTTAAAGGAACCAGAAACTTCCTCTACCGCAACAACCAAGACGGCACCTTCACGGATGTTTCCGATGCGGCTGGGATCAGTAAGGCCGGTCTCACCTATGGCTTTACGCCCTGCGTGGGTGACTATGACAACGACGGCTGGCCCGACATCTATGTCGCGAACGACTCAACCTCCAGCCTGCTTTTCATGAACAACCACGACGCCACCTTTCGGGAGAACGGGATGCTCGCCGGTGTAGCTTACGACGCGAATGGCCGCACCCAGGGCGGAATGGGCGCTGATTCCGCAGACTACGACGGCGACGGGCTCGTGGACATCGTCAAGACGAACTTTTCCGACGAGATGCCGAACCTCTATCACAACGAGGGCAAGGCTTTCTTCACCGACGTGACTGCTCCCGCGGGACTGGGAGGCGAGACAAAATCAGTGAAGTGGGGAACCGGCTTCATGGACTTCGATGACGACGGCCAGCCTGACCTCCTGATTGTCAGTGGTTCCATCTACCCTCCGGGAACGGGCATGCACCATCAACTCCCGCAGACTGAGAGCAAGCTCATTCTGATGCGTAATATTGATGGTCATCGCTTTGTAAATGTTTCTGACCAGGCGGGCCCGGCGTTCCTTGAATCTCGATGCGGTCGTGGTGCGGCCTTTGGAGACATCTTCAACTCAGGGCGCGTCGGCGTGGTGGTCAATAACCTGAACGATTATCCTTCGCTGCTGCGCAATCAATCACCCTCGACGAACTCGTGGCTGCTGGTGAAACTCGTCGGAACGACAACCAACCGTGCGGCCATAGGATCGCGTGTGGTCGTGACTGCGAACAATCGGCGTCAGTTGCAGGAGGTTCGCAGCGGCGGCAGTTTTTGTTCGCAGAGCGATCTCCGATTACATTTTGGGCTGGGCGCAGCGAAAGAGGCTCGGTTGCAAGTCCGCTGGCTGGGCGGCGCGGAGGAAACCCTAGAGCATGTTCCCGCGAATCGATTGGTTGTGATCCAGGAAGGCAAAGGGACCGTTTCACAGGAAGCATTTTGAACTTCTTCCGTCGAACTAACCACGCTCTGATCGCTGTGGTTGTTGTTCTGGCGACCATCATTGTAGGAGGGCCAGGTTTTGCCTCTGCACAAACGACCGATGCTGAGGCCGCCTTCGAGCAAGCCCTCGGCCTTCTTCAAACCGGCAAGAATGTTGAAGCGCTCGCGGTGATCGACGGCGCCATCTCCGCCGGTGCCAGCGATCCCTCTCTCTACAACCTCAAAGGTCTCGCGAACAGCGAACTTGGTCGCGATAAAGAAGCGGAAAACAGTTTTCGAGAAGTCATCCGTCTCGCGCCCAAGTCAGCGATGGGCTACACCAATCTAGGAGTGCTGCTGTCCAAGAACGGCCACCATGAAGATGCAGCTGCAGCCTTTCGCGAAGCTCAGACGCTCGATCCGAGAAACTTCACTGCTTTGCTGGGGTTGGGAACGTCCCTCGAGATATTGCACAAGTCCGCCGAGGCGGTGACTTGTCTGCAACGGGCGTGGGACGTTCGTCCCGGAGATTTTCAGGCCGGATACGAGTTAGCGCTGGCGCTACGAGAGGCCAAACAGCCTGCCGCGGCGAAGAAGTTTGTCGATCAGATCGCTGCTCCAGATGACCCTGGGTCCGCTGTCAAGTACTACTCGTTGTCCGGAGTGCTGGCTGAAGATCTGAAGGAATTCGGGGCGGCTTCTGGTTTCTATCGTCGTGCCTACGCCATAGATCCTGACTCGTATGAGATTTATGTGGCACTCGTGCGCTCCACTCTCGCTGCGGGGACCCACCCTTCGAAGGAAGTCTTGCCTTCACCGCCGCAGGATCTGACGGCGTCGCAAGACCTGGCTCTGGGCGTGCTTCTCAGCTTTGCTGGCGCGTACGAGCAGGCGATTCCGCGATTTAAGGAGGCCTTGCGCCTGGACCCAACGAACGACTCAGCAACCGCGAATCTGGCACTGGCCTACAAGAGCGTTGGGAAAACTGCAGCTGCAATCGATCTGATCCGAGCGACGATTATAGAACGACCCTCAGGCGCTCTTTACAACATGCTGGGAGGGCTGGATGAGGAATCGGGCGAGTACATGGAGGCGGTGCAAAGCTTTCAGCGAGCCGTCGAACTCGACCCCAATAACGAACAATATTATTTTGACCTCGGGATGGAGTATCTGTCGCATTTTACCTTCGGGCCAGCCGGGGAAGTCTATCGAGTGGGCACGCAGAAGTTTCCCCGCTCTTCGCGCCAATTTCTCGGGCTCGCATTCAGTCACTACGCGGTCCGCGAGTACGCAGAAGCGGCGGATGCCTTCACTACGGCGCTGGAGATTGATCCCGAGTCGCCGGCAGTCTTTCAGGCCTGGAAGACTGTCCTAAGCTTCCTCGCAACCAAGGACTGGGAAGCGCTACTGCCACGTCTGAACCGCATGGCAGCTGCGCATCCGCAGAACGCTGAACTCGCCTTTGCTTATGGTGCGGCGCTGTTTCGTCTGGAAGTTTCCAAGGGACAGGAAGGTGCTTTCGATCGGCCGCAAAGTTTTCTCGAGAAGGCCGTGCAGTTGCAGCCCGACTTCCCGGAGGCGCACCTCGAATTAGGCGCGCTGTACGCGGCGCGAAAGCAGGATGACAAGGCGGTGGCTGAATACCTCGAGGCCATCCGCCAGGATCCCAAGTCAGACGTCGCACACTACCGCCTGGGCCAGGTTTACCGAGACATGAACAAAATGGAGTTGGCCACGCAAGAGCTTGACCGCTACCAGGAGCTATCCCGTCAGCACCAGGAAAAACTCAAAGAAAACCGCAGCGCCGTAAAGCAATTCGTTCTCTCGCAAGGCGCGAAGCCCAGCGAATAGCGTCTGCTCGATCCCCGTCGCTCACTTACTCGCTCGAGTTCGATTCTGGACTGCCACAGCACGCCCTTCGCGATACGAGCGCTCCGCTGCAGCCGCAACTGCAACGGCCTGGCGACCATCGTATGCATCAACCTTGGGTGCGCGATCAGCAAGGATGGTTTGAACGAAGTCGCGCATTTCGTTGAGGTACCCCTCGGGAAACCGGGCCAGAAAGCTATCGACGATGTCGGTCTTGGCCCCCGCCGCCGTGAGCACCAGTTCAGCGGTCTGCTGCAGATATCCCATGATGATGGTTCCCTTGGAACCTACGATCTCGGTACGGATGTCATAGCCGTAGCCAGACTGCATATAGTTCTCGACGGCGCCCAACGTACCGCGCGAAAACTTCATGTTCAGCAGCGCGGTGTCGATATCGTTGAACTGCGCGGCCTCCGGAAAGACGAGGACCGCGCCGTACGCATGAATCTCCGAGATCTCGTCGTTCATGAGCCAGCGGCCCAGGTCAAACTCGTGGACAGTCGAATCCTGGAAGAACATGCCATTGACTCCGCTGGCCATGTAGCCGATTGGCGGAGGTGAGGGATCGCGCGCCAGTGACTTGAAGATTACGGGATCGCCGATCTCTCCGGCCTCGATGCGCTTCTTGGCTTTCACATTCGGAGGATCATAGCGACGGACGTGGCCCACCTGGACGCGTACGCCAGCTTTCGCCGTGAGGTCCAGAATTTGATCCGCTTCTTCGACCGTGAGGGTGAAGGGTTTTTCGCAGAAAATATCCTTGCCTGCTTGCGCGCACACGCGCATCGCGGCGCCATGAAATTTCGCCGGGGTCACGACCACGATAACCTGAATATCCTTCTGCTCAGCCAGTGCTTCGACGCTGTCGTAGGCATGCTCGATTTCGAGCTGGGAGGCTACCTGTTGGGCGCGCCTCAAGTCGGCGTCTGCAACGGCTATCAATTGTGCTTCCGGGATCAAGCGACGGATATTCAGAGCGTGCTGCTTCCCCATTGTGCCGACCCCAAGTACGCCTACGCCCAGCTTTGCCATAACCGTCCTTTATCTCTTGTAGCGCTGGCATCGTGTCGGCTGTCGCCAGGGCATCTTGCCCTCGTCAGAGTGGGAAACGCCCCAACGACAGCCGCCGGGATGGAGCGCTACATTTTGATCAGTATTTGATCTTCACCGTGCCGCCTTTCTTAGCGGCCTGATAGATCGCTTCGATAATAATGATGTCCCGCAAACCCTGCTCCCCGTCGGGCTCCGGTTTGCGGCCTTCCCGGATGCATGTCGAGAAGTAATCCAGCTCTAGAGCAAACTCGTCGATCGGCTTGAATGTCTTCGCGAACCATCTCCCCGCAATCTTTCCGCTAAGCCGCCGCTCTTCCTCGAAAGCGAAGGCCGGAGCCAGTTCGGCCCACCCCTTCTCCCCATGAACATGGACGAACGAGGAAAAAGCCGCACTGTAGGCTGCGGTGCCTTGCAAAACGAGGCCACTGCGAAAATCCAGCCGGAACGCGATGCCTTCTTCTACCTCTTTATATCGCCTTCGATCACGCACCCAACTGACAGCGCCGCTGGCGGCGACCGGGTCTTCATCGACCAGCCAACGGCAAGTATTCAAACAGTAGACGCCGAGGTCGGTCAACGGCCCGCCTCCGCATAATTTGCGCGAAAACAACCAGGAAGACGAGTTGTCACCAAACGGACGCAGTTCAGAGAACAGCGTGTGGATCACATCAATCCGCCCCAGGTCGCCTTTCGAAATCATGTTCTTGAGCGTGACGCTACTCGGCTCAAAGTACTTGCGATAGGCGGTCATGAATCGAACTTTGTTCCGCCTGCAAGTGGCGACCATGTTTCTCGCTTGCTTGACGGTAGCGGCGAGCGGTTTCTCACAGAGCACGTGCTTGCCTGCCCTTGCAGCCGCGACCGCGTACTTTTCATGCTCGCCGGGCGGGGTGGCGATGTAAACTGCTTCAACCTCGGGGTTACTCAGGCATCTGGCAAACTCGGCATAACTGAAGGCATGGCTGGCTTCGAACTGGTCAGCGAGTTTCCGTGCCTTGCTCCTGTCGCCACTGACAACTGCGACCAACCTGGCCTTCTTGCTGTGTTCGAACGCAGGCAGCACCGCGACTTGAGAAATACTTCCCAAGCCTACGACCGCATAGCCGACTCGTTTAGCCCCTGCCATAGATAAGCTTCCTCCGCGTTTCAGCTTTCGCGATCGGCGCGGCTCATTCCTTGTGCCTTGATGGCACGATGTTCAAGCCCACGAAGCTCCTCAATGTTTTCGAGAACCTTGCAGATCCCGTCTGCAATGCTATCGATATTCGCCTTG
>Ga0209693_10000620_pt1 | contig 14536 bp, 10 predicted proteins | sample HubBroMetageWRM3_FD_188345 | JGI IMG/M metagenome (GOLD analysis project Ga0209693, IMG submission 188345) | Warmed soil microbial communities from the Hubbard Brook experimental Forest, New Hampshire - Hubbard Brook CCASE Soil Metagenome WRM 3... | ecosystem: Environmental > Terrestrial > Soil...
CGGCATGCCCGGTGGGTGTCATGCCCCGATCCGGGGCCCTCTCGTGCGCGCCTGGCGCCGCAGCCAGGTCCGGAATCACCTTGAGGCGGGACTCGGGTCTGGGACCGGCCGCACCGTTGCGTGGCGCGTTGACCGCGCCGACCATCGGGGGCATGCCGCCGAAGCCGCCCGGCGCTGCTGTCCCCGCCTGCGGCAAGCCGTCCAGGCCGGCGGCGGGCAACGCGGTGGCGGCCAGCCGGATCGCCGGGGACTCCGTCGCCCACGACGGGGGCACCGACAACCCACCCACTGTGGCCGCCTCGCCCAAGCCCGCCGACACCCCGGCACCGCCCGCGGCACCGCCCGGCCCCGACCCGTGCGAACCGGCCAGATCCGCCAGCCCGGACTCTGGCGCCGCCGCCGCCGGCGCCCCCACGCCGGCTGCCACCATATACAACGGCGCTATTGCGTTCAGCGCAGTACTGCTGAAGTAGTCCGGAACGAACGCAGTTGATACGACACCCGCAATGGCCCCGGAGAAACCTTGGACGGCCACGTTGGCGGGGCTGCTCAAACCGCTCAGGATTGGCGCCGTCACCGCGTTGGGTAACCCCCCCGACGCGAGTGATTGCAGCGTGTTGGGCACCCCGGCGAGCACATTTTGGGCGGCACCGGCCGGGGTGGCAGCGGCTTGGGCGACCGCGGCGGCCTGGGTGCTGGTGCCGGCCGGGTTGGTGGTTGGCGGCGGTGGGTTAAACGGTGTCACCGTGGTGGCGGCCGCCGAGGCCCCGGCATACGCATACATCGCGCCGGCGTCCTGGGCCCACATCTCGGCGTATTGGGCCTCGGTGGCCGCGATCGCCGGGGTGTTCTGCCCCAAAATGTTGGTGCCCACCAGCATCGCCAACAAAGACCGGTTGGCCACAATCACCGGCGGGGGCACGGTGGCCGTAAACGCCGCCTCGTAGGCCGCCACCGCCGACGCGAGCTGGCTGGCGGTCTGCTCGGCCTGGCTGGCGGTGGTGCTCATCCACGCCACATACGGGGCGGCCGCAGCCGCCATCGACAGCGACGAGGGACCCACCCACGGTCCAGCGGTCAAATCCGACACCACCGCCCGATACGAGGTGGCCGCCGACCCCAATTCCGAGGCCAACCCCTCCCAGGCCGCCGCGCCCGCCACCAACGACCCCGACCCCGCACCGGCATACATCAGGCCGGAATTGATCTCCGGCGGCAACGCCCCGAAATCCACCGCTACCACTCCTACCTAGTCGGCCGCGGCTTCTCGGCGGCCAAGACGACCGCATTCACTGCGGAACCGATGCCTGTGATTCACATCTCAGTGCCGTTCATCCTGTGACTCAGGACATATGCGCGTCTAATGCCAAAATGGTTGTTCCTACAACCGATTGGGCATAGCGGGTGACCCTGGCACGTACCGCCGCCCGGCGCCGCAGCAGGCGCCGGCCGCTATGTGTGTATGAGGCGCCCAGTTTCGGTGCGCTGTCGCTCACCAAACCGGTTGGGCCCACCGACCTGGGACCTGCCGCCAGCGCAGCAAACTACGGCCCGCGGCCGTCCGCTAACACCACCGCTCCGAAGGAATGCCGGCCAGATCGTTCTCGGTGGCTGAGAAACCCTACTCACCGCCAGAATTTCAGTGAACATGTAAAAAGCGGAGTCGTCGTCGGCGGCTCGCCGAGGAAGTTGATCGCCCGGACGTCTGGCATTCCGAGGTGTTGGAAGGTCAATACCGTTGCGGGGGTTTCGAATTAAGTATCGTAGTGAATGCGGCGTGCTAACACCTGCCATTGGTCGGCAGATACTCGTAGCAACGCGGAGGTCCCCCAGAACTGTTCGTATGCAGTCGGCAAGCGGGCACTGCAGAGCGCTTCGGCATCCAGCGATGCCGTTGTGGCTACCAGACCGCCTTTCGATCAGTGGCCCGCCGACGCCGAAACACCGCTACGTGGCTTTTTTCAGAAGCTGCCTGTATTCCCAACGCCTGGATCGGGTTTAGCGGTGTTCGTTGACGTCTTACTAGGTCGTCGCTGTCCGGACCGCGGGCAGAACGTGACGACGTGAAACTCACACGACCGTCTGCCAGGCTGTCCAAGGCAACGTCGTCAGCAGGCGCGCTGAGTGATCCCGCTCGCAGTTGCGAACCCAGTAAGCCGAGTAGGGCCGTCATCGGCGACCGTTGCGAGTGCGGCGCGCGCCGAGAGACTGAGACCTCCGCTGCTGCTGGCTAGATGCCGCATGAGCAGCGCTGCAGGTCTAAGCGATATTTCGGCTCCATTCCCAATACATCTCAGAAACGTATGCAATGGCGGAGGCCCCTTAGATGCCTTCGCATCAGCACTGTTGATAACACGCTGTGCATAAGGCTCTTTCGCCGGAAACGATACAACTCCCGGACGCCATCGCAGGTGTCGCTGCTGTTCACCAGCTACATGGCGGTAGTGGGCGCGGCGACGCTGATCAGTGTCCAGTCGCATCGGGCCGAAGCACACTCTACGAATTGGAGAGCGTAGACGCTCTTCACACTGCTGAGTACCTCGCCCTGCCGCTCTCACCTCGAAAGGTGGACCCCTCCGCGCCCGGCGGTGAACAAACGGTACGGATGCTGACAGCGTTCCAGAATGTCAGCCGGCATGTCTTCACGGAGATCTTTGCGGACGAGGCTCACCGCTGGTCGAGCGATGACATCAGCTCTCCGACGACCGGGTTGAGGTAGTGCAGGTCTCGGCCGGCCCAACCCACACCGCTCGGCACGCTGAAGTAGACGTGCAGCGTCATCCGCTGGAACACCCAGCGACCGTCGATGGCGACGTACTCGTCGACGTAGGACCCCGTTACCAGATAGCTCGTTCCGCGGCGTGCCTGAGTGGCGAGCAGATGACATTGCCCGGTCCCGTGCCCGTCCCCCACGTCGACGGTGTGCGCCGTGATGAACTGCTTGATCATAAAGTCCGGGCGCCGGGCCAGCAGGTCGTAGACCTCACGGATCGCGTCCACACCGTCGTAGCGACCGAAGTAGTCCAGATCGGCGACGCCATCGGGCGAGAACAGTTCGTGGACGCGACCGAACTCGCCGCCGTTGAGGTAATGGTGGTACATCATTCGAAGCGTTCGCACCGCCTCGATGTCTTCCAGCTTCTGAAGTCGCGCAGCTAAACTCGTATCGCGGTCCTCCATGGGGCCTCCTTCCAGACGAATGGTTCGGCCGACCACTGCGCTGCCGTCAGGACGGGCCGTCGTCACCGAGAACCGGCGCTTCATGGACCTTTGCGCACCCCCGGAGAACACCGAACGCCTTGCTGATCGGCGGAAGCCCGACGTAGGGCGCAACCTGTGTGAACGCTTCCGCGATCTCCTCGCGTGTGATCCCAATGTTGAGTGCGGCGTAGATGTGGTCTTGGAGCGCTCCGTTCGCGCCAACGGTAGCGTCGACGGCTAACAGGATCAACAGGCGGGTCCGCAAGTCGAGGTGGTCGCGTTGCAGAAAGCTCCACGCGTGCAGCGCCAGATCGAAGAACCCGTCGGTGGTTTCGTGCGCCGCGGCCGAGACCTGGCGAGTCGCTCGGCCTTCGTTGGTGACGGGGGCTACCTGTTGGCCAGCCCGCGAGCGGGAACACGGGTCAGCGAAGGCATGACGACGGTGAACCGGGGCGGCGGCGAGGTCACGGAGCGGCCGCCCAACGCTGCGCATCGGATGGCTGGTCCTACCTGCCCACCTCGCGGACTATGTCGTCCACCGCGGCCAAGCCAGCGGCGCCTGGCCATCGATCATTCGAACAAGCCACCCTCGCGACGATGATCCAACGCGGCGATCTCGAACACCACCTTCGTGCAATGCGCCGACGCGATCGCCGCCCAGGCCCGCCAACAGGGGATAGCGCTAGACACCTTGCATTATTGCTGCTGGGTGCAATCACCCCGCCCTCCGGCGCTGCTGCTCGGCTACGCCGCCATCCCTGAACACACACACCCTGCGTCAAGCCGTGCGCATACCGGCTCGCTTGCCCGCAGCCGCACCAATGCTGCTTGCAGCCAGACCCCGATCGTGAGACAAGTAAGCATGGTGGCGTGGGGCTCGGCGACAACACTGCAGGTGGTGTAAATGTCTCGAAGCCGAAGAGGGGTTCGCCGACCTATGAGCGCAGGCAGGAACCGGGAGGACGTCCGTCGGCGGCTCGAGGAGCGCTACCGGCGGCTCGCGGACTCCCGTAAGGTGCGGCCGGCCGCCGCAATCGTCGCCCGGTTCAACGAGATCGACGGCGGCACGCTGGGCGTACTCGTCTCGATCGAGCTGTTCACCACGGTCCTCCCCTTGATCATCATCGGATTCAGCTACTTGTCGGGCTTCGCTGAGAACGTCAGTCCCGGCATACTCTTCATCCGGGAGCTCGGCCTCGGATACCCCCTGAATGACCGGGTCCGCGCGGCGTTCGGCGCTTCCTCGGGATTGAGGTCGAGTTGGACGTTCATCGGAGTCGCCGGATTCCTCGTGTGGGGAATCCCGATGTCGATCACCATCGCCGGAATCTTCGCCAAGGCCTGGCGCCGTGAGCAGTTCGGGCTGACCGAGAGGCTGCTGCGGGGCGCCACGTGGTTCGTCCTGTACCTGACGATGATCGCCCTTCGTGAACGGATCACCTTCGGCAGCGATCAGACCGGTGCGATCCGAGCGTTGCTGTTCGTTGCTGCCCAGATACCGGTCTGGATCTTCTGGTCGCTCACACCGGTTCTCCTGGTCCGGGACGGTGGCCGGGGCCGGACGTACCTCGCGCTGGCCGGGCTCGCCGGTGTGGTGATCGACGGAACCATTCTTCCGCTCGCCGCCCGGATCCTCTTTCCGCAGTTGCTCAGCGGCTGGGACGGCTTCGGCCCGATCGGTGTCGCGATGGCGTTGATTATGTGGTGCATGGTGATGGGCATCGGATGGGTCGTGACCGCGTGCGTAGGCGCGGTCCTATGGGAGCGCACGGCCCCGCCCGAAACGGTCATCGAGTCACAGACAGCCGAAGTCACCGCCTAGCACCGTAGTGAACTTGTGCTGCTAGAAAGGGTTTCGCCCTCTCCGGTGTGCGATAAGGGTTGCAATGCCCGGATTACTGGTGGCCTGGGATGCCTTGCAGACCATCTCGGATACTCTGCAGACCACCCGGGATGCCTTGCAGACGACCCTGGATGGATTGCAGATCAGACAGAGCATTCTGATATGCCTGCTGCGTCTGGTCCAAGCTTGCACCTTCGTACTGAGGACAGTACGAGACGATGGCACCAGCGGTGAACTCGCCGCTTTGATTGGCGTCCCATATCGACGATCGCTGCACGAAGCCGACGGCCGCTGTGAAGTCGGGTTGGTGCGCTAGGAAGTCGCAGACCGCGTGCCCATGGCTCATCACGTATTCGTGGCTGGGAACTGGCACGCCATCCTGTCTCAGCGCGTCGATGAACACCCTGTCCACGGTGTCAAGCGCCGAAGCGGGTGCTTTCGGCGCAGCCGGGTGAGGACTCTCACTCGCAGGCGGGACTACCGGCGGCTGCGCCGCCGGGTGTGGGTGGACGGCGAACATCACCACCAACGCGGCGCCGACGGCTACCAGAGATAGCGGCAATACCGCGAGGGGGCCGAAGCGGCGCAGCACACCCCTGCGTCGGTAAGGCGTGATGTCGTCGGTTTCGACGAGGTCGCGCCGGGTGTCAGCGACAACCCCTCTCTCACACGCGGCAACCGCCTCGATTTCGGATGCCTCCGCGCCGTCGGATAGGCGCTCATCGAGCAGTTCGTCGACCTCTCGGCACGACGGCTCACCGCCCTGCTCACGCATCGATCGACGCACAGTAGCGATGCGCCGCAATTCTGAGTCGATCGTCTGGCGGTCGCGCATATAGTGCAGTCTGAGCGTGTCACAGCGTTGTCACAAGTGCGGGTCCGCCAAGCGGATGAAGTCCGACGGTCATACGGCCCGGGCCATCGCTAAATATCTAGGTGTCAGTCGCGCGACGCTGTACCGCGACCTCACCACCGCCTGACCGGCAAGTTGGCCGACGGTCTCGACCGTTGCCCTTTGCCATTGGCGCGCAGCCGCCGAGACCAAGCCTGTGACTCGGCGGGCGGCGCCCACTGCCAAAAGCTTTGACGACTCATGGTCAGTGTCTGAGGGTGTTTGCTATGTGCGCTACGGCGATGGTTCGAGCCCGGCGGCCTTCGGGGACTGGTAGCAGTGGGTAGACGTGGATGGCGCCGGGTTCTTCGTGGTAGCTGTTGTTGTCTCGGGGTAGTTGATCGCGCAGGAGGCGGCAGTCGGGCATGAAAATGTCGCGGGTGCCTACATAGAGATCTACCGGGGGCAGCGCGACGAGTTCGCCGAATAGCGGGCTAACTCGGGGGTCCGTGTCATCGAGGTCTGCGACCCAACGCTTTCCGATGTAGCGCAGCCCTTCAGGGCCGAGCCAGGGATCTTTAGCAGCCACCTGCTCAATGGCTGGATTGCGTAGCGCGATGTCAAGCCACGGCGAGATCAGCGTCAACCCGCGTGGCGGTGGGTTACCTGCGGCGAGCCATACCTGGGTGGAGGCGAGGGCGAGGGCACCGCCGGATGAGTCACCGACGATGTAGACGGGTCCGGTCGACGCGGCTGAAGCGATGACAGCCTGAATGAGTTCGATGGCCTCGGCCGCGTTGTGTTGCGGCGCCAGACCATAGATGGGGACGTGGACGGCGCTGTTGCTGGCATTGGCAATGTCAGAGATTAGCGTCCAGTGCGCGGAATGGATCTCGCTGACATAGCCTCCGCCGTGCACGTAGACGACGCTTCCGCGCCCGGGTGTGGCCTCGCCGGATGGGTTCAGCGTGTAGCAAACGAATTGGCCGTGTCGAGCGTTGGTCAGACGGTGGTGCCGCTGAGCAGTGATCTGCTTTGGCGGTTCGGGGCAGGATTTGCGTTGCTGGAGGAAGGCTTCGGCGCTTCGGGCTGAGCGGTAGGTTCTCGGCTTGCGCACCAGTCGGGCGTAGGTGGCTGCGGCGTGCATCTGCCATGACATAGGGGTACTCGATTCTGACTGACCGCAAAAATGTTAGAGGAGCAGACTCATCGTCCGAGATCACCGGCCTGTTGGGTATCGACGGCGATTTTGAAGACGGCGCTCGTGATGGTTCCGAACTCGTTGTGGCTGCCGATGAACAGTCGTTTGGTGTCGTAGCCGGCAACGTCTTTCATGTTCTGACCGCCGAAACGAGCGGGGCGATTGCCATCACGGAGGATGACTTCCACGCCGAGCAGGCTGTGACGCACGGCCAGCCGTTCAGCGCCACTGGCGGTGGCGATCAGTTCGCCGACGGTGCGGTCGGCCTGTGCTGAGAGGATGGCAGCGCATGTCACTTTCTGCTCGCTTAGTTTGCGGGCGAGGTCAGCAAGCGTGACCGCGGCGCCGACCACCAAGTTCAGGTTACCGGTGTTGATTTCGACGGTGGTGTCGACGACGCCGTTAGCGTGCGACGCTACGGAGCCGAGAGACGCTGCTGTTGAGGCTCGGTGACGCTCGAGCGAAGACCGCACGGCCGCCTCGAAAGTCGGCAGAGCGGGTTCGTCAGGTGACACGTCCGGCAGCATGATGCCGGGGTTGAAGAGCTGCGTGGGGTCGAACACCTGCTTGATCACGCGTTGAGCGGAGATCTCGACGGGCGTGAAACGTTTGGTCATGAACTGACGTTTCTCGGTCCCAACTCCATGCTCGCCTGTGATCGTTCCACCCAATTGCAATGCTGCTTCGATGATTTCGTTGTTGGCGGCCTCCAACGCGGCGGCCGCATGGGGGTTGTCTTTGTCGTAGAACGTGGTCGGGTGTAGATCGCCATCGCCGGCGTGGCCGGTCACCGCGATGAACAGCAGCGCGTCCGAGTGCCGCTTCGCTGTATCCTGAATAGCTTGCTGCATTTCCGGGATATGTTGCCGAGGAACCGTGACGTCGCCAATGAAGAAACCTTTGCCGCTGCGCACCACGGCGTCAGGGGCGTGCAGCCGTCCGTACCACAGCTTGGCGCGGGATTCCTCGTCGTCGGCGTGGCGCACCTCGATCGCCTTGCGGCTCAGCACTTCTCCCACGATTTTGGCGTCGCGGTCGACGTCTTCGGCAGTGCCGTCGACGTCGATGAGCACGATGGCGTCGACATCGGTGGGATAGCCGGTGTCGGTGAATTGCTGCAGACCGGCGATGCCGACGCGGTCAAGCCATTCCACCGCGGCGGGCACGGTCCCGGTCTGAATGATCGCGGCTATCGTCTCCGCTGCGTCATGGGCGGTGGCGAAGCTGCCCATCAGACTGCGGGTGACCGGTGGGATGGGGCGCAGTAACACGGTGGCCTCGGTGAGGATCGCCAGTGTGCCTTCCGAGCCGATGAGCACACCCAGCAGGTCGGGGCCCTCGTCGGCGGCGCTGAACTGGATCACGGTGCCGTCAGCGAGGACCGCCTCCGCGGCCAACACGTGGTTGTAGGTGACGCCGTATTTCAGAGCGTGTGGGCCGCCGGCGTTTTCGATGATGTTGCCCCCGATGGTTGCCAAGTGGGCCGACACCGGGTCTGGTGAAAAAACCAGTCCGTGCGGGGCGAGCTGTTCTTGCAGGGCGGCATTGATCACACCGGGCTGGACCCGCGCGGTTCGCGCCGCCGCGTCGATGTCGAGAATCCGGTCCATCCTGGACAGGTCCATCATGACCCGGTCCGGGCTTGCCATCACCCCGGCGCTGCAGTTCGACGCTCCACCTCGCGTCACGAGCGACACCTGGTGTGCTGCAGCGGTGCGCACGGCCGCGACGACGTCGTCGCGGGTTCGTGGTCGCAGCAAGAGACCAGGCTTACCGCCGAAACCCCAATAGTCGCGGCCGCTTTCAGTCAGTGCTGCCGTGTCGGTGACCAGTGCGCCCGGGTCAGCGAGCGCCGCGGCGAAAGCGGCAGTAGTCGATTCGTCCATGACATCCTCCTGAGCAGGAACGGGATTAGCTGGTGAATCCGCCAGCGACCGGAATGGTGCGCGCGTTGATCAATGTGGGTCGCTGCCGATCAGCGATTCCGGCTTTCACCAACTCGACGACTTCGTCGGTGGTCTGCGCTTCGTGGGCGTCGACGCCGTAGCTGGTTGCGGTGCCCACGATGTCGAGCCCTGGAACGTCCAGCCCCGGAACGTTTGGGGTTTTCTCCCAGACGCCGAATTCTTTGACCACCCCGTATTCGGCGTTGGATGCCACGACGACGGTGAGTGGGATCTTGTAGCGGGCCGCACTCCACAGCGCGGTGATCGCGTAGTGCATCGAGCCGTCGCCCATCAGCGTGACCACGGGGCGATCCGGGGCCGCGAGCTGCGCACCGACCGACGCCGGCAACCCCCAGCCGAGTCCACCGCCGGCGGAGGACAGGTGCGAGAGTGGGTTGCCCGGCCGAATGCTGTTGGTGAGGGCGACCTCGTTGCTGCCGGCCTCGCTGACAAACAGCGCATCCGCGGGTGCGGCGTGGCTGACGGCCGTCCACAGGTCCTGCGGCTTGAGCGGTACCTGCCCGGGTACGAGGCCGGGGATCGCGGCACGCGGGGCGGGGGCGGGCCGCTGAGTTGATTTCACCGCGGCCGACAGCGCTTGCGCCGCGACGCGGATGTCGGCAACGATCGCGTCGCCGATCGGGGCGCGGGCGGCTTCGTCGGGATCGTTGGTGATGTGGATCAGGCTCGCCCCCTCAGGCAGGTAAGGCCCGGGCACCAACGGGTAATAACGGAACACCGATGTCCCGATCGCGAGGATCAGATCGTGTCCGGACAGGATCTGCGAAATCCATCCCGCGCCCGGCGGCAGCGCACCGTGATAAAGCCGGTGGTTCTCCGGGAATCCGCTCCACCCGGTCAACGGGGCGGTGAACACCGGAGATTCGCAGCGTTCGGCCAATTCGATTACCGCATCCCAGGCGTCGTAACGTTCGACATCGCCGCCGACGACCAGTGCCGGCGATTTCGCTGCGTCCAATCGTGCCGCTATCTGCTGCGCCAGCTCGGTCGGGAACCCGGTCGCGTGAGTCACGGTGCGCTCGCGCACCGCAGCAATATCGCTGATCTGGGTGTCGTCGAGTTCAATCGGCATGTCGTCCATGGGCAGCGAAACGAACACCGGGCCCATCGGTGGGGTGGTGGCCAAGTGGATGGCGCGAGCCAATACGGCGGGAGCCTCGCTGGCAATCGCGGGTTCGGCGGCCCATTTCACGAACGGCTTGGGCACCGTGGTCGGTTCGTGGTTGGTCAGCAGGCAGTACTGGTTTTGCATGTTGCGGCGTTGGTTGCCCGCGGTAATGATCAGTGGGGTCTTGTTGACATACGCGTTATAAATCTGGCCTTGGGCGTTGCCCATGCCTGGGGCGGTGTGCAGGTTGACCACGGCGGGCCGGCGAGTGACTTGCGCGTACGCGTCTGCCATTCCCACCGGAATCATTTCCTGAAGCCCCAGGAAGTAGCGGAAATCGTCAGGAAAGTCTTGCAGCAGCGCCAGTTCCGAAGAACCAGGGTTGCCGAACCAGGTCGTCAAACTGTGTTTGCGGAACAAATCCAGGATGGCTTCGCGGACAGTGGTCATGTAGATACCGCCTTCGTCTCGGTTGTTAGTCGGGCGATCTAACCTATTTCGCCAGGCGTCGGTGCCAGGGCCCAATCCAACGCAAAGTCTGCAACCTTTTCCCACCCTGGTGCGCCGCAGGTGAAATGGTCTCGTCCGGGGAAGAGCTTGAAAGCGGTGACAGCAGTGGAGTGTTTGGCGTTTCTCTCGTAGTTTTCGCGCTGCACAGCCGGGGGAAGGATGTGGTCGTCGCCGCCGGCGATGAACAGCAGGGGCGCCCGCTCATCGTTGGCGAAGTTGTAGGTCGTGGCCGCGCCGTGGGTGAAGTTGGCCAGGCCGCCCTGGAACAGGATCCGCCCGGGCACCGGCACCGCATAGCGGTCGAAAGCGACCTGGGATGCCTCCTCGGTGAGGGTGTTGGTGAAGGCGTAGTGAAACTGCTTGGGCGTGATGGGGACGGCGTGATGCAGGTTTGCCGGATTTTTCAGCACCGGGAAGGTCGCACGAATCTCGCTGAACGGCAGAGCCTTGACCCCTTTGACGGCCGCACCGTCGACGGACACGCCGGCCCGTCCGTAGCCGGCATCGAGAAGCAGCTGTACGAAGGTGCCACCGAAGGAATGGCCGATCAGGATCGGCGGCTTCGACTCTTGCTCGATGACGTCGACGAGATGATCCATGACCTCCCGCACACCGAGGTCGGCCAGCGGCGAGGGATCCTCTCTTAACGCCTCGACGCCTGCGGTGCCTCCGGCGACACCCGGATAGCCCGGTGTGAGGACCCGGAATCCGCGCGCACTGTAGCGGGCGACCCAGTCTTCCCAGGCCAGCGGAGTCATCCACAATCCGTGGATGAGAACGACGGTTTGCTCATCGGAAGTAGTCATGCTTGCCAATGATGGTGAGCCGCCGTCCAAGACACAACGAACCCCAGCCCAAAACCTCGGCGCGCTGTCTTGTGCCCGAGCATAAGCCGCTGCCGACGGTTACCATCGCTTCGTGTCGCCGCAGCCGCCGCTGGTCCTGCTTGCCAACCGCACCCGTACCCGGTCGGATGCCATCGTGGAGGAGATCGCGCAGGCGTTCCGCACCCAGATTCCGGGCTATCATCCCGGGGAAGGGCTATCCGACAACGATGTTCGAAAGAACATCGCCGCCTACGTCGACGACGTTCTGAATCTGATTGCCGGCGGGCCGGAGCCGAAACACGAGGCCCTTGAGGGCGTAATGCGCCAGCGAGCCGGCCAGGGAATCACGCTAACCAGCCTTTTACAGTCCTACCGCCTCGGAGTACCCATCCTCTGGCAGGCATTCGCGGGCGTGGCGAAAGGCAACGAGAAGCAAAAGGACGCCCTCATTGCCGCGACTCCGACCCTGTTCGCCATTTTGGACGCATACTCGCGCCGCGCACATGCGGTCTACCGCGAAATCGAGATCCGCGACGCCCGTCGCAATGAACAAATCAGGGCCACCATGCTCGACACCGTGCTCAGTGAGGATTCCAATGCCGGGGCGGTGTTTTGGGATGCCGTGACCGCATTAGGGCTCCCGCGAGCAGGTCAGTTCGCCGTCATCGCGGCGATCACCGCGGAGGAGCATCCGTCGGGAGACGCGACACCCGACATCGAAGCGCTCGTCGCCGCGCATGCCGGTGTCGAAGAGGCCTGGTTTCGCCTGAAGCCGCGCGCGCAACTCGGCGTCGTGTCGTTTCGCCGCAACCGACATAACACACTTGACGACCTCGCCGCCAGGATCACTGCGCGTCTACCGGTCCGGATCGGCCTAAGCAGCCCATTCACCGCCGTGACCGAATGCACCAAAGCCCGGGCCCAAGCACAAGTGGCGGCACGGGCGTCCTCTGCCGTCCGGCCCGCCATCCGTTACAACCGCGACGTGTTGCCGGTGCTGATGGCCAGTTCTCCCGACGCTGCCGCCACAGTCATCTCCGCCACGCTCGGCCCAGTCCTCGAACTGCCGGCGGAACGCCGGGAGCCCATCATCACGACCGTACGCACCTGGTTGCAGCGCGACCAATCCGTGTCCGCGACCGCCGCTGAGATGCACTGTCACCGCAACACCGTCAATTACCGTCTCCGCCGCTTTAGTGAACTGACCGGACGATCTCTGGCCGACAACGTCTGGTTGGCCCAAGTGGTGCTGGCGATCGAAGCGCCACCGGTGACCGAGCCGACCTGAGATTGGAGTCGACAAGTTTGGCTTGGTGGTGAAACCTATTGCAATGCAGACACATCAAAGTTAAACCACTCCGCGCACACCGTATAATACGTCGCCGCCGAGGGTTGCCGACAAGTTGACCACATGGACCATCTTGCCCAGCAACAAAGACCTTTTGCTGTGCCCCAGCACGATGACTGACTCGCTGCGGCGCAGCTATGGTCTGACTTGTGACAAAGTCAACGCCGTTTCCCAGCGCCTCGGCAACCGACGCGGTGCGGTTCACTGCGCTGGTGGGACTGCCTAATGTCGCGCAAGGACTATTTCGCCCGCGCCCTCGGGTCGCGGCGGCGATCAACCAGCTCGGTGTACCCAGCCGCGCCCACCAATTCCTTGCGGCACTGCAGCGCCGCTACGGGGATGGGCCGTTGTGGGTACGTGTCGCCGGTAGGGACACACTGCTGGTGTTCGGCCCTGAGCCGATACGGTTCGTGCTATCTAATGCGCCGGATCCGTTTGCCTCCGACCCTGAGCCCAAGCGGTCGGGGATGTTGAAGTTCCAACCGCACGCGCTGACCATTTCACGTGGCGCCGAATGGTCAGACCGGCGCCAATTCACCGACGCCGTAATGGCCCACGCGCACTCGACGTCCGCCATACGGCAGCGATTCAGCCGTATCGCCGCCGAAGAAGCGCCGCAATCACCCGCCCAGATCGACTGGCGACAGTTCAACGCCATAATGCGACGCGTCGCGCGGCGAATCATTCTGGGCGACAACGCAATCGATGATCAACTCGTGTCCAAACAGTTGGCGGCATTAATGGACAAGGCCAATCCGCCCGGAAAGGGCAACCCGAAACTCTGCCGCACGTTCACGCAACGACTCGCAAAGTACGTCACAGACGGCGAATACGGCAGCCTCGTCGGACTTTTTCACACTGCGCCGACGACCGCCGTGACAGATCCAACCGGGCAGATCATCCACTGGATGTTCGCCATGGGCGATACCCTGGCCATCAACATCTGGCGTTGTCTGGGACTATTGGCCACCCATCCCGCGATCCGTCAGGAGGCCCATCACCGGCTCGATGAGGTTGCCGATACCACATACCTCAGCGCGTGCCTCTACGAGGCGATGCGACTGTGGCCGACCACGGGCATCCTGGCCCGGACTACTACCCGAAACACCGACTGGAACGGCGTGGATGTGCAAGCCGGCACACCAGTGCTGATCGTGAATACCTTCAATCACCGTGACACCGCGCGGTTCCCGTGGGCCGACCGTTTCCAACCCAACATGTGGCTTGACGGGTCTGGCGGCGAGAACTGGTCCTTCAACTTCTTCAGCAACGGCCCCCAGGTCTGTCCAGGCGCACAACTGGCGGTCCAACTCGGCACCGCCCTCATGGCAGCGGTACTCCGCGACTCCTTTCCAATCGCACACCGGGCAGCGCTGGATCCGTCCACACCGTTGCCCAACTTCTTCAATCACACCAGATTGCGCATCACCCTAAAACCACGCGGACATTCCCAGCCCCTGCCCAATCGCTAGCGGCAATGACGCCGCCGACACCCCAAGCCACAATGCAGTGCCGGCTGAATGATGATGCTGACTGACGATCGATGATGATGATGATGATGATTGTCTCGTCGACGATTGACTGCACATCTGCGTGTTTCGCGCGAGTGGCTATGGCACGGGTGATGATGGGCAAGCTGTTTCGGCGGTAGTGGTAGACCCATTTCCAGAACTCGTGGTTCTCGCGCGAGCGGTGCAGC
>Ga0209693_10000621_pt1 | contig 14510 bp, 11 predicted proteins | sample HubBroMetageWRM3_FD_188345 | JGI IMG/M metagenome (GOLD analysis project Ga0209693, IMG submission 188345) | Warmed soil microbial communities from the Hubbard Brook experimental Forest, New Hampshire - Hubbard Brook CCASE Soil Metagenome WRM 3... | ecosystem: Environmental > Terrestrial > Soil...
AGGGCAGCCAACAGATGACCGAAAGCGCCAACCCGAACGCGGAAGTCGCCGCGCCCCCGGCCTCCGCCTCCAGCTCCCTCTGGAACAAAGACCTCGCGCCGATCCCCCGCAGTCATCGCACCTGGGGAACCTACAACTACGCCGCGCTCTGGGTCGCCATGAGCGTCAACATCCCCACCTACATGCTAGCCAGCGCCATGATCGCCGGCGGCATGAATTGGAAGCAGGCCATCTTCACGGTCTTCCTAGGCAACATCATCGTGCTGATTCCCATGCTGCTGAACGCGCACGCTGGCGCCGAGTACGGCATTCCATTCCCGGTTTTCGCCCGCGCTTCCTTCGGCGTCCTCGGCGCAAACGTGCCCGCAGTCCTCCGCGCTCTCGTGGCCTGCGGCTGGTTCGGAATTCAAACTTGGATCGGCGGCGAAGCGATCAACACGCTGCTAGCCGCGATGATTCCGGGATGGAATCACGCTTGGATGTGTTTCCTTCTGTTCTGGCTGCTGAATCTCGCCGTAATTCTGCGCGGCATCGAAGCAATTCGTTACCTGCAAGGCGTCACGGCTCCTGCGCTCCTGATCCTCGGCCTCGCGATGCTCGGTTGGGCCTACGCCAAAGCGGGCGGCCTCGGCCCCATGCTCTCGACGCCCTCGCAGTTTCACACCTTCCGCGAATTTTTCGCGTTCTTCATTCCATCGCTCACCGGCGTAGTGGCCTTCTGGGCCACCGTCGCGCTGAATATTCCAGACTTTACGCGCTACGCCAAAGGCCAGCGCGAACAAATGCTAGGCCAGGCGCTCGGCCTGCCCACCACAATGACGTTTTATTCTTTCATCGGCATCGCGGTCACGTCGGCAACAGTGATTTTGTTCGGACGCGCCATCTGGAATCCGGTAGAAGTGCTCAGCCGCCTGGGAAATCCCATCGCCGTGGTAGTAGCGATGCTCGCGCTGCTGCTCGCCACTCTCAACGTCAACGTCGCCGCTAACGTTGTCTCGCCCTCCAACGATTTCTCGAACCTCTATCCCCGCAAAATCAGTTTCAAACTCGGCGGCGTCATCACCTGTTTTATCGGCTTGCTGATGCAACCGTGGCGCTGGCTCGCAAGTCATGGCAGCTACGTGATGGGCTGGCTGGTCGGCTACTCGAGTTTCCTGGGCCCCATCGCCGGAGTGATGATCGCGGACTATTACGTCCTGCACAAACGCGTAATTCTCGCAGACGACCTCTACCAGCGCAACGGCGCCTACGAATTCACGCGCGGTTTCAATTGGCGCGCGATCGCCGCGCTCGTCGCCGGCGTAGCCGTAGCGCTGAGCGGCTTGGAAATCCCCGCGCTCCACGGCCTCTACCCCTACGCCTGGTTCGTGGGTTTCGCCGTTTCGTTTTTCATTTATTTGTTGCTGATGCGCAGCGCGCGCACGAGCCAATCGAAATGATCCGCAGAAAACAGCAGGAGGGCCAGCTATCGTGGCACAGGCAATCTTGCCCGCGTTTCGGTTTCCGCAGCGCCGGCCGTGCTCGTCAGGACAAATTTCCCAGTGAAGGCTATCGTCACTCGCTGTTGCAAATCATCGCGTCAAAAAGTTTCGCACGTCGCGCAAAACTTTCAACATCATCGCGTCCGTCAACTTGCCAGTAAATGTATTCTGCTGGCTCGGATGATAAGACGCAAAAAGCCGCGGCAAATCTCCCGGCAACTCATAGCTCGCGCCATGCCGAAACGGAAACGCAGCCAGCGTCGCAATTTGCCCGCGCTCTTTCAGTAGTCCCAAATAAGCCCGCATCGCAATGCTTCCCAGTACCAGCACCGCGCGCGGCTGCAGAATCTCCAGCTCGCGCTCCAAAAAGTGCCGGCAATTCGCCAGCTCCGTGGGCAAGGGCTTATTGGCAGGAGGAGCGCAGCGCAAAGTCGCGGCCATGTAAGCATTCTTGAGCGCAAGCCCGTCGTCGCGATTCGTGGAAGTAGGCTGGTTGGCAAAGCCCGCGCGAAACAACGCCTTGTACAGAAAATCTCCAGAGCGATCGCCGGTAAACATTCGCCCGGTGCGATTGGCGCCATGCGCCGCCGGCGCAAGCCCCAGAATCAAAAGCTCCGCCCGCGGGTCGCCAAATCCCGGAACCGGCTTTCCCCAGTAATCCCATGCCAGAAACGACCGCCGCTTGTCCTGCGCAACCTGTTCGCGATAACGTACCAGTCGCGGGCAGGCGCGGCACTGAATAATTTCCTGGTTTAGCTTTTCCAATTCTTTCAAGTGGGTTCCCTATTGAAAGTTATCCTGCACCCGCCCAAGCCTCGCAAGCGTCTAACGGGGATGAGCAAGCAGTGCGCTCAAGTGCTCGTGCGAGAAATGGCTCACCTCGTTCCGCGGGAGAGCGGAACTTAGCACAACCTTCGTGCTGACGTGAACAGCACTATTTTGTAGTTTGCGCGGCCGCCTCCGCACAGGCACTGCGTACAATACTTGGGAGTCAACGGATCTCCATGGCTAACACGCCCGAAAGAATAATCATCCTCGATCCCGATCCGCATAGCGGTGAAGACCTGCGTGCCGCCCTACAGTCAGCCGGGTACGACGTCGCCCTGTACGCGACGACTCGAGAAGGGCTCGACGCCATCCATCAGACCGGCGCCGATGTGCTACTGCTCGACGCGAGCATGCAAGAGCCCAGCGCCGGCGAAGTCCTGGCCACCATTCGCGGTTCCGCGACAACCGCGGTGATGCGCGTCCTGTTGCTCGTCGCAGGGGGAAGTGAGCAGCGCGCGTCAGCCCTGGACCTAGGCGCGAACGATGCCATCTCACGCCCCTACGATTTGCGCGAAGTGTTGGCGCGCGTCCGCGCACGCCTGCGCGTGCAACGCGCCGAAAATGAGCTGCGCGAAAAGATGCGCATCGCCGAAGAGGGCCAGCAGATTGCGCACACCGCATTCGAGGCGCTGGCAGTAACGGAAAAGATGACCAGCGATGCGTTCTCCCTCGATCGCAAGCTCAAGACCGGCTTCGCTGCCGTGCTCACCATAGCCATCGTGATGGCTGGAATTTATCTCCTGTTCGCGCGCAGCGCGCAGAAAGTTACGCAGCGTTCGAATTCGTTTCTCGCAAAACTGGAAGGCGGAATTGTCCGCCAGCAGGATCTGATCGCCGAAGCCCGCAAGCTGCGCGCGGAACAAGGCAATCTGGCCGGAGCCGTCAGCGCGAATCCTGCCGCCAAGGACGATTTGAAGAAACAGGCCGAAGATCTGAAAGCGAAAATGGCCACCGCCAATTCCGACGACGCCGCCAGCCTGCAAAAACAATTGCAAGAAACCAATTTGCGGCTGAAACGGCTCGAAACAGAGGGCCAAGCCGCGCAAAGCATTATTCCGCTGGACGTGCAATCCGTCTGCCTGTTGCATGTGGCAGTGGCGTTCAACGACCAGCAGTCGGGGCGGCGCTTGCGCTATGGCGGCCTCAATGAGGACGGCGAGCCGATACAAGACAGTGAAGGCAATCCGGTATTGACGCTGGAAGGAACAGGCCCAGAGGTGAAGATGGATGTTTTCGGCACCGGCTTCGTCGCCGGACCGAACGGGCGTGTGATCACTAATCGCCACGTCGCTGAGCCTTGGTGGAAGAACGACGAGATCGCCCAAATCACCGGCCAGGGTTTGCAGCCGCAAATTTCGGCAATCCGTGCTTATTTTCCCGGCGACCCGCGCGCGTTCCACGCCGAAATACAGGATATTTCAGACGTCACCGATCTCGCATCGGTGCGCGTGGACCTGCAGGACCTGAAGCGCCCGGTCCTGGCTCTTGACGCCGGCAAAGATTCGGCGTTGAGCGGCCAACCCGTCATCTTGATGGGTTATGCTACGGGCCTCGCCGCCATTCTCGCGCGCACCGATGAAGAATCCGCGCAGGAAATAATCAAGAAAAGCGGCAGCGACGTTTCGCAAGTTCTCAACGAGCTGGCCAAACGTAATTTGATTCATCCCCTGATCACGCAAGGGCACATTGGCGACATCCTGCCCGACAAAATTGTGTTCGACGCGCAAACCACTTCGGGCGGCTCCGGCGGACCGCTCTTCAATCGCGATGGAAAAGTCATCGGTGTTACGGTAGCGATCCTGAAGGGTTTCGGCGGCTCGAATTTCGGTATCCCGATCCGCTTCTCGCAGCCGCTGCTATCGAAGTAACCGCCTGAACATACAGCCGCGCGCGTCGTAGGCACCGGCGCTGCGCGTCAGGTGCAACAGAATCGCGTCAACGCCGGCCGAAGTTTGTGCAAATCCTCCGCCGCGCAAGAACTATGGCGCGAATCCCACGCGCCGCAAAAGTTCCTGAAACCGCGCATCCTGCCGTAGCGGATCATAAACAGGTTCCACATTCAGCGCCGTCAGCAGATTGGAGCGCTCAGCGTACGCTTTTTCCAGCGAGCTCAGCGCCGCTTCGTTATTCCCGATGCCGATGTAAGCCACCGCCATAGCCACGGGATCTTGCGGTCGCGCGGCGTTCATCGCTTCCAACTTTCTGAGCTCGGCTCGCGCCTTATCCTTCTGCCCCGTGCGACCGTAGATATAAACCAAGCGCGACCTAATGTTGGTTCCATCGCCGGAGAGGCGACGCCATTCCTCGACCTTCGCCAGGGCTTCGTCGAAGCGGCCCAGTTGCATATAGGCGTCAATCCCCAGGTGAGCTCGTCCGAAGCTTGGATCCATCTCCAGAACGTTTTGGAACTGCTCGATCGAGCGGTCGTATTGCCGCGCGAAGTAAAGTATGGCGCCGCGATCCGCGGCGATGATCAAGGATAGCGGATCAAGCCTGCGCGCGGACTCGCTCTCGCGCAATGCTTCATCAAAGCGTCCCTGCCAGGTCAGGAACTCCGCATACCAGTGGTGGGCTGTCGCGTAGTTCGGGTTGAGCTCGATCGCGCGGCGGTATTCTTTTTCGGCAGAGTTCCAGTCCCAATCGTAGTTCTCCAGAATCAGAGCCAGCGCCACGTGCGCTTCCGGCAGCTCATCGTCAGTCTGCAGCGCCCGCACCGCAGCCTCCCGCGCTTTGGGCATATATTCCGCCGCCGGAGCCAGCATGTAACCCGGCATCAGCGCGTAAGTGTTCGACAGACCAGCAAAGGCAGGAGCGTAGTTTGGGTCTATGGCAATGGCTTGCTGGAAATATACGATGGCCTGCTGAAGGCCCTGGCCGGTACGTTTGTTCCAAAAGTAAAGTCCCTTCAGGCACAGGTCATATGCCTGATAAGCCTGCGGCGTCAGAGTGGGTGTGCGAATGGGCTCGCTGTGTTGCGGGCTGCCGAGCGTTTGTTGAATCGAATCGGAGATTTCCCGGGCGATCTCCGCCTGCACAACCAACAAATTGGTCAGCTCGCGATCGTACTGCTGCGCCCACAGCTGCCGCTGCCCGTCCACTTCAATCAACTCGGCGTTGATTCGTACTTTCTGGGAATCGCGCCGGACACTCCCCTCCAGCACGTACTGCACATCCAGTTCACTTCCGATCTGATCCACTTTTTCGGAGCTGTGCTGGTAGTGCATCACCGAGGTTCGCGCGATGACTCCCAATTCCTTCGGATCCAGCCGGCCCAACTGCGCGATCATCTCCTCTGTCAATCCATCGCTGAAGTAGTCCTGCGTGTCATCGCCCGTTAAATTTTTGAAGGGAAGCACTGCCACCATTATTCTTGCTGCTGGCGCCGCCGGTTGCGGGATCAAGGGCGCTCGCGGCCATTTCAGGAATGCCACCAGGCACGCAATCCCAAGCACGCTGACCGCTGCAGCTGTGAACCACAGCCGCTTTGTTGAACTGATCGGCCGCGCCGCCGGTGGCGAGGCGGACACTTCGTTTGAGGCCGTTGCGCCAGCGGACTCTTCCTTGGCCTCGGCGGCGCGCTCGCCCTTCGAGCCCGCTTCGAACTCCACCGCAACGATCATCCGGTAGCCCAGCTTCGGCAACGTTTCGATATATCGCGGCTCCGCTGCAGAATCGCTCAGGCTCGCCCGCAACTGCTTGATTGCGGTGTTCACTCCGTTCTCAAAATCCACAAAGGTGTCCGATGGCCAGACGCGCTTCTGCAGTTCTTCCCGTGTCACGCACTCCCCGGAGTGCTCCAGCAGCAGCGCCAGAACCTGATAGGCCTGTGGCCGAAGCTTAAGCTTGACGCCGTGCTTGTAGAGCTCGCGCGTCCGGGTTCTCAGCTCAAACGGACCGAAGAGGTATTTAGCGCCTTGATACATCGATAATCTCGCGCACTGTTCTGGGATTCTGCGCTCTAAGGAGCCGGCCGCGCAAGCTATAAGTCGTTAAATGAGCGACTTAGGCGTACAGCTGCATAACACCGAATGTCCAGCCCCTTTCCATTGACGAATCGCGGCGCATCTGCGATGAACGCTGCCAACGAAGCATTCCGGACGCTCACAGACTTGTCGGAGTTTAACCCAAGAAGGCACCCCCGGTCGGGGATAGGAGGCCAAATGCGGCCAAACTGTGGTTTCTTGACTCGTGCACCGCGAGGGCGAAAATGGTTGCTGGTCGGCGGGGTCCTGGCGCTTGCTACAGTCGCCTCGGCGGCCATTATCCCCAATCTCTTTCCCTTTCTCGATCCGACCGGCGTGGTCTCCACCTACAACGCCAATGGTCCGATCGATGAAAGCAGCAAGAACGTGTTCTTCCAGAGCCTCGGCACCAACGGACGGTCTTGCGGCACGTGCCATCTCGCCAGCGACGGGTTCGGCCTAGGCGTAAACAGCGTTCAGGCGAAGTACGCCGCGACGCACGGGAACGATCCGCTGTTTGCATCGATTGATGGCGCGAATTGCCCGACCAGTACGTCTCATGACCCCACCTCGCACAGTCTGCTGCTGAAGAGCGGGCTAATCCGCATCTTCTTGCCGGTGCCTGCAAACGCCCAATACCAGATCCAAGTCGAACGCGACCCTTACGGTTGTGCGATCGTGACCGACCCATCCACCGGCGTGCAGACGGTTTCGATGTACCGGCGGCCGCTGCCCACCACGAACTTGGGGTTTCTCAGCGCCATCATGTTCGATGGCCGCGAAACGATTGCACCGCTCACTGCGGAGGCCAGCTTTCCGGCCAATTTGAAGACGGATCTACTGCAGCAGTCCATTGATGCCACGCTGACGCACGCGCAAGCCTCCGAAGCACCGACGCTCGACCAGCAAAACGCGATCGTCAATTTCGAGTTGGGACTGAATTCAGCTCAAGCGCTGGATTTTCGCGCCGGCTGGTTGAACCTTGCAGGAGCACTTGGCGGGCCAGCGAACCTTTCCAGCCAGTTGGCGTTGTACTATCCGGGCACGAACGATTCGCTCGGCGCGGATCCCCACGGCAACGCTTTCAACTCCACCGCCTTCACGCTCTATACGGATTGGGAAACGTCACCGGATCCCACGCGGAGAATGATCGCAGCCGGAGAAAAACTCTTCAACACGCGCGCGCTCACGATTTCCAACGTCCGCGGCTTGAATGATAACGCCGCGCTGGCCAAAGCGCTTGGTGCGGCGGTGCCGATCCCGCCATTCGCCGGGACATGTACCACCTGCCACGATGCGCCGAATGTGGGAAATCACTCTCTGCCCCTGGCTCTGGATATCGGCACCGGCCACGATCCTGCCGCCGAAACCGATCCACTGATTGCCAACGGGCTCTCGCAGCTGAGTGTTCCGGATCTGCCCGTATATCGGATCACCGGATGCCCGAATCCGTTCCAGGTGCCCGGGCAACCTGCTGCTCCGTATGTCTTCTTCACCACGGATCCGGGCAAGGGATTGATCAGCGGCTTGTGCAGCGACATGGTCCGGACGAAAGGCCCGGTTCTTCGCGGTCTCGCGTCACGCGCTCCTTATTTCCACAATGGAGCTGGGCGTGATTTAAACGAAGTACTGGAATTTTACAACCAGCGTTTTCAGATGAATTTGACCAACGAAGAAAAACAGCAGTTCATCGCATTTCTGAATTCACTGTAGCGTTTCGTTTTTGCCGTGCGCGGCCCTGTTCCGGCAACGGCGCGGGGTCGCGCTACCAATTCACTTACGAACTCCACAACGGCAACGCGTAGATAAGCGGCCGGATTTTGCTGGTTCGCCAGAAGTAAGCGAGGATGATCACGCTAGCGATCGCCGCATATGCGCACCATAGCGAAGTGAACGCGTAGCGCTTGAACGCCATCACCGCCAGCAGAATCGCCAGGTTGGCCCAACCGAAAAGCACCATGGCGCGAACCTTGGAGAAAAACAGTGAGCCGCACGTCGCGATCACGTACAGAATCGCCACTGCGGTATTGTTGGTTGCTTGATTAATGTACACGATGCTGTTTCCGCGCTCGTACACCTGGGTCGGAAACGCCGTCAACGCCCACAAGATATATAGAGTCGTCCCCACGCCGAGCGCGAGAAACGGCAGCATGCGCCGGCGGCCTTTCCCGTCCGGCTCAAAAAGCAGCACGCTGAGCGGCAGCAGAAATGGCAGCAACCCCTGCGCGTACAGCATGAACGCCGCGCCCATGTTGTGCGTGATGGTCGGCGAAAGAATACCGTCCAACCCCAGCCACACGAATCCTTCGATGAACTGATGAATCGCGAATAACAAAGGCAGCGACGCGAAAAGCAATTCGCGCCGGTGCTTCACCTTCGTCAACGTCACGACGCCCACGGCGCCCAAAGCTGTGCTGCCCACAAAGTTCGCGGTCGCGGAAAAACACATGGATGGCTTTTCTCCCGGCGCGAGAATTACATCTATCACCGTGAAACGCAAAATATTTCTTACTCTGCGGCGCTGCGAGCCACCGCCTACGCAACCTCCGCGGCTTGACAAGACAGGCTATGGATTGCGGTACTCAGGCAAATCTTGTGCGCTGTTGTGAAGTATCTCCGCTGAGCGCGTTCAGCGGGCGCTGGGTTAGAATGTTCTAGAGGAGAACAATACACAGCGTGAAACTAAAATTGCCGGCCGGCCGATTCGCCGCCTATTTATTTGACTGTGACGGCACCATCGCCGATTCAATGCCGCTTCACTACATCGCCTGGAAGAAAGTCCTCGCAGAATGGAATTGCACATTTGACGAGCGCCTTTTCTACTCGTGGGGCGGCACTCCTGTAGCGCAGATCGTTGCGATGCTGAATGAACGCCAGGGACTGAACATGCCGGTCGAGGGCGTCTCTTCTCGCAAGGAGAAACTCTATATGGAGCAGCTTGCACAGCTCAAAGCGATTCCCGAAGTGGTAGAACACATCGCGGCGCAGCACGGCCGCATTCCGTTCGCGGTAGTTTCCGGCAGCACGCGCGATTCCGTGACGGCGTCGCTCGGTTCGCTGCAGCTCCTGGATAAATTCGACGCGCTGGTCTGCGCCGGCGACTACCAGAAGAGCAAGCCCGACCCTGAGGCTTTCCTGCTGGGCGCTACTAAACTCGGAGTTGCGCCGGAAGCCTGCCTGGTTTTCGAAGACACGGACATGGGCATCCAAGCCGCAACAGCCGCCGGAATGGCCTCGGTAAAAGTTCCACCACCGTGGGAACGGGGCGCGCGGTAACGGCGAGTTGCCTTCGTCAAATTGACACGGCGTGCTCCGCGCAGCTAGCATAGTTGCAGCGATTGTTCCCTCGGGGGCGACTCCGAAGGTGTGCCTGCCGAAGCCGGTAACGCCGGATCTAGTGCCATGGAAAGCAGCTCGCGTTCGAAAAATATTCTGGACCGGATTGTCGAAGCGCGCCGCGCATCGGTGGCGCATCGCAAACGCGTGCTTCCAGACGTCGCGCTGAAAATGGCGGTGGAAAAGAAAGTCGCGCCGCCGCGCGATTTTCTGGGGGCGCTCGCGCGGGCTGGCAAAATCAATATTATTTCGGAATTGAAAAAAGCTTCGCCTTCGCGCGGCGTGATTCGCGAGGAGTACGCTCCGGCGGTACTGGCGGCGAGTCTGGAGGAAGCCGGCGCGGCTGCCTTGTCCGTGCTCACCGAAGAGGATTTCTTTTCCGGCTCGCTGGGCGACCTGAAAGAAGCCAGCAGCGTCACGAAAATTCCGATTTTACGCAAGGATTTCATCGTGGATCCCTGGCAAGTGTGGGAGACGCGCGCGGCGGGCGCCGATTCGTTTTTATTGATCGCGGCGGTGCTGCACGACGCGGAGTTGCGAGATCTGCTGGATCTAGGACGCACGCTGAAAATGGAAGCGCTGGTGGAAGTGCATTCGGGCGAAGAATTGCAGCGCGTGCTGGATGCCGGCGCGCAAATCATTGGCGTGAATAATCGCGACCTGCGCGATTTTCAGGTGCATCTGGAAACGTCGCTATCGCTGGCCGATGCCATTCCCGAAGAATGCATCGCGGTCAGCGAATCCGGTCTGCGCACGTATGACGACCTGGCGCGGCTGCAGCGCGCAGGGTTCGATGCGTTTCTGATCGGCGAGCACGTGATGCAGAGCGCGGATCCCGCCGCGGCGCTGCGGGCTTTGCTCACACCGGCGGGCGCGGGGCACACAGTTGCTTAGGAAACGAAGCGGCATGGTGAAAGTGAAAATTTGCGGGATCACGAATTGGACCGACGCGCGGCGCGCCGTCGAAGCTGGCGCGGATTTTCTGGGATTTAACTTTTATCCCAAGAGCTCGCGTTACATCCCACCCGCAGCTGCTCGGCGCATCGTGCAGCGCTTGCCCGAAAGAGTAGCATCCGTAGGAGTATTCGTGAATGAGCCGGAACCTGAGGTACTGGCAATCGCGCAGCAGGTGGGCCTCGATTATGTGCAGCTGCATGGGGATGAGACGGCGGAAATGGTCTCCCGCATTCGGCGCAGCTTTCGCGTGATTAAAGCGATTCGCGTGCGCGATTCCTTCCGCGTTTCGCAGCTCGGGAATTTCAAGCGCGCTTCGTCCATTCTGCTCGATGGCTTTGATTCGCATTTGCGCGGCGGCACCGGGAAGAGTTTTAACTGGAAGCTGGCGAAAAGCGCGGGGCGCAAGCGCCAAATATTTCTCGCAGGCGGCTTAACGCCGGAAAATGCGGCGGAGGCGGTTTCCGCAGCGCGGCCTTTCGCGATTGATGTGTGCAGTGGAGTGGAATCGCGGCCCGGCAAGAAAGATGTGGCGCGGATGCGCGCGCTGGTAGCGGCGGTGCGCCCTGGGCGCGCAACCCGCCCGGTGAGTCCGGCGCGCCCAGCGAATCCTGCGCGGAGGAAACGATTATCATGAGCGCGATTGCCCCCATGGTGCCGGATGCACGCGGCAGGTACGGCCGTTACGGCGGGCGCTACGTCCCGGAAACGCTGGTAGCGCCGCTGGAAGAGCTCGAGCGCGCGTACGCAGCCGCATCCGCGGATAAAAGTTTCCACGCGGAACTCGATTCACTGCTGCATAATTTCGCCGGGCGTCCCACGCCGCTGCAATTCGCGGATCGGCTGACCGCGCATCTGGGCGGTCCGCGCATTTACATCAAACGCGAAGATTTGCTGCACACCGGCGCGCACAAAATCAATAATGCGCTGGGCCAGGGCCTGCTCGTCAAGCGCATGGGCAAAAAACGCGTAATTGCGGAAACCGGCGCGGGTCAGCACGGCGTGGCCACAGCCACGGTCGCGGCGAAGCTCGGCCTTACGTGCACTGTGTACATGGGCACCGAAGATATGGAACGCCAGCGCCTGAATGTGTTTCGCATGCGGTTGCTCGGCGCGGAAGTGGTCGGCGTGGAATCCGGCAGCCGCACCTTGAAAGACGCGATCAATGAAGCCATGCGGGATTGGGTGACCAACGTCGAGAGTTCGCATTATTTGCTCGGCTCGGTGCTCGGGGCGCATCCCTATCCTCAAATCGTGCGCGATTTTCAAAAAGTAATTGGCGAAGAAGCGCGCGCGCAAATCATGCAGGCGGAAGGACGCTTGCCGGACACTTTGATCGCCTGCGTCGGTGGCGGCTCGAATGCCATAGGGCTCTTCCACGCGTTTTTGCCCGATTCGTCCGTGAAAATGATCGGCGTGGAAGCAGGCGGGCGCGGCACAACTTTAGGCGAACACGCAGCGCGACTGGCAGCAGCCAGCGGTTTCAGCGGCGCGCGGCCCGGAGTTTTGCAGGGAACTTACACTTACGTTTTGCAGACCAGCGACGGCCAGATTGCCACGACGCATTCGGTTTCCGCGGGCTTGGATTACCCCGGCGTCGGCCCGGAGCACGCCTGGCTCGCCGAACAGGGCCGCGCGGAATATTGCGCGGTGAGCGATGCGGAAGCCGTGGAAGCCGCGCGCACCCTCGCGCGCCAGGAAGGAATTATTCCCGCGCTGGAATCAGCGCACGCGCTGGCGGAATTGATTCGCCGCGCGCCGCGTATGAAGAAAGATGAGCTCGTAGTCCTGAATCTTTCCGGCCGCGGCGATAAAGATATGGATATTCTCTCGCGCTATGTCTGAAAACCTCGCATCGTCACAAACCGCAGTTGCTCCGCCAAAGCCCGCCGGTCGCATCGCGCAACGATTCCGCGCGCTTTCTGAAGCCGGCGAGATGGGCCTGGTCGCATACATCACCGCGGGCGATCCTTCTCTCGCAGCCACGGAGAAAATCGTGTTGGCTGCCGCTGATGCCGGTGCGGACGTGATTGAGTTGGGCGTGCCGTTCAGCGATCCAGTCGCCGACGGCCCGACAATTCAACGCGCCAGCGATCGCGCGTTGCGCAGCGGAACTACTCTTGCCGGCGTGATCGAGCTGGTCCGCCGCATCCGCACACATTCCGAAGTTCCGCTGGTACTGTTCAGTTATTTCAATCCGATTTTGCAAATGGGCCTGAAGAAATTTGCTGCCGCGGCCGTAGCGGCTGGCGCAGACGGCGTGCTGGCCACGGACCTGACGCCCGAAGAAGCAGTGGACTATCGCGCGACGCTGCAAGCGCAAGGGCTGGATACGATTTTTCTCGCGGCGCCTACTTCCACGGATGCGCGCCTGGCTCAGATCGGCGCGGCATCCAGCGGATTTCTCTACGTGATTTCGCGCGCCGGCGTTACCGGCGAGCGCGCCGAGCTACCCGCGGAATTGCCGGCGCTGATCCGGCGTGCGCGAAAATTTACAACGCTGCCCATTGCCGTTGGTTTCGGCATCTCGCTGCCCACGCACGTCACGGTGCTGGGCGGGATTGCCGACGCTGCGGTGGTCGGCTCCGCGCTGATGGCTGAAATCGAGAAAGCCGCATCGCCCGAAAATGCAGCAGCAGCCGTCGCCGAGCGCGTCCGCCTGCTGAAATCCGCCGCGCGCGCGGGCGTGAGCCGCCGCAGCATTGAAGCGCCCTAACGCACTCGCAGCTCCGACGGACAGCCGCCCGTGCGGCAAACGAACGTTGCAAAAAGGTTCGCCAATTACAGTAAACTTCATACGCATTGAATAACCAGATTTATGTTTTGAGGAGAGCAGATGGATAAGCGCGTGGCCAACGCGGACGCCGCCATCAGCGGAGTACAGGACGGCGCGACGATTTTGCTGGGCGGCTTCGGATTGTGCGGAATCCCGGAAAATTTAATTGCCGCGTTGCGCCGCAAGGGCACCAAGAATCTCACTCTCGCGTCGAACAATGCGGGCGTAGACGATTTCGGCATCGGCCTGCTGCTGCAGAGCAAGCAAGTAAAGAAAATGATTGCGAGCTACGTGGGCGAAAATAAAACATTCGAGCAGCTCGCGCTGAAAAAAGAAATCGAAGTGGAGTTGAACCCACAGGGAACTCTAGCCGAGCGAATTCGCTGCGGCGGCGCGGGAATTCCGGCGTTTTATACGCCCACTGGCTACGGAACGCTCGCGGCGGAAGGCAAAGAGGTCCGCGAATTCAACGGCCGTCCACACGTGCTGGTGCCGGCATTGCGCGGCAATTTCGCATTCATCAAGGCATGGAAGGGCGATCGCTGGGGAAACTTGGTCTATCGCAAGACCGCGCGGAATTACAACGCGGTAATGGCCACCGCGGCGGATTACACCATCGCCGAAGTGGAAGAAATCGTCGAGCTGGGCAAACTGAATCCAGATTGCGTGCACACTCCGGGAATTTTCGTGGACGCGATTTTTCAGGGCGAGCAATACGCGAAGCGCATTGAGCGGCGCACCGTGCGCCAGCGTTAGGAGCAGTGAATGCCAACGGAAATTGACAAGCGCGAAGTGATCGCGCGGCGCGTGGCGCAGGAATTGCGCGACGGATACTACGTGAATCTGGGTATCGGCCTGCCAACGCTGATCCCGAATTATTTGCCGCCGGGAATCGAAGTGATTCTGCAATCGGAGAACGGCATGCTCGGCATCGGCCCGTATCCGTTCGCGGGCGAAGAAGATCCCGACCTGATCAACGCGGGCAAGGAAACCATCACGGAAATTCCCGGCTGCTGTTATTTTTCCAGCGCCGAATCCTTCGGCATGATTCGCGGCGGGCGTGTGGACCTAACGGTGCTCGGCGCCCTGCAGGTGGACGAAACCGGAAACCTGGCGAACTGGGCGATTCCGGGAAAAATGCTGAAGGGTATGGGTGGCGCGATGGATCTGGTG
>Ga0209693_10000622_pt1 | contig 14490 bp, 16 predicted proteins | sample HubBroMetageWRM3_FD_188345 | JGI IMG/M metagenome (GOLD analysis project Ga0209693, IMG submission 188345) | Warmed soil microbial communities from the Hubbard Brook experimental Forest, New Hampshire - Hubbard Brook CCASE Soil Metagenome WRM 3... | ecosystem: Environmental > Terrestrial > Soil...
GCAAGGTTGGCCCGACGACGCGGCGCTTGCGCGAGGAATATGTGCGCTTCGCGGCTTCTGGCGAGGCGGTCACGTGAAGCTACCGGCCGGTCTCAAGCCGCCACGTGCCGTCCTGTTCGACTGGGACAACACGCTGGTCAATACCTGGCCGACCATCGTCGAGTGCTATCACGACACCTTCACGGCGCTCGGCCAGACGCCATGGACTGCCGTCGAAGTGCGCAACCGCGCGCACGGCTCGTTGCGCGACGTTTTCCCCAGCCTGTTCGGCGCGCGCGCCGGCGAAGCGGAGAAGGTCTTCTACGAGACGTTTTATCGCATCCATCTGGAGCGGCTCGAGCCGCTGCCCGGCGCCGCCGCCCTGTTGGCCCGCTGCCACGAGCTCGGTTGCTATGTCGCGGTCGTGAGCAACAAGGTGGGCGACAATCTCCGGGCGGAGCTTGCCCATCTCGGCTGGCAGCGCTGGATCTCACGGGCGGTCGGCGCCAAGGACTGCGAACGCGACAAACCTGCACCGGACCCGATCTTCCGGGCCCTCGACGGCACGGGAATTGCCCCGGACGAGACAGTATGGATGGTGGGCGACACTCCGGCGGACCTCAAATGTGCCCACGCGGCGGGCTGTTTGCCCGTTCTGGTGGGCGATCTGGAGCAATTGTCAGAGGCTCTGTTGGCTCATCCGCCGCGTCTTCGCGCACGCGATTGTCATGAGTTGGTGGCATTGCTTTGAACCGAGCGTTCCCTATATTCGTTCTAACTCGGTAGCGGGTAGAAAGACCCGCGCCTTCCCAACCGGCGACCTTATTGGCAGCCGGCCGCCCAGCAAGAGGCCAAGAACATGAGCGAAAAGGCACAGAACGTTCAGGACGTCTTCCTGAACCACCTGCGCAAGAACAAGACGCCCGTCACGATCTTCCTGGTGAACGGCGTCAAATTGCAGGGGATCGTTACCTGGTTCGACAACTTCTCGGTGCTGCTGCGCCGCGACGGCCATTCGCAGCTTGTCTACAAGCACGCGATTTCGACCATCATGCCGGTCACGCCGGTGCAGCTGTTCGACGGCGACAAAGCCGACGCAGCAGGCTGATTTGATCGACGAGCAGAACGACCAGGACAAGCGCAAGCGCAAGGCATTCGACACCGTGCGGCCGGCAACGGTGGCCGCGGTGCTGAGCCCTTATGCGTTCGGCGAAGAGCGCGACCGCGAGGCCAAGCTCGAGGAGGCGGTCGGGCTTGCGCGGGCGATCGACCTCGACGTGCAGCTGGCCGAGACCGCGCCGTTGCGCCGGCTGACGCCGGCCACGCTGGTCGGCAAGGGCGTCGTCGAGCGTCTGAAGTCCGCCGTGGAGGAGCAGGGCATCGGCCTGGTCATCGTCGACGGCAAGCTGACGCCCGTGCAGCAGCGCAATCTCGAGAAGGCGTGGCAGGCCAAGGTCATCGACCGCACGGGATTGATCCTGGAAATCTTCGGCGCCCGCGCCCGCACGCACGAAGGCCGGCTGCAGGTCGAACTGGCCGCCCTCGACTATCAGCGCGGCCGCCTGGTGCGGTCGTGGACCCACTTGGAACGCCAACGCGGCGGCTTCGGCTTCCTAGGCGGCCCCGGCGAATCGCAGATCGAGATCGACCGCCGCCTGATCGGCGAGCGCATCGTGCGGATCAAGCGTGACCTCGAGGGCGTGCGCCGCACGCGCGCCGTCAATCGCGCCGGCCGCAGGAAGGCGCGGCTGCCGACGGTCGCGCTGGTGGGCTACACCAACGCCGGCAAGTCGACGCTGTTCAACCGCCTTTCGGGCGCCGGCGTGATGGCCAAGGACCTGCTGTTCGCCACGCTTGATCCCACCATGCGGTCGATCAAGCTGCCCAGCGGCAAGGGCTGCGTGATCTCCGACACGGTGGGCTTCGTCTCCGACCTGCCGACTCATCTGGTCGCGGCCTTCCGCGCGACCCTGGAAGAGGTGATCGAGGCCGACCTGATCGTGCATGTACGCGACATCTCCCATCCCGAGACCGAGCAGCAGCGCGCCGATGTCGAAACGGTGCTGCGCGAGTTGGGCGCGATCGGCGAGGGTGAAGGCGCGCCGCTCATCGAGGCGCTGAACAAGATCGACGTCCTGCCCGTCGACGCGCGACGCACCCTGCAGACCCGGTCCGCCACAGGCGCCGAGCGGGCCCGCCAATACCCGGTTTCGGCGCTGACGGGCGAGGGGATCGACCAGCTGCTCGAGGCGATCGGCGATTTCCTCACCCGGGCAAGCGAAGCGCGCGAAGTCTCCGTGCCACTGAGCGATGGCGCCACGATCGCCTGGCTCTACCGCCACGGCGAGGTGCGCAGCCGCCGCGACGATGGCGAAATGGCCCTTTTGACCGTGGCCCTCGACACCGCCGCCTCGGCGCAGTTCGAGCGTCGCCTCGCGCGTTGACACGCGGCCGCGGCGCTACCTATAAGCGGCCCATTCCAGAACAAGGAAACACCATGAAACTCAAGCCTTTGCACGACCGGCTTCTGCTCAAGCCGTTGGCCGCCGAGACCAAGACCAAGGCCGGCATCATCATTCCCGACACCGCCCAGGAAAAGCCCATGCAGGGCGAGGTCGTCGCTGTCGGCAAGGGCAAGCGGCTGGAAGACGGCCGCCTGGAGCCGCTGGGCGTGAAGGTCGGCGACAAGGTGATCTACGGCAAGTGGTCGGGCACCGAAGTGAAGCTCGACGGCGTCGAGCACGTAATCCTGAAGGAAGAGGACCTGTTCGGGGTCGTCGGCTGACGCGGTGCTGAACGCCGGCGATTCGCAACGGGTCGCCGAACTCATGCGTGAGACCGCGGCGGCGGAGCTGATGCCGCGCTTTCGCACGCTGTCCAAGGAAGAGATCCGTTTCAAGCGCCCGGGCGACGTCGTCACCGTGGCGGACGTGGCCGCCGAGCAGCGCCTCGCCGTCGGCCTGGCCAGGATCCTGCCCGGCGTGCCGGTGGTGGGCGAGGAGGCCGTCGAGAAGGACCCCGGCCTGGTCGATCTGATCGGCCGCCCCGGCGAGGCCTGCTGGATCGTCGATCCCCTGGACGGCACCGCTAACTTCGCTGCCGGCAAGGACCGCTTTGCCATGATCATCTGCCTGGTGCAGAACCGATCGGCCGTGGCCGGCTGGATCCTCGACGTGCCGCGGGGGCGGATGGCCGTGGCGCACAAAGGGCAGGGCGTCGCCGTGGACGGAACGCCGGTGCACGGGACGCCACCCGAACGGCCGCTGATCGGCATCGTCGGCCCCAAGGCCCGCAAGGAGTTCGACCGCCAGCTGCAGCCGGCGGCGCGCCGGCAGCTCGGGCACATGTCGGCATCGAGCTGCGCCGGCCTTGAGTATCTGGATATCCTGTCCGGCGGCGTGGACTTCAGCCTCTATCGCACGACCAAGCCGTGGGACCATGCTGCCGGCACGCTCATGCTCGGGGAGGCAGGCGGCGGTTCCGTGCGTTTCGACGGCCAGCCTTACACACCGGCGCAGCCGATCAATGCCGGCCTGATCGCGGCGGCCCATCCGCAGACCCTGGCCCAAGTGAGGGCACTGTTCGAGGCGGTGCGGCTGCCGCTGCTGGCCGACCAGCCGGCGACCTAGTCTAGACGCGCGTTTTGGCCTCCTGCCAGAGCGCTTCCATTTCCTCCAGGGTGGCGTCGGCAGGTTTGCGGCCGGCTTCGCCCAGGCGCCGCTCGATGTGGCGAAAGCGGCGTTCGAACTTGTCGTTGGTGGCGCGCAGCGCCGCCTCGGGATCGATCTTGCAGTGGCGCGCGAGGTTGGCCACGGCGAACAAAACGTCGCCCAGTTCGTCTGTCAGGCGGGCTGGATCGACGTTGCCGGCCGTCAGTTCGGCTCTGAGTTCGCCCAGCTCCTCCTCGATCTTGTCGATGACAGGACCGGTCTGCTTCCAGTCAAAGCCCACCCTTGCCGCCCGCTTCTGGATCTTCTCGGCCCGCAGGAGCGCGGGCAGGGCGCGGGCCACCCCGTCCAAGGCACCAGCCGGCTCGGCGCCCGCCCGTTTGGCCGTTCTTTCGGCGGCTTTGCGGGCCTCCCAGGACACGGTCTGGGCCTCGGCCGTGGCGACCATGGCGTCGCCGAACACGTGCGGATGGCGGTCAACCATTTTCTCGGCAATGGCCGAGGCCACGTCGGCGAAGCCGAAGGCGCCGGTCTCGTGCGCCATCTGGGCGTGGTAGACGACCTGCAGCAAGAGATCGCCCAGCTCTTCCTTGAGCGCGCCCAGGTCGTCGCGTTCGATGGCGTCGGCCACCTCGTAGGCTTCCTCGATGGTGTATGGCGCGATGGTGCGGAAGGTCTGGTCGACGTCCCACGGGCAGCCATGCTGGCGGTCGCGCAGCCACGCCATGACAGCGAGAAGGCGGGCCATCGGCTCGCGAGGCAACGATTCCGCCGTGGGACGTTCGGACGCCATGAGACCCAGACCTCAATAAGGATTATCGTATAATATATATTATGACAAATATGGATAGATTATAAATATCCGCATGTTACCAACCAATCCTCATATTCTGCTTTAGAAGTGCCATCAGCTTTAGCCCTCGAGCGGCGTCACTCGCCGGCACACCCAGAGTCAGCAGGATGCCCTCCTTGGGATCGCCCGGCTTCTGCGTCACCAGGTCGAACACCACTCTTGGTTCGGCCTCGCCTGGCGTTTTGACGTTGTCGTAGACGATCAGGAACGTGCCATCGCCCAGCTTGCGGGCCTGGGCCTGCACGGTCGGCCGCCGCGCCTGGATCGACCCGGCTTTGGTGGCGGCATAGTGCTCGGCGTCCTTGACGCCCTCATAGGCAAAGTCGACGCGCCACACGAGGACGCGGTAGCGCTTGTCGCTGCTGTAGGCGACGCCGCGCTCCCAGTCCTCAGTCGCCTGCCAGCCCAGCGGCAGCGCAAGTTCGACCCGGATGCTGCTGAACTGGATCCGCGCCAGGCCGTTGGCGCCTTCCACGGTCACCACCTTCGACGAGACCTGATTGGGACCGCCCGCGATCATCGGGTCGCCGCGGCCGCCGTAGCTCGCGCCGTTGTCGTTGGTGGAAAAGTCGCGAAATGTGAGGCCGCCGGGGTCGAGTTTGTCGTCGGCCAGCGCGGGCGCGGCAACCAAACAGGCCGCAAGACCGCCGGCCAGGAACAGGCGGCGACCGGACTCCTTTTGTCTCTGCTCACCAATCAGATGAGCCGACACTCTTAACGGACTGATAATAATGGATTATTCTCCATCTACTACAATGGCCAGTCCGTCATGGCAAGGCTGGACATGGGCCGGCGTCAGTCGATCGAGCTCAGCATAGTCCATATCGACGTGGAGATTGGTCAAAAAAGCCCGCTTTGGCTGCACCCGCTCGATCCATTCCAGGGCTCGATCGAGATGGGCGTGGGTTGGATGGGGACGGAACCGCATGGCATCGACGATCAGCACCTCGGCCCCGGCCAGGACGTCGAAGGCCTCGTCCGACAGCGTCACGACGTCATTGGCGTAGGCCACCCGGCCAAAGCGCAGACCCAGCGACGGTACCGTGCCATGGTCCTGTGCGAACGGCACGACCGGCAGGCCGGCGGCCGAGAACGGCCCGGCAATCTCGTGATGACGATAGATTGGATTGTAGAGGCCATTGCCTTCCGCTTCGAAGCAATAGCGGAAGCGTTGCTGCAGGATCTCATGAGTGCGCCTGTCGGCCCAGCTGTCGATCGGGCCCTGGCGCAGCACATAGGGCCGGAGGTCGTCGATCCCGTGCACCTGGTCGGCATGCTCGTGGGTCCAGATCACGGCGTCGACGCGTTCGACCTCGGCGTCGAGAAGCTGGTCACGAAGATCGGGCGAAGTGTCGACCAGGACGGTCTTGCCCCTGTCCTCGACCAGGATCGAACAGCGACGCCGGCGGTTGCGCGGATCGGCGGGGTTGGCTGCCCCCCATTCGCCCTTGCCGCCCTTCCCGCCTGGTCTGGGAACGCCGCCCGAGGTGCCGCAACCCAGTATCGTCACCCGCACCGGATACGCTCCGCCTTGGCGAACAGCCGGAAGAAATTGTCCGTGGTCGCAGCCTCGAGGTCGGCCACGCTCACTCCCTTGAGTTCGGCGACCTTGGCCGCGGTGTGGGCGACGAAGGCGGGCTCATTGGTCTTGCCGCGTTTCGGCACGGGCGCGAGGTAAGGTGCGTCGGTCTCGACCAGCAGGCGCTCCAGCGGAATGTCGCGGACGATGGCGCGCAGGCCCTCGGCCGCCTTGAAGGTGACGATGCCCGAGATGGAAATGTACAGGCCGAGCGCCAGCGCCCGGCGCGCCACCGCGGATCCCGAGCTGAAGCAATGGATCAGCCCCGGAAAGGCGCCCTTGGCGTATTCCTCCTCGAGGATATCGCCGGTTTCCCGATCGGCGTCGCGCGTATGCACGATCAGCGGCAGGCCGGTCTGACGCGCCGCGGCGATGTGGACGCGAAAGCTCTCGGCCTGCTCCTCGCGCGGGCTGTGCTCGTAATAGAAGTCGAGGCCGGTCTCGCCGATGCCGATGACCTTGGGATGGCGCGTTGCCTCGACCAGGCGGTCGGGCGTGCGCTGCCCCTCCTCTTTCGCCTCGTGCGGATGAACGCCGACCGAGCACCAGATGTTCCCGTGACGCTCGGCGATGGCACGCACCTTGTCGAATTGGTCGAGCCGCGTCCCGATGGTCAGCATGCCGGCCACGCCGGCTGTGCGGGCGCGTGCCAGCACGCCCGCCTCGTCGCCGGCAAGCTCGGGAAAGTCGAGATGGCAGTGGCTGTCGATCAGCATCAGCTTGCTGCCTTCGCAGACTCGACGAACCGCGGGAACACGCCTTGCGGTTTCGGCAGCGCCGTGCCCGGCACGAGCGCGCGGTCGAAGGCGGCGAACGCCCTCTCGCCGGTCGGCACGGCGAGCTGATCCAGGATCTTGCCTGCCGAGTCGGGCATGAAGGGCTGCACCAGCAGGGTCACGCGGCGGATCGTCTCGGCCAGCACCCACAGCACCGTGTCGCGCCGCACCGGGTCGGTCTTGGCGAGCGCCCACGGCGCCTGGGAGTCGACATAGCGGTTGGCGTCGGCGATCACCTCCCAGATCGCGATAAGGGCGCGATGGAAGGCCTGGTCGTCCAGTTCGCCGCGCACGAGGCTCAGCAGCGCCTTGGCGCGGTCGAGCAGGGCCGTGTCGGCCTCGGTGATCGCGCCCTTGGCCGGCACCTTCTCGCCGCAGTTCTTGGCCACGATCGAGAGCACGCGCTGGCAGAGATTGCCGTAGGCGTTGGCGAGATCGCCGTTCAGCCGGCCGACCAGGGCGCGCTTCTGGAAATCGCCGTCGTTGCCGAACGGCACCTCGCGCAGCAGGAAGTAGCGCACCGGGTCGAGCCCGTAGGCGTCGACCAGCTCCGCCGGATCGATCACGTTGCCGACCGACTTCGAGATCTTCTGGCCCTCGTTGGTCCACCAGCCGTGCGCGAACACGCGCTGCGGCGGCTCGACGCCCGCGGCCATCAGGAAGGCCGGCCAGAACACGCAGTGGAAACGGATGATGTCCTTGCCCACCATGTGCAGGTCGGCCGGCCAGTACTTCCACAGCGGATTGGACGTATCCGGATAACCGCACTCGGTGATGTAGTTGGTGAGCGCGTCGAGCCAGACATACATCACGTGCTTGGGATCGCCCGGCACCGGCACGCCCCACGAAAAGCTGGTGCGCGACACCGAAAGATCCTGCAGGCCGCCCTTCACGAAGCTGATCACCTCGTTGCGCCGGCTCTCCGGCGCGATGAAGCGCGGGTTCTGCTCGTAGAACGCCAGCAGCCGCTCCGCCCAGGCCGACAGCTTGAAGAAGTACGACGGCTCCTCGACCCACTCGACCTCGGCGCCTGTCGAGATCGCCCGGCGTTTGCTGTCCGGCCCGACCTCGGTCTCGCTCTCGACGAAATAGGTCTCGTCGCGCACCGAGTACCAGCCGGCATATTTGCCGGGATAGATGTCACCGGCCGCGACGAGCTTCTCCCACAACGCCTGCGACGCCGCGTAGTGCCGCTTCTCCGTCGTGCGGATGAAGTTGTCGGGGCTATAGTTCATCTTCTTGACGAGGTCGCGGAACGACTGGCTCACCTTGTCGGTGAAGGCCTGCGGCGACAGGCCGGCCACGGCCGCGGCCTTCTCGACCTTCTGGCCGTGCTCGTCGGTGCCGGTGAGGAAGTGCACGTCGCGGCCGTCGAGCCGCATGAAGCGGGCCAGCACGTCGCAGGCAAGCGTCGTGTAGGCGTGCCCGATATGGGGCACGTCGTTCACGTAGTAGATTGGCGTGGTGACGTAGTAGGTACTGCGGCCCGACATGGTGACCGAACTCTTCAGCGCATCGCCGATTGGAGGGCAAGGAAGCTGCCGAGCACCGTTTGCTTGCGGTCAAGATTGACGGCATCGGCGCGGGACAGCAGGCGGGCGACGTTTTCCCACGCCTCTATCCAGCGATCAAGGCTCACCGCCGCGAGCAAACGGTCATGCAGGCCGCTCTCCGACGGCACGATAGGTGCAGCTTTTCCGCCAAGGGCGGCGTGGCGCGCGAGGCCCTTCAGCCAGCCATCAAACAGGTAGTTCAGCGAGCGCCACGCCGCGTTGGCCTCCTCGCCGCGCCGGGCGAAGCGTTCGGCAAAGCCGTGCAGGCGCGCCATATCGAGCTCGGGCAGCGTCGCCAGCACGTCGACCATCTCGCGGTACAGTTCCAGGCTGCCGGCGCCCGCCAGTTCGAGCGCGCGGCCGATGCTGCCTTCGCTCAGCCGCGCCAGAACCGCCCTTTCCTCGGCCTTAACGTCCGGCGCGTCGTCGCCCAGCAGGCGCAGGACGACCTCGTCGGCGAGCGGGTGCAGGGCAAGGCGCCGGCAGCGCGAGCGGATGGTCGGCAGCAGGCGGCCGGGCGCATGCGCCACCATGAGCAGCACGGCGTTGGCCGGCGGCTCCTCGAGGATCTTGAGGACGGCGTTGGCGCTGTTGCGGTTCATCTCGTCGGCCGCGTCGACGATGGCGACCCGCCATTTGCCCATTGCCGGCGTCATATGCATGAAGGCGCCGAGGTCGCGCACATCGTCGACGGCGATCTCGGCGCGCATGCGGCCGGTGTCGGGATTGAGCGTGCGCCGCAGATGGAACAGATCGGGGTGTGACCGCGCGTCGACCAGCGCCCGGCCGGGCGCGTCGGCCGCCACATCGAGGCTCTCCGGGCCGTCGCCGAACAGGCCACCCTCCCCCTCGCCGCTCAGCAGGAAGCGCGCGAAGCGCCAGGCGAGCGTGGCCTTGCCGATGCCGCGTGGTCCCGCCAGCAGCCAGGCATGATGCAGGCGGCCGCTCTGGAAGGCGGCAAGCATGGTCTTTTCCGCCGCCTCGTGGCCCAGCAGGCGGTCGCGGCGCCACGGCGGCGGCCAGTCGTACGGCCATTCGAGCTTCTCGAGCTCGCTCGCATCGGCGCTCGTCTTGCCCCTCGCCATCCTGTCAGGCTCCCAGTCGTTCGCGCGCCGCCCCGGCGATGGCAGCGGCGATGCTCTCGATGCTCCCTGTAGCATCGATCACCACGCAGCGCTTGGGATCCTGGTTGGCGATTTCGAGGAAGCCGCTGCGCACGCGGGCATGAAAGTCGCGCGGCAGGCTCTCGTAGCGGGTCTCGCTCCCGCGGCGGGCGGCGGCGCGCAAAAGTCCCGTCTCGATCGGCAGGTCGAGGATCAGGGTGAGGTCGGGCCGGAAATCGCCGACCGCGACCTTGTAGAGCTGGTGGAAGATCCGGCGATCGACGCCATGGCCGTAGCCCTGGTAGGCGAGAGTCGAATCGGCGAAGCGATCGCTCAGCACCCAGTCGCCGCGCCGGAGCGCCGGCCACACGGTCGAGCGCAGATGCTCGCGCCGGGCAGCGAAGTGCAGCAGCGCTTCTGTCGTGCCGTCCCAGCGCTCGACCGGGCCCTCGACCAGGAGCTTGCGGATCATCTCCGCGCCGGGCGAGCCGCCCGGCTCGCGGGTCGCCACGACGCTGCGGCCGCGTCCCTCGAGCCAACTTTTCAGCCGCGCGATCTGGGTCGACTTGCCCGCCCCCTCACCGCCTTCCAGAGTGATGAAGCGCCCCGCAGACGCTGCCGTCACGACGACAGCCAGCCGAACAGATAATGCTGGATCATCGCTGCCACGCGGCCGACCACCCCCATGCGCGCCACGTCGGCGCCGGCCTCGAGCGGATAGTCGATCTCGCGGCCGTCGGGCAGGGTCACGACGGCGGTGCCGACCTTCGTGCCCTTGGCGATCGGCGCGGCCAGCGGTCCGTCGAAGCGCGCGACCACGCGCGGCGTCACGGATTGGCCGGTCGGCGCCGTGATCTGGATGGGATGCGCCACGACCAACGGCACCTTGTCCTGGGCGCCCAGCCACACCGGCGCCTCGACGACGGTGTCGCCGGCGCGGAAAACCGTCGTATTGGCGGATTCGCGGAAGCCCCATTCCATCAGCCGCGCCGATTCCTGCGCGCGCTCGGCCATCGAGCCGAGCCCGTTCAGGACCATGATCAAGCGCCGTCCGTCGCGCACCGCCGACGTCGCCTGGCCGAAGCCGCCTTCCTCGGTGTGGCCGGTCTTCAGCCCATCGGTGCCCGGCGTGATCTTGAGCAGGCGGTTGCGATTGTCCTGCTTGATGTTGTTGTAGGTCCAGTTCGTCTCCGAGTAGTAGCGGTAGTATTTCGGGAAATCCTCGATGGTGCGCCACGCCACGACGGCAAGGTCGCGCGCCGTCGTCCATTGGCCTTCGACCGGCCAGCCCGAGGCGTTCTTGAACACCGTGCCGGTCATGCCGAGTTCGCGCCCGCGCTTGGTCATGCGCTCGGCAAAGCTGTCCTCGCTGCCCGCCAGGCCTTCGGCGACGACGACGCAGGCGTCGTTGCCCGACAGCACGATCATGCCCTTGATCAGGTCCTCGACGGCGACCTCGCTGCCCAGTTCGACGAACATGCGCGAGCCGCCCATGTTGCGCGCCCGTTCGCTGACGCGAAAACGCGTGTCGAGCTTGACCCGGCCAGCGGCCAGTTCCTCGAACAGGATGTAGATCGTCATCATCTTGGCCATTGATGACGGGTGCATCGGCTTGTCGGCGTCCTTGAACAGCAACACCGTCGAGGTCTGCGGGTCGACCATGAAGGCCTGCTTCGCCAGCGTGCCGATGCCGATCTGCGAGGGCGGCAGCGCCTCCACCTTGGCGGCCGCGGGCGGCGTTGCGGCGGGCTTGGGCGCGGTCGTCGCGCGCGGCCTGGCGGGCGGCTTCTGCGGCGCCTGCCGCTTGGCCGGCGGATCGGCCTGTTGCGCGACGGCATCGAGCGACGGGCCGGCCAGGACCGCCACGGCGAGAAGCGCCACCACCGGGCGCAGTCGATCAGTTAGCCACCACACGAGCATCACCATACCCTGAGCGTTTCAGCCGGTCGGCGACAATGCCGGCGGCATCCGAAGTTGTGTAGGGTCCCAAGCGCACGCGATAGAGGTCGCGTCCGCCGGCCGAGCCTTGGAAAATCTCCGAGACGCCGTAACTGCTCACGGCGCCGCGCTGGCGCTCGGCGTTCTCCGGCGTCGTGAAGGCGCCGGTCTGCACATAGAAGCCGCTCGCCGGCTGCAGCGTGCTGCCGTTGGCGAGCGACGCCACGGTTGGCCCGCCGTTGCTGGCCGGAACGTAAGCCGGCGCCGGATTGGTCGGCCATACCGGCTGGGCGGGTGCAGGCTGCGCGTATGCGGGTGCTGGCTCGGTTGGCGGCGCGTAGGCCGCCGTCTGAACGGGCGCCTGCGCAGGGGCATAGCGGCCGGAAGAGACCTGCGCCACCGCCGCCTGCTGCTCGGCCGGTCCGCCGCCCGCGATCGCGACATCCTTCACCGCGAGGCTTTCGGCCTGCAGCTGATCGATGCGCACGTGCGCCGTGCCGTTGCGCACGATGTCGAGCTCCTGGGCTGCGGTGCGCGACAGGTCGATGATGCGGCTGCGCGCGAACGGTCCGCGATCGTTGACGCGCACGACCGTGGACATGCCGTTGTCGAGGTTGGTCACGCGGACGATCGCGGGCATCTGCAGGGTCCGGTGCGCCGCCGTGCGCGCGCTTTGGTCATAGGGCTCGCCGTTGGCGGTCGATTTGCCGTGGAAGCCCGGGCCATACCATGAGGCGACGCCGGTTTCGACGTGGTTGAATTCTTCCTGCGGCGTGTAGGTGACGCCGTCGATCTTGTAGGGCGCGCCGATCTTGTAGGTGCCGCGCTGGGCCACGTTTCTGCTGCCTGACGAACCGCAGGCGCCCAATGAAGCCGCCAGCAACACGACCGCAGCCGCCTGCACGAACGTCAGGGCTGCCGGGCGCGGGCTGACTAGGGCTAGCGGCATGATGGCGCCATCATACATGATCTTGAGGGCGCCGAGGAGGCCGTCGCGTCGCGGCGATCACGCAGCGATCTTGTCGGACAGGAGTCCGACGGCCAGTCCAAAGAAATCCGACTGATTCCATCGCAGGATGACGCGGAAATTCTCGGTCGTGCGGAACGCCGGCCCGCCGGCTCCCGCCGGCCGCACGATGCGCGTGCCCTGCCCCGCCGCCGTACCGGCCGGCACTTCCTCGCCCCAGGAGAGGCCGGGACGCCAGCCGACCTTGTGCAGGTAGTTGACGATCGAGGCGAAGACGTCGGCCTTGTTGGTCCAGATGTCCATGCGGCCGTCGCCGTCGCCATCGGCGGCGTAGGCGAGAAAGCTGGTCGGGATGAACTGGCACTGGCCCATCGCGCCCGCCCACGATCCCTTCATCGCGTGTAGCCCGATATGTCCCTGCGAGACGATCTTGAGCGCCGCGATCAGCTGGCCGCGGAAGAACTGCGCGCGAAAGCCGTTGTAGGCGAGCGTCGCCAGGGCGGCCACGACCTCGAAATCGCCGAGCCGCGTGCCGTAGTGGCTCTCGATGCCCCACAGGGCGACGACGATCGATGCCGGAATGCCGGCCGGTGCGGCGAAGCGATCGACCGCGGCGCGGTTCTCCTGCAGCAGCGCGCGGCCGCGGCTGACCCGCTCGCTCGAGACGACGAGCTCGAGATACTGGTCGAACGTCATCTTGAACTCAGGCTGGTTGTGCGCGAGCTCCATGACGCGCGGGATCTCCTCGACCGAGCCCAGCGCCGCATCGAGCGTGCCCTCGTCGACACCGGCCTTGAGTGCCTCGGCGCGCAGGCCGCGCAGCCAGGCCGCGAACTTCGGGTCCGCGGTCTCGGCCAGCGCCGGCAGCGGCAAAAGCGCCGCGGCCGCGAACAACAATCGTCGACTGATCATGGGATGACCGACAGGCCAGTGATCAAAGTGGATGAAGAAGCATACCCAAGTACTTCTGAATCTAGCAATATTTATGGCGGCAGTCGGATATGTACCGGCCGTCGCGGACGGAGTAACAAGCGCATCCCGGATGGGTGGCCGAGCGGTTTAAGGCACCGGTCTTGAAAACCGGCGTGCGTGCAAGCGCACCGTGGGTTCGAATCCCACCCCATCCGCCATTTCAAGGCAATAAATCCCTTATTTCATTGAGTTTTGGCGAGTCATATTGTTTTCTACCCATCATTGTACCCATACTTCCATGTTCGGTTGACGCTATTCGGCCGCGGGTGGCTTTCATGGACAAGGCGCATCCCACGCCGGTTTACTCATCAAGTCGCTGGGTCAACACCAGCGATGCGACGCTTCAGAGACGTCGCGTACGTACCCTCGTTGATCGAACCCGCTGCCCCTTCGGGGGTGGCGGGTTCTTTTTTGGACGAGGCGTTGGGACGCCAAGCAAGTCTCTCGGTTGCTGGCGGCCCTAGGTGGGAACGAGGTGAAAGGCCAAATTCGCCCTTTCTTCCCCTTATTGTTCGCACACGACGGCCTTACTCACGGTCGTATGACACCCTGGATGAAACAACCAAGACCTGCGGTCTTGTCCAATCGTCCTGGGAGGATCCATGGCGGCATCGCCTTCTGTGGTAGCGCTGCCATGGTATGCCCGTGGCGACTATCCAGCTCTGTTGAAGCTATTCAGCGACCCGCACTTGTTGCCAGCGACTCACGACGCTTGGCTCGAGCGTGCCCAACTCCTTGAGCGGCAATTTCAGAAAGCCGGCTTCGATGTTGCCAAGATCTGGATCCGACCCGTCCCCTTTGCGGCCTGGTGCAAGGAGCGGAACGTCTCGCCCGATCAGACGGCGCGCCTGACTTTCGTAAATGAGGCCGCGCGGGACCTGCCTGCTCGGAAGTAGTGTTCTCATCTATGGTGTCAGTTATGCGTAGCCGCAGATTGAACAAAGTTCTTTCCTTCGCTATGCAGTTATAAGGAAGGCCAAGCTTAAAATTCCTCCTGGGGACCTTATGCCTCGACCGCTTGCCGCGTCGGCGCCCGTCGTCTCGATTGCAGAAAAATCTGTCGTCTTGGTGGTGGAAAAAAAATGCACTCCGCCGTTCATCA
>Ga0209693_10000623_pt1 | contig 14486 bp, 15 predicted proteins | sample HubBroMetageWRM3_FD_188345 | JGI IMG/M metagenome (GOLD analysis project Ga0209693, IMG submission 188345) | Warmed soil microbial communities from the Hubbard Brook experimental Forest, New Hampshire - Hubbard Brook CCASE Soil Metagenome WRM 3... | ecosystem: Environmental > Terrestrial > Soil...
GCTGATCGTCGAGGTTCGCCAGGACGCAAAGGGGCCGGTTGCCGGCCCGGCGCTGACGAAGCTGACGGCCAACTCGAGATTTTTTTCAGCCTCGCGGGCCGAAGGTGGCGAGGGGGTTGACCCCGAGGGCATCTTCAGCGGCCGGCCGGTCAACCCGAAGCGCGGCGGCCGGTTGATCAATCTTGGCGGCGAAACAGAGACGCCGGAATTCGAGGACTACCAGATCGACCTTGATCACTCGCTCGGCGGGCATGGTGGATTCAGGCCTTGGGTCGGCGATTTCGAATCACCCACGACGTTCGTCCCTTCGCAATCGGCGAGCCACATCACGATGCGCGGCACGCCGCTGCTGGATCCCTTTATCAAGGAAATCAAGCGGATCGCTCAGCCCGGGTGTCGCTTCACCTTCAACGGCAATTCCAGTTTCTTGCCCACAATCAAGGCGAAACTCCCCGGTCGAGAACTTGAAACGCCTCTCCTCGAACTTAACGGTACGTTTGTTCTGCTCGCTTGGGAGCTCAATTAGCTCTGTCCGTTCGTGAAGGCCGACGCGTAGCAACCCTGCAGGGGGAGGTTTCGGTCATGACGCCCTCGCAGCAACAAGCATGTGGTGATCTAGCAAGGCGATCAGGACCTCACGTGAACCAAGTCAGGATGCGGACGGGCCAGGTTGACCACGAAGCCCACCAGCCGGAAGCGACCCAACTTTACATAACTTAACGTAGCTGTGGGGGCACGTTCGGCCTGATTCGGCCGTATCATCGAGGCAATCCACGCATTTTGGTGAGGTATTCGATGTCCTTTCGCCCCCTGATTTTTGCCGTACCGGCCACCGCCTTGTTCTCCCTCGTGGCAGCGGCCGGTCTTGCCTGGATGAGCCCCGCGGCGGCGCTCGATAGCGGCTCCGACGACCCGTTGGAGATGGCCCAGGCGACCCCGCCGGCCGCTCCGCCCCCGGCGGCCGGCGGGCAGGAACGCCGCGAGCGTCGGGCGTTCAATCCCAAGGCCTTCTGCCTAGACCGAGTCGCCCATCGCGCCGGCGCCCGCGCCTATCTAAAAGTCCGGCTCGAGCTCAAGCCCGAGCAGATGACGGCCTGGAACGCTTTCGCGAAGGCCGCCGACGACGCAGACGCCAAGGAGACGACGCGCTGCAATGCCCTGCCGACGGATATGAAGGAGCGGCCGAACTTCGTCGATCGCCTGGGCCGGGAAGAGGACTTCATGAAGGCTCGGATCGAGCGCATCGAGGCCGTCAAGCCGACCCTGCTCGCCTTCTACAACACGCTCTCGCCGGAGCAGAAGGTCGTGCTCGACCGGCCACGCGGCATGATGGGCCGCGAGGAACATCACCACGGCGGTCAGCGCTAAACGATCCGACTCCTCGGCACACCTCTGCCACCTCTCCGCCGCGTCGGCGCATTCACATGCGCCTGAGGGGGAGAGGAAGGGGCCCATTGCGAAGCAATGGGAAGGTGAGGTGGTGCTTCTCATGAACGAGATATTTGGGATGTGGGCACCGCGGCCCACCTCACCCTCCCCGCGCTACGCGCGGGTCCCCTCCCTCTCCCCCCACTTCGTGGGCGGAGAGGGCCTCGAGAGAGGGAACGTCCCGCTACCAGTCGCTGGCGCGCACCATCTTCATCAGGTCGTCGGCCATGGTGAGCGCCGTCAGCACGCCGGTCTTGGGATTGTCCGGCATGGAAAGACCGAGCCGCTCCATCTTGAGCTCGCCCGAATCGCTCACCACTTCGAGGCGGCTGGCGTTGGTGCCGGCCGGCAAGGTGGGGTCGGCTACCAACTCGATGTCCGTGCGTGAGAGTCCCGCGCCGCACAGCGCCACCGTCACCGCGAGATTGGCGTTCTTCGGGTAGAGCCGGCCGGCGTCGGCCGGCTTGCCGCGGAAGATCACCGTCGGCTGCTTGATCGACGGCAAGTCGAACTCGGTCTCGGCCGGCGTGCCGGTCCAGGCATGCGGCGGCTTGATCGAGACGTATTTCACGCGCTCGAGCTTGCCCAGTCGCATGGCCAAGAGCCCGTCGAGGCCGGCGATGGCGCCCGACGGCAGCCGCAGCCGCGCGCCGCTCTTCTCAGCCGCCTTGATGTGCTTCTTGTAGAGCTTGGGATCGCCGTAGGCGCCGGTGGCGATCACCATCAGATCGATGCCCTTCTTCAGGACGGTCTCGCCCCAGTCGCGCACCGCCTGCTGGCTCGCCGCCTCGACCACGACGTCGGGCTTGAGCTTGAGTAGCGCCTTCAGGGACTCGACGACGGCCACCTTGCGGCCGACCTTCTTCTGCGTCGCCTTGGCGCGGCCCGGCCGCACCAACACGCCCACGATGTCGATGGCAGGCTTCTTGGCAGCGAACACGTCGAACAGCGTCTGGCTGATGGCGCCGTAGCCGATCAGCGCGATTTTCAGCCGCTTCTTCCTTGCCATGCCAGCCCCCCGCCTGCCCTTGAACCGCGCGACTATAGCGGGCGGGTGGAGCCCTTGCGACCCTGGGGGGTGGCGGCTATAACCCGCCTCGCCAAACGGCCGGGTGAACTCTGCTTTTCTGACGGAGTGTAGCTCAGCCTGGTAGAGCACTAGCTTCGGGAGCTAGGGGCCGGAGGTTCAAATCCTCTCACTCCGACCAATTGGCGAGAAACGGCGCGCAGCAATGCGCGCCGTTTTGCTTAAAGGGCCCTGCCTCCGACCTACATGCACGACGCCTGGGCAATGACGACGGCGTCGAGGCCCTGCATCTGCTCCTGCGACAGTGTCGAGGGATCGAGCAGGTTGCCGCCCGGCTGCGTCGAGGCATTGGACTTGCGCATCCCCTCGACGGCGGCGGCGCGTTTGTCGGCCGGGATCTTGTCCGACATGCACTCGCACATCTTCTGGCCGCCCGTGACCAGGCACTCCGTCATGAAGTCGTCGGCGCGTACCGCCGTCGACAGGCCGGCGGCCAGCACACAGAAGGCGAAGCCGAAGGAAACCATACGCATAAGACACTCCCCCGAAGAACCGGCCGCCCCGGCGGCGGCACGGTCGCGATAATATCGCCCCGGAGCGCCGCTGCCTATTCCGCCTGGATGCCGGCCTTTTCGATGATCGGCCGCCACAGCTCGATCTGGGAGGCGAGCTTGCGGCGGTGCGCCTCGGGCGTCGCCTGGTCGAGCGGCAGAAGGTAGGTCTCGATCTTCTCGAGCTGGGCGGCGACGGCCTTGTCGGTCATGATCTCGCGCAGCGCCTTGTTCAGCGTGTCGATGACGGGCTTGGACGTGCCACGCGGCGCGTAGAGGCCGAACCACACGCCGATGGCGAGGCTCGGCATGCCGACCTCGGCCGCCGTCGGCACGTCGGGCAGCATCGCCAGGCGCTGCGGCGCCGTCAGCACATAGGCCTTGAGGTCGCCCGAACGAATGGCGCTCGAGGTGGTCGTCGGCAGGTCGCAGATGATGTCGACCTGACCCGAGCGCACGTCGATCGCCGCCGGTCCGCCGCCCTTGTATTGCACCACGGTGAGGGGCACGCCGAGCGCCTCCTGGAACAGCATGGCGCAGAGATGGGTGACGCTGCCCATGCCTGCCGAGGCGACGGTGAACGTCTCCTTGTTCGCCTTGGCGTAAGCGACCAGCTCGGCGAAGTTCCTGGGGGCGAAGTCCCGGCGCGCCAGGATCAGCATCGGCGCCTCGGCGAACACGCCGATGAACTCGTAGGCGGCGAGCGGATCGAAGGCGAGCTTCTTGTAGAGCGCCGGGATGGTCGACATGCCGATGTGATGCAGGAGCAGGGTGTAACCGTCGGGCCTGGCCCGGGCGGCCTGCAGGGAGCCGACCGTGCCGCCCGCGCCACCGACATTCTGGACGATCACGGTCTGGCCGAGCTGTGTCCTCATCCCCTCGGCGAGCGTGCGCGCCAGGAAGTCGGTGGCCCCGCCCGGCGGGTAAGGCGTGATCAGGGTGATGGGATGGCTGGGATAGACGTCCTCGGCCGCCGCCGGAAACGCGGCAAAGACAGCGAAAAGCAGAGCCGCGATGCGGCGCATCGGTTTCCTCCTTCGTCTTCTTGGGCCCGATGCTGGGCCACGCCGCCGGTCTTTACCAGCGCGGCGAAGGGCGTAAGCTCGCCGCATGAAGCTCGAACGACCCGATCCCCGAATCGGCGCCATCGCCACCGACGTCGATGTGCGCGCCTTGTCCGAAACCGACTGGAGCACGCTCTACCGTGCCTGGCTCGACGGCATCGTGCTGGTGGTGCGCGGCCAGACGCTCGGCATCGAAGAATTCCTCGCCTACTCGCGCCGCTTCGGCCGGCTGAAGCCGCATCGCGTGCGGAAGACGCGCCATCCCGACTATCCCGAGCTTACGGTGATGGGCGTAGGCACGCGCAAGCCCGACGGCCAGGTCGACCCGGCGATCTACAATCGGGGCGGCGGCTGGCACACCGATTCGCCGTGGGACTCCGAGATCTGCAAGGGCACGCAACTCTACGCCATCGCCATTCCGTCGCGCGGCGGCGACACGCTGTTCGCCAGCATGTACGAGGCTTACGACTCGCTGCCCGAGAGCCTGAAGAAGCGCCTCGAGGGACTGCAGGCCGAGCACGCCTATGGCGGTCGCGCGCGCAGGGGTTTCGGTCTCCTGGAGCCCGAGGACCAGCGCCTGCCACCCGCGGTTCATCCCGTCGTGCGCACCCACGAGGAGACCGGCCGCAAGTCGCTCTACGCCAACCCGACCCACATCCTGCGCATCCAGGGGCTGGGCGACGCCGAGAGCGACAAGCTGATCGCCGAGCTCACCGGCCACATGGTGGCGACGCCGGCGCAGTACCGGCACAAGTGGCAGGTCGGCGACATCGTGATCTGGGACAATCGCTGCGCCCTGCACTCGGCGACCGGTGGCTATCCGATCGAGGAACAGCGCATCCACTGGCGCGTCACCATCATGCAGGATGCGGCCGAGGCCCGGCACGCGGCCTAGGGTGTGTCCGCGTGGCACGACCGGCGTTGCGACGCCGCTCGGCATTCCGGCCTTCGGCTGCTGGACGGCGAGTCACCGCGCCCCGTCCTTCCACACTCCGAAGGACTGCGGTGCGCGCGAAAAGGTCGATGAGCCTTGGTACGACTTGAAGCGGATGTGCCGGGCCAGTTTTGGGGCATAGGTGACGGCCTCCCAAAGGATGAGCAAGGCGCCCAGGACGGCCAGCCCATAAACCAGAACGGGGGACAGGTCTAATTTGCTGGCGGCAAGGGTCGAAAGAAAGGCTCCGACGCGGCCACTGGCGGTAACCTTCGGTAGCGGATTACGCATGTGGGGGCCTCCAGGATGGCCCGCCCGGTCGAGTGAGCGGATGAGGTTCGAATCCGCGCCGCTTCATGGCGCCGCACCGGCAGGCGCTGCGGGAACAGGGGCGAGCGCCGACGAGCCGCCGTCCTTATGGCTGTCAACGGCACCTGCCTTTCCCTCGGCAACAAGCGCCGCGCGACGCTGCGCCGCTGCGCTTCGCAGTGCCGCATAATAATCGAGCGATTCATGTTCCAGAGGGACGGTCGTGCTCAACAGGCCGGCTCGCCCATCAATAAAGCCCACGCCGCCGCTGGCCGTGCTGATGGTCGCGGCCGCGCCTCCCGGAATGAAGTTTGTCGGGTTCGTCAGCAGGTCGACGGCTTTTCCGACACTGTCGCGGACGTTTGACGGGCCAAAGAGCGGCAATTGAACGCTCGGGCCGGGACCGATGCCCCACACCCCGAGTGTCTGCCCGAAATCGGCGGGATGACCAGGCCGGTTCCAGTCGGTCGCCACGTCGAACAGGCCCGCACCCCCGACGGTCGTGTTGATCACAAAACGTTGGAGCGTGTTCCAGCTTCGACTGAAATTGCCCTGGAGAACATCGTTCACCGCTATGGCCGGCTGGCGGAGATTGCTGACGAAGTTATTGATGCTTTTACGCGCGCGGCCCGGCACGTAGTCCTCATAACCACGGGCGATCGGTTGCAGCGCGTGGTCATCGACGAATTTGTTTCCCGCAAAGATGGCACGATTGGTCGGCTCCGCCGGGTCGTTGTTCAGCTCGTACTCGGCACGGGCCTGGGGGTCGGCCGGTGCGTGGGTACATGCAGCGAGGGCGAGGGCCGACGCCAGCGCAATGCCGCTTGCCAGCGTTCTGCCAGCCTGCCGGGACCGGGGACCACTCGCCGCGCCGCGACGGCTCAACACTACGAGGACTACTGTCATGGATCATGCTCCTGTTTGTGCAGAAGCAAGGCTAGGCGCGGTTCTTGGCGGCTTGATATCGGGTTTGCGAGCGAGACGGCAAATTGTGTCGGTGTTGAAACAAATCGCGGCGGCGCCGACGGTCACTGCGGACGGCGCCGCCACGTTCGCGGCCCTGGAAAGGCACGCAATCGATCTTCGAGTTGCCCGGCGACGGCGATCATGCCGACGCCGGGCAGGCCGAACGGCCAGGGAACACGCGCCCTAATTGCGCGGCGGCACGTCGAAGTCGTTGCCGATCATTTTCCGCTCGAGCACCGGGATGGCCGGCCGCGGATTGCCGTCCAGGCACTGGTTGATTGCGACGCTGGTTTCGAGACTCTCCGGCACAAAGCCCCTCTCGATTCCGCCATGCGTGAGCTTCGTGACGAGCGTTCGGCAGTACGCCTCATCGTTCGTCGCGGCCTGGGCATTGCTGCTTGCGGTGATGACCAGGCCGGCAACCAGCGGCACGACTGCGCTGGCAAGCAGCGCGGCTGTCTTTTTCATCTGAGTTCCTTTCTGTAGAGGGGACGCGTCATCGCGGCCCACGGCACCAAGGTAGGGACCGGATTGGACTGCAACTTTGGCCGGATTGCTGTTTTGCGCACTTACGTCAATTTGACGCGAACCGCGCACACGGGCTGAACGAAGATCGGTCCGCCGGCGATAGACGCTAAGAAATCGACGCCAGCCGCCGTGCCATGACAGACCCTGACGAACCTGATCCGCAGATGATGAAGTCATACTGCGACTTCATCTCGGACAACAGCCTCGACTGGTCAATGCGCACACGCTCAGCAGAGTCTTCAGACCAGATGCCGCGTCCATCAATCCTCCATGGTCTCTGCACCCGGGTGTAATCTCGATCTGTCGCGACGACGGACGTCACGCAGCACGGCGTCTGCGATAGTCGAGAAGCGCCGCCATGTTCCTGCCTTCGAGCCTGGCGAACGCCGCCATCGCCGCCTCACCGGTCAGCGAAAGATCGGGGTCGAGGCCGTCGGCGAGCCGTTCGATCTGCATGTAGTTCCAGGGCAGGATGTGGAACACGTTCAGCGACGCCTCGGGCGACAGGAGCTTGTCGATCTCGCCGGCGAGCAGGCGCAGCGGGGCTTCGGGCTCGGCGATCAGCGGCCGCGCCAGGCCGACGACATCGAGATCGCCGCCTTCCTGCGCCTCGACCATGCCCGCGGTGCTCCGGAAACCGCCGGTGACCATGACCGGCATGTCGGCGACCTTGCGCACTGCACCGGCGAACGCCACGAAATAGGCTTCTCGCCGCAGAGCGCTCGCGCGCGGGCCGTCTTCGCCTTCGTCCTTCAGCGTGACACCGACCACCTTGGGCTGTTCGAGCGAGCCGCCTGAAAGCTCCAGCAGATCGAGGCCGGTGTCGTTGAGGAGCTTCACCAGCTCGACGCATTCCGCGTTGGTGAAGCCGCCCTTCTGGAAGTCGGAGGCATTGAGCTTGATGCCGATCGGGAATTGCGGCCCCACCGCGCGGCGGATGGCGGCGATCGCTTCGAGCAGGAGCCGTGCGCGGTTCTCCAGCGAGCCACCCCATCGATCGGTGCGACGATTGGCAAGCGGACTCAGGAACTGCGAGATCAGATAGCCGTGAGCCGCATGGACAGACAGGCCGGTGAAGCCGGCATCCTTCACTTCCTTGGCGGCGAAGGCGAACTGGCCGATGGCACGGCGAATGTCGACCTCGGTCATCGGCTTGGGCTTGGCGAAGCTGAATCCCGCCTTGCGCATCACGTCGATCTCGACATCCGAGCAGGAGAGCGGCGCGGGATTGATGTAGCTGCTGACCTGACGTCCGCTGTGGCTAAGCTGGGCCCAGAAGTGAGCGCCCCGCGACGTTCCGGCATCGGCAAGTCTGGCGAGCTGCACGCGGCCGCTCTCATCGTCGATGACGATGTTGTTCGGCCGCTCCAGATGCCAGCGGTCGACCTGGATGTTGCCGGAGAGCAGAAGGCCCGCGCCTGAGCCGGCCCAGCGCCGATAGAGCGTTTCCAGCCGGGGCGTGGAATGGTTGCCGGGGTCGGCGAGGCCTTCGCTCATCGCCGCCTTGGCGACGCGATTGGAAAGCGTGGCGCCGCACGGAAGGTCGAGCGGCCAGTCGAGAAGATTTGTCATTGTTTCTCCATTTGGTTTGCAGCCACGGCGCACTTTCGCTCTCAATGAAAGGCAACTCGCTCGCTCAACGATGCGATTGGTGACGCCGCACCAGCGTCGCAACGTTCCCGAAGATGACGTCGGCGCGGGTCACGCCGATGTCCTTGAGGAGATGATCGCCAAGTTCGGACAAGCGAGCTCGGACTTGGCGCTCCTCGCTCCTCCGCTGCCAGTGCCGGAGCCGCACGGCAGCGACGCCGAGTGCGACAAAAACGACTGCACCACCGAATGCGGTACGCCGTGAGGGGACGGTTCGGCCGGCCGGCACAAGATGCGCGCCGGTCATCGCGGTGCTCGCGGCAGTTGGGCACAGCCAGCCAGCACGACGGCCGACGCCCGCGCGATACCGCTTGCCGGCGTTCTGCCGGCCTGCCGGCACCAGAGACCATTCGTCGCGCCGCGACAGTTCGCGATCATGAGGACTACTGTCATGGATCATGCTCCTGTTGGTGTAGGAGCGAGGCTAGGCGCGGTTCTTGCCGGCTTGATTTCGGGTTTGCGGGCCGTACGACATATTGTGTCGGTGTTGAAACAAATGACGGCGGGGCCGACATAAGGGCGCCGATCCTGGGTGCTATCTTCGGAGAATGGCCCCGATGCCCCATCTTCTCATCGTCGACGACGACGACGATATTCGCTCGCTGTTGACGAACTTCTTCAAAAAACATTCGCATCGGGTGACCGTGGCTGCGGATGGAGCCGCCATGTTTGCGGCCTTGGAAAGACACCCGATCGATCTCGTGATCCTCGACGTGATGCTGCGGGGGGAAGACGGCTTCAGCCTGTGCCAAAGGTTGCGCGCCGTATCGCGCTTGCCGATCATCATGCTCACCGCCATGACCGACCACACGGATCGTACCGTGGGCCTCGAGCTCGGGGCCGACGATTACGTCACCAAGCCGTTCGATCAGCGCGAGTTGTTGGCAAGGGTCAAAGCGGTGCTGCGGCGGACGGCCGAAACACTCACGGCTCCGGCGCCCAGCGACATCCGGCCGATCATGAGCTTCGGCGATTGGCGCCTCGACGTCGCGCGGCGAGAGCTGCGGTCCTCCGACAACACGCTCGTGCTGCTTTCCGGCGGGGAATTCGACCTCTTGCTCGCCTTCGTGGAGCACCCCCAGCGTGTCCTGACGCGGGATCAATTGCTTGATTTGGCCCGCGGGCGGTCGCACGCCGCGTACGATCGCAGCATCGATACGCTGGTAAGCCGCCTTCGCCACAAGCTGGAGGCAGACTCCAAGGCCCCCTCGATCATCCGCACCGTTCGCAACGGCGGTTATGTTTTCGAGGCCAAGGTGACGCGCGGATGAACATCTCACTCTTGCCACGCGATTCCATCGCACAGCGTTTCGCGCTGACGGTTTCGCTGGCCGTCGTCGTGACCTGGTCGCTCATCGGCCTGTTCCACGTCTTCGGCGGCGTATGGGCTCAGCCCTCCCTGGAGAATTCAGGTCTGTTGGACCAAGCCGCCAATATGGTGCGCATCATCGAGGCCGCACCGCCGCCGGTCAGAGAGCAGCTGGCCAGCGCGGCGACCACCCACGAGGTTCGCGTCGGCTGGTACGCCGCAACGTCACCGGTTTCGACGGTCCTCGAGCAGGCAATCGGCGAAGCCCCTGAGCATGGCCGGGCGGTGATGGAGAAGCTGCTCGGCGATCGCCGTCTGGTCGTCGTGACCTTGAAACCGGGCGGAGCCAGTGACGCGCTGATGTCGACGCCGGAGTTCCAGGAAGAGCGCGCGAAATATCCTCATGCCTACGTGCTGGCCGTGCAGCATGCCGATGGCGGTTGGCTTGTCTTCACCACGCCGCAAAGGCTCTGGGGTCTGCCCTGGCAGGAACGATGGGCAATCTGGCTGGCATTTCTCATGGTGGCGACCGGCATCGTGTCGACGATCGCTACGCGTCGGCTGGTCCGTCCGATCCGGAAGTTTGCCGAGGCGATCCGTCTTTTCGGCACGAATCCTCAAGCCCCGCCAATGGCGAAAACGGGGCCGCGCGAGCTCACGAGCGTCATCACCTCGTTCAATGAGATGCAGGCACAAATCCGGAAGTTCGTGGCCTACCGCACCGCCATGCTTGCAGCGATCTCGCACGACCTGCGTACGCCTTTGACGAGGATCCGCCTGCGCGGCGAGCTCATCGAGGATGAGGTGCAGCAAGCGCGGTTGTTCCGCGATGTCGAGGAGTTGCAGGCGATGATCGATGGCGCGCTTGCCTTCTTCCGAGGAGACGCGGACGAGGAGGCCGTGACGAGTTTTGATCTCCCGGTCGTTCTGCAGACCATTGCCAACGACTATGCCGATCAGCATATCGAAATCGCCTATGCAGGCCCCCCGCACGCGGTGTATCGCGGCCGGCCGTTTGCGCTGAAACGAGCCTTTACCAACCTGATCGAGAACGCCGTCAAATACGGCACGCCGCCCACGATCGAACTTGCCTGCGAGGAAAAAACCATCACGATCATGGTCAGAGACCAGGGGCCGGGAATTCCCGCCGAGGCCCTGGAGCGGGTGTTCAGCCCTTTCTACCGGCTCGAAAGCTCACGCAATCGGACGACCGGCGGGGTCGGCCTCGGCTTGACGGCAGCGCTGGCGATTATTCGCGGGCATGGCGGCGATGTCGTCCTGTCCAACCTGCCCGCCGGCGGCCTGGCTGCATCGGTCACGCTGCCGCGGATCGTGGCTTAACCGAACAGCCAATTCCTCAGCAGCCCGAACAGGCCGGTGACGAACAGGATGACGAGCGCAACGTTGCGATAGAGCCGCTCGCTGGCCAAACCGTGGAACAGCCGCCCGCCCGCCCAGGCACCCAGCACCATCACAGGAAACAGCACGGCAGCGCGCACCAGCGCGTCGAAGCCGGCGACGCCGGTCGCCAGCACGATTACGATCAGCAGAAACTGCGTCAGGAAATAATAGCTGACGATGTTGGCGCGGTTGACCAGTGGCGGATCGTTGCCCGACAGCAGGTAAAGCAGCACCGGCGGGCCGCCGACGCTGGTCGTGGCCATCATCGCGCCCGACACCGCACCGACCGCCACGCCGGCCATCGTCGAACGCCGGCCGGTGTATTTCCAGCCGCTCCACATCAGCACGACGAAGGCCACGATCACCGCCGACACCACGGTGACGATGGTATTCTTGTCGACGCTCGCCAGCAGCCACACGCCCAACGGCATGGCGGCGCAGGCGGCGATGCTCATGGGCGTGAGCACGTGCCAGTCGGCGTAGCGGCGGACCTGCGGGAAGAGCTGCACGGACACCACGAGTTCGATCGCCACCACGGTCACCACCATGTCGGCCGAGCCGAACAGGATGGCGAAAATCGGCGCCATCAGCATGGCCGAGCCGAAGCCCGCGAAACCACGCATCAAGCCCGCCACCAGGGTGACGCCGATGGCGGTCCACAGGCCGATGCCGGCGAACAACGAAGCTATGTAAGAAATCATGACGCGACTGCTTTGAAAGAGGACGAACGACGGCGCGATCCGCTGGACCCCGGCAGGCCGGGGCGAGGGATCAGGCGATAAGTCGTAGCGTCGTCAGTCACTTCATGGGGTCGGGACCTTCCGCGATAACGATTGCGCCGTCAACCGGCGGCCTTTGCGCCGAGCTTGGCGCGCACGAAGTCGATGCGGTCCTGGCCCCAGAACAGTTCGCCGTCGACGACGAAGGTCGGCACGGCGAACACGCCCTGCTTGTCCGCCTCCGCCTGGTGCTGAGCGAGTGCCGCTGGCCCGGCGCCCGTCATGAAGGCATCGAAGCCCGCGGGATCGACGCCGATTTCCTTCAGGAGCGCTTCGACGGCAGCGCGATCTTCGTAGTCGAGCTCACGCTTGAAGAAGCGGGGATAGGCGGCGTCGATCAGCGCCCTGCCCTTGCTGCTGGCGTCGGCGAACATCCAGGCAAGATGGATGAGGGTCGAATCGAAGATCTTCTGCGGTCCCCGGATGGTCATGCCGCGCTGGTTGGCGAAGCGGCGAACGTCGGCGTAGAGATATTTTATGCGACGCAGGCCGCGTTCGGCCGCGTTGGGGTCGCCCACGTTGTAGGCGCCGACGATGTCGAGCGCGTAGGGGCGCAGGCGCAGCGTCACGCCGAGCTCCCTCTCCAGCGCATAGGCCGGATCCTTGGCCAGGAACGAGTAGGGGCTCTTGAGATCAAGCCAGAGATCGACGCTCTTGCTCATGCGCGCCGCCCCTGGCCCTCGCCGCTCTTGTCGCGCAGCCGCCGCATGCCGCGCAGCCAGCGGTCGTAATCGCCGGTCTTGCGCGTCAGGTACTCCTTCACCACGGGATGCGGCAGGATCAGGAAGGTCTCGGCATCCATGACGTCGATCACGGTCTGCGCCACTGCATCGGTGTTCAAGACGCCGTCGATCGACGCTGCGGTGGCGCCCGCCATGCGCAGCATGTTGGTGTCGACTGCCTGCGGGCAGAGCACCGAGACGCGGATGCCCTGGTCGCCGTACTGGATCGACAGATGCTCGGCCAGCGCCACCGCGGCGTGCTTGGTGACGCCGTAGGGCGCCGAGCCCATCGAGGCCAAAAGGCCCGCGGCGCTGGCGGTGTTCAGCAGATAGCCCGACTTCCGCTGCAGCATGCCCGGCACCAGGGCGCGCGCGGCATAGACATGGGCCATGACGTGGATGGCCCACGAATCGGCCCAATCCTTGTCGCTGGCATGCTCGTGACCGCCGCGGCCGATGCCGGCATTGGAGAAGAAGACGTCGACCGGCCCGTAGTGCCGCTCGGCCTCGGCGACGAGATGGCGCACGTCGGCCTCCTTGGCGACATCGCAGGCCACGGCGATGCCCTTGATGTCCCTGGCGACGGAATCCAGGCGGCCGGCATCCCGATCGGCCACGACCACGCCCTTGGCGCCCTCCTTGGCGTAGCGCCGGGCGATCGCCTCGCCGATGCCGCCCGCCGCGCCGGTGACGACGCAGACCTTGTCTTTGACCTTCATTTCCTTCTCCCGATCAAACCCACCACCTCACCCTGAGGAGCGGCCCGCAGGGCCGCGTCTCGAAGGGTGGGCATCACGCACCACGTTTGTGGCCCATCCTTCGAGACGCGCGCTGCGCGCGCTCCTCAGGATGAGGTTTTTTGTTTAACCCCAGCTCTCCTCAATCAATTCCACATACTGCGCCTTGGTCGGCTGGCGTGGCGTCGACTGGTGGCAGTGATCGCCCAGCGCGCCGTCGGCGATCTTCTCGATCGTGTCCTCGGCCAGTCCCATGGCGCCGAGACCCTTGGGGATGCCGAGTCGCGCGTTCAATTCGCTGACGGCATGGGCCACGCCCGCGGCATTGCCCTCGCGCTCGGGCAGGTCCAGCAGCTGGGCGACGCGCCTGTACTTCTCGCCCACCGCCGGCTCGTTGAAGCGCAGCACCGCCGGCAGGAAGACGGCGTTCAGCGTGCCGTGATGCAGCCGATAGCCTTTCAGCCCGCCCGTCGGATGGCTGAGCGCATGCACCGCGCCCAAGCCTTTCTGGAACACCATGGCGCCTTCCATGGCGGCCATCGCCATGTTGTAGCGCGCCTCGCAGTCCTGGCCGTCCCGGGTGGCGCGTTCGACGTAGGTCCACGCCTTCTCGAGGCCGTCGAGAGCGATCGAATCGGCCGGCGGATTTATGGCGTTGGACAGGAAGCACTCGATATTGTGCGTGAAGGCGTCCATGCCGGTGCCGGCCGTGAGATGCGGCGGCAGGCTGAGCGTGAGCTCGGGATCGATCAGCGCCAGCCGGGGAATGAGATGGGGGCTGCCAATGGCGAGCTTGCGTCCGGAATCCATGATGATGACGCCGCCACGGCTCACCTCGCTGCCGGTGCCCGCGGTCGTCGGAATGGCGACGATGGGCGCGACCGCCGAGGTGATCCTGGGCGCGCCGCCCTCGACGAAGGAATAGGCTTGCAGCGAATTGCCGGGATGGGTCGCCATCAGGCCCACCGCCTTGGCAAGATCCATCGGCGAGCCGCCGCCGATGGCGATAATGCCGTCGCAACCCTCGTCCTTGTAGATTTTCAGCGCGTCGCGCATCGCCGCTTCGGTCGGATTTTCCGGC
>Ga0209693_10000624_pt1 | contig 14476 bp, 9 predicted proteins | sample HubBroMetageWRM3_FD_188345 | JGI IMG/M metagenome (GOLD analysis project Ga0209693, IMG submission 188345) | Warmed soil microbial communities from the Hubbard Brook experimental Forest, New Hampshire - Hubbard Brook CCASE Soil Metagenome WRM 3... | ecosystem: Environmental > Terrestrial > Soil...
CGTCCGCTCCGCACGGCACCCTCCATCGTGTCCGGCCATCCGGTATCGGTCCATGCGCCCGCCAGCATCAGCCCCGGGAGCGAGGTTGCGGCGGCCGGGCGCAGCGCGCTGCATCCTGGTGCCTGGCGGAACGTCGCCCGGCGCTCCCTGGTAACGAAGAAATCGGTGACGCGGGCATCGACGGCCGCTGGGAACAACTGCTCCAGGGCGGGCAGGAACCGCTCGCGCAGCGCCGCCACCGGGACGTCCACGTCGCCATCGGCCGCGGACTGCGACAGCGCCAGGTACTGCCCGCTGCGCAGCCCTGCCGTCCTGGTCTTGTCGAATACCCACTGCACCGGCGAGTCAACAGCCGCCGCGAATGGCAGATCCATGACCCGCCGGTCGTAGATCACGTGCACGTTGACGATCGGCGAGCTGCCGAGGTCGTCCCAGCGGGCGGCGCCGGTCACGCCCGCTGCCCCGGCCAGCCTGGCCGCGGGACCGGCCGGAACCGCCAGGATCACGCCGTCCGCGGTGATCTGCTCGGCGCCGCGGGGCTGCGGGTCGTCTCCGGCCTCGCCGTCGGCACCGGCGCCGACCCGGACCAGGTACCCTCCCCCGGTGCCCGGCTCCACGGCCACCGCCTTCGCGCCGAGCCGGACCTCGGCCCCGAGCTCGCCGAGCAGGCTCGCTGCGGCGCTTCCGTGCAGCTCGCCGAGTGGCACCGTGGGCACCCCGATGTCGGCCGCGTCGTTGCCGGACAGCAGCGCGGTCTTCAGCACGGTGGCGGCCAGCGGGACGCTGGCCTCGTCGCCCGCGATGTTCAGCGAGGACACGATGAACAGGTCCCACAGCTTGCGGCGGGCACGCTCGTCCTGGCCCCTGGCGGCGAGCCAGTCACCGAACCGGTGCGCGTCGAGCCCTGGCTGCGCAGGATCAAGGGAGCGCAGTGCGAGGGCGGCGCGGCCCACCCGGAGCCGTTCCGGCAGTGACAGGAAGCGGTAGCTGGCGAGCGACACGCCGAGGTGCAGCGGGGCTGGCAGCCCGGACCGGCGCAGCCTGGCACGGGCGGGGGGCGACCCTGGCGACAGCACCGTGACGTCGAACCGGTCCTGGATGGTCACCGAGCCGCTCACGCCGAGCCTGGCGAGCAGCTCGGCGTAGCTGGTACAGCAGCGCAGGAACACGTGCTGCCCGGTGTCAATGGTCAGATCGCCGCGGGAGAACGACGTGGTCGCGCCGCCCAGCCTGGGCCTGGCCTCGAGCAGCGTGACCCCGACGCCAGCGTCCCGCAGCTCGATGGCCGCGGTGATGCCGGCCAGGCCTCCGCCGATCACGACGGCGGTCCGCGCGGTCATGCCGTCCCTCCGAGGTCGGGCCCAGCGGACCCCCCGGGCCCACCGGAGCCACTGGAGCCGCCGGCGGCTGAGTCTGAGGCGGCGGAGCTACCGGCCGATGCCGGAATACGCTCAGGTATCCCCGCCAGCGCCCGCACCGCCACCATGGCCTTGGCCTTGCCCGGCAGCGACTGCCGCTGCCGAAGCGCTGCCGCGGGATCGGCCACGATCTGCTCGAGCAGGCGGAGGTAGATGCCGGCCATCGCCCCTGCCGACGCGGCGCTGCGCCGGTCCAGCAGCGGCAGCAACCGCATCCCGGTCGTGTACCAGCCGAAGGCGCGCTGCGCCTCGAACCGGATGACGTCGGCCAGCCCGGGATCGCCGGCCAGGTCGTCGATGCGGCCGGGCAGCAGTTCCGTGCCGAAGCGCTTGAGGTCCTCCGCGGGGAGGTACACCCGGCCGTTGCCGAGGTCCTCGCGGATGTCGCGCAGGATGTTGGTCACCTGCAGGGCGATCCCGAGGTTGTCGGCGAGCTTCTCCGCCGTTGCCGGGTCCCGGCTGCCGAACACGCCGAGAGAGAGCCGTCCGATCGACCCGGCCACGCACCTGCAGTAGTGCTCGAGCTCGCCGAACGTCGCGTAGCTGGTGCCGCGCACGTCCGCCTCGCATCCCTCGATCAGCTCTCCGAACGCGCCGAGCGGGATCGGATACCGGCGCGCCGCGTCGGCGAGCGCGACGAGCACCTGGTCGCCGGCTGCCGCGTCGGCGCCCGCCTCGTCGATGGCGGCGACCGCGGCCCGCGCCTCGCCCAGCGCGGCGAGCTTCTCGTCCGCGGGCAGCGTCCCGTCGCCGATGTCGTCGACCCGGCGGGCGAAGGCGTACACGGCCGAAAGTGCGCGGCGCTTCGGCGCGGGCAGCAGCCGGATGCCGTATGAGAAGTTTCTCGCCTGCGTCCGTGTCACCTGCTCGCAGTGCCGGTACGCGGCGCGAACATCTGTGTCGTCCACCGCCAGGGCCGTCATTGGCTCACCGCCCCCTCACGTAGGCGAGGAGCAGCTCGCCGACCTGCCGCTGCTTGCGCGGCACCGGGGTGCCGCGCAGCACGTCGTGGCCGGCCGCGGCGATCGCCGCCAGCGCGGCCCGGCCGCCCGCGACGTACCCGGCCACCGCCACCCGGGCCGCTCCGCGCAGGGTGCCGATCAGCGGGGCCCCGGCGTCGAGCATCGCGGTGGCCCGGTCCGCCTCGAACGCGATCAGCTCGCGAAGCTGCGGCGGCGCCGTGCCCAGCGACAGATCCTCTTCGGTGCAGCCGAACTCCTTCATGTCCTGCGCAGGCAGGTAGATGCGGTCGGCGCGGAAGTCCTCGGCCACGTCCTGCCAGTGCTCGGCCAGCTGCAGCGCGGTGCAGACCGAATCGGACAATTCGGCCCGGCGCTCGGAAAAGCAGCCGAACACGTGCAGCACGATGCGGCCTACCGGGTTGGCCGACAGGCGGCAGTAGCCCAGCAGGTCCTCGAAGCTCTGGTAGCGCCCGACGACCTGGTCCTGCCGGTTCGCCTGGATGAGGTCGGCAAACGGCTGCATGGGGATGCCGCAGTCGGTCACCGCAGGCCCGAGCGCGCGTACCACCTGGGTCTTCGGCCCCGCACCGGCCGCCGACTGGCCGTCATAGAGGCGCCGCAGGTCGTCCTCGAGCTCATCGAGCAGGCGGCTGCGCTGCTCGGGCGGGGCCCGGTCCCCGATGTCGTCGGTCGTCCTGGCGAAGCCGTACACCGCCATCAGGTACTGCCGGCGGCTCGTGGGCAGGAGGCGCAGGGCGACGGGAAAGTTCTCGCCGGAGGCACGCGCGAATCCAGGATCCATCGCGTCGACGGCAGCGGCAGACGTGGCAGCCACGGCGGACGGCGCCTCCGGGCGCGGTCCACCGCTCACCCGGCTTGCCCGGGTCCCGTCAAGTGCCACGGGTTCTATTTGGACACAGGACTCATTTGAAATGCAAAAATGACATGGACGTCACATGACATGCGCGTCGACTTTGCCGGCCGGGTTTGCGCCCGCGAGTAGAACGTGTTATACGGCTGAGCCCAGTCCGGTGCGCTGCTGGAAGGCCAGAACCTAAATCAGGCCGGGTCCGCTAAGCATTAGCTGACGCTTATGTCATATCGCCGAAAGCTGACGGCCATGTCATATCCGGGGCAAGTCCGCGCCGCCGGGCACCACCCCGGCTGCCGGGGACTGCCCCGGCGCAGTGGCGGGCCCACGGGGCGGTCCGCGCCGCCGGGCATCGCCCCGGCTGCCGACGACCGCCGGCGCAGTGGCGGGCCCACCGAGCCAGTGCCACGCGTCAATGTCCGGCCACGCATGGCCGAGCCAGGAGGGGCCGACTGACCGGCTCCCGACGGCCCGGACGCCAGCGAGCACATGAAGGCAACCAGCAGGCACTCGCGGGCAACCGGCCAGCACCCGAGGGCAACCGGCCAACACCGGTGGTAACCGGCCATAACCCGCGGCAGCCGATAAGCCCCCCGCGGCAACCGAGCCTGTTTTGCCAGGTTTGGAGTTCGGAGTTCGTTATCTTCATTTTGCCTGGGCGCAGGCTTGGGACCGCTAACACGGTCGCCAGGCAGCGGGCCCGGCGATTGCGGCCAAGCCATTACTGGTACTGGGCGGTGAACCTGACGGCGGATCGGGCCGGACTCGAGACGCAGGAATCCCGCCGGAGCCGACGATGGAGGGCGGGCGCCAAGGCTAGGGCGAGAGTGGTTTATTTGCCGGAAACCCACGCCGCACCATGGCGATCTGGCCATGGCGGCAGACCTGCGGCCGCCGCCATTCTGGGCCAATCTCAGCAGCACGCCGCGAGCGACGTCTGAGGCGCGGGCGGCACCCCCGTTCGGAGTTAACCTGGCGGTAACAAATGTGGCCGGATAAAGGGAACGCCGCCTGGACATTGACCGCGCTCCAGCCCGGGATCCGTGGCGCCTGCCGACCGTTCCACATGCGTTCCGGCGCGCCTATTGCGCCACGGTGAGGTTGTTGGCATGTTGTGGGGGCAAAGTAATGGGCGCCAATCCGCCGGCATCCCGATCACATCGGCGGTAATGTCAGGGTTTGCGCTGGGTGGGCGGGAGGTTCGTGTGCTAACGGACGGTGGCGGGTAAGCCCATGGTCAACCCATCGCAGGCCACGGGCTCAGTTGGGGCCCCTGGCCGAGGGGTGGCATGGCCGATCCGCTTGGGCATGCCCTCACTCGCTGACGGATTCAGCGCCAGGCCAGAGACGGCGCCCGGGCTCGCCGGGACGCTGGTTCCCGGCGCCGCGGTGGCACTGATTCCTGCCCGCGGGGCCCGGCAGGCCGCGGAGACCGAGCAGGCCGGGAACGCCGGGACCGGGTCGCCGGACTGGCTGGGATCGTGCGGTAAGACCCAGCTCGCGGTGTATGCTGCCGAATCGATCTGGCGGTCCGGCGAAGCGGACCTGCTGGTATGGCTCGATGCGTCAACGCGGGCGTCAGTGCTGTCCAGCTTTGTCGAGGCAGCGGCCGCAACAGCATCCGACCACATGGGCGACGCCGAGTCGGTCGCAGGCAGCTTCGTCGAGTGGCTCGGCGAGACCAGCCGGTCGTGGCTCATCGTGCTCGACGACCTGCGCGACGCCGAGGACCTGAACGGGCTGTGGCCAACGGGGCCGGCGGGCCGGGTCCTGATCACCACGCCGGATCCCAGGACGCTGTCCGGCCGGCCCCGGATACGTACTCTCCCGGTATCGGAGTTCAGCACCCGCGAGGCCCTGAGCTATCTGATGGGACGCCTCACCGCGGACCCGGATCAGCGCCTTGGCGCAATAGACCTCGTCGTTGCCCTTGGCTGCGAGCCCCCGGCGCTGGCGCAGGCGAGTGCGATGATCGCTACTTCGCGCCTGACCTGCCGTGAATACCAGAGCCACTTCGACCATCGGCGCGGCCAGCTGGCCAAGACCACGACGGGCGCGAACTCTGCGGCCGCGGTCACCTGGACCCTCTCGGTGGAGCACGCCGAGCGGCTGTCGCCGGGCGGAGGCGCCCAGTATCTGCTCGCGCTCGCCGCCCTCCTTGACGGCCACGCAATCCCGAGTGCGGTGTTCACGGCGCTGGCCACGCGCGAGTACCTCGGCGAAGGCGGCGGCGGTTCGCCGGTCGATCCGAATGTCGCCTGGAGCGCGCTGCTCAGCCTCGAACGGGCGGGTCTGCTGACCGTGGACTCGGCGGCCACGCCGCCGACGGTCCGGATGACCCCGACGGTGCAGACCGCAATCCGGGCCGCAACGACCAAGGACGTATTTGAACGGGCTGCCCAGGCAGCCGCGGATGCGCTGCTCGAGGTGTGGCCGGCCGATGAGAAACAGCCATGGATCGCAGCGCACCTGCGGTCCTGTGCTGTCGGCCTCCAGAAGGTGGCCGGCGATGCGCTGTGGGTGGAAGGCAGCTGTCATCCGCTGCTCGTGCGGACCGGGCAGAGCATGGACGGTGCGCGCCTGACCGGCCCCGCGGTCGCCTACTGGCGCGAGCTAGCGGCGACCAGCGACCGGATCGCGGGACCGAGCAGCCCGGACACCCTCATGGCGGGCGGCCAGCTGACCGCCGCGCTGATGGCGGCCGGCCAGGCCTCGGAAGCCGTCGCGTGGGCTCAGTGGGTCGTGGCCGGCCGCAGCCGCGTGCTCGGGCCGGACGACCCGTCAACGATCGCCGCCCGGATCGCGCTCGGCCATGCGTTCATCGCTGCCGGCCAGGCGGAGGCCGCGGTCCCGGTCCTCGAGAATGCTGTCGGCGACTGCGAGCGCCTCCTGGGAGCAGACAGCCTCGAAACCCTCCGCGCCCGGGACGAGCTAGCCGCCGCGCTGAGTGCCGCGGGAAGGCCCGACGACGCCATCGCGCTGCATCGGCGCACGCTGGCCGACCACGAGCGGATCCAGGGACCGCGGCATCCCGACACCATGACCGCGCGCCAGAAGCTGGCCGACACCTATCTGGCCGGCGGCCGCGTCAAGGACGCGGTCTCCCAGCTCAAGCGCGTCCTAGCCGACCGGGAGCGGGTCCTCGGCGCCGATCACATGGACACGATCGTGACCCAGGGCATCCTTGCCTCCGCGTACCTCTCGGCCGGGAAGATGGCCTCCGCGCTGGCGCTCTACGAGCAAGCCTGTGAGGGCTACGCGCGGGTCCTCGGTCCCGACGACCCGCAGACCCTGGAACGCCGCGCAAACCTCGCGACCGTGTACTTCAAGGCGGGCCGGCTGACCGACGCGACGAGGCTGATCCGCGATACCGTTGAGCGCTCCGAGCAGGCCCTGGCGCCGGACGATCCGCTGGCGCGAAACCTCAGAGAAAAACTGTCGGAGATCATCGGGGAGTTACCGGTCACCGCGAACCTGGATTGGGGCCAGCGCGGATGCCAAGCAGTCGGGAGGATGTCGTGTCGGCCGCTTCCCGGGACTCGGCGAGCAGTGTCATCATCCCGGAGGTCGCGCGGCGCTGGCGGGACCTCGATCCACTGCTGCCCGATCCGCTCGCACCGGCCGCCGAGTGCGGTGTCAGGCTGGTCGTCACCGGAGCCGATGGGCAGCCGACGGCCGTTGGCGCTTGTGAGCACTGGGCGGGCGGCCCCGACGAGCTTGACCTCGCCTGGGGGGCGGCCCGCCGGTTCCAGCTGACGGCCTGGGCTGCAGGCCCGGACGTGGCAGCAGCACTGGATCAGCTGCTGTGCCTGTGGCGTGATCATCTGGCCAGCGTGCCCGGGACCGCCTTGCCGGACACGGCCGCCGTCGTCACGTGGCCCTGCCGTGACGTCAGCGGGATCGCTGCCCTCGTGCGTCACGGGCTGGCGCCGTTCGGCGTCGTTGCGGCGCGCACGACCGGCCGCCGCTCTGATCGCACCGGGCCGGCGGACGGCAGCGCTGAGAGTACAAGCACCGCCGGTACCGGGCACCGGGACCTCCGGATCAGACGGGCCACGCCGGCCGACATCGACACGGTGGTCGGCCTGGGAATGGAAGTGATCAGGTTTGACGCACACTTCGCTGGCGCGATCGACCGGCCGAGCACGGTCGCGGCGCTGCGCCGGGAAGCCTCCGGGCTGCTGGCCGGCCCGGAGTGCTGGACGTGGCTGGCCGAACGCAGCGACACCGTGATCGGCATGGTGGCAGCACAACGGCCAGAGGCAGCGCGCTGGATCGCGCCGATGGTCTCCCGGGCGCCGGCCGCGTACCTGATGTTCGGATACGTCAGGCCGGCCGAGCGCGCGAGCGGCATGGGCGCCGCGCTGGTAGCGCGGCTGCATCGCGAGATCGCGGACGCGGGCGTGCCCGTCACGCTGCTGCATTACGAGCAGACCAATCCGCTGTCCGTCCCGTTCTGGAGCCAGCAGGGATACCGGCCGCTCTGGACATCCTGGGAAACCAGGCCGGCCGGCACCCTCCGCTAGGCGGCAATCAGCCCTGGGCGCTCCCAGCCGACTGCCCGCGCTGCTGCGTGTACTTCTCGCGCGGCAGACGGAAGAACTCCGGGTTGCGCAGCGCCCGCTCCAGAATCATCACGACGATGCCGGTGCCGAGCACGCCGAGCACGGTGTAAACCTCGCCAACGGGAACCTGGGTGATGGTCTTCGCGAACACCCAGCCCAGCAGCACAATGGAGGCGGCTGGCAGCAGGCCGATGGTGAGGAAGTCCACCACGCCGGCGAAGATCCGGGTCCGGTAGTAGACCATCATGGCCAGGCCAGTCATGACGTAGAAGATCGTGAACAGCAGCCCGGACACCCCGACGACATCGCTGAAGATGTTGCTGAGCCCGGCGGCCGTCAGGTCCACGGTAATGACCGCGATGATCAAGACGCCCGCGATCACGCTGGCCAGGACGGGCGTGTTAAAGCGCGGTGACACATTGGACAGCGAGCGCGGAAGCACGTCGCGGGTGGACATGCCGTAGACCAGACGCGAAACGATCACGATCCCGGTTCCGGTCGCGCCGACGACCGACAACGCGATGGCCAGCGCCATAATCTTGGCCCACGTCCCGCCGCCGATCGCTTGCGCCGCGTAGATCATGGCCGTGTCGACGTGCGCCTGAAGGGCGGCCGGCTTCACCACGCCCTGAAGGCCGACCTGAGCGAGAATGTAAATGATCGCAAGAAGGGCGGTGGCCAGCATGACGGCCCGGCCGGGATTGACCCGGCGGCCCCTGGTCTCCTCGTTGACGTAAACCGAAGCGTCCCAGCCGCTGTAAATGTAGACCGAGATCAGCAGGCCGGCGGCCAGGCTGCCCTTCCCGCCGATCCCGCTGACGCTCAGCCAGCTCGACGAGAAGTGCATGGCTCCGGCGTGGTGGCCGACCAGCACGATGACCAGGCCGGCGATCGACAGGCCGATCAGGACGGTGTACTCCACCAGGGCCATGCCCACCTGCACGCGGGCCGTCAGCCTGATCCCGACGATAGCGACGATGAGCATGACCAGGACGAGGCCGACGTCGATGCCGACGCTCTGCCAGGTGTTCGTTGAGTTGGACCCCCAGATCTGAAGAACGCTGGGGGCAAGCACCACGACTTCGGCAACGGTGGTGATGACGTAGCCGAGGACCATCGTCCATCCGGTGATGAATCCCAGGTACGGGTTGATGGCCCGGCCGACCCACTCAAATGAGGCGCCGCTGTTGGCATTCCACAGGTTGCAGCGCCGGTAGGCGTTGGCGATGACCAGCATCGGGATGGCTGTAACGAGCAGCACGGCGCCGCCGCCGTAGGCAGTGGCCGCCGCCAGGGCGGCGAGGGTCGCTGCGACCGTACCGGCCGGCGCCGACGTTGCCATGCCGATGATCGTGTCCTGGGCCAGACCGATGGCGTTGGGCTTGAGCCCCGCCTCGGTCGCCGGGACCGCCGACCCCGGGGCAGCCTTTACTGGACGATCCGTCATCTGTTCTCCTAAAAGTCTCGGGCCTACACGGGCTCGATCTTCGCTCCAGCGAAAAAAGGCGACTGTAGTTTTGGCCCCCGGGGTTCCGGCATGACTGGTGCCAACCGCCTGTTACGTGCAATCCGTGACAGATGCGGCAATCCCCCAGCTCACGCTGGTACCCCCACCCTCCCCAAGCTCATGCTTACGTCGGACATAGCGTCGCTGAGCTAGCCCCAAAAAGCAACACAAACCACAGAATGGGTGGCACCGATCTTCTAGACCTCTTCCGGATCCTTTCGGTGCACAGCATCCCGCCCAGCCCGCAGATCCAATCAGGGGCTTCGGACCGCCATGCCGTCGAGCCCGCCGGCGGGCCGCCACAAGGCCGACGCACCCGCAACCTGGGCGGACTGGAGGCAGAGAGATCATCTAGTTTCCCGAAAAACGGTGCTGTAACGTGCCACCCATGACCGAGGAAGACCAGCGCAGCCACGGTGCCGCCGTCGGGCAGGTCGCGGACCGGGTCCGCCATCATCCCCTGGATCCGCTGGATGGCGACGAGATCAAGCGGGCGGTGGCGATCCTCCGACGAGAGCGGCCGGTGACCCCGGAGGCCCGGTTCGTGTCGGTCAACCTGCACGAGCCGGCAAAGGATCGGGTCGCCTTTGCTGGCCCCGCCGAGGACGCTGATGCCGGCCATTCCGCAGCGGACGCCGATGCGGCACCGCGCGAGGCATTCATCGTGCTCATGGAACCGCGGGAGCATATGGTCTACGAGGCGGTCGTGTCGCTCACCGATGATTGCGTCGCGTCCTGGCGGCCGGTTCCCGGGGCGATCGGCCCGGTGACACTCTGGGAATACGCCGAGTGCCAGCGGGTGACCGCGGCGGACCCACGGATTCAGGCCGGTCTCGAACGCCGCGGCATCACCAATCCCGCGCAGGTGCTATTCGAGCCCTGGGGGATCGGCATGTTCACGGCCGATGAAGAGGCCGGGCGCCGGGTCATGTGGACACTGCTCTTCTACCGCGAGCGGCCCGCCGACAATCCGTACGCCAAGCCAATCTACGGCCTGCACGCCGTCGTGGACCTCGACGACATGACGGTGCTGCGCGTGGAGGACCTGGGCGTCGTGCCGTTCCCGCCCGGTGATGGGGCCTATGCCGCCGACCGGATCGAGCCCCGGCGGGACCTGAAGGCTCTGGAGATCGTCCAGCCCGACGGCCCGAGCTTCGAGATCGACGGCTGGGAGGTTCGCTGGCAGCGGTGGCGGTTCCGGGTGGGCTTCACCGCCAGGGAAGGCCTCGTCCTGCACGCCGTCGGATACGAGGACGGGGACCGGGTACGCCCGGTCATCTGGCGTGCCTCGGTGGCAGAGCTGTACATCCCGTACGCCGACCCACGGCCGTTCCTGGGCTACCGCAATGCATTTGACATCGGTGAGTACGGCATCGGGATCATGGCGAACTCACTCGAGTACGGCTGTGACTGCCTCGGGGAAATCCGCTACTTCGACGCAGAGCTCGCCGACTCCAGCGGAGAGCCGTACGTGATCAAGAACGCGATCTGCCTGCATGAGGAAGACTTCGGCCTGCTGTGGAAGCATTTCGATGAAGACCTGCAAACCACCGAGACGCGCCGCAGCCGCCGGCTGGTGATCTCGTTCATCATTACCGCGAGCAACTACGAGTACGCCATCTACTGGTACTTCTACCAGGACGGCACCATCGAGTTCGAGGCCAAGCTGACCGGCATGGTGCTGACCAGCGCCCTGGCGCCCGGAGAGACGAGCGACTTCGGCACCGTGGTCGCGCCGCAGACTCTCGCCGCCCATCATCAGCACTTCCTCAGCGTGCGCATGGACATGGCCGTCGACGGGCCGCGCAACACCGTGTATGAGGTGGAGACCGAGCCGATCCCGCTAGGTCCCGCCAACCCGGCGGGCACCGCGTTCCGGCCGGTCCGGCGGCCACTACGCCGGGAATCGGAGGCCCAGCGCGTGATCGACCCGCTGCGCGGCCGGTATTGGCTGGTCACCAACCCGGGCAGCCTGACTGAGCTCGGGCATGAGCCTGGCTACAAGCTCGTGCCCGGCAGCAACATCTTGCCGTTCACCCACCCCGACAGCGTGGTGAACCAGCGCGCCGTGTTCGCGACGAAGCACTTGTGGGTCACCCCGCACCGGCCCGATGAGCTGTACCCGGCGGGCGATTACCCCAATCAGCATCCCGGCGGCGCCGGGCTGCCGGCCTGGACCAAGGCCGACCGCCCGATCGAGAACACGGACGTCGTGCTCTGGTACACCGCGGGCAGTCACCATATCTCCAGGCCTGAGGACTGGCCGGTCATGCCGGTCGAGCGGGTCGGATTCACGCTGAAGCCGAGCGGGTTCTTCGACCGGAATCCCGGACTCGACGTCCCACCGAACCACCCCCACCGCTGACGCCATTTCCGGATAGCGAGGCGCCGTTTTGGACGGCCGCCGAACAGATTCAGGGGAAAACGCCTTCTGATCAGAACTGCCCATAAATGCGCAGACGGTCATGTACTGTACCGACGGGAAGTCATTCGTACCGTCCCAGCAGCACGAATGCCCGTCTGCCGCGTGTCGGTGGATCCGGACGCCTGACCCGGACCGGGGGGTAATGCATGGGCGCGCACATGTTGCCCGGCCGTGAGCGGTGGCGCGCGAGGCGCCGCTCGATCCGATTCACCGCAGGCGTGATCATAGCTGTGCCGGTTCTTGCCGCGGTGGCGATGTGGGCCTTCGCCGGCGCCACCATCAGCGATGCGATCGCGAACCACGGGCAGACCGCTCAGCACGGGACGGTACTGGTAAGGATCGCGCTCGCGGACGCGGTGGGCCTTGTCGCCACGATCATCGCCGCCATCGCGATGGCATGGTTCGCCCGTCGCCTGTTCAGTGAGATCTCCACCGTCGAGTCAACCGCCCGGCGGTTTGCCGACCAGCAGTTCCCAGCTCTCGTGGAACGGCTCCGGCGCGGTGAAGAACTCGATCTGGAGGGCGAACTTCCCGTTCCCGCCCCGGTGAAGACCACTGAGGTCGTCAGGATGGCTACTGCCGTTGCGAGCATCCAGCAAACCGCGCTGACCGCAGCCGCCACCGAGACCAGCCTGCGCACGGGGATCAGCCAGGTCTTCGTGAGCCTGGCGCGGCGAAGCCTTTCCCTGCTGCAGCGACAGCTGCGGCTGATCGACGACCTCGAAGACAAGGCCACCCACCCGGCCGCGCTGGCGGACCTTTTCCCGCTTGATCACCTCACCACCCGCATGCGCCGTCACGCCGAGGGCCTGATCATCCTCTCCGGCTCCGTTCCCGGGCGGGGATGGACCAGCCCGGTGCCGGTCATCGACGTCGTCCGTGGGGCCGTCGCCGAGGTGGAGGACTACAAGCGAGTCGAAGTCGTCACCGACTCCGAAGACATGGTGGCGGGCTCGGTGGTGGCTGACATGATTCACCTGCTGGCCGAGCTGGTCGAGAATGCGACCTTGTTCTCGCCGTCGGGGACGCGGGTGGAGGTAAGGGCAGAGCGGGTAGGCAATGGATTTGCCTTCGAGATCGAGGACCGGGGCCTGGGCATAAAGCCCGATGAGCTGGATGCGATCAATGACCAGCTGGGCAGCCCCGCGGATTTCGATCTCGCCAACGCGGACCAGCTTGGCCTTTTCGTAGTCGGCAAGCTGGCCGCCCGGCACGGTGTGCGCGTGTTCCTGCGCCCCTCCCCCTACGGCGGGACCACAGCGATCGTGCTGATTCCCAACAGCATGATCACGTCAGCGGCCGAGGCAGCAGGGCCAGCCCAGCCAGCCGACGGCGACGCCCCGGCAGCGCGCGGCCGGAGCCTGCAGCTTGCCCTGACCGGCCGCACGGAGCGGCTGACGCAAAGGACGGAGGGCGCGGCACCCCTTCGTCAGGTGTTCGCGGGCTTGTCGCCGGTCGGCGAAGCCTCCGTTCCCGGCGGGCCGGACACCGATCTCGGGCTGTCAGCCATCGGTATACCCGCGCCGGGCGCCAGCCCTGCTGACCCGGCCTTCCCGCTGCGGGAGCCGGCCTTCCCGCTAAGGGACCCGACCTTTCTCGGCCAGCGGGTAATCCCCGGCCAACCCACCGCGGGCAGCAGCCAGCCGGGTGGAGCGGTCCGCCCGCCTGCTGGGCTGCAGCCGCCGCGCGGCGGCCCGGATTCAGGTACCCACCGGGGCTTGCCGCGCCGGGTGCGCCAGGCGAACCTGTCTCCTCATCTGCGTGCCAAGCCTTCGCACGGACCCGCCACGCCGTCCCGCGAGCCGGACATGCGCTCGCCAGAACAGGCGCAGAAGCTGCTCGCTTCGCTGCAGAGCGGATGGGAACGCGGCCGCAAGGCCGAGGAAGGGCCTGAGTCTGGAGACACGGCCGGTGGCCAGGATTCGGCGGATGGCGCCCGCGAGGCACCGCAGGAGGATGCGTGATGGGTTCACACGGCATGACTTCAACAGGCCAGGAACTGAGCTGGCTGCTTGACGACCTCTCCGCCCGGGTGGACGACATCGAGCATGCCGTGATCCTGTCCCGCGACGGCCTGGCCATCGCCGCATCCCAGGCCCTGAGCCGGGAGCACGCTGAGCATCTGGCTGCGCTGGCCGCGGGCGTGCAGAGTCTCGCCAGGGGCGCAGGTGAGCACTTCAGTCTCGGTGATGTACGCCAGACGATCATCGAACTCGAGCAGGCGTTCCTGTTCGTCACCGCGGCCGGGTATGGCAGCTGCCTGGCGGTGATGTGCCCGGCGAGCGCCGACGCTGGCCTCGTTGCTTATGAGATGGCGATGCTGGTCAAGCGCGCCGGGCCGCATCTCGTCGCTCAGCCCAGGCTCGCCGGCCCCCAGATACCAGCTGAGTGAGAACCTGTGGCCCAGTACGACAGGTGGGTCGACCGGGAAGCCGGCCGCGTTGTCCGGCCCTATGCGCTGACCGGGGGGCGAACCGATCCGGCCGGCGGCGCGGTGCTCGACCTGATCTCCGTGATCGTGGCCTCCGGGCCGCCACCGACCGCTGCCGCGTCACGCAGGCTCAACCCCGAGCACCGCAAGCTCATCGGCCTGTGCCAGGAGCCGATGACCGTCGCTGACGCCGCGGCGGACATAGCGCTGCCGCTGGGCGTGGTGCGGGTCCTGCTCGCCGACTTGATCCAGCAGAAATTGATCACTGTGCAGCCGCGACGGGCCGTGCGCCCGCAG
>Ga0209693_10000625_pt1 | contig 14476 bp, 10 predicted proteins | sample HubBroMetageWRM3_FD_188345 | JGI IMG/M metagenome (GOLD analysis project Ga0209693, IMG submission 188345) | Warmed soil microbial communities from the Hubbard Brook experimental Forest, New Hampshire - Hubbard Brook CCASE Soil Metagenome WRM 3... | ecosystem: Environmental > Terrestrial > Soil...
GGGGTCGACGCCGCGTGCCTCGTTGTGCCGGCTCTTCCAGTCGAACGCGACCTTCAGCGCGTTCTCCACCGCCAGCGCACCACCGTCGACGAAGAACAGATGCGGCAGCGCCGGATCGCCCAGCACCCTCGCGAAGGTCTGGACAAAGCGGGCCATCGGCACCGAGTACACGTCGGAGTTACTCGGCTTGTTCACCGCGGCGTCGGTGAGTTCTGCACGGAAGTCATCGTCGTAAGCCAGCGCCGGATGGTTCATGCCCAGCGCCGACGAAGCGAAGAACGTGAACATATCGAGGTAGCGCCGACCATCGCGGGCATCGACCAGATACGAGCCGGCCGAGCGATCCAGGTCGAGCACGAAATCCAGACCGTCGGCCAGGATGCTGCGCGCCAGCACCTCATGGACTTCGTCAGGCCCAAGTTGCCGATCGGTGGGTGCCAGTACGCTAGTCATGCCCCCACGATATCAGTAATTTTTACGGTATCTTGACTCTATGCCGTAGCTATTACGGTACAACTTGTCGATCATCGTAAAATGTTTGTAAAATGATCGTGCTGCGGGTCTGCACGTTTGCCGTTGTCCGGATCCGCTGTAACAGGTCTTCCAGCGCACGCGGAGACTCCACGCGCACCAGCAGGATGTAGCTTTCCTCACCGGCCACCGAGTGACACGACGCGATCGCCTCGATGTGTTGCAGGCGAGCCGGCGCATCATCGGGTTGTGAGGGATCGAGAGGGGTGATGGCCACGAAAGCCGACAACAAGTGTCCGACCGCCGCCGGGTCGATCCGCGCCGAATACCCGGTCACCACACCGCGAGACTCCAGCCTGCGCACCCGCGACTGGACCGCCGAGACCGACAGCCCAGCGCTCGCGGCCAACTCCGACAATGTCGCGCGGCCGTCAGCGACCAGCGAGCGCACCAAGATCCGGTCGATGTCGTCGAGCGTGTCAGCCATGGCCGGAGAGTATCGCAGCGGTGATCACCGTTGAGCCGCGCGCATCGTCACCTGGCGGGGTCGCAGCTACGGGAGCGCTTCGCCGCCGGTCTGTCCGCCATGTACGGCAACGAGGTGCCCGCCTACACCACGCTGGTCGAGGTCAGCACGCAGGTCAACCGTGACTACGCCACGCGGCATGCGGGCGCCGAACGGCTCGGCTCGCTGTCTCGCGTCACCGCCGAACGGCACGGCGCGATCCGCGTCGGCACTCCCGATGAGCTGGCCGCCGTCGCCGCGCTGTTCTCGGCCTTCGGCATGGTCCCGGTCGGCTACTACGACCTGCGCGACGCCGCTTCACCGGTTCCGGTGGTGTCCACCGCATTTCGGCCTATCGACGCGCAAGAGTTGGCGCGCAACCCGTTTCGGGTTTTCACGTCGATGCTGGCGATCAGGGATCCGCGTTTCTTCGACGCCGAGTTGCGCGCTCGGGTGCAGAGATTCCTGGGTCGCCGCCAACTCTTCGACCCGGCGTTGCTCGCCCGGGCCCGGGTGATCGCGGCCGACGGCGGCTGCGATGTCGACGAGGCCGATGACTTCGTCGCACAGGCCGTAGCGGCGTTCGCGCTATCACGTGAACCGATCGAGAAGTCCTGGTATGACGAGCTATCGCAGGTATCGGCGGTGGCCGCCGACATCGCCGGAGTCTGCTCCACCCACATCAATCACTTGACGCCGCGGGTGCTCGACATCGACGAGCTGTACCGCCGGATGATTGCGCGCGGCATCACGATGATCGACGCCATCCAGGGACCGCCCCGCTGGGACGGGCCCGCGGTGCTGTTGCGCCAGACGTCGTTTCGCGCCCTCGCCGAACCACGCCGGTTTCGCAACGACGACGGGACGGTCGTCGATGGGACGCTGCGGGTCCGCTTCGGCGAGGTCGAGGCACGCGGTGTGGCGCTGACGCCAAAGGGCCGCGAACATTACGATGCCGCGATGGCTGGTCTTCCTGTTAGCCCCGATCCCGCCTCGGTGTGGGGCCAGCACTTCCCGGCAACCGACGACGAGATGGCCGCTCAGGGGTTGGCCTACTACCGCGGCGGCGACCCATCCAAACCCGTTGTCTACGAGGACTTTCTGCCAGCCTCAGCAGCCGGCATCTTTCGCTCCAACCTCGACCGCGACACCGAGGCCACCGACGTCGTCGACGACTCGGGTTACAACGTGGACTGGATGGCCGGGGCGATCGACCGCCACATTCACGACCCTTACGCACTTTACGAATCGCTCTGCAAGGAGGCACTCGCGTGACCACCGTTGACGAGTTACTCACCCGCGCGCGCCGGGCGCTGGACGCTGTCGGCTGCGACCTAACAGTGCTGGGTGAGCCCGGCACGCATGGCCTGCCGGCAAGCACACCGGTCACCGGCGACGTCCTGTTCACCGTCGCCGAAACCACACCGGAACAGGCCGAGCGCTGTATCGCCGATGCGGCGCAAGCGTTTTCGGCATGGCGAGCCACCCCCGCTCCGGTACGCGGCGCGCTGGTGAATCGGCTGGGCGAACTGCTCACCGATCACAAAAACGACCTGGCCACCCTGGTGGCGATCGAGGCGGGCAAGATCACCGCCGAGGCGCTCGGCGAGGTGCAGGAGATGATCGACGTTTGCCAGTTCGCCGTCGGACTGTCGCGTCAGCTCTACGGGCGCACCATCGCCTCCGAGCGGCCCGGGCATCGGCTGATGGAAACCTGGCACCCCCTCGGCGTGGTCGGCGTGATCACCGCGTTCAACTTTCCGGTCGCGGTGTGGGCGTGGAACGCCGCGGTTGCGCTGGTCTGCGGGGACACCGTGGTGTGGAAACCGTCCGAGCTGACACCGTTGACGGCGCTGGCCTGTCAGGCGCTGATCCGCCGTGCGGCCGACGATGTCGGCGCGCCGCGCGCGGTGAGCGCCTTGATCACCGGTGGCCGCGAGGTCGGTGAGCGGCTGGTGGACGACGAGCGGGTCACGCTGGTATCCGCGACCGGCTCGGTGCGGATGGGCCAGCAGGTCGGACCACGGGTCGCCCAGCGGTTCGGCCGGACGCTGCTGGAACTCGGCGGCAACAACGCCGCCGTCGTCACGCCATCAGCTGACCTCGACCTGGCGGCGCGCGCCATCGTCTTCGCCGCCGCAGGCACCGCCGGTCAACGCTGCACCACGCTGCGCCGGTTGATCGTGCATCGCTCGGTGGCCGACGATCTGGTCGGCCGCATCGCCGCCGCCTACCGGCAGCTGCCAATCGGTGACCCGTCGGACGACGGCACGCTGGTCGGCCCGCTCATCCACGAGACCGCCTACCGCGACATGGTGGGCGCCTTGGAGCAGGCCCGCGCCGACGGCGGCGAGGTCCTCGGCGGTGAGCGTCACGATGTCGGCCACCCGAGTGCCTACTACGTCGCGCCGGCGGTGGTACGCATGCCGTCGCAAACCGACATCGTGCACACCGAGACGTTCGCGCCAATCCTCTACGTGTTGGTCTACGACGACCTCGACGAGGCCATCGCACTCAACAACGCCGTCCCCCAGGGTCTGTCGTCGGCGATCTTCACCACCGATATGCGGGAGGCGGAACGCTTCATCGACGGGTCCGACTGCGGCATCACCAACGTCAACATCGGCACCTCGGGCGCCGAGATCGGCGGCGCATTCGGCGGTGAGAAGCAAACGGGCGGCGGCCGGGAGTCCGGTTCGGACGCATGGAAGGCGTACATGCGCCGTGCCACCAACACCGTCAACTACTCCGGCGAGCTGCCGCTGGCTCAGGGCGTGCACTTCGGCTGATACCCCCGGCACGCGCACGTCAGTCGTCGGCGCCGCCCGTCGGCGCAGCGCGTCGGGAACTGAAGCGAATCATGAAGATTGCCGCGGCAATGCCTATTACCAGCAACCCCAACGCGCCCAACTCGAGCAGCAGGCGGTTGAGCTGCTGGTCCGAATGCACCTGCTCGGTTGCTGCGGTGACGATCAGGATCCGTCGCACGCAGGCAATCAAGCCGATAAAGAGAAAGGGCTCGGCGGCGATTTCGTGGTAGAGCAAGACCGCACGCAGCGTAGCGGCGATCTCGGCGATGATCAGGACCATCAAGACACGGTCGAGGACCAGGACGCCGCCCTGCAGCGTGTTGACCTTGTGGCTGGCGGCTTGCACAACCGCTTCTACGCCGCCGATCACCACCAGCACCGCAGCCGCCACCAATAGCAGGAACGCGATCCCATAAATCACGGTCTCGAAACTGTCGACCAGCGAGCCGACCCGATGACTGAACCTGGGGCGGGTGGGCGCGCTTCCGGTATCCATGGCTCGACGATTCTATTGCGCACCAGCGGTGGGCGTGCCTGGATTCTTGGGCGCCACGCGTTGCCGGGCGGCCGCCTGGCAAAACCCTGGGGGTCGCCCATCAATTCGCTGAGCTAACGAACATGCTGGTAGAGCGGCGGTGGGCGCGGTGCATACCGGGTGAGCGCCGACTATTGACCGATGCGTAGCCGAACGCATGTTTGCAGAGACTTCCTGAGCGTTGACGGCCTGCGCGATGGATCGACAAGTACCATCTGGTCTATGCGAACGCCCAGGCGCCGGTTATCTCCGGAGGACCGCCGCGCCGAGTTGCTGGCGTTGGGCGCGGAAGTCTTCGGCCAACGACCCTACGACGACGTCCGCATCGACGAGATCGCCGAGCGGGCCGGCGTGTCCCGGGCGTTGATGTATCACTACTTCCCCGACAAGCGGGCGTTCTTCGCCGCCGTGGTCAAAGGACAAGCCGACCAGTTGTTCGAGACCACCAATGCCCTGCCGACACCGGGCCAGAACCTCTTTGAGGAAACCCGGGACGGCGTCCTTGCCTACATGCAGTACCACCAAGAACACCCGCACGCCGCCTGGGCCGCGTATGTCGGTCTTGGCCGCTCCGATCCGGTGTTACTCGGCATCGACGATGAGGCCAAGGATCGTCAGATGGAGCACATCATGAGCCGCATCATGGAGGTCGACGGCCCGGGCACTGCGCTCGAGCCAGACGTCGAACGCGATTTGCGGATCGTCATCCACGGCTGGCTGGCGCTGACGTTCGAGGTGTGCAGGCAGCGCATCATTCACCCCAAGACCGATGCGGACCACCTCAGCGACGCCTGCGCTCACGCGCTGCTGGACGCGATAACCCGGGTCAACAACATTCCCGAACAACTGGCCAAGGCGGTCGCGCCCGACCAGCGGTGATCGCCGCCCCCTTCCCGCGGCGCCATTTGACCCCTTTGTCAGTGCCCGCTGGCACGATTGGCTAGGTGACCACCGCGCCCGACGATCCACTTGCGCCGTTCAGCACCGTCACCCGCGACTGGTTCGCGGGTACTTTCGCTGCGCCGACCCCCGCGCAGGCCGACGCCTGGGCAGCGATCGCCGACGGCCACAACACGCTGGTCATCGCCCCGACCGGCTCGGGTAAGACGCTGGCTGCGTTTCTGTGGGCGATAGACAAGCTGGCCGGCGCCCCACGCGACGAGCGAGTTTCGGGCACTCGGGTGCTCTACGTCTCGCCGCTGAAGGCGCTGGCCGTCGACGTCGAGCGCAACCTGCGCACCCCGCTGGCAGGGATGGCCCGGGTCGCCGCGCAACGGGGGCTGCCCCCGCCGGAGATCACTGTCGGGGTGCGATCCGGCGACACCCCGCCGGCACGCCGTCGACAGCTCATCGCCACCCCTCCCGACGTGCTGATCACCACGCCGGAGTCGCTGTTTTTGATGCTGACCTCCGCGGCCCGCCAGACCCTGGCCGGTGTGCAAACCGTGATCGTCGACGAGATCCACGCCATCGCCGGCACCAAGCGGGGCGCTCACCTGGCGCTGTCGCTGGAACGGCTCGATGACATGTTGAAGACGCCCGCGCAGCGCATCGGCCTGTCGGCGACCGTGCGCCCGCCCGAAGAGGTTGCCCGGTTCTTGTCCGGCGCATCACCCACGACCATCGTGGCCCCCGCGGCGGCCAAGACCTTCGAGCTGACCGTGCAGGTGCCGGTCCCGGATATGGCCAACCTGGCGGACAACACCATCTGGCCCGATGTCGAGGCGCGTCTGGTCGACCTCGTCGAAACGCACAACTCGACGATCGTGTTCGCCAACTCACGGCGACTGGCTGAGCGATTGACCGCTCGGCTCAACGAGATTCACGCCGAACGTTCGGGACTGGAATTGCCGTCCGCCACCAACCCGAAGGTTGCCGGCGGCGCCCCGGCCCAGCTGCTGGGCAGCGGCCAGACCTACGGCGCCCCGCCGTTGCTGGCCCGTGCCCACCACGGCTCGGTCAGCAAGGAGCAGCGCGCCGCGGTCGAAGAGGACCTCAAAACCGGGCGACTGAAGGCGGTGGTGGCGACCTCGAGCCTGGAGCTGGGCATCGACATGGGCGCCGTCGACCTGGTGATCCAGGTGGAGGCACCGCCGTCGGTGGCCAGCGGTCTGCAGCGCATCGGGCGCGCCGGACACCAGGTCGGCGAGATCTCTCAAGGGGTGCTGTTCCCCAAACATCGCACCGACCTGATCGGCTGCGCGGTCGCCGTGCAGCGCATGCGCAACGGTCAGATCGAGACGATGCGGGTGCCCGCCAATCCGCTCGACATCCTCGCCCAGCACACCGTTGCCGCGGCGGCGCTAGAGCCGCTCGACGTCGACTGCTGGTTCGACACCGTACGACGCAGCGCGCCGTTCGCGACGCTGCCGCACAGCGCATTTGAGGCCACTCTGGATCTGCTGTCCGGCAAATACCCGTCAACCGAGTTCGCCGAGCTGCGGCCGCGGCTGGTCTACGACCGCGATACCGGCACCGTGACGGCACGGCCGGGTGCGCAGCGGCTGGCGGTCACCTCAGGCGGCGCAATCCCGGACCGCGGCTTGTTCACCGTCTACCTGGCGACGGATTCCGAAAAGCCTTCTCGTGTAGGAGAACTCGATGAGGAGATGGTCTACGAGTCTCGCCCGGGCGATGTCATCTCGTTAGGAGCCACCAGCTGGCGGATCACCGAAATCACTCACGACCGCGTGCTGGTGATCCCGGCACCCGGCCAACCGGCCAGGTTGCCGTTCTGGCGCGGCGACGACGTCGGGCGCCCCGCCGAATTCGGCCGGGCAGTCGGCAAGTTCACCGGCGAGCTGGCCGGCCTGGCGCGCGACTCATTCGAAAAGCGCTGTGCTGATTTGGGTTTGAACGACTACGCTACCGACAACCTGTGGCGGCTACTAGACGACCAGCGCACCGCCACGACGGTGGTGCCCACCGACGCCACTTTGCTGGTCGAGCGGTTCCGCGACGAGCTGGGCGACTGGCGGGTGATCCTGCACTCGCCCTATGGGCTGCGGGTGCACGGCCCGCTCGCACTGGCGGTGAGCAGGCGACTGCGCGACCGTTACGGCATAGACGAGAAGCCGACCGCCTCGGACGACGGCATCGTGGTGCGGTTGCCGGACACATTCTCCGAGTCCGGGCCCGACGCTGCCGATAAGCCGCCGGGTGCTGGACTGTTCGTCTTCGACGCCGACGAGATCGACCCGGTCGTCACCGCAGAGGTGGGTGGTTCGGCGCTGTTCGCATCCCGATTTAGGGAGTGCGCGGCCCGCGCCCTGTTGCTACCGCGGCGACATCCCGGCCGTCGATCGCCGCTGTGGCATCAACGCCAACGCGCCGCGCAGCTTCTCGATGTGGCCCGCAAATATCCGGATTTCCCGATCGTGCTGGAGGCGGTCCGCGAATGCCTGCAGGACGTCTACGACGTGCCGATGCTGACGGGGTTGATGGCCGACATCGCGCAACGCAAGGTGCGCGTGCTGGAGACCGAGACCGCCACGCCGTCGCCGTTCGCGGCGTCGCTGCTGTTCGGCTATGTCGGGGCGTTCATGTACGAGGGCGACAGCCCGCTGGCCGAGCGCCGCGCGGCGGCCCTGTCGCTGGATGCCACACTGCTGGCCGAGCTGCTCGGCCGCGTCGAGCTCCGCGAGCTGCTCGACCCGGACGTCATCGACGCGACCGGCCGCCAACTGCAACATCTGACCGCCGACCGGGTGGCCCGTGACGCCGAAGCGGTCGCCGATCTGTTGAGGGTGCTCGGCCCGTTGACCACCGAGGAAGTCGCCGCCCGCGCCGGTGGCGCCGATGTCGGCGGCTGGTTGGAAGGTCTGTGCGCTGCCAAACGCGCGTTGACGGTTTCGTTTGCCGGACAGAGCTGGTGGATCGCGATCGAAGACATCGGCCGACTGCGCGACGGCATCGGGGTGGCGGTGCCGGTCGGCGTGCCGGCCAGCTTCACCGAGGAAGCCACCGATCCGCTGGGTGAGCTGCTGGGCCGGTACGCGCGCACCCACGCGCCGTTCACCACCGCCGACGTCGCCGCCCGCTTCGGACTGGGACTGCGGGTCGCGGCCGACGTGCTGGGCCGGCTGGTCGCCGGCGGGCGGCTGGTCCGCGGTGAGTTCTCCGCAGCGGCGGCCGGTGACCAGTGGTGTGACGCCGACGTCTTGCGGATCCTTCGCCGCAGATCGCTGGCGGCGCTGCGGGCGCAAGTCGAGCCGGTCAGCATCAGCGCCTACGCGCGTTTCCTGCCGGGCTGGCATCAGGTCGGCTCGGCTGAGCATTCCAGCAACGCCGGGCTCGGGGGGCTGGTGGCTGTTGTCGATCAGCTGGCGGGCGTCCCGCTGCCCGCCTCGGCGATCGAATCGCTCGTGCTGCCCTCACGGGTACGCGACTACTCCCCCGCCATGCTCGACGAGCTACTGGCATCCGGCGAGGTGGTCTGGTCGGGTGCCGGATCCATCTCGGCCGGCGACGGCTGGGTCGCGTTCCACCCGGCTGACACGGCCGCGTTGACCGTGACTGCCCCCGCCACCATCGAGCTGACCGAGGCCCACCGGGCGATCCTGGACACGCTGGCCGGCGGCGGGGCCTTCTTCTTCCGGCAGCTCGCGCAAGGTCTTACAGATGGTCAAGTCGGCGAGCAAGCGCTCAAAGCGGCCCTGTGGGAACTCATCTGGGCCGGTCTGGTCACCGGCGACACGTTCGCGCCCGTCCGCGCGATGCTCGGCGGCGGGCCGGGTAGCCGCAGACGGTCGGTCCCGGCGCACCGGTTGGGTCGCGGAGCGCGCCCGCCCCGCCTGAGTCGCTACAGCGTTGCGCACGCCCAGTCCCGCGCCAGCGACCCCACGGTGGCCGGCCGTTGGTCAGCGCTGCCCATGCCCGAGCCGGATTCAACGCTGCGGGCACACCACCAAGCCGAGCTGCTGCTGAGCCGCCATGGCGTGCTGACCAGAGGCGCGGTGGCGGCCGAAGGACTACCGGGCGGATTCGCGATGCTCTACAAGGTGCTGAGCACGTTCGAGGAGGCCGGCCGATGCCAGCGCGGCTATTTCGTCGAATCGCTGGGCGGCGCCCAGTTCGCGGTGGCATCGACGGTTGACCGGCTGCGCGGCTACCTCGATGAGCCCGGCTCTTTCGAAGACCCGACGCGACCCGAATACCGGGCGGTGGTGTTGGCTGCCGCCGACCCGGCCAACCCGTACGGCGCCGCGCTCCCCTGGCCGTCCCGCGCGCCGGAGGAAGACGGCGGTGCCCGGCCGGGCCGCAAAGCCGGAGCGCTGGTGGTGCTGGTCGACGGCAACCTGGTCTGGTTTGTCGAGCGCGGCGGGCGTTCGTTGCTGAGCTTCCACGACGATCCCGAGGTCAACCGCGCGGCCGGCGTGGCGCTGGCCGAGCTGGTAACGGCCCGGCGGGTCAGTTCGATCCTGGTTGAAAGAATCAACGGCGTCGCGGTACTGGGGCTCGATGTCTCCGCGCCGGCCGTGAGCGCGCTGTCCGACGCCGGGTTCGCCCGCACTCCACGCGGACTGCGGCTGCGATAGCGCATGCCCGAGGGTGACACGGTCTGGCACACCGCAGAAACCCTGCGGCTTGCACTGGTCGGTCGGACGCTGACGCGATGCGAGGTGCGGGTACCGCGCTTTGCGACCGCTGACCTGACCGGTCAGGTTGTCGACGAGGTGTACAGCCGCGGCAAGCATTTGTTCATTCGCGTCGGACCTGCCAGCATCCACTCGCATCTGAAGATGGACGGCAGCTGGCGGGTGACTTCCCGGGCGGTGCGCAACGATCACCGCATTCGGATCATCTTGGAAGCCGGCGATATCCGCGCGGTCGGCATCGACCTGGGCGTGCTGGAAATCCTCGACCGCGCCCACGACGGCGACGCGGTCGCACACCTGGGACCCGATCTGCTGGGGGCCGACTGGGACCCACAGCTCGCCGCGACCAACCTGACCGCACGCCCAGATCGACCGATCGCCGAGGCGCTGCTGGACCAGCGGGTGCTGGCCGGGATAGGCAATGTCTACTGCAACGAACTGTGTTTCGTCAGCGGACGTCTGCCTAGCGCGCCGGTAAGTGCGGTCAGCGACCCGCATCGGCTGGTGTCCCGCGCCCGCGACATGCTGTGGGCCAACCGTTACCGCTGGAACCGATGCACCACCGGCGACACCCGGGCCGGCCGGCAATTGTGGGTCTATGGGCGAGCCGGGCAGAGTTGCCGTCGCTGCGGCACACGCATCGACTATGACGACAGCGGCGAGCGGGTGGCGTACTGGTGCCCGGTCTGCCAACGTTGAACACCCGGGGCATGTCCGTTCGGTTAACGATCGGGCTCGCGGGTTTTGGGCGCGCCAAGAGTTTCGCCAGTCTGGTCGAGGCATGCAATGATCGCAATGTCAGCGGCTTGGCATGCCGTCCGCAACTCTTGCTTCCCCTTAGTCGGAGAGGTTCAGGAATGACGACCACCCAATTGCGCTCGCCCATCGCTGCGCGATCACTGCTGGCCGGCCTCGTCCTGATGGTCGCGCTGTTCAGCCTTATGGGCGTACCGGTCCCAACCGCGCATGCCGACGCGGTCGACGGCAATTTCATAAACGCGCTGGGTTCTAGAGGCATCACCTTCGCGAACCCGCAGGCCGCGATCGTCGCCGCTCACGAGGTCTGCGATGAACTCGACAGCGGTAGGGCCTCGAGCGACGTCGCGAATGACGTGATGCAACAAAGCAGTTTGGACGGCTATCACGCCGGGTTCTTCGTCGGCGTCAGCATCGCCGCGTTCTGCCCGCGGCATCAAGGGGCCTGACGGCGCCCGTATAGTGGGGTAACTACTGTTATGGAGAACCATAAGTGATCACGAAAATATTGTTCGGCGCGGCGATTGCGCTCGCTGCTGCGGCGGGGGTGGCAACACCGGCCAGCGCCGACCCGAGCGCGTTCGGCACCCTCGGCTGCAGTTGCACGCCGCCAGTCGCGGCACCGGATAGCAAGGCTCCAGTCACGGACCAGGTGGACCAAGGAATCAAGAACGGCCTTGGCTATCTGAAAGCGCCTCCGCCAGCCCCCAACAACTCCTGAGCCGCTGCGCCGGATTGCTCATCCCGCCGATGGCGGTGGGTCCACCACCTTCCCCTTGAGCTCGGCACCGATCGCAATATCTTCGTACTTTTGCTCCTTACGCTTGCGCCAACCACTGCCTGGCGAAATCGGCGGCGGCATGAGCGGCGGCAGCATGGGCAGTCCGGATTGGCCCGCGGAGAGCGGCGATGCGGCCGAGGCGAGTTGCACTGGCACTTGCTGACCGGGCAGCAATCCCACCACGGCAGGCGGCGCGGTCAGCTTGCCAATCGACACGCCGACACCCGTCGCCGCCGACGTGGACGCTTGACCGAGTCCAGCGGCACCTAACGCACCCGGGCCTAACGTACCCAGCCCAGCCCGACCTAAGCCACCTAACCCACTCGCTGCTCCCCCTCCGAGCGCCGACTCACCCTCCGACACGCCCTGGCCAATCTGGGCGTTCACACCCGACAGGGCTTGGGCCGATTGGTTCTGCGCCAAATAGCTGAGCATGTTGATCGGAAAGCCGGACGAGATGAACTGGTTGATGTACGTGTTCACCTCTCCAGGAATGCCAACGGTGGGGTCGAAGGCAGTGGGCAAGGCCGCAGCGGGGGTGGCCGCCGAGACCGTGGGCGACGACGAAGTGGTCGCGGCGGACACTGCGCTGGACTGCTTGGCCGTCCCCGCAGGATTGGTAGTCGAGGATGGCGAGGAGAACTGCGGCAGCGTGCTGGCTTGTGCCGAGGCCGCCTGATAGCGAGTCATCGCCGCCGAGTTGTTCGCCCACATGCTCTGGTATTCGGCTTCGGTTTCGGCGATAGCCGGAAGATTCCTCCCGAACCCGTTGGTGGCTAACAACTGCGCTAGCAACGCCCTGTTGGCGCTGACTTGCCCAACAGGAACCACCGCCGCGCGGACGGAATTGACTGCGCTTGCGGCGGCCTGCGCCGAAGCGGCTGTCTGCTGGACTTGCTGCGCCGTCGTGCGCAGCCAGTTCACGTAGGGTTCAACGGCCTGCACCATCGCCGTCGAGGACGCACCACGCCAGGTCCCAACCAGAGACGACAGCGTGGCGCCATAGTTTTCGGCAGAGTCCTCCAGATTGGCGCCGAGCTGTTGCCACGCCTCGGAAGCCTCGATCAGCGATTCCGCACCGGGTCCCGTATGGATCAGCGCAGAGGTGACTTCGGGAGGCAAGGTTGTGAACTCCATGACTCCAAAGATCGACTACCGTGGGAAAACTTTTGGAACTTTGGGTTGACTAGGGTGAAAAAAACCCTGAAACATTGAGCTTCGCACGTTACCGGCCGAACCGGCCAATACGAGCTTAGATCACGAGATGGCGTCGATCGCGGTCAATAGCCGCGACTTGAACTCGGCCGGAATGGGGATATATCCGTGTTCGGTGAGGTCATTCTGGCCGGCGCCGATCGCGCTTAGCAGGAACGCCTTCACGGCCGCACCGACCTGGGAATCGTGGTACTTCGAACACACAATCTCATACGTTGCCAACACGATCGGGTACGACCTGGTCCGGTTTGGCCGGTAGAACGAGATCGTGTCCAAGGCTAGGTCGTTCCCGTTCCTCATAAACCAGGCGGAAGAAATCGTCCTTCCCACCGACTCTGGGCTGATCGCTACCGGCTCTGGACCCGCCGTCGTGACGATCTTGGCCATGTCCAGGTGTTGCGCCTGGGCGAACGACCATTCGATGTAGGTGATCGCGCCTTCGGTGCTTTTGACGGCCGCAGCGGCGCCGTCGTTGCCGCGGGCGCCCTCGCCGACACCGCCGTTGAACTTCTTTCCGGCGGCAAAACCCCACGTGCCGGCGGAAGCGGTATCGAGATACCTCTGGAAATTGTCCGTGGTCCCGGACTCATCGCTACGGAAAACGACCCGAATCGGCTCAGCCGGCAGCTTGTTACCTAAGTTCAGCAGCTGGATCGCCGCATCGTTCCACATAGTGATCTGGCCGTTGAAGATCTGGGCCGCGACCGGACCGTCGAGGTTCAACGACGTCATGCCTTGGACGTTGTAGGCGATGGCAATGGGCCCAAACACCACCGGCAGATTCCACACCGGCGAGTCGCACCGCTGCGTCGCGTTGGCGTACTCGCCCAAGTTCAGCGGCGAGTCCGAGCCTCCGAAATCGGTTTGGCCGCCCATGAATTCGCTGATCCCAGCGCCGGAGCCATTGGGCGTGTAATTCACCGACTGGCCCGGGCAGGCTTGTTCGAACGCCTTGACAAAACGGGTCATTGCGTTCTCCTGGGCGGTGGAACCACTGGCCTTCAGAGTCGGCTGGCCGCCGCAGGTCACCTTCACCGGCGGCGCGGCGCTTCCTCCGGTGGCGTTGTTGTTACCGCCGCACGCCGACAAGATCACCGCACCAGCGGTCACAATACTCAGTGCGGCGCCAAATCTCTTTAATTTCAATCTAATTCCTTCAAATGGAACGATGCGATGATCGACGCCGGCCTGGCCGCAGCCCGCCTAACTGCTGTCCTCCGCGCAGCCATGACGCATGGTAACAAGATTCGCCCTTCAGCAATTGCGCCCGGTCATCGTCGGATTCCCGATTTCAGCCTCAGTTTCCAAGCTGTTTACGCTTCGACCAGGGGTCTACCGTCAACGACCGTGCGCGGCGAAAAACTGTGCGATGGTCGCCGACGTCGCGATCGGCAGCGTCAGCAACCGGTAGAGGCTGCCGGGAACACGCAAAGAACCCCTCAGCTAACCGAGGTGTGCTCTTAGTCACATCTTAAGTAACTTTTCAGCGGCGTGTCGAGTAAAACCGCCAGCGCAGGATGGCCAAGCTCGCGACACGGCACGTTGCTCACCGGGCGGGGCCGTTTCCCGGCACGTACCGTGGAATAGAAATTGCCGATTGGCGGTTGGTCATCGCTGACTGGCCTGTGACCCCGATCACCGACACGGCAGGTCGACGCGTTAGTCACTGAGGAAACACCGACGACGTAGCCGGATATCGGCCAACGACCTCGCCGGATTACTGAAGGGCACCAGGGTGCTAACACTGCAGAACCACGTCAGCCTCAGCAATCTGACAACTTTCCGCTCCCTCAACGCCGGCGGGCT
>Ga0209693_10000626_pt1 | contig 14475 bp, 12 predicted proteins | sample HubBroMetageWRM3_FD_188345 | JGI IMG/M metagenome (GOLD analysis project Ga0209693, IMG submission 188345) | Warmed soil microbial communities from the Hubbard Brook experimental Forest, New Hampshire - Hubbard Brook CCASE Soil Metagenome WRM 3... | ecosystem: Environmental > Terrestrial > Soil...
ACGGGGCACCTCAGCCCGCGCGGTCTTACCGCGGGCAGCGCTCTCGGCCGGGGTCAGCCGCCCCACCCCTGGGTCAAGCTGGTACCGCTGCGTCCCACGCGCTGGGGCCTCAGCCGTCAGTACACTCATCGTCGACTCCTTTCGGTCCGGCGACCATCCGAGCGGCCCGCACCCAGGCGTGCCGACCGCCCCGTCACAGCAGGCGCCAAGCGGCGGACAGGATGCCGCACCCCCCACGATCCCGCGCCGGCTCCTCGTCCGCCTCATCCCGGCGGGATGAACCGGGCTCATCGTCCAGGGTGACTGCCTGCCTGCGCAGCCCGGGACGGCTATCGTGTCCTGAGCTTTCAAGAAGCATATAGTCGGAAAAACTTCAGAGTATCTGGACCTTATCTGTCGGTAATACACAATGAATGGTCAGTCTTTTCGGTGATGCTTCAGAAGGTTCTCCCGCGCTGTGTAATGGCCGGCCCCGGGGAGCCAAAGAGCGCGTCTCGCCGGGCTAGGTCTTCCCCCGGGGCCTTCGGGTCTGGCGAGGCGCGCTCGCCAACGGACGATCCGCGCCGGCTGGCTCGTCTGCCTCATCCCGACCGGATGATCCGGTGCCGGATGCGCACGATTACGGTCAGAGACGCGAAGACGACGAAGGTAGCGTTCTAGCGGCCAGTGGCGGTTGGTCCTCGCCGACCGGGCCTGGTCTGCCGAGCACTGTTCGCGAAGGGGCATGCCGCAATGGCAACCGACGGGAATGTGCCCGGACTGCCACCTGCTGTATCTCCGGAGGACGCTTCTGGCCCTTACGCGGGGCCAGGGACTCCCGCCGACGACGTCCCCGGGCCGCGGCGGAACCTGTCGGCCCGGCTCAGGCAGTTCATTCAGGCCGTCCGCGACAACGACCGTGCGGCCGTAGAAGAGGCGGTAGTACGGCTGAGCCGTTCTCGGCGGTGGCTCGCTCCCCTCGCTCTGGCGGTCGGCGCCTTGGCCATGTTGTTCGACGGAGTGAAGCTGCTGTTCACCAACTGGCGGCTGACCCTGGTCCAGGTCTTGCCGGCGATGTGGATCTGGGCCGCTATGCTCGACCTGAAGGCCCACGTGCTGCACGGGAAGTCGTTCCATGTCCTGACCGGTCCCGTCGTGATCCCGATCGTCCTGGCCGTGGCCGCTGTTACCGCGGCGAGTTTCTTCCTGAACGCCGTGTTCGCCTTTGCCATCGCGAGCGGGGGTCCGCCCGTGATCCGGCCCGCGTTCGCGAAGGCCCGGTCGCATCTGGCCGTTGTCCTGGGCTGGGGCGCCGCGGTTGGTATCTGCCTGGGCCTGGCCACCGTGGTCTTCGTCCGGTGGGGGGTGTTGTGGTTCGGGCTGTCATTGAGCATCGTCGTCGCCGTGATGATGGTCTGCTATGTCGCCGTGCCGGCCCGACTCGTCGGCGTGAAGATCACCACTTCCAGACGCGACAAACTGACCGCGTCTGCGGTAGGCGGGGCCATCGGAGCGGTCGTCTGCACACCGCCCTACGTCCTCGGGCGCGTCGGGCTGCTCATGCTCGGGTCGCACACGCTCTTCATCCTGGGCTGTGTGGTGCTCGCCATCGGCGTGACGTTGCAGGCAGGCGCCACCGGCGCGGTCAAGGCGATCAAGATGAGCGCCAAGCTCGTCTCCGGGAGCCGGCAGCCCGCAGGCGATGATTCGCCGCCTGAACAGACGGTTCGCTTGGAACAGGCCTAGGGCTCGATGTTGCCGGTGCACCTGACCGTCGTCGAGCAGGTTCGACCTAACCCGGCGGAGGGGCCATCACCCTCGCCGGGTGATGCGCCACCGCCCGACCCAGCCAGATGCTGCACCAAGTAGGGGTCCAGATCGGATCATTTGGCGGCTCGTTCTCCGCCGCCCCGCTCAGCGTGGGGCCGAAGCAGGGCGGCGCATGACGCGAAGGAGGCAGGAACATGGCAATCGGGCCAGTGCAGCTGATCGTCTTGGGATTCAACCACCCCAACTTCCATGGTGAGATCATCGCCGAGCTTGAGCGGCTCCGCGAAAACGATATGGTGCGCGTGATCGACTCGCTCGCTGTGTACAAAGACGCCGACGGCGGGCTGGAGGTGGAGCACCTCAGCAACCTCTCAGAGCAGGAGGCGATCGAGTACGGCACCAAGATTGGTGCGCTGATCGGCCTGGGCATCGAGGGTGAGGACGGCATCGACGCGGGTGCGGCCGCTGGCGCCGAGGAGGTTGCCGCGGCGGGCGGCGTGAACGTGTTCACCGAGGAGGAGGGCTGGGATGTGCTCGAGGACATCCCGAACGACTCCGCCGCAGCGCTCGTCCTCATCGAACACCACTGGGCGGTGCCACTGCGCGACGCGATCGTGCGCGCCGGGGGCTTCCGGATCAGTGATGGGTTCATCAGCCCGCTCGACCTCGTGGAGATCGGGCTAGTATCGGCCGAAGAGGCCCGGGAACTGCACGAGCTGGAGACGGCCGCGGCGGCAAGCTGAGCGGTGCTGACCCGCCCTTGCCACTATCTGGAGGTATGAAATGTTCGGAGCACGCAGAGTAGCCCGGCGCACGGGACGGCGCACCGCCAGGCGCGTTTCCCGCAGGTGAGACCGTCCGGCAGGAGCCCGGCCGAGCTCCTGCCGGCCGGGACCAGCGTCAGCCGGTGAGATGACGAGTGCCGCCACGATCGCCAGATCGTGGCGGCACTAATCTAACCTCGCTGCAGGACCGCGAGAATCGGGAGCGTATAGGGCATGTCCGCGAGGAGTGCGTCATCACCGGCCGCCGTGAGCGATGGATCCCGGCTAGCAAAGACGCGGAACGTCACGAGGAAGAGAGCGTACGACCCGCTCACGACCATGACGTGGATTCCCGGCGGCACGTTCCTGATGGGCTCGGCGGACTTCTATCCGGAGGAGCGCCCGGTACACCGGGTCAGCGTTGATGGATTCTGGATGGACCGCCATCCAGTGACGGTGACCGAATTCCGGCGCTTCGTGACAGCGACCGGGTACGTGACCGTCGCCGAGCGGCCCCTGGCGGCGGCCGACTACCCGGACGCCGACCCGGATCTGCTAGTGCCGGGATCACTGGTGTTCCAGCCTGCACCTGGCCCGGTCGACCTGCGCGATTACCGCAACTGGTGGGCATACCTCCCGGGCGCCTCCTGGCGGCGCCCCGAGGGACCGGGCAGCGACTGCCACCGCCGCGGACGGCACCCGGTGACCCATGTCGCCGCCGAAGATGCCGAAGCCTACGCCGCGTGGGTCGGCAAACAGATGCCAACGGAGGCCGAATGGGAGTACGCGGCCCGCGGCGGCCTCGACGGTGCCGCGTACGCATGGGGTGACGAGTTCGCGCCGGGCGGCCAGATGATGGCGAACACCTGGCAGGGCGAGTTCCCGTGGCAGAACCTGCTCACGGACGGTTACGAGGGGACGTCCCCGGTGGGATCCTTCCCCGCAAACGGGTACGGGCTCTATGACATGACCGGCAACGTCTGGGAATGGACCTGCGATTACTTCACGCCACGTCATCCCGCTGAGGCCGCCCACGCCTGTTGTGTGCCGCGCAACCCGCGGGTGGATTCGCCGGAGCGCAGCAGGATCGCCGGCGAGCCGGGTGCGCACCTGCCGCGCAAGGTGATCAAGGGTGGCTCACACCTGTGCGCGCCCAGCTACTGCCTGCGTTACCGGCCCGCGGCCCGCCAGGCAGAGACCGTCGACAGCGCCACCTGCCACCTCGGCTTCCGGTGCATCAGCCGTGGTGGCCCGCCAGCCATCGGGTAGGGCAGCGACCGCCGAGGGCAAGGACCTCCGGTGACCCGGCCGAAGCTCGCCCCTGACGGGTGAGGCCCACGCTGTCCTGTCGACGGGATCATTAGTGACAGGGGGCGGCCAGAGCAGCCTGCTTTAAAAACGCACGCGCGGAAGGATCAGGCATGCGGCGCTTTACTAAGAGCATCGTCCTTTTGGCAGCGGTCCTGGCCATCGTATGCACGGTGGCGGGATGTGACGCCGCCAAGAGCGCGATTTCCAGCATCTCGCCCACCCGGAGCACCAGCGTCTCAGCCGGGTCGAGCGCTAGCTCGTCGCCGCCCAGCCCGAGCGCCAGCGTGTCGTCCAGCCCGAGCGTCACGGCCACACCTACCAGCCAGCCATCGGCGACTAGCAGCGCCTCCACACCCGCGGCGACCGCCCAACCGAGCAGTTCCCCGACCGCGGGTAGCGGGTCAGGCTCCGGCCTGATCTGGCTCTGGGTCCTGCTGGGTGTCATTGTCCTCATTGGCGTGATCGTGGGGATCGTCCGCGCGCGTGGCCGCCGCTCCGCGGCGGCGGGTAGCTGGCGGTCTAGTGTCGTCGACGCGTACGCCAAGGGCTCGGCTTTGCATGACGCGATGAGCGTCGCGGAGACACCGGGTGCGCTGGGCGCCTACGATGCAGGCGCCCGCTGGGCCGACATCCAGCGGCGCGCCGATGACCTGACCCAGACGCTGTACGCGCTTCGTGAGGCAGCCCCAGACGATGAAAGCCGGGCGAGGGTGGCCGATGTGCTTGTGTCGCTGCAGACTGTCCGATCCGCCATGGACGCCGAGCGTGCTCCTGGAGGCGCCGACGCGCGGCAAGCCGAGGTAGCCCGGGAACGTCTGGCCTTCTTCGAGACCTCGCTCCGCGCGCTCCGAGGATCAGACCAGCAGGCGTTCTGACCGCGACAGGGTTAAGTCATGTCGGGCCCGCGCGGACGCCTATCTCTCAGTACCGACCGGCTAGCGGCATTCAGCGACGGAGTGCTCGCGATCGCCGCCACCCTGCTCGTACTGGAGATCGCAGTTCATCCGCCGGGCACCTTGCTGCAGCAAGTACTTCGTGCCTGGCCCGGCTACCTGGCGTATGTCGTCAGCTTCCTGACGATCGGCGCGACATGGCTCGCCCACACGGCATTGACCGACCGGCTCACGCGGTCAGATCCGATCTTCCTGCAACTCAACCTGGTCCTCTTGCTCGTGGTGGCGTTCCTGCCGTTCCCGACCCGGCTCGTCATAGACGCGCTGCACGACACAGGCGACGAACGCGTGGCCGTCACGATGTACGGGCTGACACTCCTGGCCATCCGCCTCATGGCGGCCGCCATGGACGCCTATGCCCGGCGCGAGCACCTGTACTCGCAGCAAGAAGATGGCGAGGAGTTGCAGAGCACGCAGCGAAAACTTCTGCCTGCCGTCATCGGGTACGTGATCGTCATCCTGATCGGGCTCCTCGTGCCCCGAGCAGCAGTGACGTTGTACTTCTTTATCGCGGTCTACCTGATCGTGCCGTTCGGAGAGATGACACGCCTGCTGTTCCGCCGTCCATAGTTCACCGCGTTTCCCGCGACTTCACCGAACGGGCGAGCTCAGACGGCAGCGGCAGGCAACCGACCTGCCGGGCCAGCACGAAGCCCCGGGGTACGGTAAGGACCGGCCCGGGGCTCCGTCGGAATCGTTCTTCCGCGCCTGCTCCTACTCGCGGGCCAGCATGGCCACGGCCTCGCGCTCGAGGTCGACGTACGGATCGCCGCTGACGTCCACGGCGACCCGCTTGATCGTGCCGCCGGTGAAGCGGTGCGGCGATGCGTTCGGGTAGTCGGTGGTGACGGCCTCTCCGCTGTCACGGCCCACGCACAGGCCCTCGCCCGCGAGCATGAACATTCCCGGCTGGGTCTTGATCCGGCCCTCGGCGACCTTCTTGTCCCCGTGGTACAGGGACAGGATTCCGGTGGACACGTGCGGCGGGTCCTCGCCGTCCTTGTCGAACGAGGCCGACAGGATCAGGTTCTGCCCGGTGGGCAAGTCCTGGGTGCTGTCGATCTTCTGCTCGATCATGCCGACGAAATTGTAGACGTAGTGCAGCCGGTTGTCCTTCACGTACAGGGCGTGCCCGCCGAACCGCGACCCGTGTGCGAACAGCACTCCTTCCGCGCCGGGAGCGGGGATGTCGACCAGCGCCCCGATCGAGTAGGAGCGGTTGCGGACGTTCACCGCCTGCGCCTCCGGTACCTCCGCGGTGTCGGGGAAATAGATGTAGCGGTCACGCGACGTGGCTAGCTGCGGTCGCTGCGTGGTAATGATCTCTACCGCGGATCGGTCGTCAAGCGGGAAGGCATTGTTTTCGCCTGCCTCGGCGAACCACAGGTTGACCAGTTCCCGCACCTTCTCCGGGCGCTCGGCGGCCAGGTCGTGCAACTCGGACCGGTCGGTATCGGTGTGGTACAGCTCCCAGGTGTCGTCGTTGAAGTCGCTCCAGCCGCTGATCGTCGGATGGGTCGTGACGGCCTTCCAGCCCTCATGCCAGATCGCGCGCGAGCCGAGCATCGAGTAGAACTGCGTCTTGCGGGCCGACGACACGGACGGGTCGCCGACGCTGTAGTGCATGCTGACTCCGTCGAAGCGGCTCTGCACGTGCCCCTTGATCGTTTCCGGCGTCTCGACGCCGAGGGCGTCCAGGATGGTGGGCACGATGTCGATGGCGTGATGGTACTGGTGTCTGATCTCGCCCTGGCCCGCCGTCGCCCCGTCCCTGGCCGAGGGCCAGGAGATGATGCAGGGGTCGGCGGTGCCGCCGTTGAACTCGTACCGCTTCCACATCTTGAACGGGGTGTTGAACGCCATCGCCCAGCCGTTCGGGTAATGGTTGTAGGTCTTCGTTCCGCCGAGCTCGTCGAGCATCGCGAGGTTCGCCTGGATAGTGTCGGGGATGCCGTTAGCGAACAGCATCTCGTTGACCGACCCGTTGGGGCCGCCCTCGCCGCTGGCCCCGTTGTCCGACACCACGATGACCATCGTGTTCTCCAGGTGCCCGAACTCCTCCAGGTAGTCCAGCAGCCGGCCGATGTGATGGTCGGCGTGCGCCAGGAATCCCGCGTACACCTCCGCCATCCGTGCGAAGAGCCGCTTCTCGTCGGGGGACAGCGAATCCCACGGCCGGGTGACGTCCAGCGGCGGGAACGGCTGGCCCTTGGGTCCCGTGCGGGTCTCCGACGTGCCGATCGGGTTGACCGGCGGCAGCTCGGTGTCGGCCGGGACGATCCCCATCTCCTTCTGCCGGGCCAGGGTCTGCTCCCGCATCGCCTCGTACCCCATGTCGAACTGGCCCTTGAACTTAGCGATCCACTCTTTCGGAGCGTGATGCGGCGCATGCGCGGCACCCGGCGCGTAGTACAGGAAGAACGGCTTGTCGGGTGCGACCGACTTCGCGTCCTTGATGAACTCCATCGCCTTGTCGGTCAGGTCCTCGGTCAGGTGGTAACCCTCCGCCGGTGACTTCGGCTGGTCCACCGGGTGGTTGTCGTAGACCAGGTCCGGGTACCACTGGTTGGTCTCGGCGCCCAGGAACCCGTAGAAGCGCTCGAACCCGCGGCCGGACGGCCAGTTGCGCCGGGTCGAGGCGACGTTCATCTCTACGGTCGGGCACAGGTGCCACTTGCCCACCGCGTAGGTGTTCCAGCCTTGCTCACCCAGGATCTCGGAGATCATGCCGTTCTCCGGCGGGATCGTCCCGCTCGCGTTCGGGAACCCGATCGCGGCCTCGGTGATGCACGCCATGCTGTTACGTGTGTGGTTACGCCCGGTGAGCAGGCACGATCGGGTCGGCGAGCACAGCGCCGTGGTGTGCCACTGCGTGTACCGGATCCCGCCGGCTGCGATCCGATCGATGTTCGGCGTCTCGATCGGGCCCCCGTAGCAGCTCATAGCGGAGAAGCCCACGTCGTCGAGCACGATGTAGACGACATTGGGCGCGCCGTCGGGCGCACTGGGCGGCTCGAACGGTGCCCAGTCCGGTTCCGAATCGCGGATGTCGACATTGATCGTGCCCTTGAACGGCTGGCCCATTTTCACTAGCTCCTCGCGCCGATAGTTTTATGCAGCGGGTCTCACCTGGACATGACCTTTTCGGGTGCTGTCGCTTTCAAGCCATAAAGTCCCCGCCACATGATGCTGGCAGTGTCCAGTGAGCCGGAACATCACCCCTCGCGGATGAGTGAGCAGGACGGCCAGGACGTTCAGGGAGGAGGCGGGGTACTGGCCACCACTATTCCCGCGCCTTTCGGCGGTCCACGAAATAGGTCAGGACCCGAATAGCTTGGCTTTAGCGGCGGTGAATTCATCGTCGGTGAGGATGCCTTGCTGATGCAACGTGGCGAGCTGATTCAGCTGGTCGATCATTGGCGACGTGGCCGCTGCGTCAGGTCCCTGCTCCTGAGTCGCGGGCGGTGCCTGCTGCTGCTCGAGGTCGCTGATGCGCTGGTCTTGCTCTCCTTCGGCCTGCTGGTTCTGCTCCGCTCGTCGGCCCATGCTCCTGCCCGCGACGTACGCGCCGCCGCCCACCACAGCCGCGCGCATCAGCGGGCGTCGCCGTCTAAACATCACTGCCTCCTAGCTGGCTGAGCCGTCATGGTCCTATACGCCGTCAGGCAGTGCCAGGCCCAGAGCCACCATGAGTTCTGGCGCGGCCGCCACTGCCCTCGGGCCGCCGATCTGCGGCGTAATGGCGAGCAGGACGCCGATGAGGTCTTGCGGAGTGGCGCCGCTCTCCAGCGCGTTACCTACCTGCCACATGTAAGAGGCCGGAGGAGCGTCCAGCGCCATCAGAGCGGCGATTTTGACCAGGGCGAAGCTACGCGGGTCCAAGCCGCTCCTGGCCTGCAGCTCGGCCCGCAACGCCAGGCTCTCGCCTAGGAGCTCGGGGTCGCCGAGGGCCAGTTCGGCCAGCGCGGTCCTCGTAGCCTCGTCGACGTCGGCCTTGGCTACCACGTCCATGATCAGGGTCCTTTCAGTCGCTCTGGCATCAGGTGCTGAAGGAGATGGCACCTTCAGTCAACGATCGCCGGAGCTGGCCCGCGATGCTTCACCCGCGGCGGATGGTACCGGCACGTCGGCTCGCACCCGCTCCCCAGCCAAACCTGGGCTGGGATCGCCGGGCCGCCCGTGCATTCCAGGCATAGATGACCGCCGTGCCGCGACTAAGGAATCATCCCGAACGGGTGATGAGCCCGTAAATCCCGTCAGAGACCATGATCCCACCGGCCACCACCAGCACCCCGACCAGCACGGTCCTTCCATTCGCACGCAGCCAGCCGTTAAAGGCCTTAAGACGCTTCTCGGTCAAGCGCGGGGCCACCAGGTGGAGCGTGATCGGAAGCCACACAAGCAGGACGTTGATAACGACGACGAGGAGCAAAGCCAGGGTGGTGACTTCGGGGCTGTCTCGTGCCGTCGCGATCACCTGCAGCGCCGCGATGAAGGTGATACCAGGGGCGAACACGAGCAGGCCGACGACGAACGCGCTCAGCGGAGCTGGATCGGCGACCATCCTGGACACCAGACCATGCTGGGCCTTCCCGGGATCGCGCGACTGGGGCTTACGGGTCGCGACGAAGGTGGCCGCCGCGAAGAACAGGATACCGAGGCCAAGCCGAAGGCCGTAGCGGGCCTCGTGCTGGTCGGGATGGTTCAGGCCGGTGCTGCGCAACACGACAAGTAGGACGACTCCCATGACGATACTCATGAGCACCGCGCCGGCCAGGTAGAAAAAGCTGGTCAGCCCGGGCCTTGCGGAGCCGAGGTAGACGGCGGCGATCAGCAGGGCTGTCGGGGATAGCGCTGACAGTAGGGCCAGCCCAGCCGCCTGCGCGAGCACTCTACCGGCGAGTGGTGCTTGGCGGTAGCATCACCCGGTCTGGCTGGGGAGCTTTCAGGGCTCACCTGCAGTCTGCGGCTGTGCGGGTGGCCTGCCGATCAGCTCGATCAGCCCGAGAACCACCAGCAGCAAGACGACGATCACGATGACGACTGCCGCCGTGGGCTGACCCCAGAATACGAATATCAAGGCGGCAAGTGCCACCGCCCCGATACGGAGGCCTTTGCGGTGCGAGAAAGTCCACAGCCCTGCTGGGCCGGTGGACACACCCCTACGCTCGCCGAAGTGCCGGATCCAGTCCAGCCCCGACGCGAACCCGGAGCGGGTCCGGACCGCCGTCGTGGACGGTCCGGTGAAGAACGCCGCGGCGGCGACCACCAGCCCGATCACCAGCAGGCCACGGAGCCCGTCCTTGATGAACCGAACAAACGTGTCGAACAGGGCGGCAGCGGCATCGCTTGGTAGCACGCTGCTAGGGACGCTGTTGAGGTAGATGCTACGGAAGATCTGCAAGTCGACGCCAAGGAACAGCATGGAGAAGGCGAAGCCGAGCCCGGCTCCGATCAGGGCGCGCCGGTGGCTCCGCGCGACGTACACCCCAGCGGCGATGAGGAGCAGCGACAGTATTGGCAGCACGATCTTAAGGTCGTTGAGCAGCCGGTAGCCGCTTTGTGCCCTCTCCAGGTTCCGGGCTTCGAACAGCGCGATGGTCGGATTGATCGCCGGGATACTGTTCGCCAGCGTGAACCCGCGAGCCACCAGGTCTTTCTTGACAATGTCGATGAAGGGGCCAAGGCCGATAACGACCTGGCCGTTGCTGACGCTGATCGAAGAGTTGCCCTGGCCCGAGAGCACCTTGACTATCTGCCCGTGCGCGACGGTGTTGACCTGCACCCAGGCGGTGGCGAAGGCCGGGCTGGATACAACAGAATGCACCGTGCTATGTATGAAGCCGGTTACCGAGCTGGCGATCTGCGGGCCGAATGTGTTAAGCAGTGAACTGATCCGGGTTAGCCCCTTGCTGTTGAGCTGGGCAGAGGCCTGATTGATAACTCCCGTTACGTTGAGACGGCTAGTTATCTGATTCGTGATCTTGTCGGTCAGGGCATTCTGGATCGCTGGATCGTGGATCAGCGGCTCCACGTTCGCCACGTACCGGCCGGTGTCGGAAACCTGGTTGGCCGCCCAGACGCCGAGCACTGCTTCCGGAGCGAGCAGACAGCCGAGAAAGATGAGCACGACGGCAACGGGAGTACGCCAGCTCCGCCGACGGCGGCCTGGGCCAGCTTGCTGCTGGTGGAGTTCGGCTGTCTCGGCGCGGAGGCGTTCCAGCTCTGCTGTCTCGGCGCGGAGGCGTTCCAGCTCGGCTCGCTCATCCGGGGTAAGCGCTCCGACCTCGCCAGCCGGCTGCGGCTTACCGTCGGAATTGGACACGCCCACCTCGCCGTCACCTCCGCTGCGCCCGCAGCACAGCGCCGTGTTGATGCTGCGGTACCCGTATTACAGGATTTGCTCGGCACTGCGTCCATCAAGCCTGTCTGGCCCGACGCGGACCTGCCTCACCCCGCCAGGATGAATCCGGCCAGTGCGGTATTCCCCAGCCGGTGTCAAGCGCCGGGCAGGTTCGCAGCTGAGGGAGGGTCCTCCGGAGCAGGCAGAGCCGGATCATGGAGACGGCGTACCTCCACGACCTTCACACCGAGGATCTGCAGCCGGGCCAGGAGCCCGTGCAGCGCGGCCTGATCCCGGAGCGGGCCGTGCAGGACTGTCTCGACCGGCTCAACCGAGGCGCTGAGCAGCTCGAAGTCAAGGAGGGCTTCGGGAGGCGGGACCCCGATGACGCGGATCTCGTAGTACGGCGGTGGCAACAAAGCCCCCCCAGGTGTGGCTATGGACATGGGTCAAATACCTCACGCTCTCGCGTCTTGGCGTGCGGCGCGTCATGCACCACGGGTGATCGTCACCCTGGTGAGATTTCTTAGAGGGTGATGACAGGTCACCCCAATCCGGGTGAACGTATGTAAGAACATGGACTCTGATGAAGACGAGCCAACCTACTGGGCACAGCCATGCGCTATTAGACCTAGCTCGTCCGGCCGGCAACGGAGCTGGCCGGATCAGGGGGTATCTGAATGACATCCGGCATGAGCGCCCGCGCGGCCGCCCGCTCTGCAGGACAGGCGGCGGGCGCTGACGATCCCGTCCTGATCTCGAAGATCACCGCGCCCGGTGTGCCCGCCTGGGCCGTCCGCCGTCCGCAGATCGACAAGCTCATCGCGAAGGGCGCGCGGGGTCCGCTGACCACGGTTACCGGTCCTGCGGGCTCCGGCAAGACCATGGCTATTGCCTTGTGGGCCTCTGCGCGCTCCGATCCCGCCACCTTGGTCTGGGTCACCCTTGACGACTACGACAACCGGCCTAAGGTTTTCTGGTCCTATGTCGTGGCGGCATTGCGGCAGGCTGGCATCACCGTCCCGCGGGTTTCGCCCGCCGCGGGCCGCGGGCCAGCCGACCATGTATTCCTACTGCGGCTCGCATCTATGCTGGCGGCACAGAACCCACCGGTGGTAGTAGTCCTCGACGATCTCCATCTGGTGACCGAACAGGACACCCTGGACGGGCTGGCCTACATGCTGAGGAACGCGACGCCGGGCCTGCATCTCGTGGTGTCATCGCGGATGGATCCGCTCCTGCCCCTGCACCGGTACCGGCTTGCCGGAGAACTGACCGAGATCCGCGCAGACGACCTTGCCTTTAGCGTTCCCGAATCCGCCTTGCTCATGGCCCGGCAGGGCATCACGCTCTGCCCCGATGGGCTCGAGCGCATCGTCGGCCGGACTGAGGGCTGGGCTGCGGGAGTCCGCCTGGCCGCCATCTCGCTGGAGGGTCACCCCGACCCTGACCAATTCGCCAAGGAATTCGATTCCGAGGAGAGTGCCGTCACTAGTTACCTGGTAGACGAGGTGCTGAACGCCCAGCCCGCCTCCACCAGGGAATTTCTCCTGCGGACGAGCATCCTGAACCGGGTATGCGCAGACATTGCCCGCGAGCTGAGCGATGACGAACCTGCGGCGGACATGCTCCCGGCCCTGGCGCAGGCGAACGCGTTCGTCCGGCCGATCGGACACGGATGGTACCGGTACCATTCGCTGTTCGCGGCGGTGTTGCGCCTGAAGCTCCGGCGTGAGTACCCAGGCCAGGTGTCCGAGCTCAATCGGCGGGCCGCTCGGTGGTATCAGCTGAACGGCTCGCTCAGCGAAGCCGTGGGACACGCCGGGGAGTCGGGTGACTGGCCGTTCGCGGCCCGGATAGCCCTGGATGAGCTCGCGATCGGCCAGCTCATCGAACCGCGAGGAAACCGGTCGCTCGCCGAGAGGTTCCAGCGCATGCCCGCGGAGTCGCCCTGGACGCAAGTGCATCCCTTGCTTGTGGAAGCCGCGCTTGAGCTGTCCGGCGCTGACGGCATCCAGGACGGTGCGACGCTCGCCGCGGCGGAAGGCGTCCTTGAGCGCCTTCCCGTTACCGACGAAATCCCGGCCCGGCTGGCCGCTGCGCAGGTCAGGCTGGCCGTATCCCGCCGCATCGGCGACCTAGATGCGGCCCTGGCGGCGGTCGCCAGGGCCGAGACCTTGCTCGGGGAGATCGCCGAGAACCATCTCGCCCGGCATCCTGACATTCACGCGCAGGTGCTGGCCGGCCGCGGAGCGGTCGAACTCTGGTCGGGCGACTTCGATCAGGCGGCCGCCACCCTTCGTTCGGCCATCGCCCCCGCCTCCGCTCCTGGGGAGACCTATGAGCGCAGTGACTGCCTCGGGTATCTCGCTTTGGTGGAAGCCTTGCGCGGACGGCTGAGCCACGTCATTGAGCTGGCCGACCAAGCGGCGCGAGCGGCCGAGAACCGCGCCAACGGGCTTGCCGAGTTCGCCAGTCCGGCCGCGACTATCGCCTTGGCCCGCATGTACCTGGAACGCAACGAACTGCGGCAGGCCCATAGTCAGCTCAGACTGGCGGACGGCGCCCTGCGGATCGCGCCGGACAAGCTGCTAGGCGCCATTGCCTGCCTAATCGCAGCGCGCTGCCAGCTAGCCGAAGGCAATACCAAGGCCGCGGCGGACATGCTCAGTCGCGCACGACAGGGCTGGTCGCCCCCGCCCTGGCTGGAACACAGGTTGGTGCTCGTCCAGTCCCGGGTTTGCGCCGCTGCCGGGGACATCAAGTCCGCCGTTGAGGCGGCCGCGCGCGCCGAGCCGCAGTCCGCGCTCGATGCGGCCGTCGCGCTCGCGCAAGCCTGGCTGGCCGCTGGCGATACACAAGCTGCGGAGCGCGCTCTGGCCGCCGGGGTAGCCGCCAGCCCGGATGAGTCGCCGGAGCCGGTCAGCCTGGAGGGATGGCTCGTCGATGCCCGGCTCAGTTACGGTCTCGGCGACGGCGCGCGGGGCCGCCGATCACTTGAGCGTGCGCTGCGCCTGGGCAAACCTGAGCGGCTCCGGCTGGCCTTTGCCATGGAGCGCACCTGGATCCACCCGGTGCTACGACGCGATCCCGAGCTTGCACATGCCTACCAGGACTTGCTAGAGCCCCGGCAGGTGACCACTAGCAGGATCCCGGCCCCACGGCCCGATCCGGACCATCCCGCGCCGATAATCGTCGAGCCGCTTAGCGACCGCGAGCGCGAGGTGCTCCGGCTCTTGTCGGCAATGCTCAGCACCGCCGAGATCGGCACCGAGATGTATATCTCAGTGAACACTGTTAAGACCCACCTCAGAAGCATCTACCGCAAGCTGTCGGCGGCTCGCCGCGGCGAGGC
>Ga0209693_10000628_pt1 | contig 14464 bp, 10 predicted proteins | sample HubBroMetageWRM3_FD_188345 | JGI IMG/M metagenome (GOLD analysis project Ga0209693, IMG submission 188345) | Warmed soil microbial communities from the Hubbard Brook experimental Forest, New Hampshire - Hubbard Brook CCASE Soil Metagenome WRM 3... | ecosystem: Environmental > Terrestrial > Soil...
GAGGCCCGTCCAAAGCAGAGCCCAAAGCTGTGTTCATCAGCAGCATCGAAAGGTCCGGGGAAATATGGAAGACGTTTGCGAATCCGGTGTCCTCTAACGCAGTTTTCACCGCGTAGGTTTCTCCGCCGGCGACGGATGTCTGTGACAATTTCGACTGGCCTTCGATGAAGTACAGTCGCGCGCCGTCGGTGACGATTCCAGATTTCGGCGCATTCGTGTTGGTGATCTGCACGGTTCGCAATACACGAGGCGGAGGTACGGACCGCGTCGCAAAATAACCGAGCACAGCCATGAGAACGAGAACGACGGCAGCCGCGATCCCGCCCCAAACAAGCTGCCGATGCGACACGTTCGATCCGCGGCTTCTTTCGGCTCTGTAGGCTTGCGTATTGATCGCGGCTGAACGGCCGGAGTCCGTGTCTCGTTTCAATCGCTTCAAGTCGGCGCGAAACTCGCCGGCCGTTTGGTAGCGAAGCGCGGCATCTTTTTCCAGCGACTTTTCTAAAATATTCTCCAGCGCCGGCGGCAATCTCGGATTCACTTTGGTGGCGGGCCTTGGCGTCGCGTTCAGAATTCCGTCGAAAACGAGCGCTGGAACCGGGCCCGCGAACGGGGCAACACCCGTAGCCATCTCATAGATCACGACGCCTAGCGAAAACAAATCCGTTCGCGAATCGAGCGCCTCGCCTCGCGCTTGCTCCGGCGACATGTAACCCACGGTGCCCATCGACGAGCCTGGGGATGTCTGGCTGTCGTCCAGGAAATGGACCTGCGTCGGGATCGAAGACTCGCTCGCACCCTCCGTAGCACGCTCGCGATACGCCGCGAGTTTTGCCAAACCGAAATCCAGAATCTTCGCCGGCCCCCGATCGACCAGAAAAATATTCGCAGGCTTGATGTCGCGATGCACGATGCCCTTGGAGTGGGCGACTTCGAGTCCATCCGTGATTTGGATGGCGATGTCCAGCAACTCCGATATGTCGATCGATTTCTTGGCAATACGCTGCTTCAGGGTCTGGCCTTCGAGCAGCTCCATTGCGATAAACGGCCGTCCGTTGAACTCGCCAACGTCATAGATCGTGCAAATGTTCGGGTGATTTAATGAGGACGCCAGCCGCGCTTCGCGCTGAAATCGCTCGATTGCCTGGGGATCATGCGAGATGTCGTCGGGAAGAAACTTCAGCGCGACGGGTCGTCCAAGACGAGCATCCTGCGCCTTGTAAACGACGCCCATTCCGCCGCCTGCGATGACTTCAAGGACGGTGTAGTGACCAACGCTGCGTCCGGCATTTGAAGGAGTGTCCGGCACTTTGCAACGAAGTTTACTCCCGCACTCCCGCGCAGGCAAATATTCATCGCAGTTCAGGGTTAGATAAGCAGAGAGTGACTGGTACGGGTCCGATTTTTTCAGTCACGTTCAGACGATTTCAGATTCCTCTTGAAGTGCTTGGAACACGTTTAAAGCTTCCCGAGGTCGGCGATTTCGTTTTCAGGCGGGAGATTCGCAGCGTTCCCTCAAAAACAATCTGAACGTCTCGGATTTGCTCCAGCACAGTGATGTCGGCGGCTTGTGCGACAAGTTCCTCAACCAGCACTTCGCTCAACGCTTGGCCTGCTGCGACTCGTATGGAGGGAATACTTTGCTGTCGTCGAAAAACGGGCACATAGCTGCCGATGCGATAGCAGATGAAGACCGGGTCGCCCTTCCCGTCGGATTCATAGTATTCCTTCAGTTTGTTGCGCAACCTGCGAGCTTCGCTGCGGACAATCGAGTCCGTGTTGGGATGATAGGGCGGCTTGCGGTTATACACTTCCGTGCCGATCACATACTCCTTCAATTGCTCGGAGTCGCCTGCGAGTGTCATCTCGACGGTGAAGCGAAGGAACTGGCTGAGCCGTTCTGACTGCGCAAAGATCGCGCTCTCCACAATGCGTGAAAGCTGCTCGCGAATCGCTACTTCAGACACCACCTCTCTACTCGGGAATTCAGCTATCGCCAGGTTTTGTTTCATGGACACCCCTCCAGTCAATCAAACCGTCGAACAGGAAATCTTCCCGGCCTATAATCGGCTATCTCAACCTTGGCCTTTCGGCCTCTGCGGAATTCAACTAGCTCGTTGCCGCCGCGATTTGTTTTGCACTTTCACTTGCTCGATCCACTCTCGGACGTAGGCTGGACATGGTTCGACTTTGATGCCGTACTGCTCGCAACTACTCAGAAAATCTATGGCTTCCTGGCTGACGAGCGTGACATCCGCCAAATCCAGGACCAAGTGCTCGCCTTCCGTTTCCGAGCCGAGCAGCTTTCTCAGGTCATCGACGTCTGCCGACTCGATGCGCCCGCTGAGCTTGAACAGGACACGACTCTCTCCCGAACGCTGAATTTTGAGCATGCAAATTCCCCGATGCCTTGCGACGCCAGATGAAGACAACTAGGGGCAATCGGATGCCCAAAGAAATTTATTGAAAGAGAGTCACTTAGCAGCCGGAGCGACGGCTGAGTTTCCGACAATTGGTGAGATTCCGGACAGGCGAGGGCGGGAGCGCGGTTACACCCTGAAGCGATTCTTGTTGATCTTGAGCGCCCGGATCTTCGATTCGAGCGTCGAGCGCGCAATTCCGAGTTTGGCGGCTGCGCCGGACGGTCCGAATACCCGCCCTTGGCATGCCGCCAGTGCCGCTTCGATCAGTTCTTTTTCCTGAGCGGCTACTCTTTCCGACAATTGAAGCTGGGTACTCACCGGGCTTTTGACCGGCTGTTGCGAGAGCCAGCTTTCGTCCACAGAGAAATTGGGCGTTTCGCAAACAATCACCGACCGTTCGATGACGTTTTGCAGTTCACGGATGTTTCCAGGCCAAGGGTACGACTGCAACACTTCCAGCGTTCGTTTCTCAACTCTCTTGATCTGTTTGCCCGATTTCCGCGCATAGCGGTCGATAAAGTACTCGACCAGCAAAGGGATGTCCTCTTTTCGCTCTCGAAGAGGGGGAATCGGAATCGGGAAAACATGGAGCCGATAGAACAAGTCGCTGCGGAAAGACCCTTCGCTGATGGCGGCCTGAAGATCACGGTTCGTGGCTGCGATCACGCGGACGTCTACACGTATCGAGCGCGTGCCGCCGACACGTTCGAATTCGTGCTCCTGCAAAACACGCAATAGAGCAATCTGGGTCTCGGCGGGAAGCTCCCCGACTTCATCCAGAAAAAGCGTGCCCCCATTGGCCAGTTCAAACCGGCCGATGCGCTGCTGCATCGCACCGGTAAAGGCACCCTTCTCGTGGCCAAACAGCTCTGACGCAATGAGTTCCCGCGGAATTGCCGCGCAGTTCACACTGACGAATGCACGCGAAGCGCGATCCGATCGCCGGTGTATGGCGCGCGCAACAAGTTCCTTTCCTGTTCCCGTTTCTCCGGTAATCAGAACCGTCGAATCGCTCGGCGCGACCTTGGAAATGCGTGAAAGCACTCGTTTTAATGCGGGAGAGATCCCGACGATCTCTTCAAACATCGAGGCTTTATCGACTTCTTCGCGCAGAGCGACGTTTTCGTGCTGAAGTCGCTCTTCAGCGCTTTTGCGTTCATGAATATCCGTGGCCGCGCAGTACCAGCGAATGATCTGTCCCTGCGCGTCATGAACCGGGCTGAACCGGGTAAGAAACCAGCGAAAACCGTTGTCTGCTTTTCGCAGCCGAACTTCTATTTCAAACGCCAATTGGCTCGACAAGGCGTCCCGCATGGAAGCTTCGAGTAGCGGAGCGTCGTCAGGATGAGCATCCTCGGATGAGCCGCGTTTCTTTTCCATCCAATCAGCAAGACTCATGCCCAGGTAATCGAGCGCAATGCGATTGATGTAGAGGCGCTCCCAGTCGGGCCCAAACACGGCGATCAGTTGAGGGGTGAAGTCCAAAATCTGCCGGAGCTCGGCTTCTTGCTGGCGGATTATGTCTTCGGCAACCTTGCGTTCGGTGACGTCCCTCGAGCTGCCGACAAATTGGAGGAGTTCCCCTGAAGCATCGAAAACGGGATGCCCCACGGTTTGAATCCACTTCGTCGTTCCATCGTGCATCAAAATGCGAAACTCGACTTCGTACTCCGACTTCGTTTGGATCGCGCCTTCGATCGTTCCGCGCCACTTCTCCTTGTCTTCCGGATGCACTCGCTCAAGGCGTTGTTCCCAGGTTGGCTTTCCTTGTTTCGGATCGAATCCATAGATTCGGTACCACTCGTCGGAAAGGTGCAAAGCGGCTTTTCCCGCGACCTCCCAGACCCAGCTGCCTGTGCGGCTAAGCCGTTGCGCTTCCGCCAAATATGTTTCGCTGCTTCGGAGCGCTTGCTCTGTCGTCTTGCGCTCGTGGATGTCCATGCTGGACCCGTACCACCGGATAATCCCGCCATTACGATCGAGCAGCGGAATTTTGCGGTGGAACATCCAGCGGAAGTCCCCGTTTGCAAGGCGGACACGCGCTTCAAACTCGAAAATATCACCGGTAGCGAGAGAGGTGCGCCATTTGGCCACAATGCCCCCGACGTCATCGGGATGAATGAAAGCGGTCCACTTCCATCCAGTCACTTCGTCAAGAGGGACACCAAGGTACTCGAGCCATCGTTTGTTGAAGTAGTCGAGGCCGCCGTCGGGCTTGGCGGTATGAATTAGCGCAGGAATTGAGTCGACAAGCATTTGGATGTCGAACGCATCGAATTCCTGTCTCGATGAAGCCATAGCAGAGGCATCATACACCCACCGTATTACTGAGAATATTTCGAGGTCGCTCTTGCCGGAACCGAGTCAGCGTTGCGCTCTGCCCGGTTGGCCTCTCCGCTGTCGGAAACATGTGTAGCCCCGCTAAACGACCGTCGGGAGGTCTCCGACATCACTCGCGCAGCTTCCTTCGTCGCTTCCGGCCCTCGTTACCGTGAGCTAGCCGTTCCTCACATTCCGCAGCGCCGGCCCGCCATGCGAAGGTGCTCGCCTGAGGCTCACAGGCTATGACGACCACAACAGGAGAAAGTGTTCTGCACGGTATGAACATCGCTCCGGGGATTGCCCCGTCCATCTCTCGCCCCCGATCCATTGGACGATACGAACAGGTGCCCATTTTGATTTCGGACGATCGGAGAGTGCGGGCCGATTATCGGTCGCGGAAGGCGCGAACCCGCCCCGCTTCCAGGCAAGATGATGTCCTGCAAGAAATATTTTTGGTTTCTCGCAAGCAATTGTTCCGAGTTGCGTTCCGCATTCTGAAGAATGAGGAAGACGCCGAAGACGCCGTGCAGGATGCGATGATTTCGGCCTTCTGCCACTTCGGCACATTCGAGCATCGAGCCCAGATCACAACCTGGCTGACGCGGATCGTCGTAAACGCGTCCCTAATGATTCATCGCAAACGAAGGAGCGCGGTTACCTGGTCTCTACAGGAAAGCGCGGCGGACGACACTGTCTTCGCTGACACAATTCCGGACCATCAGCCGAACCCGGAATCGGCTTATCAGCGGGTCGAATCTCTCGCGTCTGTCAACGCTCTGCTCGGCGAAATGAATCCGCTGCTCAGTAGAGCCGTCAGAGCCGCTTACTACGATGAATTGTCCACAGCGGAAGCGAGTGCTGCGCTATCCGTTCCCATTTCTACCTTCAAAGCTCGCCTGTTTCGGGGAACTCACCTATTGCAGAAGAAAGTACGGAAGAAAACATTCAGGCCGGGCAAGATAAGGTAGGCGTCGCCGTGCTGGCAGGCGAAGCGCCGAGTAAAAGCCTGCTTTCATCGGTTCGTTGCTATTTGCGAAAACTCGTAAGAATAAATTAAGGTGCGATGCCTTCCGCTTCGCTCATCTCGTCTTCCGCTTCGAGATACTCGAGCTGCGACTGCAGCAACGCCGTCTTTGCGTAAAGCTCTTGCGCGGCCGCTCCGTCAACCTGCGATGAAAGCGCGGTCCCGCCTTGAAGTTGCTGCACTGCGACGCGATGTGCTTCGGTCCGCAGCGCAACGAGTTCTTCGGAAACCTTCAACATGTCGCGCGTTCGTTCGCGCTTGTTGTAAATCGTCTGGATTCGCAGTTCGACTTCGTCTTTCACTCGGGCGAGGTTCTCTTCGGCTTGCGCGAGCTGCGCCTTCCGTTCGCCGATCTCGGCGTTTCGCTTCCCGCCATCAAACAGCTCGTAGCCGAAGTGCACGCCGAACGTGCCGAAATTGCGCGCGAGAAAAGGTACGTTGTCCTGATAGCTGTAACGAGCGAAGGCCTCGAGGTTCGGAATGTACTGCCGCTTGGCCAGTCGCACCCCTGCCGACGCCTTTTCGACTTCGGCGTTGGCTTCGTGAATTTCCGGATGGGAATCGAGCGCGACGCGCAAGCACTCTTCCCGTTCGCAACTGTCGCGGACCTTCTCGACCTTGGAATCCAATACGAGACGCGTTGTCAGCGGCAAACCGATCGCGTCGTTCAGTTGCGTCATGGCATCGTCGAGTTGTAGGTCCGTCGTCAGCATTTCCTGCTTGGCGTCCAGCGCCTGCGCGCGCGCTTCGATCGACTCCTGTTCGAGCGTGGCTCCAAATTTGACTTGCTCGATCCGCTCTTTGCGCAAATCGTCGTTTGCCTGGATGCGCGCCTGCGCCGCCTCGCGCTTCGTTTGTAGAATCAACACTTTGTAGTAAAGCTGATGCACCTGGAGCGCGATTTTGTTTTTGGTTTCCTCGGCCTTGCTGCGCATCGCCTTGGTATCTGCCGCCGCCGCGTCGTTGGCCGAACGAACTTTGAACAAATCGAGCAGAGGCTGACTCAATTGCGTTCCGCTCGTGATGAACGAAAGCCCGCCTTGGTTCAGCACCGCAGTCTTTTCAGGAATCGGGACTCCCGCTGCTGTGCCCAGCTCGCCCTTCGGTATCGCGATGAACTGCGTGTCAGTGACGTGGCCGGCCATCGAATCGTTTTTGAGATTCGGCAAGTACGCGCTTCGCACGGCGTCTTTGGCGTGAACCGATTCCTGGACCTTGTACGCGGCCAGACGAACGTAGTGGTTATTCTGGAAAGCCATTTGAACGGCTTCGTCGAGACTGATCGCTCGTTCCGCTGCGGCTTTCTTTTCCTGAGCGGACACGGCGGCGCTCAGCAACACCATGCAAACCAAGAACGCTGTGTTACGGAGTTTCATGTGCGTGGCGCTCCAGATGCCGGCGGGCCGAAGGCAAGCTCTCCGTAGTGAAGAGGCGACTTGCGAGCCAAAACGGCGAGAAGCAGTGCGGCGACGCAGGCCCAGCAAATGAGGTGGAATCCGTCGATGAAAGTCAGCGTGTACGCCTGCAGGCGGATGCGAGCGCCAACAAGATCGACTGCTCGCCCAGTCGCCAGCGACAAGCCATCGGATTTCCCGTATAAACCCGCCGTCAATTGGTGTACCGAGGCGTCCGTGATCCATTGGCCCTGCTGCACGTGCAATCCCAACAAATTTGAATGGATGCGCTCGCGGATCGCGATGAAATGCGTCATCACTGCGACGCCGATTTGTCCACCGAACAGGCGCACCACGTGGAAGAACGCCGAAAAAGTCAGAACCGATTGTGGTTTGGAAAGCGCTCCGGAGAAGAGCGCCTGGAGAACAATCCCGGACACGAGGCCGATAAAAGCGAAGGCTTGCCCGACGCCCATCAACAGCTCCGAGCGGTAATAGTTCGCCGCGGACCACGCACTGGTGTACTGCGCATTGAGCAGGGACGCGCCTGCGATGCACACAAAGCCCGCAGTCATCAGCAAACGCGCATCAAGCCCCTGCAAAAGCAATAGCGCCGCAACAAATGCCAGAAGCAAAAGCGGGAGAGCCCCCCAGACTACTGCCGGACCAATCTGATCTGCCTCGAAGCCGTGAATCGAGAGCGACTGCGGCACGAGAATGATCGTCGCGAGAAGGCAGAATCGAAATAAGATCAGCGCCGAACCGTAAATGATCGTGTTCCAACGCCGCAAGAAGGGCAGATCGACCAACGGATTCGGGCTGCGCAAACGCCGGATGATCGACACCGCGAGGAAAAAGATGCCGGAGAAAAACAATGCATTGAACAGTCCCGACCGCCACCAGTCGAGTCGCTGTCCCTGATCGAGAGCGGCGAACAACAAGGCAAAGCCCGCGCTACCGTATAGAAACCCTGCGAAGCTCGGAGGCGCGGCGTGTCTTGGAGCGGGAGGCGTCGCGGGTATCCCGCGAACGATGCACCACAGCATGATTGGCGTGAGCACCGCCATGCTCCAGAACATCCAACGATACGAAAGATGATCGCGGAACCATCCGTATAACGTCGGCGCCATGTTCACCGCGCCGTCCACAAAACTCGCATAGAGGGCGAGCGTAAAAGGCAGGAAGCGAAGCGGAATATTGCGCAACGCGAAAGACAACGTGAGCGGATAGAACGTGCCGGATGTCAGACCGCTGAGCACCAGTCCTGTCAGCAGGAAACCATAGCTGTGCACGAGAGGGAGAAAACAATTCACCAGCGTGAATCCAATCGCCGCAATGATCAATACGCGGCGCGCACCCAGGAGGCCTCCGAGATAGACCGTGAACGGACCGATGAACATCAGCGCGATGTTGAATGCGCTTCCGATCCACGCGCCGTCGTCATAGCTAATCCCCAGGCTGCCTTTTAAGTCGGCGGTGCCGAGGCTCAGAAGCCGGCCGGCCAGCGTGACGATGCCGGCGCCCATCACGACGCCAAGGATGCCCAGCACAGGACTTTTCGAAAGCTCCGCCGGCACGGCGCCGGAAACTGCCTTTGCAATTTGCCACTTGGTGGGTGGGCGGAGCAGTGCGGTGGTCGTCGCCATATCAAGCCCTGCTCACTGCTTGGTCCGAATCTCGGAGACGACCGACAAACCCGGCCGCAGTTCGGCCGCGCGGCTCGCGTCGTCGAATGCGATCTTCACCGGCACGCGCTGAACAACCTTCGTGAAATTCCCGGTGGCATTGTCGGGAGGAAGCAACGCGAATTGCGATCCACTCGCCGGCGCTATTTCGACGACATGCCCTTTCCACACCCGGTCCGGATACAGATCGACGCGAATCTCCGCGGGATCGCCAACCCTGATGTGCGTGAGCTGCGTTTCGCGATAGTTGGCCTGGACCCATCGCGTGTCCGCAACGAACGTGAGAATCTGCGCTCCCGGCGACAGCAACTGCCCCGGCCGCACTTGACGTTCTCCCACAATTCCCTCTCCCGGCGCGCGAATCTGTGTGTAGCCCAGATTGATTTGCGCCACCTTGAGCCCAGCCTCTTTGGCATGGAGGTCTGCAATCAGTTGCCGCTCCTGAGACTCAAGGACGTCTTTCGTCCGGCGCTCGGCCTCCACCGAAATCTCGTTGCTTTTCAGAGAGGTCTTCGCCTGTTCGAGGTCCGCTTGTCGGCTGGTGAACTGCGCCGCGAACCGCTCTTGATCCGCGACTGCTCCTTCGACCTTCTGCTTCGTCGTGGATTGCGTTGCGAGAAGCCCTTCCTGACGCGTCCGTTCGGCCTGCGTCCGCGTCACGTCTGCCTGACTCGCGGCAATTCCCGCCTGGGCCGCAGCGATCTGCGCATTCGCAAGATCGATTCCGGCTGACGCTTTTTGAATCTTCGTGTCTTGCAAGTCGCGTTGCCTGCGGTTGTTTTCGATCGCCGCCTTCGCAGCTTCAATCGCCGCAGTCGCTTGCGCAACTTGCGCACGATAATCGTCGTCTTCCAATTCGACCAGAAGATCGCCCGCTTGCACTTTCTGGTAGTCGCCGACTTTCACCGCGCGAACGATTCCCGGCACCTTTGTGCTGAGAGGCGTCAGATCGCCACGGACGTAGGCATCGTCCGTGATCTGCTCGACTTTCCCACCTTCCCAGGCGTCCCAGTTGCGCGTGATCGTGACGACGAGAGCGATGGCGAGAAGAAGGATCGCGATGGGAGTGACGTACCGGAGCCACGGCCAGCGCGAAGGCTGCTCAGCAGTTACATGCTCATTGTGTTCCGCCGCCCCGCTGGGGGCTGGCGACGCTCCGGTGGCAGCCAAGCTGGTCTACTCCGTATGCTGAAAACTGATTTAAGTGCTGGATTGCGTAGCGGGCAGACTGTCATCCGGGTGGGTGCTTGTGAACGTGAGGAACGGTTAGCTCACAGTGATTATCGCGGCAGTTCGAGGAAGAGTTTGCAAGCTCGGATGCGGCTCAGAGACTGGGAGATTCGGTCGGCGATGTAACCGCAACGAGCTCCTTGGTCAGTTCGTGTGCGTTTCCAGCGCGACCTTCATTGAGGCCAGCGCATGCTCGAGCGAGGAACGCGTCTTATCCACGGCTACCTTACGCACGATGCCGCCTTTTAGCCCCGTCAGGCCCGCCTGTTCCGATCCTTTGAGCGTCACCAGGAACATTCCCGGCTGCTTGTCGTCGTCATCGCGAATGCAAATCGTCAAATCAAGTGCGGTGTGGAAATAGTGGCTGGCGTACAGTTGTTTGACCGCCAACGCATACTCCGGCCCTCCGGAATCTGCGCCGCGATACAGGACGGCTTGCAGCAATCGAATCGTCGGCTTCAATCCGAAATTGACCTTCTCCCAATAAAATTCCGACTGGATGTGCTCGCCTTTCGCTTTCGGATAATTCAGCAGATAGTCGTGCAATTCGGGAAGGTAAACGGGCATGGCGTTCTCTCGGCTGACGAGCGACTGAAACGCATGACCGACTGCGGCGGGATCGTTCTTGTCGCGATAAATCCCTAAGCCCGCATTTCCGCCCTGCTGGTATCGCTTGAGCGATTCGAGCACCAGTTCTTTGGCGATTTTATTGGCCTGATCGGAAGCATCGGGTGCCGACCAATTCACCTTGGCGCGAAATTCGTCCATTGCATCGGTGGGTAGTTGAACCTCGCACTTGCCTTCACGGCACTTTTGCAGCGCTTTGAGGTCATCCTCCTCCAGACTGAATCCGTCCAAGTCGGAAAGTAGCGGGGGATCGCTGAATTTACGGATCGCGAGATAATTCGGCAGTTTTTTGAGCGCATCGATGTCCGACGCCAGCTTCAGATAATCCTCCGGTGTCGATCGAACGTAAACCGCGCCGAAAACAAACACTTCGTCGGCGGTTGGCGAGCCTAGAGTTTTCGCGAGCGCCTTGCCGCTGCGAATATCACGAATTTGATCGTCGTTCAGCCCGACATAGGTCTTGAAGAATTCGGTGAGCTTTTGGCGTCTTTCGTCCGACGCTTGATTCGCAACCGGAAGACCCGCCGAAAGCGATGACATTGCGTGGGCCATCAGTCCGATCAGCAGCAGTGCCGACACACGTAACCTGAGATGTTTCATTTCGCACGCACGTTCACATCTTTCGCACAGATCGAAAACGTGAGCAACCGTTAGCTCACGGTGAGCTAGCTGTTCCTCACGTTTTCAGACCGGCGCGACGGTGGGAGTTTAGTGACCGCAATCGAAACTTGGCCGCCTCGCCGCCACGCACGAAGGAGATCCCGCCATGAAAGCCGCCGAAGTTCTCGTTCAAATGCTGATCGGTGCAGGCGTCAAGCGCGTGTATGGAGTGTCCGGAGATTCCCTCAATCCTTTTACCGACGCGATTCGCACTCATAAAGAGCTCGAGTGGGTTCACATGCGGCACGAAGAGGCCGGCGCGTTTGCCGCTGGTGGCGAAGCTCACCTTACCGATCAACTCGCCGTGTGCGCCGGGAGCTGCGGTCCGGGAAACTTGCACCTGATCAATGGGCTCTTCGATTGCTATCGCAGCCGTGTTCCCGTGGTGGCGATCGCGGCGCAGATTCCCAGCATCGAGCTCGGGAATAATTATTTTCAGGAAACGCATCCAGAGATTCTCTACAAAGAGTGCAGCGACTATTGCGCGCTGGTATCCGAGCCCGATCTGCTGCCGCGCGTGCTCGCCACCGCAATCCGAACCGCGATCGTGAAGCGCACGGTCGCTGTCGTGGTCATTCCGGGAACGGTTATGGCGGCCGATTGTTCGCAAAACGCATTGGCCCTGCCGGTGAATGACAAGACGTATTCGTTGACTCCAAATCAGGACCAACTGAATCGAGCCGCAGAAGCCCTCAACTCCGCAAAGAAGATCGCCATCTTTGGTGGGGCGGGCTGCAAAGGGGCGCACGACGAACTCGTTGCAACCGCCGAGAAGCTGAAGGCTCCGATCGTTTTCACGCTACGAGGCAAAGAGTTCATCGAGTACGACAACCCGTACAGTGTGGGACTTACGGGACTTCTCGGATTCTCCTCCGGATACCACGCGATCATGGGGTCCGACGTGTTGCTGGTACTCGGCGCGGATTTTCCCTATCGCCAGTTTTTCCCAGAGAAAGCCACGATCATCCAGGTGGACAACCGCGGAGAGAACATCGGCCGCCGCACGCACGTCGAAATCGGATTGATTGGCGATGTGAAAACGACTCTGCAGGCATTGCTGCCTCTTCTCACTGACAAAGCTGATAGAAGTTACGTGAACAAAGCTCTCGCGCACTACGACAAGACCCGAAAAGAATTCGACGCGTTGGCTTCCGGCAAAGAAGGCACGACGCCTCTTCATCCTGAGTTCGTGGTCTCGACGATCAGCGACGTTGCCGCGAAGGATGCCGTTTTCACTTGCGACGTGGGCACTCCCATCATTTGGACCGCGCGTTATCTCCAGGTGAACGGCAAACGCCGCATCATCGGCTCTTTCAATCACGGCTCGATGGCAAATGCGATGCCGCAAGCGATCGGCGCGCAAGCCGCCTATCCTGGCCGCCAGATCATCAGCTTCTCGGGCGACGGTGGCATCGCGATGCTCCTCGGCGATCTACTCACGCTCAATCAAATGGATCTACCCGTGAAGGTCGTGGTCTTCAACAACGGAGCATTGGGATTCGTCGAAGTCGAAATGAAGAGCAGCGGCTACGTCACCTACGGTACAGATCTGAAGAATCCCAGTTTCGCGAAAGTTGCCGAAGCGATGGGCATGTTCGGTGCGCGCGTCGAGCGGCCAGAGCAGTTGCGCCCAGCTTTGCAGGCCGCGTTTTCGCACAAAGGGCCGGCCGTCATCGAAGTCCTAACGCATCGATTTGAATTGGCGATGCCGCCCACGATCACGTTGGACGAGGCGAAAGGCTTCAGCCTGTACATGCTTCGCACCGTGATGAACGGCCGCGGCGATGAACTGATCGATCTGGCGAAAGCGAATCTCTTCCACTGAGAGCGACATTTGGCGAGCTATTTTGGGCCGGAAAGCCTCGATAAATAATCCATCTCTAGCTCGCCTTCATAGGTTTCGGCGCCGAGACCCAATACCTCTTGTACGCGCGCTTGCGTCACTTCGCTGGCAACACTCAAGTCGGATTCATGAGCTTCCATCAGAAGCCCCTCTGCCAGGGAACTAAATGCTCCGGCATCCACGGCCGATTTGGCATGCGCGATGGCATGCGCCGGAAATGAGGCGATGCGGCGAGCCAGTTTCTCGACGAACGGCGTCAGCTCGTCGGCCGGCAAAGCTCGGTTGATATAGCCGTAGCGTTCCGCAAGCTCCGCCGACAGATCATTGCAACCCAGGAGCACTTCCAAGGCCCGTCCACGACCCATGAGCCGCGGCAATCTTTGCGTAGCACCGCCGCCAGGAACAAGTCCAATGGCCACCTCCGGATGGCCGAAGACTGCTTTGCCGAGAGCGGCAAAACACATGTCCACAGCTAACGCGATCTCACTGCCTCCGCCCCGACACCGTCCCTCGACCTTCGCGATGGTGACTTTAGGCATGTTCCTGAACCGCTCACCGATCATCTGCGTCAGACGAAAGCCACGCGTATGAGACACGACTTTGGAAGCTGCTGCCACTCGGCCCAAACCAGAGTGGGCTATAAAGAAATCAGGAAGCGCACTCTGCAAGACCACGACTCGCACGCTCTCATCGGCCTCGAGTTCCCTTCCAAGTTTGTCCAATTCCTGGGACAGAACTTCATCAAGAAGATTAATCGGCGGGTGATCAATGGTTACGAACGCGATTCCCGAATCAAACGCGTGTCGAAGACACTTGTAATCAGAATATGGCATTGGGAGTGACTCCATTCTTCGCCGACCGCTTCGTTGAAATACCCGCTTAGTCGTTCTGCACCTGATTGGTCAAGACACCGATTCCCTCGATTTCCACTTCGAAGATGTCGCCGGGCTGCATGAAAACGGGCGGCTTACGCGCTACGCCTACGCCACCCGGCGTGCCGGTGATGATCACATCACCGCGCTCCAGACTCATCGCGACGCTGATCATTTCGATTAGCGCCGGCACACTAAAGATGAGCAGGTCTGTACGCGAATCCTGCATCACGCGGCCATTCAATCGGCCCTGGATGCGCAATCCGCTGGCGCCTGGCGGGACCGCATCGGGCGTCACCAGCCATGGGCCGAATGATCCGGTGCCATCGAAATTCTTGCCCATCGTCCATTGCGGTGTGCGGAGCTGAAAATCACGCACGCTCG
>Ga0209693_10000629_pt1 | contig 14461 bp, 10 predicted proteins | sample HubBroMetageWRM3_FD_188345 | JGI IMG/M metagenome (GOLD analysis project Ga0209693, IMG submission 188345) | Warmed soil microbial communities from the Hubbard Brook experimental Forest, New Hampshire - Hubbard Brook CCASE Soil Metagenome WRM 3... | ecosystem: Environmental > Terrestrial > Soil...
CAGGTGGGGCGGGGGTAGCGGGTTAGGGCTTCTGGGTTGATGTTGGCGCCCAGGCCTGGGGTGGGGGGGACGGTTAGGTAGCCGTCGGGGTCGATGCGGATGGGGTCGGCGAGGAAGAAGTCGCGGCGGTCCTCGGTCCAGCCGGGGGGGTCGTAGGGGAACTCGAGGTAGGGGCCGCCGCCGACGCCGGCCGCCACGTGCAGGTTGGCCAGCAGGCCCAGGCCGTTGGTCCAGGTGTGCGGGGTGAACCAGCGGTGCCTGAGCATGGCTAGCTCGGCGATGGTCCTGGCGCGGAGCATGCCGACGGACAGGACCACGTCGGGCTGCAGCACGTCCAGGGCGCCGGCATCCAGCGCGGCAAGCAAGTCGGCGGGGGTCCTTGCCATCTCGCCGCCTGCCACCCTGATCTGGCGGCGGAGCGCGCGCATGCCGTCCAGGTCGCCGGCCGGGAGCGGCTCTTCGAGCCAGAGGACGCCTAGGTCGGCGAGTTCGGCGGCTACCCGGCGGACATCGGTCACGTCGAGTGCCGGTGAGTTGTCGCCGGGCATCCGCCACCACTGGTTCAGGTCGGCCATCACGGCGGTCTCGTCGCCGACGGCCGCCCGGACCGCACGCACGGCCGCGAGACTGGTACCGATGTCCGTTCGGCCAATCCTTATTTTTATTGCCCGGAAGCCGGCCGCCTTTGCAGCCAGCGCGGCCTCGGCGCGGGCCTGGGGGCTCCTCGCCTCGCCGAAGGAGGCGTAGGCGGGCAGCCGGGTGGTCGCCCCGCCGAACAGGACGCTGACGGGCTGGCCGGTCACCTTCCCGGCGATGTCCCACAGCGCGGCCTCCACCGGCCAGTAGCGGCCGGCCTGGAAGCCGATCGACTCGATGGTCTTGACGTGCTCGGCGATGGCGAGCGGGTCGCGGCCGGTGAACAGCGGCTCGAACGGCTCGAAGCCGTCCATCGTGTCGCCCGAGCCGTAGCCGGTGATGCCCTCGTCGGTATGCACCCGGACCAGGGTGGCGTCGAAGTGGCGGCGCGGCTCCGGGTCCCAGGCCGGGTAGAACGGGGGGTCGAGCGGCAGCCGCATCCGGTCCAGGCGGATCGCCGTGATCTTCACGCGGGAGCGTCGGGGGTGGCGGGAGTTGCGGAGGTGGCGGGAGTGGCAAGAGGGGCTGAGGTGGCTGAGGTGGTGGGGGTTGCCGGGGTGGTGAAGGTGGTTAGGGTGAAGAACTGGTTGGCGGGGGCGTGCCTGGCGGCCAGCATGTCGGCGACCGTCGGGGTGCCGGCCTGGGCGGCCTGGAGGGCGGCGCGGGTGGCGGCGCGGGTGTTGCGGTAGACGAGGGCGGCTTCCCGGGCGGCGGGGCTGATCCAGACGGCGGCGATCAGCAGCAGGTCCTCGGCCGCCTCGGGGGCGATCACGCCGTCGGCGACAGCGTCCGCGACGCCGCCGGCCACCCCGGCCTGCGCGGCTCCCCAGGTCAGGTCGGCGTGCGCGTCGTCGGCGATCGGGGCCTTGTTCACGAACAGGGTCAGCGGCTTGACCGGCAGACCCGGCTGCAGCACGGTGACGAACGCCACGTGGCCGGGCCGCGGCATGGCAAGGGCGGTGGCCCAGGCCGTGCCCACCGGCCCGTCGCGGGCGCCGAGCACGGTGTTGACGTGGGCCGCCTCGGCGCCCTCGCCGACGAAGCCCTCGCCGATCGAAACCCGTGATGGGCCGCTATGCTCCTGCATGGGCGCATGGTATCCGGGGGTCGTAGCAGACCAAACGGCCAGGCCAGCTGGTTCAGATGGCCGCGGGTGACGAGTTCGACGATGGGCTGGGACGGCCGGCCGCGTGCCGCCGTTGGAGCGTGGCATCCGGGCTCCCGGCCGCTCGGGTGCGGTCCCAGCGGTAAGACAGTGCGCTAGCGGGAAAAGGTGACTAAGTTGACCACCATGGCGGAGCCGACATTCCGCGCCTGGCCAGGCGCGGCCAGCCCGGATGTAGGCCGGACGCCGTGCGCGCCTCGCGCGTTGCGGCCGGACGCCGCTAAGCCTAGACTGCCCGGATCAGGCTTTCCCTATAGACCTGGTCGACTATATCCCGGGGAGCCACGGTGGCGATCTACCTACTGAGGCGCCTGGGCCTCGCCGTCATCACGCTGTGGCTGCTCAGCGTGATCGTCTTCTTCGCGGGCCAGGTGCTGCCGGGAAACCCCGCCCGGTCCATCCTCGGCCCGCTGGCCGCCGAGAGCGCAGTGAAGGCGCTCGACCACCAGCTCGGCGTCGACAGGCCATTGATCACGCAGTACTTCAGCTGGATCGGCGGAACGCTGCACGGCAACTTGGGCGAGTCCTACCAGTACCAGTCGCCGGTAGAGCCGCTGCTACAGGCGGCCCTGGTGAACTCGGCCAAGCTCGGCGCGCTCGCGCTCATCGTGATCATCCCGCTCGGCATCTTGGGCGGCGTGGTCGCCGCGCTGAACGCCGGGCGGCCACTGGACAGGATCATCTCGCTGACCGGGCTGTCGGCCGCCACCGTGCCGGAGTTCGTGTCCGGCATCGTGGTCATCACCATCTTCAGCGTCGAGCTGAAGATCCTGCCGGCGTCCGCCGCGGCCCCGGCCGGGTCGTCGTTCCTCACCCAGCTGCGCTACCTGATCCTGCCCGCGATCCCGCTGGTATTCGTCCTGTTCGGGTACATAGCCCGGATAGCGCGAGCCGGCACCATCGAGGCGCTGGAGTCCGACTACGTGCGGACGGCGACCCTCAAGGGCCTCAAACGCCACGTGGTGATCTGGCGGCACGTGCTGCGGAACTCACTGCTGCCGACCATCACCGTGATCGCTACCCAGACCGGCTACCTGATCGGCGGCCTGATCGTGGTCGAGACGTTGTTCAACTACCGGGGCATCGGGAACCTGATCTTCCACGCGGCGAACGCAAAGGACTTCCCGATGCTGGAGGCCGGGGTGCTCACCATCGGCGTGGTCTACATGGTGGCGACGCTCATCGCCGACGTGACGACGACCCTGCTGAACCCGCGGTTGCGTACCGGGGTGATCAGGTGACCGAGATTGTCGCGATGCCGGCTGGCATCGTTCCCCGCGAAGCCGAACGGCGCCAGCAGCCCGCCTGGCGGCTGCTGCTCGACCGGCCGACCTTCGTGATCGGCGCGGCGATACTGCTGTTCTGGATCGTCTGCGCGGTCTTCGGGACAGCGATCGCCCCGCACAACCCGCTGGCACAGCAGCTGCTTGCCACCAACATGCCGCCGTCGGCCGCGCACTGGTTCGGCACCGACCAGCTGGGCCGTGACGTGTTCTCCAGGGTCCTCGTGGGCGCTAGGACCATCCTGATCATCGCGCCGCTGGCCACCTTGCTCGGCACCGTGCTCGGCACGGCACTCGGGCTTGCGCTTGGTTACCTGGGCGGCATAGTCGACATGCTGGTCGGCCGGCTGGTCGAGGCCGTGCTCGCGCTGCCGGCCATCGTCGTCATCCTCCTGTTCGTGGCGGCGCTCGGCGTGTCCACGATCACGCTGATCCTGGTGATCGGCTTCATCTTCACGCCGCTGATCGCCAGGACCGTCAGGTCAGCCGTCCAGGTGGAGGGCCAGCTCGACTACGTGCCGGCCGCGCGGCTGCTTGGCGAGCGGCGGGGCTGGATGATGTTCGTCGAGATCCTGCCCAATGTCTTCCCCACAGTCCTGGTGGAGTTCACCGTCCGGCTCGGATACGCGATCTTCACCGTCGCGACGCTGGCCTTCCTGGGGTTCGGCGTCCAGATATCGACGCCGAACTGGGGTACCGATATTTATTCGAATTACGTGCTCCTCGGGGCCGGGTACTGGTGGGAGACGCTGTTCCCCGCGCTTGCCATCGCGTCGCTGATCATCGCGATCAACCTGGTGGCCGACTCGGTCGAGCAGGTGCTCGCCGGATGACCGCGACCGCCGCAGGTCCCGCTCCGGGACCGGCCACCACGCCGCAGGCAGCCGTCCTGGTCGAGCACGTCGAGGTCAGCTACCGGGTACGCGGCCAGGACCGGCTCGCGCTGCGGGACATCTCCTTCCAGATCGGGCGCAACGAGTCCTACGGGCTGGTCGGCGAGTCCGGCTCGGGCAAGTCGACCGTGGCGCTTGCGCTGACCAGGTACCTGCCGCGCAACGGCCGGGTCAGCGCGGGCTCGATCCGGATCGCCGGGCGCGACCCGCTGGCCATGAACGCGGCGGAACTGCGTCAGCTGCGCGCGCGCGAGGTGTCCATGGTCTACCAGGAGCCGGGGAAGGCACTGAACCCGGCGATCCAGGTGGGCGAGCAGGTGGCCGAGGTGTACGAGGTGGCCGGGCTGGGCAAGGCCGAGGCGCTGGAGCGGTCCGAGGCCATGCTCGGCAAGATGCAGATCTCCGACCCCGGCCGGGTGATGCGACGGTACCCGCACCAGCTATCGGGCGGCATGGCGCAGCGCGTGGTGCTCGCGATGGCGATCGCGGCCTCACCTGCGCTGCTGATCCTGGATGAGCCGACGACGGCCCTGGATGCGACCGTCGAGGCCGAGGTGCTCGACCTGGTGGCAGGGCTGCGCGAAGAGCTCGACACCTCGCTGCTGTTCATCAGCCACAACCTGGCGGTTATCGCGAAGATGTGCGACCGGGTCGGCGTGCTGTACGCGGGCGAGCTGATCGAGGAGGGCCCGGCCCGGCAGGTCTTCGACCAGCCCAGGCATCCGTACACGGTGGGCCTGCTGCGCTGCATACCGCGCCAGGGCCAGCGCAAGGACCGCGGCCGGCTTGACGCCATTCCCGGCTTCCTGCCGCCGCCGGGGCAGACGCCGACCGGGTGCATCTTCGCGCCCCGCTGCCCGATCGCCGAGCAGCGCTGCCGGGACGCGGCGCCGCCTGCGTTCGACGTCGGGCCCGGACGCAGCTCCCGGTGCTACCTGCACGCGGCGACGGCAGACCTGCCCAGGAACACGCCGGCCGATGTGTCGCTGCCGACCATCGCGGAGGCGGCGCGGCCGGTCGTGACCATGCGGAACCTGTCGAAGACCTTCTCCTCCCGCGGTGAGGTCGTGCGTGCGCTGGTCGGGGTGAACCTGGATCTCGAGCGGGGCGAGACGCTCGGCCTGGTGGGCGAGTCGGGCAGCGGGAAGACCACGCTGGCGCGGATGCTGCTCGGCCTCATCGCGCCCGACGCAGGGTCGGCCATCGAGCTTGATGGCATGCCGCTCGGGGCTGACCTCAGGCAGCGCAGCCGGTCACAGCTGAAGGCGCTGCAGATCGTCTTCCAGAACCCCGACTCGGCGCTGAACCGCAGGCACACGGTGCGCAGGCTGATCAGCAGACCGCTGTCCAAGCTGGCCGGCCTGTCCGGATCGGCGCTGACCGAGCGGCTGAATGACCTGGTCAGGTCGGTGCGGATGGAGCCCAGGCAGCTGTCGCTGCGGCCGCGGCAGCTGTCCGGCGGCCTCAAGCAGCGGGTCGCTATCGCCCGCGCGTTCGGCGGCGGGCCGCGCATCGTGGTCTGCGACGAGCCCACGTCGGCCCTCGATGTCTCGGTGCAGGCGGCGATTCTCAACCTGCTCGCCGACCTGCAGGCCAAGGAGCAGGTGACCTACCTGTTCATCTCGCACGACCTGGGCCTGGTGCGGTACCTGTCGGACCGGATCGCGGTGCTCTACCTCGGCCGGATCATGGAGCTCGGCGAGGCGGAAAGAGTATTCGGCGGACCCCACCATCCGTATACGGAGGCGCTGCTTTCGGCGGTGCCGAGCCTGGACGGCCAGCGTGCCGACCGGATCCGTCTCACCGGCGAGATCCCGTCAGCCGCAGACCCGCCCGCCGGATGCGTTTTCCATACCCGCTGCCCGCGGCGGCTGGCATCCGGGATCTGTGAATCGACCGAGCCGCCGCTTGCCGAGGTCGAGCCCGGCCATTTTATGAGCTGTCATATCCCTATCGATCAGCTAACAAACCTGCAAAGCAACGGACAGGTGCCGTGACAAACGGCCTGCCTGGCGCATAGTTTGGCTGTTCACCGCGCCGGACCGCGAGCAAGCGGGTCCGGTAAAGGTTCCGAGGAGGACCCGTGAACGCGAAAGACGACCGGCTTAGCCGGCTTCGTGCTGGGCAAACAGAAATCGGGAATCACGTCATCGACGAGTACGTCGCGGGCCGGCTCAGCCGCCGGGCTTTCCTCCAGCGCGGCGCGCTGGTCGGGATCTCCGCGTCCTCGCTCGGGGGGGTCCTGGCCGCGTGCAGCTCGTCCAGCCCCACTAGCTCGTCCACGTCCGCGCCAGGGTCGAGTTCCGCCGCGTCGGGCGCCACGATCAGGGTCGGAATCACCACGCCGGCCGCCGCGATCAACCCGATCACCGTGTCCGACCAGGGCGGCCTGGACATGCTGGCCCAGACCGGTGAGTACCTCTGCCTGTCCGACCAGACCCTGACCCTGAAGCCGGTGCTGGCTACCAGCTGGTCGTCCAACGCCACCGCGGACGTCTGGACGTTCAAGATCCGCCAGGGCGTCAAGTTCCACGACGGCACCCCGCTCACCGCCGACGACGTGGTTTACACCTACCAGCTGCAGACCAACCCGACGGGCAAGGCCTCCGCGCTGTCGGCGTTCGCCGGCGTGCTCCTGCCGGCCGGGGTACAGAAGGTTGACGACTTCACTGTCGCGTTCCACCTGGTCGCGCCGAACGGTAACTTCCCGTACCTCACGTCGTCTGACAACTACACCATGATCATCCTGCCGAAGGGCTACGACCCGACCAAGTGGCAGAGTTCGTTCATCGGCACCGGGCCGTTCGTGCTGAAGAGCTACACGGAGAAGGTGGGCGCCTCGTTCGTCCGCAACGAGCAGTACTGGGGCACGAAGGCGATCCCGGCCGGCACCGTGTTCACGTTCTACGACACCCAGACGCCCTCGATCCTGGCGCTGACCAGCGGGGCCATCGACGTCGTCGGGCAGTTCTCGGTCACCGGCGGAGAGCAGCTGCTGGCCGGCGGGTACAACGTCATCAAGCTCAAGTCCAGCGCGCATCGCGAGCTGTCCATGCGCTGTGACCAGGCGCCGTTCACCGACGCCCGGGTGCGGCAGGCCATCGCGCTCTCCCTGGACCGGACGGCGATCGTCACGGCGCTGTTCAAGGGCGACTCCGATCTCGGCAACGACAGCCCGTTCGCACCGGTGTTCCCCTCGACCAACACCAGCGTCGCGCAGCGCGCCCAGAACATCGCCCAGGCGAAGTCGCTGCTGTCCGCCGCCGGTCATCCGAATGGGTTCAACACCACGCTGACCACCGAGAACATCCAGGAGATCCCGCAGTTCTCGCAGATCGTGCAGGAGTCGGTCAAGGCCATCGGCGTCAACATGAAGCTGAACATCGAGGCCCAGCCGACGTACTACGGCAACTACCTGTTCGGCACGTCGGACTGGCTCGACGCCACCATAAGCCTCGTCGACTACGGCCACCGCGGCGTGCCGAACGTGTTCTTGACCGCGCCGCTGCAGACGATCAACGCCAAGACCGGCACCGGGTCGTGGAACGCCGCGCACTTCAACAACGCCCAGTACGACAAGCTGTCCAACGATTACATCGCCGCGGTCGACCTGACCAGCCAGCAGACCATCGCCGGGCAGATCGAGACCCTGCTGCTCGCGCAGACCCCGATCATCTACGCCTACTTCTACAATTACCTGACCGCCACGGCCATGAACGTGACCGGTGTCTACCCGACCGCGATCGGGCACATCTTCCTGTACAACGCCACGAAGAGCTAGCGGTCTGCAGAGCCTGGGGCCCGGGATTCCCGGGCCCCAGGTGGTCCGGCCCCGGTCCCCAGCGATCAGGCAAAATGAGCACTCCAAGCATGCATCGACCGATACGGACAAACCCGGCAGACAAGCTACGGAATGTCATTAACCTCATGCGTCCCTGGCTCCAGAATAGCCGCATCCGGTCGTGCCAGAACCTCACATCACAGTAGTCGAAGACGGCCAACACCGACGCTAAGGATCTTGAAACGGTCGTGGCCAGTGCGCCCTTTGGTGCTGCGCGGGATCATGGCATTCTTGACACCGGATCCGGCGTCTGATACTTTACCACCATCCTGTGAACGGCGGTCTCATTATGCCGTATCTCTTTATGGTCTGCCGGGCAATTGTAGGTTTCACATTTATCTTGTCCGCATTCTGGAAGCTACGTAACCGCGCCGTTTTCGACGCTGTAGTCGCCGACGCCGCCAGGGCCAGTCCTCGTGAACATCACCCGTCTCGCGGCCACATTCTCGCACCGGCAGTCGCGTTGCTAGAGTTCATTGTCGGCGCCGGCCTGTTCTTCCTGCCGATTCCGTGGATTCCCGCGTTGGCGGCCGTCCTATTCCTCATCGTCTTTTCGGTATTTTTGCTGCGCGCCCCTACGCTTGTCAACGGATGCGGCTGCTGGCGGCCTCCGCAGAGCGGGCAGGCGAACGCCAGCCCATATCTCGTAAGGAACGGATTCCTCATAATTCTCGCCGGGCTGGGTGCCGCCAGTGAACAGACAGTCGGCATCGGAGCCAGGTTTGCCCTCATAGCAACCGGCTTTCTCCCGGCTCTACTGGTCATGGAAGTTCCCGCGTTCGTCGAGCTGATGCGGCCCGCGCGTAGGCCGCCCCTAGGAGGCGTGAGCGGCCCATGAATGCCCTGTTCTGGGTCACCTACGGGATCTTGTGGATAGTACTTGCTACCGTTGTCGTGATGCTGGTTCTATTGTACCGCCAGTTTGGCCTCATGATCATGCCCGGAGGTCGGCGAATTAGCTACGCTGGCCTGGATATCGGCGTTCGCGCGCCGGTCCTTCCGCTCCGGTTCAGGGACGGTACTGAGCTTGCGTACGACTGGATCCTGCCACCGGCAGGTTCAATGGCGCAGCAAGGTACGATCGCGCTCTTTGCAATGCCTGGATGCCCCATATGCGACGGTCTTGCACATAACGCAGACATCGCCGCACTGCCAGAGCGATATCCGACCGTTCGTTTTGTCTGGATCGACGGCGAGAAAGAAACAGAAACAGAGCATGCCAATTTCTACGCCTGGTCAATGGCTGTTAGCCGCCACGCACATGCGCATTCGGCTATGGATATTCCAGGAACGCCGTTTGCTTACTTCATATCTACTGACGCGCACATCCTGGCTAAGAGCCTGGTCAATGCGCTTCCAGATTTCGAGGCCCTGATCGAAGACGGGCGTAGGAAGGCCCTCAACGGCGGCGCGATTTCGGAGCTGCCAATGCCGGCTGCCCGGCAGATGGAGGAAACATGAGCGAGCTTGATTCAGTGTCGCGTCGCATCGCTGAGCGGGTGGCGGCGAAGGTCGAACGAAGGAAATTTCTACGGAGATCGGCTCAATCGGTGTTCGTGGTGCTAGCCGGGGTCGCGGCCGGCGAGGGCTGGCAGGTCTTCAAGTCTGCCAGCGCTTACGCCTGCGACTGCAATGACAGCTCCTGCACGAACGGCAAAGGCTGCCCTACCGGCGGCGAATTCGGGCTGCACCCATGTGGGCCAAGCCCATGCTGCTCAAGCCTATCGAGCTCCTGCGACTGCGGCAGCGGCGGCGCATGCAAGAGTGGCGGTAACTGCCAGGGGCATGGATATAGCATATACAGCAGCGGATGCTGGAGCTGCCCAGTGGTCATGAATGGCTATGTGTACATAACCACCTGCTGTGACTGCACCGTGAAGGCCGCGTGCAACACGCCATACGGTCGCTGTATATCGTGGTCTATCGCGACAAACGCCTAGGCGCTCCCTCGACCACGCGGATATGGCTACGGCTGCTGTCTGGCTGATCGGCATCTTGATGGGCTTGCTGGTTAGCAGGCTGAATGCGGCTTCTACTTGAAGCGGGAACGCGTACTTTAGTGCGCAGCGGGGCGGTCGTCCCACGCGGATCCGAGTTGCCATGGTGTTCAGCGCATTTGCCGTGCTCGGAGGCGTGATAACTTTTGGCTCATTGGGCGTGCTTGCTCTCTTCAGGCCCGTACATGCGGCACTGGTGGTCGTCTCGGCGTGCCTGATAGTGCGTGCCGTCTGGTGGCACTTGCGGCGACCCAAACCTTTCATGCTGGACCGGCGGCTGATTCAGGCCCGGCGGAAGTACGCGGGATCCGGCTGGATTGGTGTCGCTTATTTTGGCTGGATCCTGGGTACTACGCTGTTCACTCAGATGGTGACGCCGCTAGTGCAGGCCCTGGCGTCGCTAAGTGCAACCTTGGGAATCGGGTTCGGGATCGCCGCTGGACTTGGCCTTGGTCTCGGCCGTTCCTTCGAGCCCTGGCGGGGGGCGATGGCACGGGCTGACCCTGACATCGCGACGGTGGTCGAATATTTTGTGAAGGGCCGTTCGGGCGTCGCTTTTCAGCTGGCAGCCATCGCCACTGCCGCCGCTCTGCTTGCCACCGATGTGGTCCTGGCGGTGAGGTAACCCGATCTGAGCATTCATCTACGGGATAGGCAGGTGTGGCAGTCGTGAGGCGCAGACAACGCGATCTACTGGCAGCGTCAAACGGAGGGCAGGTGCGGCGTCCTGGCGAGGCCGATCGGTTCGGCGTGCCGGGACAGCGGGCGTCGCTTGTGCATCGGTGGCTCCGCCCCCGGCGCCGTCGTATCGGCATCGCAGTAGGGGTGGCCGCAGTGCTGACCGTGACGGCGATTGTCGTCTGGCCGGGAGGTGGCGACGGCAACGCGCCGGGGCTGGTAACTCGCGTGCTCGCGACCGGCGCACCTGGCGGGGGCGCTACCGCGCCTATACCGAAAGCGGACAGAGCCACCATCGCCATCGCCGCGCAGCCCACGTTCCTGATATTCGTAGCCGGCCGAAGCCTTACCGGTACTTCGTTTTCTGCCACTCAGATCGCTGGCCGCGATTGGGGCTGGCCCATCGGCCGGGAGAGTGAACTTATAGACGCTAGTCGCACGGGCGAAGCTTATTGGAGCCCCGCAGTCAACTCTGACCGGACCATGATCGTCTACGTTGGCGGCTCGGTCACCCAGATCGGCCTGTTTGCAGGACAGGGTGACATAGTCAGCGCGCAGTTGAATGGTACGGGCCAGCACGTGCTAACTACAACCAATTCAGATTCTGATCCAGTATGGTCTCCAGATGGTCGTCAGATTGCGTTTATTCGAGACGGGTACATCTGGCTGATGTCATCAGACGGCTCGCATCAGCGTGCCCTGGTGACAGGAGTCAGCGTAGTTCACAGCATTGCCTGGGCGCCAAACGGAACTGAGCTCGCGGCAGATGCCGGGCAGCCTGGGCGTATCGCGATTATCAATATCCAAAATAACTCATTCCACTGGTTCAGTCCGGCACGTAGCGGCGTCGAGCAGTATGACCCGTCTTGGTCTCCCGATGGCAAACAACTGGTCTACGGGGTGACCGGACGCAACGCACTCTTCATAAGCAATCTGAGCGGCACCAACGTTCGACAGTTGACCAGCTGCACCGCCGGATGCGAGCAGGATCTCGAGCCGACGTGGTCGCCGGACGGATCGCAGATTGCCTTCGTTCGCACGCTGGCCACTGGGGAGCAGATCTACGTCGTGCCGGCCGCCGGCGGTGCGGCCCGGCCAGAAACTACCGGACCGGATCAGCACGCCATGCCGAGCTGGTGATGCTGGAGTACCGGGACTAGGCGGACGTACTGGAGACCGCCATGAGGTGGGGCGGCACGTTCCTGAACCGCCTTCTACAATTACCTGTCGGCGACGGCGTCCGGCGTGAGCGGCGTATACCCGACAGCGATCGGGCATCTGTTCCTGTACAACGCTACGAAGAGCTAGGCACGCTCGCGCCTCGGACCGCGGGAGTGGGCCGGCTCAGACAGGGAAGGCAGGCCAGATGACGACCGGCAACACGACGCGGTCCGAGGTGCACGGGCATGAGCACAGGGACGTGTCCGGCGGATGGCTCCGTCCGGCCGTGTTCGGTGCCATGGACGGCCTGGTGACCAACGTATCGCTGATCGCCGGGGTGGGCGGCGGCGGCGCGACGGCGCACACCATCGTGCTGACCGGCCTCGCGGGCCTGGCCGCGGGCGCCTTCTCGATGGCGGCCGGTGAGTACGTCTCGGTCTCCTCGCAGAACGAGCTCATCTACGCGGAGGTCGCCAAGGAGCGGCACGAGCTCGAGCACAACGCCGTGGCCGAGCAGGCCGAGCTGGCCGGCATGCTGCGGGACCGCGGCGTGAGCCCGGCCACCGCGCGGCAGGCGGCCGCGGAGATCTCCGCTCACCCGGAGAAGGCGCTGGCCGTGCACGCGCTCGAAGAGCTCGGCGTCGACCCCGGCGACCTGCCCTCGCCCGTGGTGGCGGCGGGCGCGTCGCTCGCCTCGTTCGCGATCGGCGCGCTCATCCCGCTGCTGCCCTACCTGTTCGGCCTGCACCTGCTCTGGTTCGCCCTCGGCCTGGCCGCCGTCGCCGCCGTCTTCGGCGGCGGCATGGTGTCCAGGCTGACCGACCGGCCGTTCTGGCGCGGCGCGCTTCGGCAGCTGGTGCTTGGAGCCGTCGCCGCCGGGATCACCTACCTGATCGGCATGGCCGTCGGTCACATTGCCTGACCGGCCTGACCGGCCTGACCGGCTTGGCCGTCGGCCTGGCCGACGCCGGCCACCGGGACGCCGAGCTGCAGGACCAGCCAGATCCGGTCCGGGTCGGCAAGCAGGGCCGGGTCTGCCAGCGGGTCGCCGTCGACGATCAGCAGGTCGGCGAGCTTGCCCTCGGCGATTGTGCCGATGTGCTCGCTTAGGCCCAGCGCCTCGGCGGCGGCACTCGTCGCGGCGACGAGGGCCTCGGCCGGGGTGAGCCCGTGGTGGACCATCCGCTGCAGCTCAAGGCCGGTGGCAAGGCTCATGTCGCTGCCCAGCGCGATCTTGACCCCCGCTCGCTGGGCGGCGCGCATGCTGGCCGCGCCCTCGGCCAGGTTCCGCCGCGCCAGCTCCACAAGCACCGGCGGCATCTCCGGGTGGGTCTGCGCCGCCGCCGGGTCGATCACCTCGCCGAGGCCCGCCATCCAGTAGTAGCCGGACAGCGTGGGGACAAGGACCTGGCCCGAGGCGGCCATGGCTGCCAGCAGGTCCGGCCGCCTGTGCAGGTACATGCCGTGCTCGATCGTGTCCACGCCGCGCCTGATCGCCGCCGCGCAGCCGTCCAGGCCCTCGGCGTGCGCGCTGACCCGAAATCCCATCCGGTGGGCCTCGTCGGCGAGCGCGGCCAGTTCCGGCTCGGTGAGCTGGAGCGGCTCCGGATCCTCCAGCTCGTTGGAGCGGGCTCCCGTCGTCATCACCTTGATGAAGTCCGCGCCCTCCCTGAGCTGCTCGCGGACCGCGCGCCTGATGTCGTCAGGGCCGTCGGCCTCGCGGTACATGTCGCCGTAGAAGCGCCCGCCAGGCGCGGTCGCCGAGACGATCTTCCCGCAGGTCAGCAGGCGGGGCCCGCGGAACGCGCCGTACCGCATCGCCTGCCTGGCCTGCTGCGGCATCGATCCCTGCGAGCCGCACACCCTGATCGTGGTCACCCCGTCCCGCAGGTAGTCGCGGAGTTCGGCCTGCAGGAAGTGCGCCGCCACGCCGGGCAGCGCGGGCTCGGCGCCCCTGGCGACCTGCGGGACGTGGCCCGACGCGTGCGTGTGCGCGTCGGTCAGCCCCGGCATCAGCACCCGCTGCCCCACCTCGATCTGGCGGGCGCCGTCGGGGCAGGGCTGCGCCGAGTCCGTGACGCGGCGGATGACCCCGCCCTCGACCAGCACCGCCGCGTTCTCGCGGAGCGGGCCGCCGGTGCCGTCGAACAGGCGCGCGCCGGTGAGCCAGATGCGTTCTGGACCCGGTGCGGGCGCCGCGATCAGCGCCGGGAACCTGTGGGCCATGGTGGTAACCCCTCTCGACAGGATCGTGGATCAAAACTTCCCGTATCGGGGCAGTAATGATCCACGATAATTATTTCGACCGCTTGGTCTCTACGTCCTATTGTCGGGGTGGCGGGGATGTGACATGGTGATGGGGTCGAGGGGCGCTGCGACGGATTGAGTCCGCCACGCTCGACACCCGCTACATCGGCAAGGGCGCCTCCCAGCCGATGGAGGCGGTTATGACCGTGGTGGGTCGCGTCGTCGCGCTGCGACGCTATCCGGTGAAGTCCATGGCGGCGGAGGAACTCGACGAGATCGAGGTCTCCTGGCACGGGCTCGCGGGCGATCGGCGGTGGGCGTTCATCCGGGATGGGCAGGTGCGCAGCGGCTTCCCGTGGCTGACGATCAGGCAACGGCCCGAGATGGCGCACTACCGGCCCCGGTTCGCCGAACCTGACCGGCCAAACGCCTCGCCCGTGCTGGTGCGAACGCCGTCCGGTGCCGAGCTCGACGTGGCGGACCCCGCGCTTGCCGCCGAGCTTGGCGGCGATGACGGGCAGCGCGTCCGGGTCATCAAGCAGGACCGCGGCGTCTTCGAC
>Ga0209693_10000630_pt1 | contig 14424 bp, 14 predicted proteins | sample HubBroMetageWRM3_FD_188345 | JGI IMG/M metagenome (GOLD analysis project Ga0209693, IMG submission 188345) | Warmed soil microbial communities from the Hubbard Brook experimental Forest, New Hampshire - Hubbard Brook CCASE Soil Metagenome WRM 3... | ecosystem: Environmental > Terrestrial > Soil...
GTTGGACCATTGAGCCGGCTGTAGCCGGCACGTTGGACCATTGAGCCGGCCAGGACCTGGTGGCTGAGTGACCGCAGGAGCGGATGCGGCTGACGGGATTGGCCGGGACCTGGATTGGACCACATCTGAACCCGCGACACACCACAGACGCACCTCATTTTCGGAGTGCTCACGGCGTGCGCCGGATCCTCCCGTAAGCCCGAATCCTCCCGGAAAGCTGGGCACTTCTAACGTAAGGCTGGCTCTTAGCGGCCGATCCGGGGTAACGGGATGCGCGGGCTTGAGAACGTGATTTTGCGGGTCGGAGGACATAGAGCGCAAAAAAGGCGCAGAGCCTGGGTGGCGGATGTTGCGGCCGACCGGCAGAAGGCGCAAAGATTACTCGGCAGGGAACACGCGCTGACGAACAGCGATTTACCGGCGCTCCTGCCCGGGTGCCAGCGGCGCCCGTCATCGAGGGAGAGTGTGAGATGCGCGTCCCGCAGGTCAGTGAGCGGCTCAAGGAAGTCCCAGCGCAGGCATTGCGCGGCGTATTCGCCGGGATCGGCCAGTTGCTGCTCATCACTGACAAGCTCAGAAATAAGGCACCCGCGGGCACCGACGTGTCGCGGACCCGTGCGCCCGAGCCGGCCCAAACGGCGCCGCAGGAAACCGTCGCCGATACCGCGGCGGACAGCGTGCCCGCAGCGCGGGAGGCGCCGGAGCCGGTTGGGACCGAAGCCCTCGAGACGACCGGGGCTCCCGAGACGACCAGGGCTCCCAGGGCGACCAGGGCTCCCAAGGCGACCAAGGCTTCCGAGGCGACTACGGCTTCCGAGACCTCGCAGGCCCAACAGGGATCAGAGACCGCCAAGGCCCCGAAGACCCCGACCGTCCCCAAGGCCAGGGACTTCGACAAGACCGGCAACGTCCGGCTGCTCGGCGGCGAGGACGCGGCGGCCCACGCGGCCAGGAGGACCGCGAGGCCTGGCAAGGCGGCGGGAACCAGTAAGGCCGCGGAAGCCAGTTCGACTGCCGAGACCAGCCCGGCGGCGGAGGCCGACGCGCCTGCGGAGTCCAGCCAGGGGGCGGAGGCCAGCGCGACCGCGGGCACCAGCAAGGCCGCGGAGGCCAGCGCGACCGCGGGCACCAGCAAGGCCGCGGAGGCCAGCGCGGCCACGGAAGCGACGCCGGCAGCGGAAGCGACGCCGGCAGCGGAAGCGACGCCGACAGCGGAAGCGACGCCGGCCGGGGACACCGACCTGGCGGCGGAGGCCAGCCCGGTCGCGGAGGCCGCGGAGGAGCCTGGGGATGGCGGGCCGCCGCTGCCGAACTACGATGGCCTGACCGTTCCCTCGCTGCGGGCGCGGCTGAGGAACCTGGACATCGGGCAGGTCAGGCAGGTCCTCGAGTACGAGCGGGCGCATGCGGCGCGGCCCGAGGTAATCACGATGTTCGAGCGCCGAATTGCCAAGCTGGCGGCCGAAGCCTAGTGGCCCTGGACACCTCGGCCGATTCTCCCGTCCCGGTCCGCACCGTGCTTCAGCTGGTCGGAGGGTGGATCAGCCGGCTCGGCCGGGTCTGGGTGGAGGGGCAGATCGCCGAGTGCGCGGGCCGTGGCAGCACGGTCTTCCTGACCCTGCGCGACCCGGTCGCGGCCGTGTCGGTGCGGGTCATCTGCACCAGGCAGGTGTTCGACGCGGCCCAGCCGCCGCCGGCCGACGGGGACCGGGTGGTGATCTTCGCCCGGCCGGACTTCAACGCCAACCGCGGCTCGTTCGCACTGTCGGCGCTGGAGATCCGCGCGGTAGGCGTGGGCGAGTTGCTGGCCCGGCTGGAACGCCTGCGCCGTCAGCTGGCCTCAGAGGGTCTATTTTCGGCCGAACGGAAACGCGTACTTCCTTTCCTGCCCCGTGTCATCGGGCTGATTTGCGGACGTGACTCGGCGGCTCAACGCGATGTCATGCTGAACGCCGGGCGGCGCTGGCCGGCGGTCAGGTTCCGGGTCGAGCAGACGGCGGTGCAGGGGCCGTATGCGGCCGCGGAGATCATCGACGCGCTGCGCCGCCTCGACGAGGACCGCGACGTGGACGTGATCGTGATCGCCCGGGGCGGCGGGTCGATCGAGGATCTGCTCCCGTTCTCCGACGAGGAGCTGATCAGGGCGGTCGCGGCGTGCCGGACGCCGGTGGTGAGCGCGATCGGGCACGAGCAGGACTCGCCGCTGCTTGACTACGTGGCCGACCTGCGCGCCTCGACGCCTACCGACGCGGCAAAGCGGATCGTGCCCGATGTCGCCGAACAGCTCGCGCTGATCGCCCAGCTCCGCGACCGCGCCCGCCGGAGCGTGACCGGCTGGCTGGACCGGGAGACCGCGTGGCTGACGGCGGTCAGGTCAAGGCCCGCGCTTGCGGACCCGGTGCGTGAGGTCGAGCGCCAGGCCGAGCGCGTGGACGCGCTGATCCAGCGGGCCAGGATGTCGCTCGGCACCAGCCTGACCCGGGGCGGTGACGACATCGCGCACATCCGGGCCCGGTTGCTCGCCCTGTCGCCGGCCTCGACGCTGAGTCGCGGCTACGCGATCGTGCAGCACCAGGGCAACGGCGTGGTCCGGGCCGCGGCCGAGGTCAGCCCCGGGGAGGAACTGACCATCAGGTTCGCGGCGGACCAGCTCGCCGTGCGCGCGTGCGGAGGAACCGACGACGGATAGGTTGTTGACGTGGTGACGAGCGGGAAGGCGAACGGCGCCGACGACGGCTCAGGCCAGAAGGACGGCGGCACCGTACCTGCCGCTGGCCAGGCGCTCTCCTACGAGCAGGCCAGGGACAAGCTGGCCACGGTGGTCAAGCGCCTCGAGGCGGGCGGCCTGACCCTGGAGCAGTCGCTGGAGCTATGGGAGCGGGGCGAGCGGCTGGCGGCGGTGTGCGCGGAGTGGCTGGACGGCGCGCGTGCCAGGCTCGCCGCCGCGATGGCCGAACGCGAGCAGCCCGCGGCCGCCGCGGACGACGCCCAGGAAACCCCCTTCTGACGCATTAGTTCTGACGCACCGCTGCCGACGCCTTGCTTCTCACGCACTGCTTCTGACACCGGCCTGACCTGCGGTGGCCTGGTTTGGCCGCCTGGCTGCTGGGCAGCAGGTGCGCAGGCGGAAGAAGGCGGCGCGGGATGAATCCGGTCGAGCGGGCGATCAGGCGGGTGGACGCGACCCAGCGGCGGTACACGCCGACGGCTTTCGTCTTCGGGGTGATCAAGAAGTACGGCGACGACAACGGCGGCGTTCTGGTCTCCAACCTCGCGTATTCCGCCTTCGTCTCCATGTTCCCGCTGCTGCTCGTGCTGGTGACGATCCTCGGCCTGATCGCCTCGGTCGACCCGTCCTTCAAGGCCGACGCGCTGAACGCGGTGGCCGGCCAGGTCCCGCTCATCGGCCAGACGCTGACCAGAAACGTGCACCAGCTGAAGCGGGCGAGCGTCATCGGGCTGATCGTCGGCGTGCTCAGCCTGATCTGGGGCTCGGCAGGCCTGGCCCAGTCCGGCCTGTTCACCATGGGGCAGGTGTGGAACCTTCCGGGACCAGCGAGGCCCGGCTATGTGCAGCGGCTCGGGCGGGCGGGGCTCTTCCTCTGCCTGCTCGGCGGCGGCGTGATCGTGACGACGCTGCTGGCAAGCCTCAATACCTACGGGCATAACGCGTTCGTGTTCGTCGTCCTGGCCGAGATGCTGGCCGCCGCGGTCAACGTGGGGATGTACATCGGTGCGTTCCGGGTGCTGACGCCGAAGGGCGTGCCCGTCCGCAACTTGGTGCCCGGGGCGATCACGGGCGGGATCTTGTGGACGGTGCTGCAGGTGCTCGGCACCTACCTGGTCCATCACTACCTGCACAGCGACTCGGTGTACGGCGTGTTCGCGACCGTGCTCGGCCTGATCGCCTGGATCTACCTGGCCGTGGAGATCACCGTGTACAGCGCGGAGATCAACGTAGTCCTGGCGCGGCACCTGTGGCCGCGGGCCATCGTGCAGCCGCCGCTCACCGAGGCCGACCGGGCCAGCATGGCGATGCAGGCGCTGCAGAACCAGCGGCGCCCCGAACAGCACATCGAGGTGACATTCGACGACCGCCAGCCCGGCCACGATCAATCGGCCAGCACCCCGCGAACCCCGGACGAGATTGCACCGCCCGCGGATACGCGCGTTCCCGAGCCGCCCGCGGACCTGCGTGTTCCCGAGCCGCGCGGTGTACCGGACCCCCCTGCAGACAGCGTCGGCTCAGTCGACGGCCGGGCGCAGTGAGGCGGCGAGCTCGCGCAGCTGGGTCCAGGTGGCGTTGCCGGTGACCACGAGCGTGAACCGCCCGCCGGGGCCGGTGCAGTACAGCGACCGCTGACCCCGGGACGGGGTCGAGACGAGGGTCCAGGTCCGCCCGGCCAGCCGGGCCGCGCCGATCGCCGTGCCGCTGTTGGTCATCCGGCGGATGAACCCGGCCGGGCTCGCGTTGGTCTCCTCGAGTGAGGCAAGCGAGCCGCCGGCGGTCATATAGCCGAGGGACCAGGTGACCGTGCCCGCGCCGTTCGCGCCGCCCACGGCCAGCCCGGAGCTGACCGGCACCCAGGATCCCGGCAGGCCGGCCGGGGCGACCGCCGGGTACGGCGCCAGCCGGACCAGGCTGGCCAGGTCACTGCGGTAGCTGACGGCGGCGGGTTCTGCGGCATGCGGTACCGGGATCGCCACCACGATGACGGCGGCGGCCAGCAGGCAGCCCAGCGCGGACACGCCTGCCCGCGGCACCCTGTTCACAACTGCCCAGGCTAACCTGGCCCGCTGGGTGACGCGGTCGCTGCGTAGGATCACTACACAAGCCCAGCGGGAAGGACACCAGGATGACCGCGGAGCAGCAGGCACACGAGCCGGCCAGCCAGGCACCCGACCGTAACCTGGCGCTCGAGCTGGCCAGGGTCACCGAGGCCGGGGCGATGGCCGCGGCCAGGTGGGTGGGCCGGGGGGACAAGAACGGCGCCGACGAGGCGGCCGTGAACGCGATGCGGATGCTGATCAACTCGGTGTCGATGCGCGGCGTGGTCGTCATCGGCGAGGGCGAGAAGGACAAGGCCCCGATGCTGTTCAACGGCGAGGAGGTGGGTGACGGCACCGGCCCGGCCTGCGACGTCGCGGTCGACCCGATCGACGGCACCCGGCTGTGCGCCAACGGCATGTCGAACGCGATCTCGGTGCTCGCGGTGGCCGACCGCGGCTCGATGTACGACCCGTCGGCCGTTTTCTACATGTCCAAGCTGGCCACCGGGCCGGAGGCGGCAGGCATGGTGGACATCGACGCGCCGCCCGCCGCCAACGTCCTCGCGGTCGCGAGGGGCAAGGGCTGCTCGCCCCAGGACGTCACCGTGGTCATCCTGGACCGCCCGCGGCACGCCGACCTGATCGCCGAGGTCCGCCGCACCGGCGCCCGCATCCACCTGATCATCGACGGAGACGTGGCGGGCGCCATCATGGCCGCCCGCGAGGGCACCGGCATCGACCTGATGCTCGGCATCGGCGGGACGCCGGAGGGCATCATCGCCGCGTGCGCGCTGAAGTGCCTCGGCGGGGTCATCCTGGGCAAGCTGGCGCCCAAGGACGACGAGGAACGCCGCCGCGCGCTGGACGCCGGCCTTGACCTGGACCGAGTGCTGACCACCGATGACCTGGTCACGTCCGACGACGTGTTCTTCGCGGCCACCGGGATCACCGACGGCGAGCTGGCCGATGGTGTGCGGTACCGCCGCGGCCACGCGACGACCCACTCGCTGGTCATGCGCTCACGCTCCGGCACGATCCGCAACATCAAGAGCGAGCACCAGCTCTGGAAGCTCCGCGCCTACTCCTCGGTCAACTTCGGCTGAGCTCAATTTCTGCTGAATAGGCGGAAACGGCGGCTCTTGGGCGGCGTGCGCACCGCCAGTTCGCCGCCTATGATCAGGGCGCGCACCTCGATCACCGGGGTGTCGGGACCTGCGGGCGGCGGGGTATGGCCGCGCCGGCGACCGAGGACCACGTGCCCGGTCACGACCACGGATACCCCGTCGGGCACGATCAGCCGGATCCGCCCGCCGATCGCCGTCGCGTACAGCAGCACCCGGCTGGCCTGCAGTATCGCCTGGGTGAAGTCCACCTCCACCTCGCCGGCCATGGCGGTCACTGTGAGTGTCTCCGGTACCACCCACCGGCCGTCGCGGCGGGCCGGGCTGAACAGCCCGGTGATCACCCGGCCGCCGTCAAGCCGAACCGGCTGGGCGGACGGCGCCGCCAGGTCGCCGGTCAGCTCCGCCAGCTCGCCGAGGGTCCTGGCCGAGCAGGCGCGCTGCATGCGTTCGGCGTGTTCTTGCTGGGTAAGCCGCCCGTCACTCATCGCCTCGGCCAGCAGCGCGAGGACGCGGTCCCGGTCATCATCGGACGCTCGCAGGTCTCGGGGCGCCTGCCGTGGGCTCATTGATCTGCATCCGCTCTCGCCTCAGGCTCGCCTCCAGGCGCCTTTGGCTCGTAGTCGACTGTACGTAACGGGCTTAGTCGTGCTACCCATTGTGCATGGCAGACGGAGCGATCGAAACGGCGATGGAGCGGACCAGCCAGGAACAGCTACGCCTGGTCCGGTTCCTTTACGCCGACCATGGCGGGATCATTCGCGGCAAGGCCGCGGGCACGACGCAGCTGCGGGAACGCATGGCCAGCGGCATCGGGCACACGGTCGCCATGATGGCGATGTCCATGCTCGACCAGCTGCAGCCGGTGGCCGGGATGGGCCCGGTCGGCGAGGTCCGGATAGTGCCCGATCCGGACACCTTCGTGGTGCTCCCCTACGCTCCTGGCGCCGGCGCGATGCTGGCCGACCTGGTGCGGCCGGATGGATCGCCGTGGGAAGCATGCCCGCGGACGTTCCTCAAGCAGGCCATCGTGGAGATGGCCGGCGAGGGATACGCGGTGCAGGCCGCGTTCGAGCCGGAGTTCACCCTCGGCCGCCGCGAGTCCTCCCCCGCGGGCCCCTCGATCCCGGATCGCCTGATTCCGGTCGACGACAGCCTCTGCTACTCTGCCACCGGCTTCCACATGGCCCACGACTTCATCATGGAACTGGTCGCCGCGCTCGAGGCGCAGGATCTCACGGTCGAGCACTATTACCCCGAGCTCGGCCACGGCCAGCACGAGGTGTCCGTCAGGCACGCCGACGCGCTGCGCGCCGCCGACAATCACGTGCTCTACCGGGAGACCGTCCGCGGGGTGGCGTTCCGGCGCGGCTTGTGGGCCAGCCTGGCCCCCAAGCCGATTCCTGACCAGGCCGGCAACGGCACCCACCTGCACGTCTCGCTGATGGACATCCTCCCAGACGGCGCCCAAGGCGGCCACAACTCGTTCGCGGACCCGGCCGACCGCAACGGCCTGTCCCAGGTCGGCTACCACTTCATCGGCGGCCTGCTCGCCCACCTGCCCGCCCTGATCGCGCTGACTTGCGCCAGCGTGAACAGCTACCGGCGGCTCGCGCCGCAGATGTGGGCCAGCGCGTTCACCTGCTACGGGATGGACAACAGGGAGGCCGCGATCAGGATCTGCTCGCCGCTGCGCGGTGACCCGGGGAGCTCGGTCAACCTGGAGCTGAAGCCCTCGGACTCCAGTGCCAACCCCTACCTGGCGCTCGGCGCGGTCATCTACGCGGGCCTGGACGGCATCCGCAGCAAGCTCGACCCGGGCGAGGCCGTGAACGTAGACCCGGCCACCCTGAGCGATGCCGAGCGCGCCGCCAGCGGCACCCACCGGCTGCCCGCCTCGCTCAACGCGGCCCTGGACGCGCTGGTCGCCGACGAGCTGATGATGGACGTCCTCGGCCCGCTGCGCAGCACGGCCTACCTGGCGGTCAAGCGCTCGGAGGCGGCCCACTTCGCCCACTCCACGGACCCCTACTACGAATGCTTCCAGCACTTCACCAAGCTCTAGACGTGCACTTCAGAAACCGGTCTCGGTGATTACGCCATCGGCAAGTGCCCGCCGCCGCCAGTCGGCCAGGCCGGCAGGGATGCGCGGCAGGCGCTGCTCGGGCGGTGCGCATAGCAGCACGTGTGAAACCCGTCCTGCCAGCCGCACCTGGGTTGCCAGCGCTAGCTGGTAACCCATCTGCCGCAACTGACGGGGCGCGTCGAGCTGGGCGTCCGCGATCAGGCACAATCGGCCATCGGGGACAAGCAGGCGCGGCACCTGCCGCCAGAACCTGTCGAGTGACCTGTCCAGCAGACCGCGCGCGTCCACGGCGATGTTCCACGGCGGGTTCGTGATCACTGCGTCAATGCTCTGGCCGGGCCAGGGCAGCCGTGCGGCATCGGCCTGGCGCAGGGTCAGCGAGATGCCGGCCCGGGCCGCATTCCTCTCGGCATGGCCAAGGCGGACCTCGTCGATGTCGCTTCCCAGCACCCGAGCACCCGGATAAGACAGGGCAGTCTCGATCGCGATCGTGCCGTCACCGCAAAACGGATCCGCCACGGTGCTGGCCGGGGCCGGGTGGGCCAGCCGGGCGAGCGCCGCGGCCACCGGCGGGTGCAACGTGCCAGCACCGGCCTCCTGCTTGTACTCGCGACGGTGCAGCGGCCGGGCCGCCACTTCCGTCGCGGTCACCGCCTCGGTGCCGCAGACGAACACGCGTATCACGAGGTCCGGCTCCCCGGCCTGCCGCCCGCTGCTGGTCCGGGCGAGGTAGGAACCCCGCAAGCGTCGAGCCAGCATCTCCCCGACCGCGTTCTCCACCGCGAAGCGGCTGTACTTCCGCCGGCCTTCCAGGCTCGCCACCACGTCTAGCTGAGGATGCGGCGGGACAGCACGGATCGTTTCAAGATGGGCCAGCGCCCCCGCCCAGTCCAGGCCGGCAATGCGCGGGGCCGCAATCGCGGGTCCTTCGCCGGTCGGCGCCACGCCCGACACGCGGCCTACCGCCACGAATACGTCGTCGACGGTGCGTAGCCCGAGCAGGGGCGGTACCAGCTCAGGCACCTGGAAGGTGACCTCCCGGCTCGACATGGCGAGCCCGCGAGCTTGCGGTATCGCCGCGCTGATCTCGTCGGCAGCGACCCATTCCAGCCCGCGTACCGACCGGGCGATGATCGTCACCATCATCTAGCTGCGGTAGGCGCGCAGGAACACCCGGACGCCGCCGGTGACGATCCGCTCGACCTCGGCGTCGCTCAGCCTGGCCGCGCTGAACATCGACCGGTTGCTTGCTTGGGCGAACGTCAGCGCGAACAGGTGCTCGGCCGCCTCGTCCGGGTCGGTGATGGCCAGGCTGCCCGCCTTGGCCAGCCGGGCAAGGACCGCGGCGAGGGTCGCGTGCATGGTCTCCTGTGCCCTCTCCTCCCGCAGCAGCGCGGGGAAGTAAGGCGCCTCGGTCAGGATCAGCCGGATCAGCGCGATCCGGTCCGGCGCCATGGTCAGGGTGAGCGCCGCCTCGAGGACGAAGGCGGTCAGGTCGCGTTCCACGTCGGTGACGTCGGTGAGGTGCGCGTCGGCGATGCGGCGGAAGGTCGCCATCATCGTGGTGAACGTGTCGTGCAGCACCGACCTGAAAAGTTTCTCCTTGTCCCCGTAGCGGTTGTAGATGGTGCGCTTCGACACCCCGGCCTCGGCCGCGATCGCGTCGACGCTGGTGCGCTCGTAGCCGTCGCGCAGGAACAGCCGCAGCGCGGCCGCCGCGATCGCCTCGCCCTTCGGGCCGGCCCCGCCGACCGCCCGGCCCGCACCGGATGCCGTCGCCCCATGATCCGGCCACGGCTTCCCGGCCTGCTCAGCCAGCGCGCCTGCCACCGCCGCACCTCGCTCTCTCCGCTCCGCCCGCCGCCCATTGTTACACTGACCAGTTTACATGGGTGAACTGCACGGTGTAGTTTACATCCCATGAACGCAACGCCCTCCGCTGATCAGGGAACAGCTGCGCAGCCGGTGCGCGAGCGCCTGGACCCCGCTGTCGTCAAGCTCATCGTCGTCCTGCTCACCGGCGCGATCCCGTCGCTGCTCGACACCTCGATCGTCAACGTGGCCGTCGACACGATCGGCCGCGACCTGCACACCAGCGTGACGGTGATCCAGTGGGTGATCACCGGCTACCTGCTCTCGTTCGCCATGGTCATCCCGCTGAGCGGCTGGGCGCTGGCCCGGTTCGGCGGCCGGGCGGTGTGGATGTTCTCGCTGGCCCTGTTCCTGGCCGGATCGGTCGCCTGCGGCGCCGCGTGGAACATCGACAGCCTGATCGCGTTCCGCGTGGTCCAGGGCATCGGCGGCGGGATGATGACGCCGCTGATCACGACGCTGCTCGTGCAGGCGGTCGGCAGCAGCCAGCTGGGTCGGCTGATGGCTGCGATCAGCCTCCCGATCGTGGTCGTCCCGATCTTCGGGCCGGTGGTGGCCGGGCTGATCATCAGCAACATCAGCTGGCGCTGGATCTTCTACGTGAACGTGCCGATGTGCCTGGCCGGCCTGGCGCTCGCCTGGCGGCACCTGTCGGCATCCCGGCCGCGGGGCGGCGCGCCGCGCATCGACCTTGTCGGCCTGGTGTTGCTGCCGCCCGCGCTCGTGGGGCTGCTGTACGGCCTGGCCGAGGTGAGCAGCGATGGCGGCTTCGGCCACCGCGGGGTGATCATCCCGCTGGGCGCCGGCATCGTGCTGCTTGCTGCCTACTGCCTGCACGCACTGCGGACGTCCGCGACGCCCATGGTCGACCTGAAGCTGTTCCGGTCGCGCGGATTCACCGGGGCGAGCACCCTGCTGTTCCTGGCCGGACTCTCGATCTACGGGGCGATGCTGCTGCTGCCGCTGTACTTCCAGCAGGTCCGGCACGACACCGCGCTCACGGCAGGCCTGCTGATGGTCCCGCAGGGCCTCGGCAGCATCGCCCCGCGGACGCTGGCCGGCAAGCTGACCGACAAGATCGGCCCCCGGCTCGTCGTCCTGGCGGGGGTCGCGCTGGCCGCCATTGGCACGATCCCGTTCGCGCTGGCCGGGCTGCACACCAGCTACTGGCTGCTCGGCGCGGCCCTGGTCGTCCGCGGCGCCGGGCTCGGCACCGCGACGATCGCGGTGATGGCCGGCGCCTTCCAGGGGCTGAGCCGGGAGCAGGTGCCGCACGCGAGCAGCGCGATCAGGATCGCGCAGTTCGTCGGCGGCTCGTTCGGGGCCGCGGTGCTGGTGGCGCTGATTCTCGACCGCCAGGCCGTGGCCCACGCCGCCGCGGGCGCGGCCGGCCTGGCCACCGCGTACGCCAACACGTTCTGGTGGTGCACCGGTTTCACCGCCCTCGCCCTGGTCCCCGCGCTGCTGCTGTCCGGACGGTCCAAGCGAGCGAAGGCCGCCAGCACTACGGGACCGGCGCAGTGATGCAGGCAGGCGGTCGGGCAGTGTCCCGGACCTGGCACCCGGTTCGGGCGCGCCGAAATGTCAGTGGCCGGCGTTACCGTGTGAGCGTGGAAATGGTCAGTACGCGCAGCAAGAGGACCTGAGATGGCAATAGGCGATACCCAGATCACGATCGCGGGGAACCTCGTCGACGATCCGGAACTACGGTTCACCCCGGCGGGGCAGCCGGTCGCGAAGTTCAGGATCGCGTCAACGCCCCGGTACCGTGACAACGCGACCGGTGAGTGGAAGGACGGCGACAGCCTGTTCCTGACCTGCAATGTGTGGCGGCAGGCGGCGGAGAACGTGGCGGAGAGCCTGCAGCGGGGAATGCGGGTGATCGTGTCGGGGCGGCTGCGGCAGCGGTCGTATGAGACCAAGGAAGGCGAGAAGCGGACCGTCTACGAGGTCGAGGCCGACGACGTGGGCCCGTCGCTGCGTAACGCCTCCGCGAAGGTGAACCGCGCCGCCCGCTCCGGCGGCAACGGCGGTGGCCAGGGCGGCGGCAACGGCGGTGGCCAGGGCGCCGCCCCTGCGGCCTCGGGCGCCCGCGCCGGCGGCCAGGGCGGCTACAGCGCGGACTCCGATCCGTGGGCCAACGATGGCTCCGGCGGGTACTCCGACGAACCGCCGTTCTAGGCGCCACGGTCGTAATCCGTGCGAGGCGGTTTCATGATTGTGGGTCGTTGCTCCTTACCTGAGGGAGTAACGACCCACAATGTCCGGGCAGGTTATTCGCCGGCTGGGGGGGCTAGGCCGGTGGGCGGGCCGCCGCTGCGGAAGATCGTCTCGGAGGGCTTGCCGATCACCGACAGCGGTTTGGCGACGTCCTCCAGCGACTTGCCCTCGGCGTTGACGCCGAGGAATACCGCCGCAAGGCCGCCTAGGATCATCGCGCCCGCGCCGACCAGGTAGCCGGCGTAGAGCGAGTTCTTGTCGTGGCCGGTACCGATCAGGTGGCCGTACCAGTGCGAGCCGAGCGTGCCGAAGAGCTGGGCGATCGCGAAGAAGACCGCGATGGCCTTTGCGCGCACCTCCAGCGGGAAGATCTCGCTGACGGTCAGGTAGGCGGCACTCGCGCCCGCGGAGGCGAAGAAGAAGATCACCCCCCAGGCCACGGTCTGCGTGGTCGCGGACAGCACGCCGTCCTTGAACAATTGGGCGGTCACCGCCAGCATGACGCCGGAGACGATGTACGTGCTGGAGATCATGATCTTCCGGCCCACGGTGTCGAACAGCCGCCCGATCGTCAGCGGCCCTGCCAGGTTCCCGACCGCGAAGGCGAAGAAGTAGTAGCCGGTATCGGTGGCCTTGACGTGGAAGAAGAACTCGAGCACCAGGCCGGAGGTGAAGAAGATCGCGTTGTAGAGGAACGACTGGGTGATCATCAGCGCCGCGCCGAGCGTCGAGCGCCCCGGGTAATGCGAGAACAGTACGCGCAGCAAGGCCAGGTAGCCGATCTGCGTGGCCGGTATGATGTCGATTGCCTTGCTCTCGTCCACCGGCGGAATCCCGCCCTTGGTCTTCTCCACGTCGGCTTCGATCTCCGCGATCGACGCCTCGGCTTCCTTCTCGCGGCCGTGCATGACCTGCCATCGCGGGCTTTCCGGCAGGTTGCGGCGTACGTAGATGATGATCAGCGCAAGCACCGGGCCGACCAGGTAAGCGATCCGCCAGCCCAAGTCGGGGGCTATATGGTTCAGCACCCATAGCGTGACCACGGTGCCGATAATGGCGCCGGCCCAGTAGGTGCCGTTCACCGCGAGGTCCACCCGGCCCCGGTACTTGGCCGGGATCATCTCGTCGATCGCGGAGTTGATCGCTGCGTATTCACCGCCAATGCCGGAACCGGCGATGACCCGGGTGATGTACAAGAAGATGAACCACTTCCCGCCGGCCGGCGTCGCCGCGGTAAGGCCGCTACCTACCAGGTAGACGCCGAGGGTGATCATGAACAGGTTCCGCCGCCCGAGCTTGTCTGACAGCCGGCCGAAGAACAGCGCGCCGATGATCTCGCCGATCAGGTACCACGTGGCGATGTCGGCGACGCCGCCCGCGGACATGTTCAGCGTGCTCTTCAGGGTCAGGTCAGGGCCGACGTTGGCGGCGATCGTGATCTCGAGCCCGTCGAGGATCCAGGCAACCCCCAGCGCCATCACCAGCCTGGTGTGGAATCGAGACCAGGGAAGCCGGTCTATCCGCGCAGGGATCAGGCTCCGGATCTGCGGGGTACTCGGGCTACTCGCCGTGTCGGGGGCTGCGGACATGGCACCCTCCTTCTTTACCCTGATATATGCTGCAATGCCCGTGCCTGCCCGCTTACCCTGGGCGAACCCGAATATGCGGGACCAGCCGCAACAAAGCTGCTTATAATTAGCTCTGTGAACGACATAGCTCGCGCGGCGCCGCGGCCGGCGCGATCGGGGGGCTCGCAGATCCTCGCGGCGGATCTGCTCGCCGCGGTCAGCGCCATCCGGCGGATCGCCCGGCGGGCGGCGCGCGGCGCCTGGCAGCAGCAGCCGCTGGCACCTGCTCAGTCCGAACTGCTCAGGCTCGCCGCGGCCAGGCCCGGCATCAGCGTCGCCGACGCCGCGCATGAACTGCGGCTCGCGCCCAACACGGTGAGCACGCTGGTCGGGAGGCTGGCGGCCGAGGGCCTGCTCAATCGTGGACGGGCGGCCTCCGACGGGCGTTCGGTCCGGCTCACCGTGACCGACAAGGCCACCCAGCGGATCGCGGAATGGCGCGACCTGCGCGCGGACCTCGCCGCCAGGGCGCTCGACCGGCTGCCCGCCGGCGACATGCAGGTCCTGGCGGACGCCGTGCCCGCACTGCTCCGGCTCGCGGCGGAGCTGGACGAGCAGTACAGGGAACGCGCCGCCGCCGACCACGACGAGGAACACGGGGACCGAACCGCACCATAACCGGGGCGGGGCGAGCGGCGAGGCTGGCGCGGTGCTGGCCGACGCGGTGCTGGCCGACGCGGTGCTGGCCGACGCGGTGCTGGCCGACGCGGTGCTGGCCGACGCGGTG
>Ga0209693_10000632_pt1 | contig 14400 bp, 9 predicted proteins | sample HubBroMetageWRM3_FD_188345 | JGI IMG/M metagenome (GOLD analysis project Ga0209693, IMG submission 188345) | Warmed soil microbial communities from the Hubbard Brook experimental Forest, New Hampshire - Hubbard Brook CCASE Soil Metagenome WRM 3... | ecosystem: Environmental > Terrestrial > Soil...
ACCGACGCCGCCGCCCGTTTCCTGCAGCTGCACCGCCCGGGCCAGCCGCTGCTGCTGCCCAACCCGTGGGACATCGGGTCGGCGCGGGTGCTGGCTTCGCTGGGGTTCGAGGCCCTCGCGACCACGAGCAGCGGCTTCGCCGCGACCCTCGGCCTGCTGGACGGATCGGTGACGCGCGATCAGGCCATCGGGCACGCTGCCCAGATCGTGGCGGCGACGCCGCTGCCGGTGTCCGCGGACCTGGAGAACGGGTTCGCCGACGACCCGCAGGGCGTCGCCGCCACCGTGGCGGCCGCGATCGAAGCCGGGCTGGCCGGGTGCTCGATCGAGGACTTCACCGGGCGCGCGGATGAGCCGATCTACGAGGCCGGGCACGCGGCGGAGCGGGTGGCGGCCGCCGCCGAGGCGGCCCACGCGGGACCGCGGCGGCTGGTGCTGACCGCGCGCGCCGAGAACCACCTGCGCGGCAGGGACGACCTGGCCGACACCATCGCCCGGCTGCAGAGTTACGTCGAGGCGGGCGCCGACGTGGTCTACGCGCCGGGGCTGGCCCGCGCGAGCGACATCCGCGACCTGGTTGGCTCCGTAGACCGGCCGGTCAACGTGCTCGCGATGCCGGGCGCGCCGACCGTGGCCGAGCTCGCCGAACTCGGCGTCGCCCGGATCTCGGTAGGTGGCGCGTTCGCGTACGCCGCGATCGGCGCGCTGGCCGAGGCGGCGCGGGAACTGCGGGACGCCGGTAGCTACGGCTACCTGCGCTACTCTGCGATCGGCCGGGAGATCACCCGGGCGGCGTTTCCCGCCTGACGGCCGGGCGGCCGCCGGCGCCGCCCGCTCAGGCCGGCAGCCGGAACTTGGCGAACAGAGCCCGGTGGTCGCTGCCCGGCAGCTTGTGGACGGACGTGGCGAGCACGGTACAGCGCGGGTCGAGCAGGACGTGATCGACGGTGAACAGGGCGGGCCGGCCGCGGGGTTCCGGCCCCCAGGTCGGCACCAGGCCGTTGCCGACCCGGCTGGCGGCGTCGACGTACCCGAGACGCAGCAGCCGACGGAACTGGTCGTGATCTGGCGTCGCGTTGTAATCGCCAACGAGGATCACCGGCGGGTCACCCGGCGCGGCGGCCGGCGGAAGCGCGGCGAGCTCGCCGCGCCACCTCGGGGCTGCAGCCCACGACCACGGCGGGAACGGCGGGTGCGGGTGAACGCAGACGAGCTGCACGGACTGCCCGGACGGGAGGTCAAGCCGGGCCGTGGGCTGGGAGGCGTAGCTGGGCCCGATCGTGAGCCCCTCGCGCAGCGGGAAGCGCGCGTAGATGCCGCTGCCGCGGTATCGGTAGCCCTCGACCTCGAGCATCTCGTTGGGCAGCAGCTCGTTCAGCCCGGCCCGCTTCAGCTTGATCGTCGCTTCGTCGGTGAGCTCCTGCAGGAAGAGCACGTCGGCGCCGCTCGCGCGGACGAGCCCGACCAGGCTGGGTGCGGCCGCGCCGCCAGCTAGCAGGTTGATGGTCAGCACACTGAGCTCAGGACCGGTGGCGTCCGGCTGGCGGTGCCGGATCGCGCGCGGAACCACGGTGGCGGCGAGCGCGGCCGCCGCCGCCGCTGCGGTGACCGACGGCCCCTTGCGGCGCAGCAGCAGCGCGGCCAGGCCGGCTCCAGCTGCGGCATGCGGGGTCAGCGACATCATCGGCACCGCGGCCCGCTCCAGCAGGCGAGAACGATCAACTGCTGCAAGGCGGGCGACCGCCCAACCGGCGATGCAGCCCGCTACGGTCCACTCAACGCGCGGCGAAGGCACGGCATCATAGTGGCACGACTCCAGGACAGAATTGGACAGCTCCCCCGGTACTGGCGTGCCGGGATCTGTCTACTCAACCCGTCGGACCGGTGCGTTTCGGCCGGTCAGGGCCTGGTAGTGATGCTCGTGTGCGGTGCGGGCGGCTGCGGAATCGTCGGGTTCAGCCTGTGGAAATACGGCAGAAGCTCGACATGCCGGTACTGAGATTGCGGCTGCTGGCCGGTGGCTGCCCTGCCCGGCAAGCCAATCAGCGCTGCAACCGCGAGTACCCCGGCGCATCCTGCAAGCACATCACGCAGGACTTCGCTCCTCATGACCTCTCTAACTCCTGACCTGGGACAGAAGTGCCAGCCGGCAGCCTGCTTGCGCAGACCGTGTCACGCATTCCCAGCTTGACACGTCATTGGTAGGAAGGGGCGTGGCAACGGAAGAGGACGTGTTGAACCAACCCGAGTGGCTGGCAGAGCAGTTCGAGGCCCATCGCGCACACTTGCGGGCGGTGGCGTACCGGATGCTCGGCTCACCCAGCGAGGCCGACGATGCGGTGCAGGAAGCCTGGCTGCGGCTCAGCCGCGCCGACACCAGCGATGTCACCAACCTCGGCGGGTGGCTGACCACGGTTGTCGCCCGGGTGTGCCTGGACATGCTGCGCTCGCGCACGTCACGGCGAGAGGAACCGTTCGGCGGCTGGCCGGGCGAGCCAGGCGAGGCCGCCGCGCCGGCGGCCGGGGGAACCGACCCCGAACACGAGGTCATGCTCGCCGACTCCGTCGGCCTCGCGCTGCTCGTGGTGCTGGAGACGCTGGCCCCGGCCGAGCGGGTCGCGTTCGTGCTGCACGACATGTTTGCGGTGCCGTACGAGGAGATCGGCGCGATGCTCGAGCGTTCGCCGGGCGCGACCAAGCAGCTGGCCAGCCGGGCCCGCCGCCGAGTGCAGGACACGGCCACGGTGCCGGACACGGACCTGAACCGGCAGCGGGAAGCCGTCGGGGCGTTCTTCGCGGCTTCGCGCAACGGTGACTTTGACGCGTTGGTCGCGATGCTCGACCCGGACGTGGTGGTACGCCCCGACCGCGCTGCCGCCCTGGCTGGCTCGCTGGGCGAGGTCCGCGGCGCCGGGGACGTCGCGGCTAACTTCGCACGCCGCGGCGCCAAGGGCGCCCGGGTGGCGCTGATCAACGGCATCCCCGGCGCGGTGTGGGCTCCTGGCGGAACGGCGCGGGTGATCTTCAGCTTCACGTTCGTGGACGGGAGGATTACCGCGATCGACATACTCGCCGATCCAGGCGTCGTGAGCCGGCTCGACGTTGCGATCCTGAGCGGCTGACCCGCGTGGCATAGTGGCGCAGGCGGGGCAGACACGACGCTGGCAGGCAAGCCCCAATAGGCCGGTACCCCGCCGGTTGCCGTGCCACCGGCCTGGGCGGCGCTAAGCTTCGTTGCGATGCGAGGGCGAGCGCGGCATGAGTGACCGGCTGATCGGCCAGCCGCTGCCAGACAACACAGCCGATCACGAGTCCGGGCGCGGTGAAGCCGCCGCGCCGCAACACGGGGAAACCGGCGACGACGTGCCTGACCGAGGCGATCGAGATTCTGGCGCGCGCCAGGGACCCAGCGGGGGCCCGGGCGATAGCGAGCACCCCGAACCAGAGGAGAACCCCGGACCCGACGAGCCGACCCGGCCCGACGGGCACTCCGGACCCGACGAGCCGACCGGGCCCGACGAGCACTCAGGACCTGACGAGCCCGCTGGGTCCGGCGGGGCGGGCTCCGGGGGCCGGCATGGCAGCGCACCGGCCAAGGCCCGGAAACGCCGTTCGTTCTGGCACGAGCTGCCAGTGCTGATCATCGTCGCGCTGCTGATCGCGCTGCTGATCAAGAGCTTCGTCGTGCAGGCGTTCTTCATCCCGTCGGGCTCGATGGAGAACACCCTGCAGATCGGCGACAAGATCCTGGTCAACAAGCTCGTCTATCACTTCAGGAGCATCCAGCCCGGCGACGTCGTCGTGTTCGACGGTGCGGGCTCGTGGACGCCCGAACCGCCGTCGCATCCCAGTTCCGACCCGATCGTCCGGGCCTACGACGTGACGCTCAAGCCGCTGTTCGAGGCGGTCGCCGGGCTGTTCGGCACGGCGCCGGGGCAGACCGACTTCATCAAGCGGGTGATCGGCGTCCCGGGTGATCATGTGGTCTGCTGCAACGCCCAGGGCCTGGTCACCGTCAACGGCGTGGCGCTGCACGAGCAGTCATACCTGTACCCGGGCGAGACTCCCAGCGAGGCCCCGGCGGGCTACTCCGGCCGGTTCAACCTCATCGTGCCGCCGGGCCGGCTGTGGGTGATGGGCGACAACCGGGCGGTCTCCGACGACTCCCGGCTGCGCCAGAGCGACCCCGGCCACGGCACGATCACGGAAAGCTCGGTCATCGGCCGGGCCTTCATGATCGTGTGGCCACCGTCCCGGTGGCGGATCCTGCCGATACCCTCGACCTTCCTGCAGCCCGGCATCGTGAAGCCCGGCTCGTCCGCCGCCGGGTTGCCTGGTGCAGCACCGTCTGGCGCGGTGCGGATCGAGCCCGCGGCGCCGTTCCTGCCGCTGGCGGCCGGGTTCGCCGGGGCCGTGCCGCTGACCTTGCTGCAGCGCCGCCTGCGACGACGGCGCTGGCGCCGGCGTACGCCCGACGCGGGCTGAGCTGCCTGCCTGCCCAGGCGCGCGGGTCCGACTGAGCTTATGCCGAGGCTGCCGGCCCGGGCTGATACGGAGGCTGCCGGCCCGGCTGAGCCACCTGAGCCTCGCGGCCCGGCTAAGCCCCCTCGTCAGATTCGGGGCGGCAACGGGTGCCGGGGCTCGTAGATCGGCAGTTCCGTGCCGTCCGGCAGCCGGATCGCAGCCACCAGACCCCAGCGCTGGTCGGACACCTCGGCAGCGATCTCGACTCCTTTGGCCGCCAATTCGGCGAGGGTGGCGTTGATGTCATCGCACATCAGGTACAGCTGGTGGTAGCCGTCGCCGTCTGTTGGATGGACGGCCAGTTCGGCCGGTGGCGCAGCGAAGATCAGCCATCCTCCGCCGGCGTCGACCGACGGCAGCTCGAGGACATCGCCAAGGAACGCGCGGACCTTCTCCGCTTCCGGCGAAAATACGATTGCGTGCAGTCCATTGATCACACCGCAATTCTACCGCCATCCGCGGCTGATTGGAGGCTCGGGCCTATTCCCCGGCGTACCGATTCATGAAAGTCATTCGATTATTCCTTTAACTGCCGCTTCCAATGGAATATGCACAGCTCTCCACGGCGGACGCGAAGCCATTCCGTGCTGCATGGCAAACTGCATACCGAGCGCGGTCCTGTGACCGCCTTGGGCATGCATTCAACTGCACGCGCCGACGTAAGCGCGTTGGGCCGTAACTGACGACACATCGCCGCGTCGTGGACCGGCGTGCCAGAACGCCGGCGCCCACCACGGGTCGGCGCCGGAGCATCGATGTGGCACTTGCCGCGGACACTGGCTTGCCACATGCTGGGGCGTGGCGTGCCACCGCACGGTGGCCGGGGCCGCGCGGTGGCACATCAGACGCCGCGGCGGGCCGCACGATGGCGCGTGCGAGCGGCCCGCCAGGGGCGCCCGGCCGGGGGGGAACCGGGCACCTGCCCGGCCTTTTCGGACAGGCAGGAACACGGTAGCACGAACGTATGTTCTAATCAAGACGGCTTCCCATCCAGCACGTACGTGTGTTCTAATAACCTGCATGTCTCAGGCAAGGTATGGCCTCTGGCCTCGATCAGATGTTACCTCTTGGTGCCGTCAAAACGGTCGAAGCGACCCTTCGGGAACGGTCGGCCACCCGATGACCTGCCAGAACCGTCGCGACAGCGGCGCGGCGTCTCGCCACCTCGGTGGAGAGGTGCCGCACCCGGGTGTCGCAGCGGCTCCGCACCCGCGTGTTCGAGGGTGGCGGTGTCAGCGCGGCGGCCGGGTTCGCCCTACCGCTAGGGCAGGCGCGGCCGCCGCCGATCCGCGACTATCAAGATCGTTACTAGCCCCGCAGAGCAGGCAGCGGGCACCAGCCGACGGTAGCGCGAGGCCGCGACTGACCAATGCCCGGGCACCCTGCTGAGCCAAACAATAAGGAACCTTTCCTCGCGGACAGCCAGCACGCGCCAAATGCTAGAAGGTGAGACGTGAGAACGCACTCTGACAATCCCAGCAGCCAGAAAGGCCGACGCCTCGACGACCTGAAGAGCAAGACGGTCGAACTCGAGCGCGAGCTCGACGACGTCCGCATGTTGCTGAAGTGCGAGCTTGCCCGCGGTTATGACGAGATAGATATCCGCGACATCCGAGAGCGGATCGGCGAACCGGACGCGCGCACAGAAACGCTCGTTACCCAGGGCCGGCCCGGCGCCTACCGGCCGGGCCTGTCGAACCGAAGCAAGCTGGCCATCGGCATCGGGCTACTGGCCGCGCTCATCGCGGTTCTCGCGCTAGTGCTGTCCAGCAGCGGCGCTTCGTGGCCTGCCAGCGTGGCGACGGTGCAGAGCGAGATCACCAAGGCATGCCAGAACCCGGACGTGAGGTCCGAGCCAGGCCAGGTCGACTTTGCCTGCGCGCAGTCGACCAGCCAGATCCTCTGGGTGTTCTCCCTGCTGACGAGCGGCAACAACCCAGACTTCAACGACACGCACAGCGGCAGGCTCGGGCTGGAGCCCATCGCGCCCACGCAGGGCGGCCAGATCGCGCTCTCCCTCAACCTGCACAACCCCTACAACCCATACAACCCGATCGACAGCCTCGAGGTCGCTGCCCGGGCGATCAACAGCATCATCGGCGGAGCGACCGTGACCGGCAGCGACGGCCAGGCGGTGGTCCAGGCCGGTCTCGAGAGCGAGCCCGCGAACTGCCTGCGGTACACGGGTTCGGCCGCGATGACCTCGCGGACTGGCTTCCCTCGCCTGTGCGCCAAGCCGGTCACGCCGGCGGGACAGGTCGCGCTGGTAGCCGACGTCTACCAGAAGTGGATCGTCGGGGCGACGCCCAGCCAGGCGCAGGCCGCGGCGCTGCTGTTCCAGAACTCGCACAATCCGGGGAATGCGCAGGTCCAGGAGATCCTCAGGCACGTTCCCGGCACAGCGCCCGCGGCGTGAACCGGTAGTCCCCCACTGGCTCCGTCCAACAAGAGAGAGGAGAACCCATGCTTTCCGCGAGCAAGCCGAGCTGGCAGAAGGTGACCGCGCTCGTGAGCCTTAGCGCGAGCGGTACGGTCACCGGGTTCTCCTTCGTGCCCCACTCGCCTACCGACCTGATGTCGCCGACCAGCATGCCGGTTCGGCTGATGGCACTCGAGCGATCGGTTCAGCCGGCCGCTTCGGGCGATGCGGCGCTGCGCTCGGCCATCGTCAACGTCGCGAACTACTACCTCCGCATGGCAAAGGGCAAAACCCCGGCCGAGATGGAGGCGATCATCTGGCAGCACGACAGCATCGACGGCGTTGACCACGGCGAGTCCTGCGCCGCGTTCGCCAGCCTGACGCTCGAACTGGCCGCGCAGGTGGTCGGGCAGCAGAGCTGGGTGACCGGAGGCACGTCGTACCCCTGGCCGCTGCAGAAGTGGGCCGACGTCCGGGTCGACCCCAATCCGGCCTCACCGAACATCATCTCGGTGCTCCAGGACGCCGAGGCGCACGGCCGCTGGCATCCGCTGGGCGACGGGTACCAGCCTCAGCCCGGCGACTGGGTGCTGTTCGACAACCACGTCGAGGTGGTCACGAACTACGCCGACGGCACGCTGCACACGATCGGCGGGGACTCGCTGCCGAACTTCTCGGTGAACGCCCACGAGTATCCGGCTTCGCTTCCCGGGGACGGCGTTGTGGGCTTCGTCAACAACGGCGATGTGCCGGCAGCCGCCGCCACGGCAGGTTCCGGCACCAGCGGCGCCGGAACCGCCAACACCAGCGGCGCGACGGCGACGACCACGAACAACGACGGATCGGCAACGAACGACGGGGCGGCAACGAACGACGGGGCGGCCGGCGGCGCGGCCATCCCCGGAGCAGCGACGACGGCGGCTCCCGAAAGCCGCCCCGCACCGGCGCCCGAGCACCGGGCTAACCGCCCGGCGACGGCGGCCTCTGTTCATCCATCGCGCGCGCTGCCGACGGTCCCGGGCGTCGCAACCACAGCCAGCAACGCATCCGCAACCGATGACCCGGCGGTACCTGGCACGCCTAGTTCCATGATCCCGGTGGCTTCTTCGCACATAGCGCACCAAACCCACCGGGACCATGGCCAGGCGCATAGCCAGACACCGGTGCGGCCTGGCGCGACGCCGCCGCGGCATGCGCATGCCGCGCACGGGAGCCAGCCGAAAGCCCCGGCCGCCGCGACCGCCAACGTGCCAGGAATGGACGGGCCCGCCGAATCGGCCAGTACGGCCCAGACCACGGCCTCGGGCTCAGCCGCCATCCCCGGCGTGGCTGGGCATCAGTCCACGGCGACCACCCGCTATCAGCGTCATCAGCCGACGCAAGCCGCCGCTCCGGTTCACGACACCAGCTCTCAGCAGGCGTTCATCGATGAGATCGCCCGCGGGGCCATCGCCACTCAGCAGAAGTACGGCATCCCGGCGGCGGTGACGATCGCACAGGCGATCGACGAGTCCGGCTGGGGTCAGAGCCGCCTGGCAACCCAGGACAACAACCTGTTCGGGATCAAGGGAGCGGGCCCGGCGGGCAGCGACTCGCAGCCGACACAGGAGTACCAGAATGGTCAGTGGGTCACGATCAACGCGGGGTTCCGGGTGTACGACAACGTCGCCCAGAGCATCGACGATCACGGCGAGCTGCTCGCGACCAGCGGGTACTACACGCGGGCGATGGCGAACCACAACAGCCCGAACGCGTTCGCCAACGCGCTGACCGGCGTCTACGCGAGCAATCCCCACTACGGCAGCGACCTGGTCCAGATCATGCAGCAGTACAACCTGTACCGCTACGACGGATCAGGTACCGGGGCAGGCGCCGCCGCCGGATCGGGGAGCGGTTCCGGGAGCACCGCCGACGCGTCAGGGACGGGCGCGGGGACCGCCGCCGACGCCCCGGCCACCGATGCCAGCGGCCCGGCCAAAGCCACCGCCAAGCCCGACAAGCCGACGCAGCCCTCGCTGCCCGGGCTCATGCCGACGGCCTCCCCGTCACCGGCACCCACACCGACACGATCGGCATCGCCAAGCCCAGCTCAGACGGGGACGGGGACGGGGACGGCCCAGCCCACGCCGGCGCCATCGTCCACGGGCACCGCCCAGCCCACGGCAGCACACACACCCGCCGGTACCAGCCAGCCCACGCCGACGGCCACCGCCCACCCCACGGCACCAGCCACGCGAAGCGGACCCGGGCGCCCGGCGCGAACCTCCACCCCGTCCACGACGAGGCGCCCCGCACCAGCCCCCACTCCTACGCCCACGCGGCCCGCGCCCTCCGGGGCCGCACCGGCGGCTTCGTCGACGCCGACGCGGTCCGCGCCTGCCGCCGCTGGCCAAGCGCCAACCCCGAATATCCCGGGGTGGGGGTCGCCCGCGCGGTCGACCTCGACGCCGCAGGCAAGGATGTCGCGGACGCCGCCGGCGCGCACCTCCCAGACGTCACAAGCACGGACGCCGCCGGCGCGCACCCCCCAGACGTCACAAGCACGGACGCCTCAGCCACGTACCTCCCAGACGCCACGGGTACGCGCCGCACGGACGCCGGAGCCGCTCGTGTCGCCGACGTACGACGCGGGCTGGGCCGCAGGCTCGGGGCTTGCCGTTGGGACGGCATTGACAGAGCTAAGGCGCCGGACCAAGCGCGCGCAGCGGAGCAAGGCGGTCGACCCGGACGACCAGCTGGTGTCCACGACGATCTCGTCGACACTGACCACGTCCGCCGATCAGCCGGCCGCGCCGGAACGGCCGTGGCCGGCCGAGCCCGATCCGGACCGGGCTCCGGTCCGCCGTTACCAGCACCGTCTGCCGGCCTCGGTCAAGAACGACTTCGTCGCCATGGCCAGGGGCCCGCTGCTGCACGGCGAGCTGCTGTACCGCGACATCGCCGACAACGTCGGCTTGAGCTGGGAGCTGCTGGCCGCGTGCGACTGGATGCAATGCCAGGCCAGGCCGCGTTACTCGCCGGTGCACGGCGAGAAGCTGGGAGCCCGCAACCACGACGGGACCGTCTACTGGTCCCGGTCGGAGGCTCTCGGGCAGTGCGCCATGGACCTGGTCGACCTGGCGGACGCCGTCTACGGCATTGACCTGACCACCGAGCTGCAGCTGTCCGTCGCGGACCTGGCCAGGGTCTTCGCCGCGTTCCGCTGGGGCGCGCTGCTCAAACGGCACCGCACATCGGCGATGGAATTCCCGTACTCGGTGGCCGGACTGACCGTCCAGCACATCAACATGCGCTGGCCCAATATTGGCGATCCGAATACGCCAGACAAGCCGGGAGCACGATTCCGCAAGCCTTTTGGCGCAGTTCCCATCGTGCTGAGCCTGCACTATCCGGCGACCGTCTAGTTACCCGCGCGTCGAAGAGGAAGAAGGTGGAACGGTGGCTCGACTTGTGCTCTTTATGCTGAGCTTGCTGACCGGCAACAGGTCGCCGCAGCGCGAACTGGCCTGGCAGCAGGCTGGTAGCTCGTACGGTGGCAGCCGGGTCATGCCGCGCGGCGAGCCGGACGGGTCCGAGTCCGGGCCCCGCACCGGCGACTGGCCGGATCGGCCGACCCTGGACCGGCAGCCCCCGGACCGGCAGCCCCCGGCCCGCCGCGAGCCCGGCGGCCCAGCCGGGCCGCCGCGGCGGCGGCGCATCTCGCGGTGGGTCAAATGGACCGCGGTGATCGCGGTTGGGCTGATCTTCCGCAAGGCGATCGCGTCCCTGGCACTGGTCGCGCTGTCGGCCGCCCTGCACGTGGTCGGCGTCAATGTGCACCTGCCGAGCATCAAGTTCGGCTGGCCCTGGCAGGCGAGCACGAGCGTGGTCCACACCACGACCACGAACACCGACCTGGGGCCGTGGGTGCTGCAGAAGATCGAGGGGATCTCCAAGCCCGCGCTCGGCCGCGTCACCTTCAACTTCCTGTTCACTCACAAGGTGTCCAAGAACATCGGCCCGTGGCCGTGCTGGTACGCGAGCACGTTCTACGCAGTCGGATACGCCTCGGCCACGGTCGATCTCAACCCCGGACCGTCCTGGTGGGCGCCTGCCACGGACCACTACGCGCTGCGGGTGCTGAGTCGCCCGGCGGACGGCAAGCCGGGAAGCGTGAGCGTCAGCGTGGTCCTGCCGCAGCCTCAGCTTCCGCAGTCCGTCCACGACGTGTCGATCGATAACCTCCCGTCCAAGCCGGTATCGACTCAGCACAGCTGGACCTATCCGGGATTCGGCTGCGGCGTTCTGCTGCGGCCACAATTTGCCCAGTCGGTGCTTTACGCGCTGGCGCAGCAATTGGCGTTCTACAAGTCAACTCACACGCCGCAGATTACCCGCCCGCTGATTAACGCGGCCGAAACCGAGGCAGCGCAAACAATCAGGAACAATTTCATCCAGCCGACCCTGAACGCTTTCGGATATAAGCTCGACAGTTTTGCGATCACCTGGGCTAAGGGCTGACTTGTCACATGATCTGGGTAGATTATGAGCAAATACGGCACCTCAGCTACCACGATCATGAACGAGGCCGCACTGCGGCGGGCTTGGTGCACAGGGAGGGTTCGGTCCGGAGTGAGCCTGCGCATTGCGGTCGTCGGCGGCGGCATCGGCGGCCTGGCGACCGCGGCGTTCCTGCATCGCGCGGGCCTGGACGCGACCGTGTACGAGCAGGCCAGCGAGATCAGGGAGATCGGCGCCGGACTGGTCGTGGCGCCGAACGCGGTGCGGCTGCTGCGGCGGCTCGGCCGAATCGAACTGTTCCGGGAGACGGCCGTACCGCTCGAGGTCGGCTGGGAGTTCCGCCGCTGGCAGGACGGGCGGGTGCTGTACTCGCAGCGGATGGGCGCCGAGTGCGAGCGGCTGTACGGCGAGTGGTGCTACACCACGCACCGGGCCGACCTGCTGGACACCCTGTTCTCCGCGGTGCCGGAGCCAGGGCCGCGGCTCGATGCGCGCTGTGTGCGGGTCCGCCGTCATGGCGGCCGGGCCGAGCTGAGCTTTGCCGACGGCTCGACCGCCACCGCCGACGTCGTGATCGGTGCGGACGGCACGCACTCGGTGGTCCGCGATGCGGTGCTGAGCGCGGAGGCTCCCGAGCCGCCGCGGTTCTCTGGGGTGTGCGCGTACCGCTGCCTGGTCCCGGCGCAGCGGGCGCCGGCGTTCGCGCTGCGGCCGGTGCAGACGCTCTGGCTCGGACCCGGCCACCACTTCGTGCACTACCCGATCTCGGCCGGACGCTACGTCAACGTGGTCGCGTTCGCACCGGCGGGCGACTGGCGGATCGAGTCGTGGACCGCCGAGGGCAGGATCGAGGACCTGCGCGCCGAGTTCACGGGCTGGGACCCGCAGCTCACCAGCCTGCTGGCGGCGGCCGACCGGACCGGCCGGTGGGCGCTGCTGGACCGCGACCCGCTCCCCCGCTGGACCGACGGGCCGCTCGCGCTGACCGGCGACGCGGCGCATCCGATGTTCCCGTTCCTCGGGCAGGGGGCCGCGCAGGCGATCGAGGATGCGGCCGTTCTGGCCAGCTGCCTGGCCGCCGATCCGGGAGACCCGCCGGCCGCGCTGCGCCGCTATGAGACGCTGCGCAAGCCGCGCGCCTCCCAGGTCCAGCTGCTCAGCCACGCCCGGCTGGACGCCAACCACCTGCCTGACGGGCCGGAGCAGCGGGCCAGGGACGCCGCATTCGCCGGCGCGGACCCGCTCGCCCACAACGCGTGGATTTACGGCCACGACCCAGAGGAAGACGTAACGGAGCCCAGTCGCTGATGGCGTCGCGTTCCGGGCTCTATGGCTGGACCACGACCTTGACGGGATCGCCGTCGCGCTCGGCAACCACGCGCAGGGCCTCGGCGATGTCCTTCAGCGGGAAGTGGTGGGTGACCATCTCGGCGCCGCGGATCTTGCCCTGCGCGGCGAGCGCGACCGCCCGCTTGACGTTGTTGCCGCCCTCGCCTCGTGAGGTGTGGATGCTGATGTCGTTGCGGACGATCGCGGACAAGTCGATCGTCACCTTGTCGCGGTAGAACGCGACGATCACGATCTTGCCGCCGCGCTTGGTGGCCAGCGCACACTGCTGCGGCGCGTCGAGGCCGCCGGAGCACTCGATCGTCATGTCCGCGCCGGCGCCGCCGGTGAGCCCGAGCACCGCCTGCACCGGGTCGGTCTCGCGGGCGTTCACCACGTGGTCAGCGCCGAGCCGGCGGCCGAGCTCGAGCCGGGATGGGCGGGTGCCGACGAGGATGACCTGGTTCGCGCCGAGCGCCTTGAGCACCTGCACCGTGGTCAGCCCGACCGGCCCCGGGCCGAACACGGCCACATCCAGTCCGGCGACGTACCCGCCGGCGACGTCGAGCCCGTACAGGCCGGTGCCGGCGGTGCTGATCAGGACGGCGTCCTCGAAGCTCAGCGACGGCGGTAACCGGTACAGCGAGCTGACGTGGTGCACCGCGTACTCGGCGAACCCGCCGTCCGCCGTCATGCCGGTGGCCCGGTGACCCTTGGCTCTGTCGCCGTAGTTCAGGCACGCCGTGTACTTGCCGATCAGGCAGTTGTCGCAGCGCCCGCAGCCGCGGTGGGCCTCGATGCACACCCGGTCGCCGGGGGCGAACTCGTCGACGAGGCTGCCGGTCGCGGCCACCGTGCCGGTCCACTCGTGCCCGGGGGTGTAGTCACCGAACGGCGGCGTCTGCGGGAACTGGCCGTCGTAGATCTTCAGGTCGGTGCCGCACATGCCGCACATCGCGACCTGCACCAGCACCTCGTCGGGCGCTGGCCGCGGGACCGGGCGGTCGACGACGCGGATGTCGCCGGGGCCGAACAGCACCGCTGCGCGCATCGACTCTGGGATCTGCGGGCGGGCCGGCGCGCTGGGCTCGTCGGTCATGGCGGGCTCCCATCGGTGGCGCGATCTGCCCCCATCGTGCCTCTTCTTGCCACATTTGACCAGAAAACGCCCGCTCTCGGCGCGCTCGCTCAGGCCAGCTCGGTCAGGGCAGGCCGGTCAGGGCAGCTCGGTCAGGGCAGCTCGGTCAGGGCAGCTCGGCAGGGCCGGGCGTCTGCTTCAGGGCGTCAAGGAAGGTCGCCGCCCAGTGCCGCACGTCGTTTTCGAACACCCGGCGGCGCATCGACCGCATCCGGCGCCTGGTCTCTTGCGGCGACATCGTCACCGCCCGGATGATCGTGTCCTTCATGCCGTCGATGTCGTGCGGGTTGACGAGCAGGGCGCCGCCGAGCTCGTCGGCCGCGCCGGTGAACTCGCTCAGCACAAGGACGCCGCTCTCGTCGTTCCGGCAGGCGACGAACTCCTTGGCGACGAGGTTCATGCCGTCGCGCAGCGAGGTCACCAGCATCACGTCGGCGGCCAGGTAGAGCGCGGCCATCTCCTCGCGCGGGTAGGACTGGTGCAGGTAGTTCAC
>Ga0209693_10000633_pt1 | contig 14387 bp, 13 predicted proteins | sample HubBroMetageWRM3_FD_188345 | JGI IMG/M metagenome (GOLD analysis project Ga0209693, IMG submission 188345) | Warmed soil microbial communities from the Hubbard Brook experimental Forest, New Hampshire - Hubbard Brook CCASE Soil Metagenome WRM 3... | ecosystem: Environmental > Terrestrial > Soil...
GATCCCGAAGATCAGGTAGTAGACGGCCGAGTTGAGCAGCGGCGTCAGCACCTGCCAGAGCTGGCCGAGCCTGGCCTCGGTGTACATGGACACGTTGCGGGCCGTGGCGTAGGCCACGATGAAGTGCCGCCGCTGCCAGACCAGGCGCAGGTAGGCGATCAGGCCGGGCCGCGCGGAACTGGGACGCAGGCCATACCTGGCGGCCATCCCCGCCAGGTCGCCGAGGGCGGATTCGCCGTCGGGCGTGATCACCGCCTCGTCAAGCAGGCTGCCAGGGGCGGTCAGCCGCCCGCGGTCTGTCATGACTGAGGATCTTATGAGGCCTGGCGGGGCCGCCGCCGGTATCCGCGTTGCGGTGACCATCGTTCGCCCGGATTTCCCCTTCGGAGGCAGGAAATCGAGCAGAGGAATTAACCCGGGGTTCACCCGGTCAGGCCGGGTCCAGGTGCCCGGTGTCGTTGAACGACCGCAGCACGGCGGGGCCGTCGGCGTACCAGTCGATCTCGCACAGCGCCGCCACGTCCAGGTGCATCCGGTACAGCGCGGCAGGCGGGGCGAGCAGGGCCGCGGCGACCAGCGTCTTGATCGGCGTGACGTGGCTGACGACGAGCACCCGCTGGTGCTGGCGGTCGGCAAGCACATGCCGCAGCGCGGCGGTTACCCTCGTGCTCACCCCGGCCAGGCTCTCCCCGCCTGGCGGCGGGACGTCGGGATCGGCGAGCCACGCCGTCAGTTCGGCCGGCCAACGCTGCCGGACCTCCGCGAACGTCAGGCCCTCCCAGGCGCCGAAGTCGGTCTCGCGGAAGCCCTCGTCGGTCACGACAGGGACGCCGGTGACGGCGGCCACCTCCGCGGCCGTCGCCGCCGCCCGCCGCAGCGGAGACGTCACGATCACGTCCAGGCCAGCCGAGGCCAGCCGCTTGGCGGCGGCAGCGGCCTGCTGGATGCCGATCTGCGTGAGCGGGACGTCTGACCGGCCCGCGTACCGTTTCTGCACCGACATCGGCGTCTGCCCGTGCCTGAGCAGCACGGTGACGGTGGGCTCCCCCGTCGCTGGCATCCAGGCGGACCTGGGGCGCACCCCTAGAGGCCGGATTCGGGAGTGCGGACGAGGATCCGCCGGCACTCCTCGCACCTGATCACCTCGTCGGGAGCCGACGCCCTGATCTCGTTCAGGTCGACGGTGTTCAGCGTCAGGTGGCATCCTTCGCACCGGCCCGCCCGCAACGCGGCGGCGCCCACGCCGCGGACGCCGCGGATCTGCTCGTACAGCTTGAGCAGGTCGGCGGGTACCTCGGCAGCGATAGCGCCGCGCTCGTCGGAGGCACGGCCCGCCTGCTCGTCGATCTCCTTGACGGCCGCGTCCCGCCGGGCTGCCACGATGGCCGTCTCGTCGGCCAGGCTGTCTCGTTCCGCGGCCAGCTCGTCGCGCCTGCTGACCAGCGCCTCCCGGCGCTCCATCAGCTCGAGCACGATCTCCTCGAGGTCGCCCTGCCTGCGGTGCAGCGATTCGATCTCCGACTGCAGGCTGGCGAGCTCGCGCGCGGCGGAGACCTGCCCGGCGTCCAGCCGGGCCCTGTCCCTCTCGATCCTGGTCCGGACCTGGTCCACGTCGCGCTCCGCCCGGCCCTCCTCCTTGGCCAGGTCACCGAGCTCGGTCTCGGCCACGACGATGGCATCCTTCAGCTCGGCGGCCCTGGCCTCCATGCGAGCCAGCTCGGCGACTTCGGGCAGGGCGCTCCTGCGGTGGTCCAGGCGGGCGAGTTCGGCGTCCAGGCGGGCCAGGTCGAGGAGCAGGAGCTGGGATTGCGGCGATGCCTTCACGGGTCCCAACGTTAGTCGCCCCGGCGGGCTAATGGGTTATCCCCCGGACAAGGAGAGTGCGTGGTAGACCTGCGCCATGGAAATCCCCCGGGTCAGCCGGCCCTACATGCCGGGATACGGAATCGCCGGGCCAGAGGAAGGAAGCGGGCTGCTGCACTGGTCCTGGGCGGCCGAGCGGCTCACCGCCGCGCGCAACTACTGGGTGGCGACGGTCTGGCCGGACGGGCGGCCGCACGTCATGCCGGTCTGGGGCATGTGGGATGACAGCACACTGTGGTTCACAAGCAGCGCGGGCTCCCGGAAGGTCCGCAACCTGATCGCGGACCCCCGGTGCAGCGTCACGACCGAAGACGCCTCGGACCCCGTGGTCATCGAGGGCACCGCCTCCATCTCCACCCAGCCGCAGGTCCTGCAGCGGGTCATCGACCTGATGAACGCGAAGTACCACACGGACTACGGGGTGGACTTCCTCGACCCGGCGAAGAACGCGACGATCGGGGTCCGCCCGCGCCAGGTGTTCAGCCTGCGGGCGGGGGACTTCACCGGCTCCCCCACCCGCTGGGTTTTCGAGGACTGAGCCAACCGTCACGCGGGCGGGGACCGGTTTGTCGAGCCACGGCCCGTTCGGGATAACTGGGATTTTTAGGCGGCGGAACCAAGCAGGTCGCAGAGGCGGCGCGCGAACAGGTACGCGTCGCCGGGCCAGCGCGCCGAGACGTAGTTGCCGTCCCGCACGACGAATGCCGGGGTGTCGTCGGCCGCGGTGCCGCGAGCGGACAGCGTGACAGGTCCTCGCTTGAACTGGCGGGCCGGGTCGTCCAGGGCGGCCTTGACCTCGTCCTCGACGTAGGCGGGATAGGTGCGGTAGTAGCGGCCGAGCCGCCAGGCCGTGGCCAGGTAGGCCGAGCGTTCCATGTACTTCGGCAGGCAGGTGGTCAGGCGGTCGGCCAGGACGCTGCGGCCGCACCTACCCGGGTCGCGGGTGCGCGCGAGCACGAGCACGCCGTGGCAGATCGCGCCGACCGGCCTGCCCAGCGACCAGAACCGGCCGACCTGCTCGGTCAGCCGCGCGGAGCCGAGGTACTGGCGCATTCCCGGGGCGTGCCCGCCCGGCAGCAGCAGCCCGTCGAACCCGGCAGGATCCAGGTCGGCCCAGCCGATCGTCGCGGCGAACTCCGGCGCCTCGGTCAGCTCGTGGTACCGCGCTTTGGCCTCCGGGGCCGCTCCGAGCTGGCCGAACAGCACTCCGGTCAGCAGCCGGGGGTCCGCGGCCGGGACCGTGCCCGCCCGCTCGGTGGCGAAGACGACCTGGTGCCCGGCGTCGCGCAGGATGCGCCACGGCACGGCGACCTCCGTGACGTCGAAATCCCGGTCGGGCAGCGGCACTAGTACGCGCACCGGGCCATCATGTCATTCGTTACCGTGGTGCGGGATCCCGATGAAAGCGGAGGTGTCAGCCATGGGCGGCGAGGCCGATCGTGAGTTCGCGAGGCTGGCCAGCGAGTATCTCGATGACCGGGCCGAGAGGAACCCGGTGGCGGCGACCCGCCTCGGCGACCACAGGTTCGACATGAGGCTGGCCAGCCGGTCCGAGGCGGCCCTGGCCGCCGAGCGGCGCGCGCTTGACGGCTGGTCCGCCAGGCTGAGCGCGCTCGAGGCCGGCGCCCTGTCGGCCGAGCACAAGGTCGACGCGGCCATGATGGCCGACAGCGTGGCCTGGCGGTCCTTCGAGCTTGACGAACTGCGCGAGGACACCTGGAACCCGCTGCTCGCGAACCCGGGCAAGGCCATCTACATGCTGCTGGCCAGGGATTTCGCCCCGCTGGCCGACCGGCTCGCCGCGGTGGCCGGCAGGCTCGCCGCGGTGCCTGCCGCGCTGGCCGAGGCGCGCGGGCTTCTCGGCTCCATGCCGAGGGTGCACCTGGAGACCGCCATCGGCCAGTTCGCGGGGACGATCACGATGGTCACCGGGGCCGTCGACGCGGCGCTGGCGGCAGAGCCCAGGTGCGCGGCGGCGATCGGCCGGGTGCGGCCGGCCGCGGTCGAGGCGCTGGCCGGGCACCGGGACTGGCTGTCGGCGCGCCTGGACGACGGCGCCGGCGGGTTTGCCGACCCCAGGATCGGGGCCGAGCGGTTCGGCCGCAAGCTGTCGCTGGCGCTGAGTTCGGCGGCCGACGCGGACGTGATCCTGGCCCGGGCGGAGGCCGACCTGGACCGGGTGAGCGAGGAGATCGCCGAGGTGGCCGCGGGGGTCGCCGGGCGGACCGGGCCCTCGGTGGTGCGCGAGGTGCTGGACCGGCTGGCGGCCGAGGGACCCGACGACGCGACCATCCTGGGCTTCTGCAGGGACGCGCTGGCAGAGCAGATCGCGTTCGTCCGCGACCGCGACGTGATCACGGTGTACGAGGACCCGGTCGAGGTGATCGCGATGCCGGAGATCGACCGCGGCGTCGCCGTGGCGTACTGCGACTCGCCGGGTCCGCTCGAGCCCGCGCCGCTGCCCACGTTCCTCGCCGTGTCGCCGACGCCGGCCGACTGGACGCCGCAGCGGGTCGCGTCGTTCTACCGCGAGTACAACAAGCACATGGTGCAGGACCTGATGGTGCACGAGGCGATGCCAGGCCACTACCTGCAGCTGCAGCATTCGCGGCGGTTCAGCGGCTCGGCGACTCCGATCCGGGCGGCGCTCGGGTCGGGCTCGTTCATCGAGGGCTGGGCGGTCTACGCGGAGGAACTGATGGCCGAGCTCGGGTTCCCGGGCGCGGGCGATCCTCGCGCGGTGCGGATGCAGCAGCTCAAGATGCAGCTTCGCATGATCATCAACGCCATCCTGGACTCCCGGATACACTCCCGCGGCATGACCGAGGCCGAGGCGATGGCGCTGATGACCGGCCGCGGCTACCAGGAGGAGGGCGAGGCCGCGGGCAAGTGGCGGCGGGCGCTGCTCACCTCGGCACAGCTGTCCACCTACTACGTCGGGTACACCGAGGTCCGCGACCTCGCCGCCGAGCTGAGCGCTTCGGACCCCGGGCTGCGCCCGCGGGAGATCCACGACCGCATGCTGGCCCACGGCTCACCGCCGGTCCGCCTGCTGCGCACCCTGGTGACGTCCTGAGCCGTAGCTCGGTTCGTTTTGCCGGCACATCAGTCACAAATATACCATTCACCGCGCTGGCATCAGTGGTACCTAGCTTTCTGGGAGCATTTGGGCTTGCGGGAGGATCCGGGGGATCGGGATGCACCAAAGTCTCCCGGAAGCCCGGATCCTCCCGCGTAATCCGCGGAACGCTGCCCAGCGAACAGGCATAAATCAGACATCGGGCGTGCAGGTCATGTCTGGGGACTGCGGCTGGCGGCAGAGGCGCGTGACCGCCAGATGAATCGCTCGGCCAGGGACCAGGCGGTCGAGGTGACTAGGTAGATCCCGGCCGCGAGAGGGGCGAAGGCCGCGATCACAACCGTGAGGTAGGGAAGCGCCTTGACCAGTGCCCCGCCCGGGACCTGGGGCGGGGCGACCGGCTGGGCTTGCGCCGGTGCGGCCTTGGTCGTGGTGGCCAGTGCTGACTTGGCCCTGGCCGGGGCCGCCTTGATGGGTGCGGGAGCAAGGGCGGGGGCGGGGCTGGGGGTCCAGCGGCGGGCCAGCCGGCTTGACAGCCAGCACAGGGCGGCTAGCAGGGCGAACACGCCCAGGAACACCGCGCCCTGGGCGCTGAGGACGCCGGGGCCTGTTAGCCAGTGGGTGCCTAGCGGGACGCCGAGCAGGTCGTGGGTGAGCAGCGTGTTGGTCTTGCCGCCGACATGCGGGGAGCGGAACAGCAGGTACATCACGGACAGGAACGGCCACTGGATCAGGATCGGGCCGAAGCCCGCGAAGACCGACGTGCCCTCCCGCTTGAACAGGGCGGACATCTCCTGCTGCAGTCGCTCCGGCTGGCGGGCGTAGCGCTGGCGCAGGGCCTGCAGTTGCGGGGCGAGGCGGGCCTGGGCGGCCTGCCCGCGCAGGGCGCGCAGGCTGAGCGGCATGAGCAGGACGCGGACCGCCATGGTGAAGGCGATGATCGCGGCGACGGCGGCCAGGCCGCCGAGGACGGGGGTGAGGATTCCGGTGAACCCGGAGACCAGGGAGTAGGCGGCGTCGACGGGGACGCCGAAAATGCTGAGCATGGTGATACGGCCTTCCAGCTGGAACGATTAATGGGCTGGAAGCGGCCGCGAAGACCCGCGGTCAGACGGACATGGCGGACATGGCGGGCTAGGCGGCCGCCGGGGCCGCCGATGGTGCTCTGGGCCTGGCTCGGCCCGCCGCGTCGGGGTCGCGCTGGCGCAGGAACGCCGCGAGCCAGGACTTCTCCCGCAGCGCGCAGACGCGGCGGATCAGCGGCATGGCCGCGGTGGCGCGGGCTAGGCCCGCTACCGAGGTGAGCAGGGCCGCCACGGCCGCGAACGCGGCACCGGCGAGCACCGCCCCGGCAAGCACGGTAAGGCCAGAAGGGCTGACCGCCAGCTGGGCGAGGTCACGCAGCAGCCCGGCAAGCATCGCAAGCACGCTGCCGAACGCCGTGATCGCCGTCACCGTATCGCCCCGTTCAAAACGACCGGACCTGCTTTCAGCGTACGCCGTCTGCGGCAAGTTCGGCGACCGCGGCAAGCAGGCGGTCCACCTCGGCTGAGTCGTTGTAGTGGACAATGCCCGCACGGACCGCGCCGCCGGAATCGCGCAGGCCGAGGGCGCCGGCCAGCTCCCACGCGTAGTTGTCGCCGTTCCACACGTTGATCCTGCGGGCGGCCAGGTGAGCCGCGACCTCGGACGGCGAGTACCCGGCCACGGTGAACCACGCCGTCGGCGCGCGGCGGGCGGCCTTGCCGTAGAGCGTGACGTGCCGCAGCTCGCCGAGGCCGCCGAGCAGGCTGGCGAACAGCTGTCCCTCGTACCGCTCCACCGCGGTCATCGAGGCCAGCACCCGCTCCCGGCGGCTGCGCGCGGCGCCGGGGTCGAGCGCGGCGAGGTGCTCCACCGCCGCGGCCACTCCGGCCAGGTCAGCGAACGCCGCCGTGCCCCGCTCGAACCGGCCGGGCACTTCGTCAGGGGCGGGCACCAGCTTGTCCGGGCGCAGCGTCTCGAGCAGCGCCGGGTCGGCCACCACGGCACCGATGTGCGGGCCCGACCACTTGTAGGCGCTGGTGGCATAGAAGTCGGCGCCGAGCGCCCCGACGTCGACGGGCACGTGCGGGGTGGCGTGCACGCCGTCCACGTAGCACAGCGCGCCGACGCCGTGCGCGGCGGCGGCGATCGCGGCCACGTCGGGCCGGGTGCCCACGATGTTGCTCGCGGCGGTCACCGCGACCAGCCGGGTACGTTCGGACAGCAGCTCGCCGAACTGGCTGGCCGGAAGCTCCGCGGTGGACACATCGACCTCGGCCCAGCGCACCGTGGCCTCGCGCCGGGCGGCGGCCTGCACCCAGGGCCTGACGTTGGCGTCGTGGTCGAGCCTGGACACGACCACCTCGTCTCCCGGCTCCCAGCGCCGCGACAGCGTGTCGGCGAGCCGGTAGGTGAGCGTGGTCATGTTCGGTCCGAGGATCACGCCGTCCGGGTGGCCGCCGGTCAGGTCCGCGACGGCACGGCGGCACTCGGCCACGATCGCCCCGGCCCGGTCGCTGGCGGGGAACGCGCCGCCCGCGTTGCCGATCCCGGCCCGGTAGGTGTCGGCGATCGCCTCGATGACCGCGTCCGGCACCTGGGTGCCCGCGGCCCCGTCGAGGTAGGCGTATCCGTCACGGAGCGCCGGGTAGGAGGCCCGCACCCGGTCAACGTCAAAGGTCACGAGGTAAAGGCTCTCACACCGCGCTCCAGCCGGGGTCACGCCCCGAGGCGCGCAGCAGGAAGTGCCACGGATCGTCGCCGTCGGGGCCGGCCGCGAGCACCGGCCACAGCTGCGGCGTGCCCGCCCGCCACCCGGCAAGCACCAGCTCGGGGTCGGCGGGCCGGTAGTCCTTGCCCAGCGACCGGGCCAGGTCCCATGCGTGCAGGTGCCATTCGGCGCACGCCGCGCCCGCCATCGCGCCGACGGTGACCTCGGTGTCCCGGTACCTGTGGTGCGGCAGGTCCCAGGAGGCCGACAGCCGCCGCCCGTAGGACCTGGCCGATTCGGCGAACGCCGCGATGTGCTCGGTGCCTGACACGTCGGGCAGCGCGGCGAGTTCGGCCGCGTTCTGCCTGGCGAGCTTGCGGGCCAGGCTGTCGGCGGGGACGCCGGTCGCCATCAGCCGGGCCAGCCTGCTGGCCGGCGCGTCGTCCAGGTACTCGTGGTAGTCGTCGGCGACGCACCTCAGGTGCCCGGCCAGGTCCACCGCCCGCCACTCCGTGCACGGGGTGGCAGCGAGCCAGGTCGCATCGGTGAACTGGACGGCCAGCTCGCAGATGACCGTCACGCCGTCGCGGTAGGCGGCGAGGATGCCCGCGCGCGACGCGCGGCTCATCTAGGCCTGGAGCGACTGGTGGTACTGCTGCGCTTCACGGTTCCTCTCCCCTGCCGCTCACCCCAGCAACCGGTTCGCGAAGCTCTGGGGCAGCCAGCGTGCCAGAGTTGGTGCTCACGGACAAGCCATCCGCCGCAAGAAAATCAGGTGACAACTTCTCAGCAGTCCGGTTAACCTCTCGGCTAATGCCCCCTGCCACCCTTTTGCCGGTCTCGCGCGCCTCTGTCAGGGTACGGCCAGTCGGGGCGCTCTGGCGCCTGCGCGGTTATCTCCGTCCGTTCCGCGTTCAGCTGGTCGTCATGTTCGCCGCCGCGCTCGGCGCGGTCGCCGCCGCCCTCGCCGTCCCGCTGCTCACCAAGGCCGTGATCGACGGGGCTGTCGCGCACGGCGTCAAGCACATGCTGATCCCGCTCGCGCTCGCCGCGATCGGCCTCGGCGTGGCCGAGGCTGCGCTGAACATGACCCGCCGCTGGGTGCAGTCCCGCGCGGTCGCGGAGATGGAGAAGTCGATCAGGGACGACCTGTACGCGCACATGCAGGGCCTGCCGGTGTCGTTCCACGACCAGTGGCAATCCGGCCAGCTGCTGTCGCGGGCCACCACGGACCTGTCGTCGATCCGCAGGTTCGCCGGGTTCGGCCTGATCTTCCTCGTCACCAACGTGGTGACGTTCATCGCCGTGGTCGCGCTGCTCATCGAGCTCAACTGGTGGCTCGGCCTGATCACCGGCGCGGTGTTCTTCCCCGTCGTGCCGGTCTGCCTGCGGTTCGAGCGGCGCTACCACGTGCTGTCCCGCCGCGTCCAGGACCAGGAGGGCGACCTGGCCACGCTGATCGAGGAGGCGGCCACCGGCATCCGGGTGCTGAAGGCGCTCGGCCGGGGACGGCAGGCCTCCGCCAGGCACGACGCGCAGGCCGCCGAGGTGTACCGGACGCAGGTCCAGAAGGCGGGCATGCTCGGGTCGTTCTGGGCGCTCCTCGACCTGATCCCGAACGCCGTCATCGGCCTGATCATCGTGCTCGGCGCGATCGCGGTCAGCAGGCACTCGCTGAGCCTGGGCGGGCTCGTCGCGTTCATCACGCTCGCGCTGCAGCTGGTGTGGCCGGTCGAGGCCCTCGGCTACATCATCGCCTCGGGCCAGGAGGCGGCCACCGCGGCCCAGCGCGTGCTGGAGATCTTCGACATCCAGCCCGAGATCACCGATAAAGATCAACAGCAATTGGCCGAACGGGCAGTGGTGCGTGCCCTGCGACCGGACCCCGCCCCGCAGCGGACCGTGCCCGGGCCACGTGCTGCCACGGGCTCGCGCGCTGCCGCGGGCTCTGGCGGTGCCGCGGGCTCGCGCGGCCGGGGTCACCTGGTGTTCGATCACGTGAGCTTCAGTTACCCGGGGGCGGCCGAGCCGGTGCTCCGCGACATAGTGCTCGACCTGGCGCCGGGCCAGACGATGGTGCTCACCGGTGCGACCGGGTCGGGGAAGTCCACCCTGCTGCAGCTCATCCCGCGGCTGGCCGACGTGAGCTCGGGGTCCGTCCGGCTGGACGGGACCGACGTGCGCGACCTGCCGCTCGCCGGGCTGCGCACGGCGGTGGGTTGTGCCTTCGAGGATGCGACCCTGTTCTCCGCCAGCGTCAGGGAGAACGTGGCGTTCGGCGCGCCGGACGCGGACGCCGAGGCGGTCGAGGCCGCGCTGACCGCGGCGCAGGCCCGGTTCGCCTACGACCTGCCGTGGGGCCTTGACACCAGGATCGGCGAGCAGGGCATGGCCCTGTCCGGCGGCCAGCGACAGCGGATCGCGCTGGCCAGGGCCATCCTGGCCAGGCCGGATGTGCTGATTCTCGACGACCCGCTGTCCGCGCTCGACGTGCACACGGAGGCGCGGGTGACGCAGGCGCTGCACGAGATCCTGGCCGGCTCGACGGCCCTGGTGGTGGCGCACCGGCCATCCACGGTTGCGCTGGCCGACACGGTGGCGCTGCTGTCCGGCGGGGTAATCGCGGCCAGCGGCAGCCACCGTGACCTGCTCTCCTCGAACGCAGAGTACGCGGCGCTGATGGACGTGGAAGACCTGGAGGAAAGCGCGTGAGCGTGGACGCGGGGGGCTCGTCCCGCCCGGACAACGTGGCCGCGGGGGGCTCGTCCCGCCCGGACAACGTGGCCGCGGGGGGCTCGTCCCCGCCGGATAACACTGCGTGGCGGGGGGTCGCCGCGGAGCGGGCCGAGGAGGTCAGCGCCGGGCTGGCCGCGCTGCTGCGGGAACGGAGCAGGCGGCTGCTCGGTGACCTGCTGCGGCCCCACCGGCGCGCGGTCATCACGGTCGTGTCGCTGATCGTGGTGGAGAGCCTGGCCGCGCTGGCCGGCCCGTGGCTGGTCGGCATCGCCATCGACACAGGCCTGCCGCCGCTGATGCACTCGGGCGACGCGGCACCGCTGCTTGGCATCGCCGCCGCGTTCGGCGTGGCCGTCGCGGTGCAGGCGATCACGACGCGGATGTTCGTCACGATGACCGGCCGCGTCGGCCAGCGGGTGGTGCTCGAGCTGCGCCGCCGCCTGTTCGCGCACTGCCTGGAGCTGGAGGTGGCCTTCCACGAGGACTACACCTCGGGCCGGATCATCTCCAGGCAGACCTCCGACATCGAGGCGATCTCCGACCTGTTCGAGGAGGGCCTCGACTCGCTGATCGCGGCGATCCTGACCCTGCTCCTTGTCGGCACCGGCATGCTGCTGCTCGACTGGCGGCTCGGCCTTGTCGTGCTGGCCGGCTTCGTCCCGCTGACCTGGCTGACCGCCTGGTTCAGGCGCGAGTCGGCCCGCGCGTACCGCTGGACCAGGGAGGCCATGGCACTGGTCATCGTGCATTTCGTGGAGACGTTCGGCGGGATACGCGCGGTGCAGGCGTTCCGCAGGGAGGACAGGAACGCGGCGATCTTCTCCGGCCTCGGCCGGGATTACTCCAACTCGAGCACGCACGCCTCGCGGCTGATCGCGGTGTACGGCCCGGGCATCTCGCTGGTCGGCAACGTCATTACCGGCGTCGTGCTCGGCTACGGCGGGCTGCTCGTGATCGACCACGACATCAAGGTCGGCGTGCTCGCCACCTTCCTGCTCTACCTGCAGCGTTTCTTCGATCCGCTACAGGACGTGTCGCAGTTCTACAACACGTTCCAGGCGGCGGGGTCCGGCCTGGAGAAGATCTCCGGCCTGCTCGAGCAGGCGCCCGCCGTGCCGGAACCGCCGTCGCCGTCGCCACTGCCGGCGCGGGCCGGGAACGGCAGGCGGGTGCGGTTCGAGTCTGTCGCCTTCGGCTACCGGGACAACCTGGTGCTGCCCGGACTCGACCTGGACATACCTGCCGGGCAGACGGTCGCCCTCGTCGGCGAGACCGGGGCCGGCAAGACCACGATCGCGCGGCTGCTCGGCCGGTTCTACGACCCGCGATCGGGCCGGGTGACGCTGGACGGGGTGGACCTGCGGAAGCTGCCCGATCAGGTGCTCCGCGGCGAGATCGTGGTGATCACGCAGGAGAACTTCCTGTTCGACGGGACGGTGGCGGACAACATCAGGCTCGGCCGCCCGGATGCGTCGGCCGAGGAGGTGCAGCAGGCGGCCGGGATGATCGGCGCGCACGGCTTCATCGCCGCGCTGCCTGACGGGTACGACACCCCGGTGGGCAAGCGCGGCGGCCGCCTGTCGGCGGGCCAGCGCCAGCTGATCTCGTTCGCCCGGGCGTTCCTCGCCGCCCCGGCCGTGCTCGTCCTGGACGAGGCCACCTCGCTGCTCGACATCCCGAGCGAGCGGCTTGTCCAGCGCGCGCTGCGCACCGTGCTCGCGGGCCGGACCGCCGTGATCATCGCCCACCGGCTGTCCACGGTGGCGATCGCCGACCGGGTGCTCGTGCTTGACCGGGGCCGGATCACCGAGGACGGGCCGCCGGGCGAGCTGATGGCGGGCGACGGCGAGTACGCCGCCCTGCACTCAAGCTGGGCGGCCAGCCTGGCCTAGGGCGTCGTTGGGCGGCAGGGGCGGACGGGCACCGTCGGGGCAACCCCTCGGCACTTCATGGGCACCTTGATTGCCTCTGCGGCACCCTCGGCGCCCCTTGCGGCACCCTCGGCTGGCTCTGTGGCACCCTCGGCGCCCCTTGGGCATCATCCTTACGGCGGGGCGCCCCGGATCTTGGCGAGCGAGGCGTCCCTGATTTCATCTTGGCACTCCTTGCATCGCACCTCACGCCTCGGGCGTCCCGTGCTACTCATACGCACCGTCGTTGGCCCGCTTCGGGCCGTCTCTGGTCGGAACGTTGTGGCAACGCAACGGTTATAACCGGGTCGCTGTCACAGCGTTACGGGTGGCGGACACCAGAACGGTGCGAAGGTTCAGTGGCGGGCGGCCGCGGGCGCCTTCGAGCGCGTCACGGATGTCCCTGATGACCTCGGCCGGCTGGGTACGTATCTGCTTGGGCGTGAAGCGGAGGATGACGATCTGGTACACGGCCATCCGTCGGCCGCGGGCGAGGGTCTTGGCGTGATCGTCCGGGGACAGGTGCCATTCCCGCGAATCGACCTCCGCCGCCACGCCGAACTCGGGCCACCAGGCGTCGGGTTGGGCCACGAAAAGCTCGCCAGCGAACACCATGGGGTTGAACAGTGGCATCGGCAGCCCAGACTTGGCCAGCAGGTCCTTGAGGTCGGCCTCGGCAGTCGACCTTATCCCGTCGGCGATGTCCGTCAGCGCTGTGCGTAGCAGGCCTGAGCTGATGTTCGGCCCGGCGGCCAGTTCAGCGACGAGTTGCCCCACCTCACAGCGATCCCGCTGGACCGCGTCGGCGACGATCGCCCGTGCATCCCGCAGGCTGGTCAGGTCGCGCACCGTATCGGCGACGGCACGGGCGGGCCAGGCAAAGCGGAGCGGGCCGACGGAGTACACCCGCTGCGGGATCCGACCGGTGCGGTGCAGCCGGACAAACGACACGTCACGCCGCTGCCGACTGAGCGGTACCAGGACGTCGACAAGATCCGACGGCTCCGCCCGGATGTGATGGCGGGACAGGGCGGCCGGACCGGTAATTACGCCTTCCGGTCCGGCATAAAGCAGCGCGGCCATCTCCTTCTGGAGATACCTCGGCGAGCCGGTCGCCGTTAGATAGACGCCTGGCAGTAGGTGCTGCCAGGGGCCGCCCACCCGCAGGCGATGATCCAGTGCATGGCCGGTCAGGCCCACGGCCAGCGACTGCCGGCGCGTAATCACGCCGAGTTGCTGCTCTAGGATCCGGTCGAGCGCATCCCGGTTCAGTCGGGTCGATGGTGCCATGACTCTATGGTGAAGACCGGGTCCGACAAAACCCGGCTCCTTCCGCGTCCCGCCGGAACGTTGTGGCAACGTAACGGTTATAACCGGGTCGCCGTGCCATCGTTGCGGTCGGATGCCATTTATGAGCCGGCTGGATGGTCGGAGGGATTCGGGATATGTGAGCCGAGACGGTCCCCAGGTCCCGGCGTGTGGGGGTGCCCGCGGCGCGCGTAGCCTATGGGGCATGAGACCTGGTTTCATGGCGCGGCAGAAGCCGAGCAGCGAAGCGGAGCAGCTGTACAAGGCCGACGCGGCGCTGGCCGGGCGCCGCACTGAGCTCCTCGACGCGGCCCGGGAGACCGAGACCCAGTTCCGCGCCGCGCAGGCCCGCCACGCCCCGGACGTCGAGGTGCGCCGCCTCGCCCTGGACCTCGACACCGCGCTCACCGCCGCCATGCACGCCGCCTACGCGGCGCAGCGCGAGGCGATCGGCCCGCGCGGCTACGACGACCGCATCTACCGGCGGAAGGCGAGGGCCAAGCCGCACGTGCACGCCCTCACCGCCGAGGCGGAGCGCCTGCTCACCCTCCGCGAGACCCACCGCCTCAACGACATCCCCGCCGTTACCTTCGAGCCTGCCCGTAACGGTCAGGCTGCGACCGTGGACACGTAGCACACGCACGCGAATAACCTGCCGATTCGCGGCCCCTCCGCGCTGGTCAGGATGGGTAGGAGCAGGCAGCTTATCGGGATGCGCGTCCTTACCGCCCACTTTGCGAGGGGTAACTGTCCACGA
>Ga0209693_10000634_pt1 | contig 14378 bp, 14 predicted proteins | sample HubBroMetageWRM3_FD_188345 | JGI IMG/M metagenome (GOLD analysis project Ga0209693, IMG submission 188345) | Warmed soil microbial communities from the Hubbard Brook experimental Forest, New Hampshire - Hubbard Brook CCASE Soil Metagenome WRM 3... | ecosystem: Environmental > Terrestrial > Soil...
TGCCCGCCGCCGCGACACAACTTCACCGAGCTGCCCCGGATCCGCTCGGAGCGTCCGGCGTTCGAACTGCACTACCCGCACATGGTGGAACGAATGCGCGCCGAATCCCACGTCGGTCGGGCCCATGGCCACGAGGGCACCGACGCCACCAGGGTCGACGACGTGAGCGTTCGCAGCTAATGGCCGCCGTCGGCGGCCATCGGGGGTGAGCACACCGCCAAGGGTGTCGGTTCTTATCACCGTCACCGGCGTGGATCAGCCAGGGGTGACGTCGGCGCTCTTCGAGGTCCTGTCGCAGCATGGCGTCGACCTACTCAATGTCGAACAGGTGGTGATCCGGCGCCGCCTGACGCTGGGCGTGCTGGTGTCCTGTCCGCAGGAAGTCGCCGACAGTACTGCCCTGCGCGACGACGTCGAGTCCGCCATCCGCGGGGTGGGTCTCGAGGTGAGCATCGAGCGCAGTGGCGACTTGCCGATCATCCGGCAACCGTCGACCCACAGAATCTTCGTCCTGGGCCTGCCGATCACCGCCGGGGCGTTCGGTGCGGTGGCCCGGGAGGTGGCCGAACTGGGCGTCAACATCGATTTCATTCGCGGTGTCGCCGACTATCCGGTCACCGGCCTGGAGATGAGGGTTTCGGTGCCACCGGGAGTCGGTGGCGGGTTGCAGACCGCGCTGAACCGGGTGGCCGCCCAAGAGCACGTCGACGTGGCAGTCGAGGACTACAGCTTGGCGTTGCGCACCAAACGGCTCATCGTGTTCGATGTCGATTCGACGCTGGTCCAGGGCGAGGTCATCGAGATGCTGGCTGCCCGGGCGGGAGCACAAGGAGCGGTCGCCGCGATCACCGACGCAGCGATGCGCGGTGAGCTGGATTTCGCCGAGTCGCTGGGGCAAAGGGTGGCGACGTTAGCGGGTCTGCCCGCCACCGTGATCGATGAGGTTGCCGCTCAACTTCAACTGATGCCAGGCGCCCGAACCACCATTCGCACGCTGCGACGGCTGGGTTTTCGGTGCGGCGTGGTCTCGGGTGGCTTCCGGCAGATTATCGAACCCTTGGCCGAGGAGCTGATGCTGGATTTCGTCGCAGCCAATGAGCTGGAGGTCGTCGACGGCGTGCTCACCGGCCGAGTAGTCGGCCCGATCATCGATCGGCCCGGGAAGGCCGAGGCGCTTCGAGACTTCGCGCAGCAGGCCGGTGTGCCGATGGAACAGACCGTCGCGGTCGGCGACGGTGCCAACGACATCGACATGCTGGCCGCGGCCGGGCTGGGAGTCGCTTTCAACGCCAAGCCGGCGTTGCGTGAGGTCGCGGATGCATCGTTGAGTCAGCCGTACCTGGACACAGTGCTGTTTCTGCTGGGTGTGACACGTGGCGAGATCGAGGCCGCCGACGCGGGCGACCTTGGTGTGCAACGCGTGGAGATCCCGGCCGAGTAGGTGCGCGTGTCAGTGGCCGAGCAGACGCAGAATCGCACGAAATCCACGATTTGGATGCGATTCTGCGTCTGCTCGCCGGAGGAAGTGACCCGGCAGCTGTCGCGGGGTCGTGGTACGGCACGATGATCGGGTGCCCGAAATCGGCCTCGAAACCGGCTCTGAGACCGAGGAAACAGCCGACCCCGATCTGCTGATCGACTTCAGAGATGTGTCGCTACGCCGCGACGGACGGGTATTGGTCGGGCCGCTGGATTGGGCCGTCGAACTCGACGAACGTTGGGTGATCATCGGCCCCAACGGAGCCGGCAAGACATCGCTGCTGCGCATCGCGGCGGCAGCAGAGCACCCGTCGTCTGGCGTCGCCTTTGTGCTGGGTGAGAAGCTGGGCCGGGTCGACGTCACCGATTTGCGTGCGCGGATCGGGCTCAGTTCGTCGGCACTGGCGCAGCGAATCCCCGGCGACGAGTCAGTGAGCGACCTCGTCGTCTCGGCCGGTTATGCGGTGCTGGGCCGCTGGCGGGAGCGTTACGAGGACGTCGACTACCAGCGCGCGGTCGACATGCTGGAAAGCCTGGGTGCCGAGCACCTCGCGGAGCGCAGCTACGGGACGCTGTCAGAAGGCGAGCGCAAACGGGTGCTGATCGCCCGTGCTCTGATGACCGACCCGGAACTGCTGCTGCTCGACGAACCCGCGGCCGGCCTGGATCTGGGTGGCCGCGAGGAATTGCTGGCCCGGCTGACCGATCTGGCTGCCGACCCCGATGCCCCCGCGCTGGTACTGGTCACCCACCACGTGGAGGAGGTTCCACCCGGCTTCAGCCATGGCCTGCTGCTGTCGGAGGGCAAGGTGGTGGCGGCGGGTCTGCTGCCAGACGTGCTGACCGCCGAAAACCTGTCTGCCGCGTTCGGGCAGAGGATCGCCCTGGAAGCCATCGACGGGCGATATTTCGCCCGACGAATTCGCGCCCGCGCCGCTCACCGGAGGTCGGAATGAATTCATCGCAGGATCAGCCGCCCTTGGTTGCCAGGCCGGCTGCGACCGTGATGTTGGTCCGCGACACGGAGGCCGGTGCGGAGGCCGCTTCGAAGGCGGGCTCAGATTCCGGGCTAGCGGTCTTCTTGATGCGGCGCCACTCGAAGATGCAATTCGCCGCCGGGGTGATGGTGTTTCCCGGCGGCGGTGTCGACGATCGTGACCGTAACGCCGATATCGCGTGGGCGGGGCCGCCGCCGCAGTGGTGGGCGCAGCGCTTGGGCGTCGAACCCGGCCTGGCCGAAGCGCTGGTCTGCGCCGCCGCCCGGGAAACCTTCGAAGAATCGGGGGTGCTGTTCGCCGGGCCGGCCACCGACCCGGACGGCATCGTCGGGGACGCGTCGGTATACAGCGACTCCCGCCGCGCGCTGGCCGAGGGGACCCTGTCGTTCGCGGACTTCCTGCGCCGCGAAAACCTGGTGCTGCGATCCGACCTGTTGCGGCCGTGGGCCAACTGGGTCACCCCGGAAGCCGAGCGCACCCGCCGTTACGACACCTATTTCTTTGTGGGGGCGCTACCACAGGGGCAGCACGCCGACGGTGCGAACACCGAATCCGACCGGGCCGGCTGGACGACGCCGGAGGCTGCCATCGACGACTTCGCGGCCGGCCGTAACTTTCTGCTCCCACCGACCTGGACACAGCTCGACTCGCTGGCGGGCCGCACCGTCGCAGATGTGTTGGCGGTCGAGCGCCAGATCGTGCGGGTCCAGCCGCACCTGGAGATCGACGGCGACAACTGGGTGTTCGAGTTCTTCGACTCCAACCGCTACCACCAGGCCCGAAAATCGGGCGGATCCATGGGATGGCTTCCCGAAAATGGGGTTCAGTGAGCGAGTTCGTCAGTGTCGTGGTCACTGAGGGGTCAGAGACTTCGGGGGACAGCCGAAGTGGCGTCCTGGCCACATTGGTCCTGTCACGACCGCCCACCAACGCGATGACCCGGCAGGTCTACCGCGAGATCGCGGCCGCGGCCGCCGAGCTGGGGGAACGCGACGACGTCGCCGCGGTGATTCTGTTCGGTGGTCACGACATCTTCTCCGCGGGCGACGACATGCCAGAGCTGCGGACGCTCATCGCGCCGGAGGCCGACATCGCGGCCCGGGTCCGCCGCGAGGCCGTCGACGCCGTGGCGGCGATCCCCAAGCCGACCGTGGCCGCGATCACCGGATACGCATTGGGCGCCGGCCTCACCCTGGCCCTGGCCGCCGACTGGCGAATCAGTGGCGACAACGTGAAGTTCGGGGCGACCGAGATCCTGGCCGGCCTGATCCCCGGTGGCGGCGGAATGGCCCGCCTGACCCGTGCGGCCGGCGCGAGCAGGGCCAAGGAACTGGTGTTCAGTGGGCGCTTCTTCGGCGCCGAGGAGGCCTTGGCGCTGGGCGTGACCGACGAGTTGGTTGCTCCGGACGAGGTCTACGACGTCGCGGTGGCATGGGCGCGCCGCTTCCTCGACGGCCCGGCACATGCGCTGGCCGCCGCCAAGGCCGGTATCAACGAAGTTTTCGAAGACATCTCCGAACTCGAACCGGTCGAGCGTGTCGCCGCCGAACGCCGTCGTTATGTCGAGGTGTTCGCCGCTGGTCAGGGCGCTGGCTGCGAGGCTGATCCGGACGGCCGTTAGGCTGCCCTTCATGACGAGGAGTTCCAAAATCCCCGCTGACGCCGCTCCCAACCCGCATGCCACCGCCGAACAGGTGGCAGCTGCGCAGCAGGACACCAAGCTCGCCCAGGTGCTGTACCACGACTGGGAAGCCGAGAACTACGACGAGAAGTGGTCGATCTCCTACGACCAGCGCTGCGTCGAGTACGCCCGGGGCCGGTTCGACGCCATCGTGCCCGACCAGGTGCTCGCCGAGCTGCCTTACGAACGCGCTCTGGAACTGGGCTGCGGGACCGGGTTCTTCCTGCTCAACCTGATCCAGGCTGGAGTCGCCCGGCGCGGGTCGGTCACCGACCTCTCACCCGGCATGGTCAAGGTCGCCACCCGCAACGGGCAGTCGTTGGGGCTGGACATCGATGGCCGAGTCGCCGACGCCGAGGGTATCCCGTATGACGACGACACCTTCGACTTGGTGGTCGGCCATGCCGTGCTGCACCACATTCCCGATGTCGAGCTGTCATTGCGTGAGGTGCTCCGGGTGCTGCGGCCGGGCGGCCGGTTCGTGTTCGCCGGCGAGCCGACCACCGTCGGCAACGGTTACGCGCGTGCACTGGCAAACCTCACGTGGAACGTCACCATCCGAGCGGTGAAGCTGCCCGGACTCGGCAGCTGGCGCCGTCCGCAGGCCGAGATCGACGAGAATTCACGGGCGGCGGCCCTGGAGTGGGTGGTCGATTTGCACACCTTCACACCGCATGACCTGGAGCGGATGGCCACCGACGCCGGCGCGGTCCAGGTCGAGACCGCCAGCGAGGAATTCACCGCCGCCATGTTCGGGTGGCCGGTGCGCACCTTCGAGTCGACGGTGCCGCCAGGGAAGCTCGGCTGGGGTTGGGCGAGGTTCGCGTTCGGCGGCTGGAAGACGCTGAGCTGGGTGGATGCCAACATCTGGCGGCGCGTGGCGCCGAAGGGCTGGTTCTACAACGTGATGATCACCGGGGTCAAGCCCTCCTGAGCGCCGGGCTGCGCTTCAGCGCGGACGACGTCAACTACCTGCGGTCGCAATCGGGTGCCGCGGCGCTTGCAGCGGTCGCTGAGTACGAATTGACCGACACCACCCGGATTGCCGATATCGCCGCGGCGCGCGCCCGATTCGGCGACCGGGCGCCCGCGCTGGTGGAGACGACGCTGCTGCGCCGCCGCGCCAGAGACAAGCTGGGTCAGCTGTCCCCGAATTTTCAGGTGTCGAACTGGCTATTCACCGACGAGGCACTGCAGCAAGCTACCGCGGCGCCGGTTGCCCGGCACCGAGCCAGGCGGCTGGTCGCAGCTCGCCTTGGAATGGTCCATGATGTGACCTGTTCGATCGGCACCGAATTGGCCGCACTGCGCGGCTCGGGTGCCCGAGCCCTGGGCAGTGATATCGACCCGGTCCGGCTGGCGATGGCGAGCCACAACCTGGGACCGGCCGCCGACCTCTGCCGCGCTGACGCGCTGCATCCGGTGACCCGCGACACGGTGGTCGTGGTCGACCCGGCGCGTCGCCGGGGCGGGCGGAGGCGATTGCGTCCGGACGATTATGAGCCGGGCCTGAGTCAATTGATGGACAGCTACCGCGACCGGAATTTTATCGTAAAGTGCGCTCCCGGAATAGATTTCGATCAAGTGAGACGCTTCGGATTCGACGGGGAGATCGAGGTGACGTCATATCGCGGTGCTGTCCGGGAAGCGTGCCTGTGGTCGGCCGGGTTGGCCGGGCCGGGTGTGCGCCGTCGGGCCAGCATTCTCGATGAGGGCGACCAGCACACTGCGATCACCGACACCGAACCGGGCGACTGCCCGGTGCAGGCCGCCGGGCGATGGATTGTCGACCCCGACGGCGCCGTGGTCCGGGCCGGGCTGGTGCGCCACTACGCGGCGCGGCATGGGCTGTGGCAACTCGACCCGGATATCGCCTACCTGTCCGGGAACCAGCTGCCGTCGGCGGTCCGGGGCTTCGAGGTGCTCGAGCAGCTGGCGTTCGATGAGCGCCGGCTCCGGCAGGCATTGGCGGCACTGGACTGCGGGTCGCTGGAGATCCTGGTCCGCGGTGTCCAAGTCGACCCCGATGCGCTGCGGCGACGGCTGCGGTTGCGCGGCGGCCGGTCCCTGGCGGCGGTCGTCACCCGTCTGGGCTCCGGGCCTGCGAGTCGCGCGACGGTATTCGTCTGCCGTGCCTCGCGATAGTGCCAGGTACGCTGGCGGCGGCGCTTTCCGTGGGCGTCTTAGGCGCCCCTGCCTTTCGGTTTGCGAGGACAATTCGACGATGCGTTTTCTGATAGCGGCTGCGGTGCTGGCTCCGGCTGTTCTGCTCGGCTGGCCGGCGGCCGCCGCGCCGCCTCCTTGTGCCAGCCTGGGCGGCACTGTCGAGGCCGCTCAAATGTGCCACGTGCGCGCGTCGAGTTCCACGTACACGCTGGAGCTGACATTTCCCACCGACTATCCCGACCAACAGGCATTGACCGACTACATCACGCAAAACCGCGACGGATTCGTCAACGTCGCGCAGGGGTCCGTCGGACAGGGCTCCGGCGCCCGCGACCAGCCTTACCAAATGGACGCCACCACCGAACAACACAACTCCGGCCAGCCGCCACACAGCACCCGCAGCGTTGTGCTCAAATTCTTCCAGGACCTCGGCGGCGCGCATCCCTCCACCTGGTTCAAGGCGTTCAACTACAACCTCGGCACCAACCAGCCCATCACCTTTGACAACCTGTTCGCACCGGGCGTCGCTCCGTTGGACAGCATCTTCCCGATCGTCCAGCGCGACCTGGCACATCAAAACGCATTGGGTGCCGCGATCTTGCCCTCGACTGGGCTCGACCCGTCCCACTACCAGAACTTCGCCATTACCGACGATCAGTTGATCTTCTACTTCGCCCAGGGCGAGATGCTGCCGGCGGTCGCCGGCCCCACCCAAGTCCAGGTACCGCGTAACGCCATCCCGCCGCTGGCCATCTAGCGGCGAAACGGGTCCGGCCATCGATTCCATCGCCGCGGCCCCGAAAGCATGTGCTCATCGGGTCGGCATCGCTCACGCGGGCCGGAAGCCGTACACCTGACCATCGCTGGTGGCGGTCACCGTCCGTCGATCGTTGCCAACCGACACTCCTAGGGGATACCCGGTGGCCGCGGGCAGCGGATAGGTGTTGAGGGTACGGCCGTTGGCTGGATCGAAGACCAGCAACGACATACCGGGTGCGCCGGCCGCGGGTGGGCCGCTGACCACCGTGTAGCCCGCACCGCTACCAGCCAGGCTCGATGCCGACAGCGGGGTGAGATCGTCGCGGCGCCACACCTGCTCGGCATGATCACCGACATCTTTGAAAGCCGCCAACCGGGTGTCTGGGCCGCCGCCGGACACGATCAGGCCCTGCGGAGTGACCGCGGGCGGCGTCTGAGCCAGGAACGCCAGCGGCACCGACCATTTCACCTTCCCGTCAGCGGCGTGCAGTGCCCACAGCCGTTGGTCGCGGCCATTGACGTAGACGGTCGAACCATCGGCGGACAGCACCGGGCTGGCAATCACACCGGCGCCCACGGCGTCGCTGCTCCACTCGCGGGCCAGTAGCGGTGTCTGCCCCGGGTGATACTTCAGCCCAACGAGCCCGGCAGCTGGTGCACCCGGCTGCCAGACGTTGAGTACCACCGTCCCGTTGACCGCCGCGAAGGCGGGGGCGGCCGCGACCGGGCAGTCTGGCCGGGCCGGCGCGCAATCGGCCAACCCGCGCGCCGCATCGGTGGGGTCGACGCCTTCCACCAGGTCCAGCGGACTGCCGACCACCGTGCCACGGTGCGCGTCGAACACCAGCACCTGTCCCAGGTGCGTGGTGACGAGCAGTTGGCCGTTGCCGAGAAACCGCGGGGTGGAGGGCATTCCGATCACCGGCTGCCGCCAGCGCGTCCACTGGGTCGTCGGAAAGGAGAGGAACGCCCCCGGCTGGCCGACATAGAGATTGTCGAAGCCGTCGAACAACGGACCGCCGAAGCCGCCGCCCTGGAACAGCCGCATACACCAGCGTTGCCTGCCGTTGTCGTTGTTCTCCCATTCCATCAGCGAACATCCGGCCGGGGTCTGCGCGTTGAGGGCGAGATAGCTCCGTGAGCTCAGCGCGGGTCCGGCCGCCAAGCTGCCTTTGACCGACCGCGTCCACTGCAGCGATAACTTGGTAGCACCGCTGGTCGAGGTGTAGCTGCTGTTGGCGGCATCAGCGTATTGCGCGGGCCAGCCTTGCGCGGGCGACGCCTCAACCCACGAGTCGGTGTTACCGCAACCACTGAGCCCCACCGCGAGCCCGACCACGAGAACCGGCGTCAGAATTTTCCAAGGCCAACGCCGCTGCATACGGAGACGTCGGACAAGCACCTCGGTTTCCCAAATCCTTCCGCGGGGCGTTCGGCACGAGCAGCGATCGAGTACAGGTGAGGGTATCGCGTAGGCTGTCCGGCCATGACGACCATGTGGGGCGCCCCTCTGCATCGCCGCTGGCGAGGGTCGAATCTGAGGGACCCGCGCCAGGCCAAGTTCCTCACGTTGGCCTCGCTGAAGTGGGTGCTGGCCAACCGTGCGTACACCCCGTGGTACTTGGTGCGGTACTGGCGGCTGCTCAAGTTCAAGCTGGCCAACCCGCACATCATCACCCGCGGCATGGTGTTTATCGGTAAGGGCGTCGAGATCCACGCGACACCGGAGTTGGCGCAGCTGGAGATCGGCCGCTGGGTGCACATCGGGGACAAGAACACCATCCGGGCGCACGAGGGCTCGCTGCGATTCGGCGACAAGGTGGTACTGGGCCGCGACAACGTCATCAACGCCTATCTCGACGTCGAGCTGGGCGATTCGGTGTTGATGGCCGATTGGTGTTATGTCTGCGATTTCGACCACCGGATGGACGACATCAACATCCCCATCAAGGACCAGGGCATCATCAAGTCCCCGGTCCGGATCGGACCCGACACCTGGATCGCCACAAAGGTGACGATTTTGCGCGGCACGGCTGTCGGACGGGGTTGCGTGCTGGGATCGCACGCGGTGGTCCGCGGCGTTGTCCCCGACTATTCGATCGCGGTCGGCGCACCGGCCAAGGTGATCAAGAACCGGCAGTTGTCCTGGGAAAGCTCGGCCGCGCAGCGCGCAGAACTGGCCGCCGCGTTGGCTGACATCGAACGCAAAAAGGCGTCCCACTAGGCGGGTCGCGGTTCCGGCGCGCCGTTACGAGGTTGGTCGTCGGATTACCGCCCTGGCTTCTAGGTGGCGATTCGGCAAAACTTCGCTCAAACCTGACAACGGTCAGGGCGCGGGTGCCACCGCCTTGAGGCTCGGTTACCGTACCGGGGACACGTCGTACCCCGGCAACGGTCGCAAACAACGAATGGGAGCGCGGATGAAGACCCCGATGATCGCGATCATGGGCCTGGCAGCAACTACCGCGTTGAGTGCATTGGTTCCGGGTTGCAGCAGCAATTCGAACACGTCGTCGCCGTCGTCGACGACCAAGGGGTCGTCGGGCGCGTCGGGAACCGCGACGAGCTCGGCCCCGGCAATGTCGGCGCCGGGCGCGCCCGCCGACTACACGGCCCTGTTGATTCAGGGCAGCGACATCCAAGCGGCGCCAGACGTTTTCACCCCTGCGGACCCGCCCGGTCAGAACCCCGACGGATCGCCAGGGGCGAGGGTGCTCTTCCAAAACCGGGATAACAGCAACAAAATCGTCGACACGATCCTCATCCTGTCCGACGCCGCCGGCGCGACGACCGCGATGAATGGATCGCTGGCGTCAGTCGGCAACACGGTGGCCGGCGGAACCCCGCAACCGGTCTCGGTGGGCAACGGCGGAACCATAGTTGCGGGCACGTCGCCGGATAAGTCCAAGTCGGTCACCGTATTGCTGTTCACCGAGGGCAAGGCATTCACCACGCTGGAATTCGATGGCGCTAACCCCACCGACGCTGTGTCGCCTGACTTCGCCGTCGCACTGGCTCAGGTGCAGGACACGAACATCAAAAACAAACTGCCCGGCTAAGCCGCGATCAGCCGATGCTCTGGTACGCGCAGCGCTTCGGCGCGTTCTGCACTGTGGCCGACGATCGGCGCCGGATATCCTTTGGGCCGTTCACTTTTGCGCAGATGCACGTCGTCGACGCCGCCCAGCTCGGGGACCCAGCGCCGGATGTAGTCGCCCGTCCACGAGTTGATCCAGGAACCATTCGGCGCCCCATTGCCACGGCAGATGAAGGTCCTTGACCAGAAACGATGACACGATCATCCGCACCCGGTTGTGCATGAAGCCGGTCTCGCGCAGCTGCCGCATCCCCGCACCGACCAACCCAAACCCGGTTTCGTCGGCTTTCCAGGACTTAAAGCGGCGTTTCGCTTGGGCTCCGGTTTCAATCTGAATGTTGTCGAACTCGCTGTTCCAGTTGTGCCAGGCACTGGCTGGCCAGCAGTGCAGCACCGCGGCGTAGAAGTCACGAAACGCCAACTCCCGCAAGTACGTTTGTGCCCCGGTCCGACGCAGATTCAGGCCGGCGACCATGGTCCGGGGGTGGATGGTGCCGAACTTCAGGTGCGCCGACATCCGGCTGGTGCCCTCGAGGTCCGGTCTGTCTCGGTCTTCGGCGTAGCGGTCCAGTCCGTCGTCGACGAACGCCGCCCAGTGCGCCAGCGCCACCTGCGCCGGATCGAGCCAGCGCGCCGAATCAGCGCCGGATCGCGCCGGCGCCCGCCGCCCGATTTCGTGCCACTTGCGGAAATGCGGCGGCCCGACGACGCCTCCAGGGCGCGGATCGAGCACAGAGCAGGCGAGCACTTCTTGGTTTTCGGCCGCATCGTAAGCAGATGGCGGCGCGGGGTGATCGGACAACCGCAGATCGCGACGAAACGACAACAACGCGGACATAATCCGATGCTTTTCGCTCAGCGATTGAGCCGCCAGATGTGGGCGGACAGAACGGTCGCGAAGACACACCACAACGGGTAAGGCGACAGTGCCAGTCCTGCTCGGGTGTCGGCCTCGGCGGTCCGCCTGACGAGGTCGGCACTGCTTGCCGCCAGTGCGGCGGCGCCGAGCGCGGACGCACCGAGTTTGTGGTACCGGAAGAAAAGCCAACTCCATCCGGCGTTGATTACAAGGTTGACGCTCAAAGCGACGGCATAACGGTTCGCCTTGTCCTGCTGTCCTGCTGCGCGAAGCCGGTCGATGGCCACCGCGGAGGTGGCAGCGATGTCGCCGTACAGGGCGGTCCACACAAGTGGGAACGCGGCGCCGGGCGGCTGGTAGGACGGCTTGCGCAACCGCAAGTACCAGGACGGAACGCGGCCTGGGCTGGCGAGGCTTCCAGTGCCGGCCGCCGCGGCGACGGCTAGCGGTGTTGCGGCCAGTATCGATCTATTCACGTTGTCCTCCGTTCCTGGGATCGGGACCTTCTCGGCCGCGGCCATGCGGTCCCACCGCACGAGTACCATTCTTTCAGTATTTTAAACATTAACTAATTTAACTATCAGCCACCTTGACGGGTATGCTGCGACTCTGCTGGAGTCGGACCGGCCAGCTTCACGGTTCGCGACGTGCCACCTGATGTGTTGTTGTTCGGCAACATTGGCTCAGCCCAGTTGACCGAGGATGCGGTTCCCGACATTGCTTATGCACTCGACAGGGTCGGAGCAATGCCGTTGCAGTACATACGAATCCGTTGCAAGAGGCAATTCGGCACAATGGCGACACCGACTTCGCCGGTTCGCTCGACCGACTTCACGAGTTGGTCGGCATGTTGGTTACCCGGTGCTGCTGAAGGAAGTCGGCCACGGGATCGGAGCCAGGGCGCCACGAGGCGTCTGAAGTCGGATGGGGTAGCCAGATCGGTCGCCTTGCCGATCTATTCGGCAAGGCGACCGTCTTACTCAGTTGCAGCGGCATTCTCGGCCCTGGAACACCAGGATGCTGCACTGATTGGTACCTGTGTCTGGTGACCTACTGCCAGACAGACTCAAATACATACGCCAAGGAAACAGGGAGCAGGAGGGCCACCCCAACCGGGGCCATTGCCACCCCAACCTTGGTCAGGGCCACCCCTACCGGGGCCATTGCCACCCCAACCGTGGTCAGGGCCGCCCCTACCGGGGCCGGGGCCACCGCCGCGCCCGCCGCCGGGGCCGGGGCCACCGCCACCGCCGTGCCCGTCAACCGGTGCGTAGTGGACCGCCCCCGGGACATCCTGAGGCGCCGGAGCGGCGTTCGCGACCCCGGCTAGCCCGATGGCGGAAAAGCCAAGCGCGCCAGCGATTGCGGCTTGGGCCGCGACCTTCGTGAGGTTCATCGTGCAACTCCTTTTGGTTTACCCGCCAGGACTCCGTAATGCCAACGGTGTATGTCAACAACATTAGTCAACGCTGTAGACAATGTCAACGGAGGCCCCCGCCGATCGCTGCCCCCCATCGAGCAGCCGCTCCGGCACGGCCTAACACACTCGGCCGCAAGCCCCGGCGTCCTCGTCCCTGTCAGTTGCTCTCCTGTTGCGCTGCGATCGAGTCCGCAGCTGCCGCAACGGATTGGCCGCAGCGATTCATCGACGAGCTTCGCGTTTGTCTGCATGGGTGCGGTGCGGCCGATCTCCGTGCCCTGCACGGCCTCGCTGTGACAGCCCGTCACTTAAAGCCGTGATCGTGCAGCGCTGGTAGCGAGGCGTTCGGCTCGGTCTACCGAGGGGCTTTACAGTGCGTGGGGGTCGGCGTGAAGCTCGTCTTCAAATGTGGACATCGCGGCGATCATCGCCGTAAAAACCCGGTGAGCGGCAAGGAGGTCCTCATCGCCCAGATCGGCATAAGCCGAGCTGAGCTGGGTGCCGAGGGGCGCGAAGAAAGAGTGCGCCAACGTCATACCGCGATCTTCGTAGCGCAGCAGCCACTTTCGTCGGTCCTCGGGATCGGCTTCGCGTCGAATGTGGCCCGAGTCGATCATCCGATCGACGAGATAGGTGACCGCTGCGGCCGACAAGTCCATACGCTGACGCAGCTGCGCCAAAGTCAACGGTTTTCCCGCAGTCTCGCCCACCATAATGTGCAGCAGCGCGTGAAAGTCGTTACTGCTCACGTCCTGCAGACGAGCAAAGTGGCGGCCGACGCGATCAGACTGCGCAGTGATTGCCCGCATGTCGGCCGACAAGCTCTTCTCGAGCTCAGCGCGGCGGGGCGTTAGGTCATGAACTTGGCGCTTGGTCACCTACCCGCATCCTTCGTCAGATACACCGAACAGGGTATCGGCGCGCTCATGCGACACCAGTTCAATTTTCCGCGCGTCAGCCAGAACCTGGGGCACCGTCCACTAAACGAGCTCCTGTTGACGGCTGACCAGCAATTAGTAGCGGACGTGGGTTCGCCCCGCTGGGTTCTAAAGTAACCCGATAATTCAATTTCTTGAACATTGATTTTCTTAAAGATCATCAGCCACGGTCTTCACGCGGGTGCCACAGGCAAGTGCCGCGGTAACTGCGGCGCGCCTGGGGGCGACCTGAGCCGATGGGGGGCTGCAACCGTACGGGTCAGTGCCGATTGGTCGCGCTCCCCAGACCGTTGCCGGCGAGCTGGCGGGGAGCGACAACATCAAACGTGCTGAGCCGCGGTCTGGTCGCGGCAGCTAAACCCGTTCCGGCCGCAGGGCCGTGGCGATCTTCTTACCACGTTCTTAGTGTTGACCAGCAGTTTTCCGGTTTGGCCGGGCTGTCAGCGGGTATTCAGGCTGAACCGGATGGCAAGGTGGCCGCCCTTGGTTTCGGGGTCATCCTTAGCACGTGGGGGGCGGTGCGGCTGAATGAAAGCGCTGTATACGTGCTTTCGCCGACGCAGCGGCAGCCATCCACCGTGAATGCCGCATGGCCGGCGCGCACGCGAAGGCCGGTTTCTCAACCACTGATTGCCATCCGAAAGGGAACATCATGCTTCACCCGGCGCCCGCGCCAGCACAACTGCAATCGCACCAGCCGAAGACGACATCAGCATTGTTGCGGGAGTTGGGCATTCAGCATGCTTCGGCTCTGCACCAACGCCAGGCACTAGCCGAATGGCTCGAGAGCAACACCGCGACCCCAGAGCTACAGCTGAGTCTGCGCGCCAACGGCTATGGAATATTTTTACTGCCTCGCCCGCTGCGCCGTTCGCCGCACACGCTGCATCCGAACGTGGTACCTCGAGCCAGCTAGGTTACCGCCCGGCAAACGGCCGCGCGCATCGATAGATATCGCCAGTTAGCACGAGGCAGCGACAG